>Ga0116124_1002916_pt1 | contig 9922 bp, 7 predicted proteins | sample June2015DPH_13_1_2_FD_89728 | JGI IMG/M metagenome (GOLD analysis project Ga0116124, IMG submission 89728) | Peatland microbial communities from SPRUCE experiment site at the Marcell Experimental Forest, Minnesota, USA - June2015DPH_13_150 | ecosystem: Environmental > Terrestrial > Soil > Wetlands... | reverse complement strand
TTTGGAATGTTGCATTGAGGCGAGATTTTGGAAAATAGCGAGTACAGGAAGAAGTAAACGAAATTTCCCTTTACCAGTTTTTCAAAAAGAACCGATGGGGAGGATTAACGAGTTCACCTACAAATCTTCAGTCCTGAATAGTTTTTGGACCTAACGATTACCAGTAGAAACCTGCGAAAACAAAAAAAGCTGGGACATTTCGAACCCTGCCTTTCTCAAGCGAGAAAGATGCTTTTGCGGTATTCTTCATTACATCCCTCCCCCGCTAAATAGCCCAAAAAAATCAACCAATATTTAATTGACTTACTCGTCTTTATTTTGTAAATTTCTACTAATATGAAGAAAGCTGTTGTATCCATTTCTATGCTATTTACGCTGGTTTTGGCTGGGAGGGTTTATTCATCCGGAGTGCCCGAAGAACCTATGCTCCGCATGGAGATGGGGATGCATTCGGCATGGATCACGAGCATTGGAATTGATCCCAAAAACCAATTCATCGTCACAGGTTCACAGGATAAAACCGTACGGCTGTGGGAACTTTCTACAGGAAGACTCGTCAGGATTTTTCGGCCTCCGATCGCTGAAGGCGGTGTGGGCATGATACTAACCGTTACGTTTTCACCTGATGGAAAAACGATTGTCTGTGGGGGACTGACAAAAAGCCAGAAAGAAGAATCTTATTCCGTCTACTTCTTCGATCGCGAGAGTGGAGAGTTTGTCAATAGAATAGCAGGTCTCAGGGCATACGTAACGCACCTTGCCTATTCAAAAGATGGTAGATTTCTTGTGGTGGGAATGGCAAAAGGTGGAGGAGTCCGTATTTATCGCACTCCGGATTATTTCATGGTTAAAGAGGATACAGACTACGGAGAAGCCATTTTTGGAGTCGATTTTGATCCGAGAGGGAGGCTTGCAACAGTTTCTTATGATGGATTTATTTGTCTTTATGGAAATGACTTTAAGTTAATTACTAAAAAGAAGGCCCCGGAAGGCTTCAGGCCTAATTCTGTCAGGTTTTCACCTGAGGGGTCAAGCATCGCTGTTAGTTTTCATGATTCCGCACATTTGAACGGGAAGTTAGATGTTCTCTCGGGGAGGGATCTCTCCAACCAATACTCTCCTGATTTGAGCGGTATTACCAAAGGATATTTTGGTCCGGTCTCCTGGTCATTGGACGGCAAGTTCCTCTATGGAGGTAAAGGAGGAGGTTGGCCACCGTATATCATCCGTAAATGGTCAGACGGGGGTAAAGGACCATACAAAGATCTTCCTGAAGCAGAAACCTTCCTCACGCGCCTCCTCTCCCTGATGGATGGAGGCATCGTTTTTGCTTCGACCAGTCCCTCTTTCGGGGTATTTGATTCAAAAGACAAAATGATTGTGAATAAGACCCCACCTATTGCCGATTTCAGGTTTGGCCAGAAAAGATTCCTTGTTTCTCATGATGGGGCTACGATTCAGTTTTGTTACGAGAGATTTGGCAAGTCTCCTTCCCAATTCTCTATCATAGGGAGATCCTTGAAAACTGACCCATTAACTGATAGAGGCCTTTCCCCTCCTGTCACCGAAATCCCTGGCCTAAGGATAACAGACTGGCAAACTGCGAACCCGAAGTTAAACGGTAGCCCGATAAAGATTTGGCGAGACGATCATAGCAAGAGCCTCGCCATTTCGCCTGAAAAGAATACTTTTCTTCTTGGGACAAATTATTTTCTCTATCTCTTTGACACGGGGGGGAGTGAAATTTGGAGAATCCGAGTTCCTGGAGGGGCGTTTGATGTAAACATATCAACGAATGGCAGAGTTGCTGTGGCCGCATTGGGTGACGGTACGGTGAGATGGTATCGGATGCAAGACGGAAAGGAACTCTTAGCTTTCTTCCCTCATTCAGATAAGAAGCGATGGGTTCTTTGGACGCCATCTGGTTATTACGACGCCTCTCCGGGAGCAGAAGAATTTATTGGATGGCACGTAAATAACGGAGGTGAAGAGGCGGCGGACTTCTTTCCTGTCTCAAGGTTCAGACGTGATTACTACAGACCTGATGTGGTTGCAAAGGCTTTAGAGACATTAGATGAGGCTGAAGCAATAAAGCTTGCAAATAAAGAATCAGGGAAAAAAGTACAGGAAGTCCCTGTAGCAAAAATACTCCCGCCTGTAGTGAGTATTCTTTCTCCTAAGGATGGGTCTGGGGTATCTAACAAAGAGGTCGAAGTAAAGTTCACGATCCATTCCCCTTCGGGAGAATCTGTGACAAGGGTGAGGGTTTTAGTGGATGGAAGACCTATCGAGAGAGGTTTGGAAATCAAACCGGCTCAGAAAGATCAGGACATCCGAACAACGAAGGTGACGATTCCAGAGAAGGATACTGAGGTCTCAATTATTGCAGAGAATAAGTATGCAGTGAGCGAGCCAGCCACAGTGGCGTTGAAGTGGTCAGGTAAAGTAAAAGAGGATGAGTTTACCATCAAGCCTAAACTCTATATCCTTGCTATTGGTGTGAGTAAGTATGAAGACAAAAACCTGACACTCGGGTTTGCTGCCAAGGATGCAAGAGACTTTGCAGAGTGCTTCCTCAAACAGAAAGGGGGGCTATACCGGGATGTGGTGGTAAAGGTCCTCGCCGATGAAAAAGCGACCAAAGACGAGATCATCGATGGATTTGACTGGATTTCAAAAGAGACCACGAGTAAGGATGTAGCATTAGTATTTCTGGCAGGGCACGGGATTAATGATAGTGGAGGGGTGTATTATTACTTGCCTGTTAACGCCAATTTGGACAGACTCAGGAGGACTGCTGTGCCGTTTACGGAGATGAAGAATACAGTGGCTTCTCTGGCAGGGAAGACCATTCTCTTCATCGATACCTGCCATGCTGGAAATGTGATGGGTGCCAGAGCAGTGGCGACCGATATCACAGGCATTGTCAATGAGCTGGCCAGTGCCGAAAACGGGGCAGTCGTTTTTGCATCCTCTACAGGGAAACAATATTCTTTCGAAGATTCTGAGTGGGGAAATGGAGCTTTTACAAAAGCTGTGGTGGAAGGGGTTGATGGCAAGGCGGATTATACAGGGAAGGGGAGAATCACCATCAACATGCTGGATCTTTATGTCTCGGAGAGGGTCAAGGAGTTGACCAAGGGGAAACAGACCCCAGCCACCGCAAAACCGCAGACGATTCCTGACTTCCCATTGGTGTTTAAGAAATAGGAACGAATATGGGCCGATAAAAAAGAAGGGAATATCACGTCCCTGGTGTTATTGGGGGAGGTTTCGATTATTCACCGCCGGATCTGCTATTAAAACGAACGTTTTCAACTTCAAACCCCCAAATTTGTAAAGAAGATAAGAATCGCTCATACTCTGTCAACGAATCATACGGCCCATGAACTCCCATCATAGATGCCCACCTAGCACCAGCAGCATAATCCATTATGTATAGCTTGGCACCCATTGTGAAGGCAGCTACCAAATGATGGGGGGGGCCTAACCTATTCTTTATGTAAACAATCCTTGCATGATAATCTGGATTGATCCGATTTAATGCGTCTCTGGCGAAATTTGCCCCGTCTTGACATACACCTGATCGTAATTTAAAAGTCTGTTCAGGGTTCCGAGCTTGCGCGCCACTATTTTTCCTACTATATTCATACTGAAAGTTTTTGCTCATCCAGTTGGCTACGTCCTTGTATGAAGTCCATTGAGCCACCGTCTCCTCATACGTGGCTGACTTCATGGTAGCGCAGGAAGCTAGAAAGGCTAACCATAATATAAATGTAAGGGAAAGCATCCTTTTCATAGCACCACCCCTGCATCACTTTTTTTTGAATAATTTTACCCTTCGAAGGAGAGAATGTCAAAAAAAATTCACCTGCTGACGAGAGTTGTTGGTTTTTGCTTGGTAAAAAGAAATGTCGCCTTTTTACACAAAAGGCGACAGGAATTCGCCACCAAAATAGACCCCATTATCGATTACCAGTTGAAGTCTACACCTTTGGGTAGAAGTTGTCAAAAATTGATTACAGGAAGTAACACACGCGATGGGATTGAGAAGTTCCCGCCTCCAATGGCAACTCAGCCGATACCAATTACCACTAACACCAATTGTCGGTCTGGGGCTGGGGGAGTTGGTGGGTTTTGAGCATCCGTATGTACTCGTCGAACCCCTGTTCCCCGCTGTCCCTCTCCATTTTTTCTATCTCTGGTACCACCTGATCTAGGATATCCTGATCGTTGACGACGCTTAAAGGAAAGCGACCGTAACCGGCATAGTGGAGGAGAGTGTAAACCTGTCTCTGTCTCTTTGTCATCGACAAAAAGGCGTCTAGTTCTTTCAGCATATACTCTTTCTTTTCATCCAGAAAGCCATCCACGTGCATGAGGAGGTTCAGGCTGAAATCATTACACGAGAAATAGCTATGCATGTCGTCAAGGTGATCAACGAGAAGACGTATTTCAGCAACGATTTCGTCCTCCGTCAAAGGTATGAACGTCCCTTCCTCGACCATTTTCTGCATGGGCGACTGGGGATGCATAGCAAAAGTCCTTACCCTTATAAAATGGGGACGGATGAGGTTGAGCAGCCTTGCCGTCTCTGTTGCATGTTCCTCGCTCAGGGCCCGACCGGCGATACCTGGCATAATATATTCAGAAAGCTCAATTCCCGCTTCCATGACGTGTCTACCCCCAGTAACCACTTCTTTGGGGGTTATCCCCTTCTTCATCATTTGCAATACCTTAGCCGATCCGCTCTCCATGCCTGTATGGATTCTTGTCAGACCTGCCTGTTTAAGGCGTTTGAGGTCATCGACACTCTTTTGACTCAACGTGCGCGCACGGGCGTAAGTGGTGATCCTGTCGATCTTCGGGAATCTCTCCTTGAGGTGGTCCAGAATGAGAACGAGATCTTCCACGGGCAGGATTAGACTGTCCGCATCCTGCAAAAAAGCCGTTGTGACCCCCGAATATCCCCTGAGCCCATCGGCCATGCTGTCAATATCCTTCTTTACTTCTTCCACAGTTCTTTTTGAGAATTTCACACCCTTATAGGCCGGGCAAAAGAGACACTGGTTCCACGGACAGTTGCGCGTTACGCGGATTAGAAGGCTCGATGCCTCACTCGGCGGTCTTATCACTCCCTGTTCATACATATTTGACCCTCATTGTGTCGTTCCTTCTTGCCTATACAACATTTTAACCTATGGGAAAGCGAAGTTACAGAGAAGAAAAACCCAAGTAAGGAATTAAAAGATAGTCATATCTTGACAATGCCCTACCTGATAATTAGTTTCTCTAATATGATTCTGAGGACACTAGTTGTTGGACCGATTCAAGCGAACTGTTTTATCCTGGGCTGCGAGCGGACGAGAGAGGCCGCTGTCATCGATCCGGGAGGCGACTCAGACAAGATCCTCATCGCCCTCGCCAAGGATAAGCTTCGCTGCGTTTACATTATCAATACCCATGGCCATTTTGACCATTCAGGGGAGAATAGGCGCCTTAAAGAAGTGACAGGAGCTCAGCTCCTCATCCACCGTGCCGATGCCCCCATGATCTTGCATCAAGGAGCCAGCGGTAGCTCATGGGGAATGAATGTTGACAATTCACCTCCTCCGGACCGGTATCTGGAAGAAGGCGACATCATCACCTTTGGCGACATTTCGTTGAAAGTTCTTCATACTCCAGGTCATTCCCCCGGGGGAATTTCGCTCTTTTCAGACAAGATAGTATTTGTCGGGGATACCCTCTTTGCAGGGTCCATTGGAAGGACAGATTTCCCAGGTGGAGATTATGAGGGTCTAATTCGCAATGTCAGAGAAAAGATCTTCCCCCTGGGAGAAGACGTCGTAGTTTATCCGGGACACGGCCCCAAGACAACCGTAGGCAGAGAGAAAAGAACCAACCCATTCTTTATCTGACGAAAAAGAGAATTGAGGAATTCGGGAATTTTGAATTAAGAATAAAAACCTCACGCCTTATATGCAACCATGAGAGTCTGTCCTCTTGAGAACAATTTCGACCATAGATTTGCCACACATCACCAACCTGCTAAAAACCTCCGAAGGCAACGTATGATTGCCCCAACCGATACCTACCTGACAGGCAATGTCAACTGACCTCCTGATTAACGAGTTCACCTACAAGTCATTACTCTGAGATAACCCTTGGGAGTAACGATTACTAGTAGAAATGTGCATAATTTAAAACCAGAACGGAACTGATTACAATTGATAACTCGCCTCTGTTGTTCAATTTTACACAAGGATATTGCTTTTCGTGTCCCTATTTGGGCAACCCAAATATCTTATAGGTAAACTAAAACCTTTTGAGCCATGTTGTTCTAACAACAGAGAATTTAGCCCTTCTCCACCTCACAGAGTAAAGCCTTAATTACTGGGAACCCTGAGATCGGATCCCGATTTTCCATGTCGGTCAATTCATTGACATTGGCCTCTCTCCATTCTTCCGGTTGAAGAGGTCCTCCACCGCCCATATTGGCCTCGATCACTCCTTTAATGATCCTTTCCGTCACTTTGGCATAGAAAGGAACTCTTCCTCTCTTGGTCTTTACCCAGACCCTGTCCCCAGTGTGAATCTTTCTTTTCTCGGCGTCTTCTGGATGGATGAGAATATTGGGTTTATCCTGGAGCTTGAGAAGGCCGGGAATATTGAGATGCTGGCTCCTGAAAGCAGATTGGATTCGGGTCCCAGTTGTTAGGATGAGTGGAAAATCCTTTGCTAATTCAGCAGAGCCGATCGGACCCTCAGAAGGTTCTTGATAGATTGGAAGAGGATCATAGCCATACTTTTTCAATAACTCGGAGGAAATCTCAAATTTTCCAGAAGAGGTTTCAAACCCGGGATTTCTGTCCTTCCGAAGCAAACCATTCTTATACTTTTCATAGACCATCGGAGGCGACGAAAGAGAGACCCCTTCGGGTTTTGATTTTAACTGTTCAAGGGAGAAGGGCGCCCCACTCAATACAAATTCCAACATCGCCTCCTCGGACTGAGGATAGCGATCCCCGTAGCCTAAGGCCCTCGCCAATTCTGCCAAAATAAGGTAGTCATTCCTCGCTTCGCCTACGGGAGGGATCGCCCGTTCCCGAAAGGAGACATGCCCTGGATAAAGCCTATAGGAGGTAATCTCAAACATTGTTGTGGCTGGGAGAACGACATCAGCATAAAAAGCCTCATTGGTGAGAAACCGGTCAATGACCACCAAGCAGTCTAGCGCTTCATAGCAGCTCTTCCATAGTCCCGGATTGGGAAAGGCAGTGAGGATAGAACCTCCAAGAACGATCAATCCTTTGATTGGATAGGGATCTCCTTTGAGAATCGCCCTCGGCACTTCCAAAAAATGTCCGCTTCTGTTCAGGTCACAATAGAGAGGATAACGGTCAGAGCCAATCGTTGGCCTCCTCTTGGGTGGATCGATTTTATTTCTTCGAATAGAAGATGATCCAGGCATACGGAAGACTAACCCTCCCGGTCGATCGAAGTTCCCGGAGAGGGCCCAAAGGATGAGAATGGCTCGAATATTCTGGATTCCGCTATTGGTATATTCAAGGCCGGTATGGATAAGGGGAGAGGTTCTCAACTGGGATAAATCCTTGGCCAACCTTTCAATCCGTTCTGCTTTTACCCAAGTGATCTCTTCTACTGCCTTTGGAGAAAAGTCTTTCACGTATTCTCTGAACTCTCTCAGGCCGTGGGTCCAATCATCTGCAAACGTTAAGTCGTACGAGCCCTTTTCCATCATCACATGGGCTATCCCCAAAGCCAAGGCCCCATCTGTTCCAGGTCTGATCCCAATCCATTCATCGGCCTTTTCTGCCGTATAAGTCTTAAGAGGATCGATCACCACCACCTTGACTCCTCGTTCTCTTGCTTCTAAGATTTTCTTCAGGTTGATCGGAGGAGAGTCCGTTGCTGGATTTGCACCCCAGACGACAATCTGATCGCTCCTCTCAATGTCTGGAAAGAACCGATCAAAGGTAGCCCCGAAAGTGGCCACAGGTGCCAATACCCTATGCGCATTGTTGCACAGGGAACTGCAGCTAAACGTGTTTGGAGATCCCAATGGGAAAAAGAGGTTTAAACAGATGCGGTCATAACCCCCCGTTGTGAACATATCGCATAAGGACTGCTCAAACCCTCCTCTGCCTGAATAGATAGCCATGGCCTCCGGTCCATATTTTTGTGCCACTTGCTTGATGAGCCGGGCCGAAATCTCAAAGGCTTCCTCCCAGGAGATCCTCTCCAATTTTCCCGCTCCTCGATCCCCAATGCGTTTCATCGGAAATTGCAGTCGATCGGGTGAATAGACAATCTCCTCCGAGTGAACTCCTCGAAGGCAGACGATCCCTAACGGATGACCTTTCATCGGTTTTATCTTATGGAGCCGTTCCCCATCCATTACGATATCAATCCCGCAGCTTGCCGGGCAGATCCCACACAGACCCTTTTTATTTTTCTCCTCTGTCATTTTAAGACCTTCCACCAGAAGAAATAGTTTCTGTACGGAAAGAGAGTAAAAGACATTCCTTTTTCATAAACGGACAGGGTAGCTAAGGGGGTTAAGGGAGGTATCGTCGTCCATTTACCTTCAAAATTTACATCCTTTTCTAAGAACTGTCAATGAGTGAGTAAAGGAAGGAAGAGTTAAAAAAGGGCTTGTTTAATTCACCTACTAACAAATGAAATTGCGACAGAAAAAAGTCGAAGATTTCTGGTGGAAAGAAAGTTATTGTTATTTTTTAAATCATTCGATTGACAAATCCAAAATTAACCATTATAGTAGCGTTATTCTTACGAGAGAATAACGCTTTAGGATGGAGGTTTTGAAATGAGAAGGTTCCTTATTTTTTCGCTAATATTCCTATCTTTTCTTACAACTCAAAAAGCTCAATCTTCGTCAAAACGGCTTCTCATCTTTGCTGGTGCGGCCAGCAAACCTGCGACGGAAGAAGCGATAAAAGCGTTCCAAGAGAAAACTGGGATACTCGTCGATGTCACATTTGGTGGTTCAGGATTTGTCCTTGCCCAAATGAAACTGGCCAAGAAAGGTGACCTTTACTTCCCTGGGTCTTCCGATTTTATGGAAATGGCGAAAAAAGAGGACCTTGTATTTCCTGAATCAGAAAAAATTCTAGTTTATCTCGTCCCGGCGATCAATGTGCAAAAAGGGAATCCAAAAAAAATCTATTCTCTCAAGGATCTGGCAAAGGATGACATAAGGGTGGCTATCGCCAATCCAGAGACAGTCTGTGTTGGGATCTATGCAGTTGAGATTATTGAAAAGAATCTCTCCCCTTCCGAGAAGGAGAAATTTAAAAAAAATTTGGTCAATTATACAGAAAGTTGTGAGAAAACGGCAAACGCCATTTCTCTAAAAGCGGTAGATGCTGTTATCGGATGGAGAGTTTTTCATTATTGGGATCCAGACCGGATAGAAACGATTTACTTGAAACCGGAAGAGGTTTCAAGAATTGGTTATATTCCGATCGCCATCTCGAAATTTACCCAGGACAAAATGTTGGCCCAAAAATTTATAGATTTCCTCTTATCTCCCCAGGGAAAAGTGATCTTCCAAAAACATCATTACCTAATGGACCTAAATGAGGCTATTCGTTATACGAAACCGAATACTCCTGTCGGAGGAGAGTACGTTCTCCCCAATGACTGGAGGACAAAAAGCTCTATGGATTTAAAATAATATGTTTAGGGGTCTTGTTAGTTCCTATTTATTTCCATTTGAAAGGTTGCATTGTGGAACAAAAATGTAAAATCAACATAACAGGAAGAAGTCTTCGGGGCGGATTTTCGCCTGCTACGATTCTAAACCAATGGTAACTGGCATTAATTCTTGTCCATGCCCAGATGAGTCACAATATCGCAATACTGGAATATCGATATTGGA
>Ga0116124_1002915_pt1 | contig 9926 bp, 9 predicted proteins | sample June2015DPH_13_1_2_FD_89728 | JGI IMG/M metagenome (GOLD analysis project Ga0116124, IMG submission 89728) | Peatland microbial communities from SPRUCE experiment site at the Marcell Experimental Forest, Minnesota, USA - June2015DPH_13_150 | ecosystem: Environmental > Terrestrial > Soil > Wetlands... | reverse complement strand
GGGCGAGCGCAGCACGCGAATGGGATTCCGTCGACTTCAGCCCCTTGAGGACCAAAGCCCGGTTGATGAATCGAGCGCTCTCCGGATCACCCTTTGTACCGATCACATTGGTTGGTATAGCATACTTACTAAATCTGTCAAGATCTTTTTTATCCTGGTCCGTCAAACTAGGGAGAAGAACAGAGCAGTCACGTCTGACCGAGAGAACCACTGAATTTGGAGAAAACTGGCGTCAAGGTAGTGAACGAGACAACCCCGGGGCGCCGGGCGGGGCGGTCGACGCGTAGTGCTCGGTGAAAGCCCGGTCTTGCGCCTAAAGAAGTCGCTGAAATGACTGGCATCGCCGAAACCGCAGAGCGAAGCAGTCTCGGCCACGCCCTTCCCTGCAAGAACCTAGCTACTAGTACCCGAAAGGGTGTGCTGGTTCAAGTCCAGTCCGCAGCAAAGGTAAGTTGGTATTTAGCAACAACTTATCAAAATAGTGCGCCTGCCAACTATTAAACGCCTCGCCCAAATAGCTTCGTGCATCAGTCGACGCTTTGCTTCTTCAAGGACCAGTGTGTGCTCTCTTCTAGTGTCATGTCCCGGAAATACGTTCGCACAAACGTTGGAGCTTGGCAAAGATTGAATCGGCGGTGGCGGTCCATATGAACGGCTTTGCTGTGCGGTTGTGATGCTTCACAAACTCCTCTATCTTTTGCACAAGCTCCTTGACGCTGCTGAATGACCCACGGCGAATTGCGCGCTGTGTGATCAGCCCAAACCAGCGCTCCACTTGGTTCAGCCACGAACTGTACGTCGGGGTGAAGTGAATGTGATAGCGAGGCTTGCCGGCCAGCCATGCCTTGACCTTCGGGTGTTTGTGGCTGCCATAGTTGTCCAGAACAATGTGGATGTCCAGTTTTTTTGGTACATTTGCCTCGATGGTTCGCAAAAAGTCTAGAAACTCCTGATGCCGATGGCGGGGTTTGCAATCGGTCAACACCTGGCCATTTGCGATGTCCAGCGCCGCGAATAGCGTCGTCGTACCATGCCGCACATAATCATGTGTCACTCCTTCTACATACCCCAGGCCCATGGGCAGCATTGGCTGGGTACGTTCCAAGGCCTGGCACTGGCTTTTCTCATCCACGCACAACACCATCGCGTTTTGCGGCGGATTGAGGTACAACCCGACGATGTCCCGCACTTTTTCAACGAAGAAGGGATCAGTGGACAATTTGAAGCTACGCTGTCGATGCGGCTGAAGCCCGAAAGTCTTCCATACCCGGTGTACCATCGACTTTGAGACCCCAATCGATTTCGCCATGCTTCGACAGGTCCACTGAGTTGCCTCTTGAGGTTTGCGCGCAAGCGTTTTGTTGATCAATTGCGCGATCCGTTCATCCTCCACCGAACGAGGTCGCCCGGAACGAAGTTCGTCATAGAGCCCCTCGAGCCGTTTTCGGTCGAATCTCTTGCGCCACTTGCCTACCGTTTCACGAGTGGTTTTTAGTACCGTCGCGATCTGCATGTTGCCCTCGCCGTCAGCAGCACGCAGAACGATTTGTGCGCGCATGACAAGGGAATGCGAGAGTGTTCGTGATCGAGAGAAGGACTCCAGTTGTGTGCGTTCGATAGGCTCAAGCATCACAACTGGTGCGATATTCCTGGCCGCCATCTCACTCCTCCTGCAAGATATGACGGCGCAATACTATCTTACAATTAAAATCTTGTCCAGTTATTTAGGGGACACTACACTATGAACTCTTCTCGCCGATCTTGGAGGTGATAGCGACGCCCCCGCATCAAGAAGAGTAGACCGCCATTGGCAGATCCTTGACAGTAAGGAGTCCTGGTTTTGCATGGACTACTCGTGGTATGGAGTTGACGACTGTGGCAGCTGTGCCAATATCGCCGTTGATCCCGCCATGAACCGTCGCGCGAAGGTCCGGAATGCCATATAGACATACTTCGTCATATGTCTCGCGAGCGCCAAGATATGCAACAAACTCGAGAATAATCTGAATTTTGCCCTCCACAGATCCATAGCCCATTTGCCTGACTCCGGCTACTTGGCCTGGCTCAACTGTCAGGTATTGGCTTGAGGCCCTTGCCTCAGCGATGACAGGATCTATTTTTTCAGTTACTTCATCTAGCTGCCATCCCATTCCGCCGGCTATCATGCCGATGGACTCCTCTATCCCTACGTGACGTATTCTCCCACCATCCACCAGCGCTTGAAACTCCCGAACAGAACAGCCGGCGCCGATCTTCTTCTGAAAGGACAATCGCCTCAACGAGGCGTCTTGAACTCGCGCAACTTTCACAAGGTCTACCTTTTGGCAAACCCCGCTCATGAAAAGGGGCCAGGCATCCATGAGAAAGCCCGGGTTTATGCCAGTGGCAAGAACAGTGACGTTATGATCAAGGGCTATACGGTTTATCCGATTGGACAGCTCGGGATGCTTTTTATAAGGAAAGGAGAGTTCTTCGCAAGTTGAGATTACATCGCAACCGGCCTCAACTATCTGCTGAAGTTGGTCGACAACGCGAATCAGTTGCGATGAGGTGCAGTGAAGCACGAGATCTGCAGAATTGAGACCAGCGACTGCTCCCAGATCATTTGATATGGAGACTCCGATCTTTTGATTCTGTCCGGCAAGCTCACCAAGGTCTTTTCCCACCTTGTCTTTCGCGGTATCGACAGCACCAATCAAAGTCAAGTACGACCTCTGCAAAGCGAGCTTTGCGACGCTGCACCCAATTGGCCCACAGCCGTACTGGATGACGTTGATTTTGTTCTTCAATGATGTTCCCCCCCTTTCTCTTGGTCAGACTCGCCCGGAAGTGCAAAAATCAGCCGCTTAGAATTCAGCGAATGCGCCTTCGGTTTTCATACGATGAAGTACTTTTTCGAACGCTTGTATTGTATCGTCAATTTTCTTGTCACCATGCTCTGCGGATACAGCAAAGAAATCTGCGGGCATCGGGCTATCGACCACGAACCCCCGAGGGCCTTAAAAAGGGGAGAAAAAAGTAGTTTGCATAAGTGCGGGATCCAGGTATTCCACCGATTTCCCTATCGTGAGCATCGCGTCCGTCCTGACTTCGACGGCGCAATGATCAAGGCTGCGCCGATCGCGTTCGGTGCAGCCCCGCCGATTCCCTCTTCGCGCCGCGAACGTAGAGGAGTTCCTCAATCGTGACCCTCACGCAAGGCGGAATAGGCATGGGAAACCTTTCTCAAATATGAAGCTCATAAGGTGGAAGTATAGGAGGCATAGGCAGCGGCGTCCATCAGACAGTCAACCTCAGTTGGAGCAGAGAGCTTCACGCGTAACAGCCAGCCCTCGCCAAAGGGATCGGTGTTGACCAACTCTGGCTTCTTCTCCAGGGCCTCGTTTCGAGCGATCACGCGTCCCGAAACCGGTGCGAAGACTTCTTCTGTAGCCGTCATGGTCTCAATAAACAGGCATGCGACGCCCGCCTTCAGATCCTTGCCGGAAAGGGGCAGCTCGACCAAGACGACGTCGGACAGCCTATTCTGTGCGTAATCGCTGATACCGATCACCGCCTCGCCGCCTTCGATTCTTACCCATTCGTGGGTCTTCGAATAATAAACTTTCTGTTCAACCTTGTACTTCATGCCTTACCTTCCAATTCGGCGATGTATCGGCCTAGGGGGCCTGCCTCGGTGCGCGGCAGCGAAGCCCTTCACGATCCGCTCAAATGGTTCTCCGCGATCACAAGCACGTCCGAAGTCTCTCGCAAAGAGCCAGAGCCTCGGCGTGCGGCAGGCAGTACTGCATCTCCGTAAACTGTTCGCGGAAATGCGAAACCTTATCCCGCACATCTCGACCGTTCAGGATGACTTCCTCCATAAACCCGGCCAGCTGGGCGAAATCCTTCGGGCCCATACCGAACCGGGTCATCTCCTGGACTCCCATGCGCAGACAACTTGCAGCTGTGAAGCTTTCGTCGTCCGGAGCAGCCTGGTAGTTGACGATAATGTTGTTCGCTTCGAGGGCTTCTGCCACTGAGGGTCCCTTGCCGTATCCAACACGTATAATTACCTGATGAGTCTCAGTGTATCCCGCTCGTGGATCTCCTTCGACGGTTAATCCAGCATTCTTCAAGGCTTTGGCGAATGCCTTTGCATTCGTGATTACCGCCTTCTGGTATTCGGACTTAAAAGCGTTCATCTCGTACGCGGCCATCAGCAAGCCGACAAGAGTGCCAAGGTGGTGGTTACTGACACTCCCCGGGAAGACCCGCCTCACAATTGCGGCCCATAGAGCTTCCAGATCACTGCCGGTAGACATGTTGCTCGCAATAAGACCTCTTTGCGGCCCGAAGAAGGTCTTGTGGGTTGAGCCTGTCACAATGTCCACGCCTTCCATGAACGGTTGCTGGAAATCAGGCCCGAGCAGACCCAGAACATGTGCCGTGTCATACATAAGGATTGGTCGAGGGGCCATATTTGTAATCATTTTTGAGATCTCTGAAACCGGTTCCCGGTACAGGGTCATGCTCTTGCCTAGAATAATAAGCTCCGGCTTGTGAAGCCAGATCAGCTCTTCTGTACGAGGCAAATCTATATTGTAGGGGTTTTCCCGAAGCATGGGAAAAGGGATCACAGCCGGCCTATCCGTTGCAGGATCTATAGCGACGAAGGACCGAAGCGCGCCCATCGGTTGGGCACTTAGGTGTCCACCGCGACTAAGGTGATGATTCATCACCTTGCGGAGTCGGCGTGGCTCAGCTTTCCTGTCCATTCGGTTGAGATAGTCGACGAGGCCGCCAAAAACCGCTGTGTTGGCCATCTGGCCACTTATAGTCCTCAATTCAACCTCAGAGCAGCCGAGATAGGCAGTAAGCTCTGCCACTAACAGTTGCTCCAACTCCTCGATCATCCGCGTTCCCTGGTAGTAAAATATCTCCTTCTCCCCCAAGGACGCCATCGCACGGTGTTCGGCGTACCGGTGAGATGCGTCCGTAATGGATAGCCACGAAACGAGAGGGGAGACGGTTTGCTCTGAAGGGATAAGGTTTATTGTTTGCCGCTGTCGCCAGATTGTGTTCTGCACAGTCTTTTCTACAAGAAGCTCCGCCGCCATAGAAAGCCCTATTGCAGGGCCTCTCGTTGATTTGCATTTTGGCTTTACCAGAACCGGCCTAGCGTAAGGGGGTGCCGCGCTTGAGAGATGCCGCACCACGATCACGGCCTCAAGAGTGCGCTCGCTCTGCTTTATCTCCAGAGTCTGCCCCGCCTCAAGGGCGGCGTCGAGATATGCCAAGGCAATCGCCCGCATCCCCTTCTCTTCGGATGGAACTGCGAACAAACCTTGGCCTGTGAAATTCCAATAGGGAACCATGGTGCCACTGGTCACATGGCCGACAAGACGACTCCCGACAAAAACTTCATACCCCTGACGCGCTATTCCGGGGCCGGTCATGGCGACAGGAACTATGACTTTCCTCAGAGTGTCCGTTTGTCCGGAATGACAGCCCTTGTGCTCTGCCCTCCTCTTCAGTTCTTCCTTCTGCCTTAGCAGCGCAGCCCGTCCAATAAAATCGCCCTTTTCGGAGGAGAAGCTGACAGCCGTCACAGTCGAAGGGGCCGCGAGGATGGGGATGCCTTTCCCTTCTCTGTCTGTCCCAAGTTCGTGCCCAAAGAGGGGAAGGCCAGCCTCGAGGCGCAAAGTGTCCCGGGCGCCCAGCCCCACTGGAGCCACGCCTTGACTTGCGGCGAGGATCCTCTCCCAGACTAAGACCGCCCTCAGCGCCGGCAGAAACAGCTCGAAGCACAAAGGTTCCCCGGTGTAGCCCGTGCGGGAGACCGTCAAGGGAATGTTTTCTCCTTCGATGCGGCACTCCCGCAATCGGTTTCTCCAGGGATCTGGGAGAGCAATCAGCCCCTCTTCGAGAATAGACCCCAAGACACACTTGGCGGAAGGACCCTGCAGGGCGATCATCGCAAGCTCTTGACTAGCATCTTCGAGGCTGACCGCATCAAAGCGGGACTTCAGATTGTTGAGCCAAACCCAGTCCTTCTCTACGTTGGACGCGTTGACTACCAGGAGAAAGTTCGGTTCTTCCTCCGCGAGTCCATCATCCAGTCGGTACAAATAGGCATCATCCACAGCGCACCCGTTCTCGTCGGGAATCACCGTATATTGAGCCATTCCAGAATCGAGGCCGGCGCAATTATTCGTCAGCGCGTATTGAAGAAATCGTACAGCATCTTTGCCACGTATGGTGAAACGCCCCATGTGTGAGACATCAAAAAGTCCAGCGCTTCTGCGAGTTGCCAAGTGCTCCTGAAGAATCCCCGCTGCGTAAGCTACTGGCATATCCCAGCCGCCAAACTCTACCATTTGGCCGCCGTGATTCCGGTGCCAGGAGTTGAGGACCGTCCTCTTCAAGGAATCACTCATGGCTTTCGTCCTTTCAAGCGTCCACTATCCAGACATCGCCGGAAGCGAAGGAATTTACTGGGCTAGGAATCAGCTAATTATGATAGCTTAGCGCGTCGAATTGTCAACAAGAAACCTTTCATAAAAAGCCTTCATGAGAAGAGTCCCCGAGCATGTTGCCTAGTTGGCAGGATTTGTTGAGCTGGTGTGCCGCTGTTGGATTCGGCAGGGATGGCACACTCCCACTACACTTGCATTGAAACCGAGGCCTTGATCGGGACCACACTGGAGCTGATCGAGAGGCAACATGTCATGCCTTTCCTCGCCTTGGTGCCTCCATGACTCCGCTGCGGGTTGTTGACTGGACAATCTTCTTGTTCTCTACTATGGTAGGAGGTGGCGCGATGTGAAGTGCCAAGCACAACATAGATGTGCACAGATGTTGCGCCGAGGCATTTCCTAGTTTCTAGACAAGGAGGAGAATCCTATGAAAAGAGCATTCTGTGTTTTTGTTCTATGCATTGGCGTTAGCAGCATCCTTGTTGCAGGCGGCAAAGCCGAAGCCCCCACGATCAGAGTCGGCGTGGTGGCCGAGCTGACCGGCGACATTCCGGCGGTGGGCGCATCGTGCAAGAACGCGGCCGAAATGGCTGTCAAGGAAGTCAACGACGCGGGTGGTTTGGAAGTCGGCGGCAATAAGTATAAGGTTGATCTGTTCATCGAAGACAACGCCGGTAAGGCCGACCAGTCCGCCTCGGCGGCGCAAAAGCTCATAACCCAAAACAACGTCGTGGCCATCATCGGCCCGAATGCCAGCCGCTACGCCATTCCAGCTTCGGAAATCGCAGAGAGCTCCAAGGTCGTCTTGATCACGCCCTGGTCCACCAACCCCAAGACTACGCTGGACGCCAGGACCGGCGCGCCCAAGAAGTACGTCTTCCGCTCTTGCTTCATCGATCCCTTCCAGGGGCGCGTGGTCGCCAAATTCGCTCTTGACAATCTGAAGGCCAAGAAGGCCGCTGTGCTCTACGATGTGGCCTCGGAATACAACAAGGGCATCGCCGAGTTCTTCAAGAAGACCTTTGAAGAAATCGGTGGCCAGGTGGTGTCTTTCGAGACCTACACCACCGGCGACAAGGACTTCTCAGCGCAACTGACCAAGATCAAGGAGACCAACCCGGATGTAATCTTCCTGCCCAATTACTACAGTGAGGTGCCGTTGCAGATTCAGCAGGCGCATCGCCTGGGCATAACGACGCCGTTCTTGGGCAGCGACTCCTGGGGTAGCGCGGATCTGCTCAAGTTGGGTGGCCAGGATCTGGAAGGATATTACTTCAGCACCCACTATGCCGCCGATGCGGCCACGCCCATCGCCACCAAGTTCATTGCGGCATACAAGGCCAAATACAGCAGCACGCCAGACGATGTGGCCGCGCTCACCTACGACGCGTTCGGACTGCTGTGGACAGCGCTCAAGAACGCCGGCAAGGTGGACCGGCAGGCGGTGCGCGATGCCCTGGCCAAAGTTCCCCAGTACGAAGGAGTAACCGGCAATATGAAATTCCAGGAAGGTTCCGGTGATCCGATCAAGAGCGCCGTGATCCTGCAGATCAAGAACGGCCAGTTCGTCTGGTTCGCCAACGCCAACCCGTAATCCTATTGCAGTGACAAGGTGGCCTTCACCTTGTCACTGCTTTTTTTGCGGCAGGTATGACCTACATCCTTCAGCAAACGCTCAACGCCCTTCAATTGGGAAGTATCTATGCGCTTATCGCTCTGGGCTACACTATGGTCTACGGCATCCTGACCATGATCAACTTTGCCCACGGCGATCTATTCATGATCGGCGCGTTTTTTTGCTTTGTCGCGGCCACGTTTCTCAGGCTCCCGTTTGTACCCACACTGCTTCTCTCAATGGCCGGTGTGGCAGTACTGGGTGTAGCGATAGAGCGGCTGGCCTATAAGCCGCTGCGCCAGGCCCCGCGTGTCTCGGCCGTCATTACGGCCTTGGGCGTGGGTATCTTTCTGGAAAACTTCACCCTGGCCCTCAGTCCGTATCCCCAACACATTCCTACGCTTATCGCCAATGTCACTTGGACCGTCGGCGGTGTATCCATCTCGTCGCTGCAGATCATCATCATCACGCTGTCGCTGGCGCTGATGGTGCTGCTGGATTTTATTGTGCGGCGGACAATGGTTGGCATGGCCATGCGCGCCATCTCGTGGGACAAGACGATTGTGCCGCTTATGGGCGTGCCGGTGAACCGGATCATATCGATTACGTTTGCCCTTGGCACCGGTCTGGGCGGGGCAGCCGGCACCATGTACGCGTTGGCCTACCCAGTGATTGATCCCTATATGGGGATTTTGGTCGGATGGAAAGCCTTTATCTGTGCAGTGGTAGGCGGCATCGGCAGTATCCGGGGTGCGATGCTTGGCGGTTTTATCCTGGGTGCGGTGGAGATTCTGGTGGTTGCCTCAAAGGTATTGCCGTCCACCTACCGTGATTTTGTCGCTTTTGGGTTGTTGCTCGTCCTGTTGATTTTTCGACCGTACGGCATTTTGGGCAAGCCTCGCCCGCAAAAGGTATAGGAATCGTGAATCAGGCAACAACCATGGGGATCTGGCGTACGTTGTGGGAATCTCTCATGGCTAAACGCTGGCTGTTACCCGTCTTGCTGGCGCTGGGTTTTTTGCTGTCCTTTGCCATCCCCTTGCTGGGTCTGCTCAATCAGTATGTCCAGCTTATCCTGATGTACGTGGGCATCAATATCATTCTGGCGGCGAGCCTCAATCTGATCAATGGTTATATGGGCGAGTTTTCGGTAGGACACGCCGGTTTCATGGCCATCGGAGCATATATCGCCTCCATTTTGACGGTCATAGTTTTTCCCTCCGGCGCGGGTGCCTGGCTGTTCCCTATAGCTGTGATTGCGGGGGGGTTGGGCGCTGCATTGGTCGGGATGGCGGTCGCCATCCCGTCGTTCAAAACCCGAGGAGATTACCTGGCGATTGTGACCCTGGCGTTCAATATGATAGTCAAGTCAGTCCTTGAAAACATCGAGGCGGTCGGAGGTCCGCGCGGTTTCTTGGGAATGGAAAAGCTCACCACGCTCCCGTGGGTATTTTTCTGGACAGTGCTCAGCCTGTGGATCATGCGCAACCTGGTTTATTCGAACTTCGGGCGTGGGGTAATCTCGATCCGTGAAGACGAAATTGCAAGCGACTTGGTGAGTGTGAATACGCGCCAAGTCAAGTTGGTCGCCTTTGTCACCTCGTCGTTTTTCGCCGGGATTGCGGGCGGGCTGTTCGCACACCTGTTGCAGTTCATCAATCCGCGGATGTTCGACATCCTCAAGTCCACAGATATATTGATCATGGTATACCTCGGCGGTATCGGCTCGATGGCCGGCTCGATCCTTGGCGCAACCATATATACGGTGCTGTTGGAGTGGCTCAGGCCACTGGGGATATGGCGCATGGTGTTGATGCCGCTGGTGTTGGTGCTGCTGATGATATACCGCCCTC
>Ga0116124_1002906_pt1 | contig 9954 bp, 10 predicted proteins | sample June2015DPH_13_1_2_FD_89728 | JGI IMG/M metagenome (GOLD analysis project Ga0116124, IMG submission 89728) | Peatland microbial communities from SPRUCE experiment site at the Marcell Experimental Forest, Minnesota, USA - June2015DPH_13_150 | ecosystem: Environmental > Terrestrial > Soil >... | reverse complement strand
GCGACCTCGAGACCGTGGCCTTGGTGTACGAGTTCGAGAGACCTAGCGCGGCCGACTCCGTTGCCCTGCGTGCCTCACCGCTCGTTAGCGCGCGACAACACCTCGCCTTCGCAGGCCTTTGGACTCAAGCTCAACTGGGAGCGCACCAATGAGCGGCCGTCGCCCAATCAGCGCGTGCCAACGTCGCCTCCTAGCTCTCTGGGCGGTCCTCGGTGGCCTCGCGCTTGTGGTAGTCCTGGCGCAGATAGCGCCAGGCGGGGTCTACGCCACGCATGCCGGTGAGGTGCTGGACTGGTTCCTGCCCACAGTCGTCCCGACCTTCTCGCTGATGCTCGGGAGCGTCATCGCCGACATTCGGTCGCCCGAACCCGGCGCCAGCGTGGACGCCTTCACGTACCGTCTGGCGGTGTGGATCTCAATTCTCTACCTCGGCTTGGTGATCCTGATTCTGCTCATCTACGCGCAATCGCCCACGCCAGTCGAGGAACTAAAGGGCTCGGGCAAGCTCATCGCCGCGCTGTACTCTGCTGTCGGGATTGTGCTCGGAGGGTTCTTTGTAACCCGGAGATCGAAGTGAGGGGCAGGGCGGCCGCTATCTGCTGAACAGGGGCAGGCCCACGCGTCTCCGGTCTACGGCGGCAGCCGCTTACGGCGCTCTTGACAGTACTGCACTATCCGAGCACAACGACCTCCGGAGGCCTGTTCAGGGTCGTGCAGGGTCCCTTCGTGGGGCGACGCTGCTCCGGAGCACTTCAACCGACGTCGCACGGCGGGTGGTACCGATTCCAACCGGGCAGTTCGCCGTTCTGGCGGCCCGGCTGACCGACTAAGACATCTCACAGACTATCCGTTGCGGACCCCGCGCTCATGATTGCTGGGGCCAGCCACGAGTGCGTGGACCGCTGGCCCAGAGTAGGGACGGATCGGAACCACTGCCGGTAGTACGGCGGCTCCCGGGACCTAGCTAGCAACGGAGCGGACTTGTCGGCAGGTGACCACGGGCTTGGCTGCTTTCGAGGAATAGCGAAAGCGGGGTTTGGGCGTTTCCACCTTTGCAGAGGGAGGAGACACAATGCCAAGTGACAGCGCCATGGTGCCTGATGTGTTGATGGCGGATGGTTCCTTCGCGACCGCCGCCAGGTCCTTCGCAAGCGATAAGCGGTTCGAGGACGCGTGGAAGAAGTTAGACGTCGTCGGCTTCTGCACCGGATTCAACACTTTCTGTGATCGTGTTGCCGTCTACAATGACTTCCATCGCATGGAACGGCGGCTGTGGTCCTTGAAACTGGGCAAAGGCAAGGTGCCAGAGGGCCTTGAAACGGGGCTACGTGAGCGGGTTCCACTGGGGCGCAAAGCCTATGCGGATGCCTTCGGGGGCATAGACAACTGCCTTGGCGCTCTCGAGCAGGCGGGCTTCGACGAGCTCCTTGACGCTCATCTGGGAGGATTTACTGCACTTCTCAAGGATCAGCACCATCCTTTGCGGGCGGTACTACAGAGTGCCTTCACCCGACTCGGCTGCTCATCCTCAATGCTCGAGGAGTTCGATCGCTCACTTTCTCAGGTAGACTACAATCCGAAGCGCCTCGTGGGCACTACTCGTCCCAGCGAGCTCCGAAGGGTCTTGAAACAGAGTACTGAAGCACAGGACAAGATCTTTCAGTTCACGCAGGCGCACGGGTTGAGCTACCTAAAGGGAGAATGTGGGCCCCCGGCGTGGGCGGTGACTGCCTCTGAGGTGTTAGCGTATTTCGGGTTCTCAATCGGTGCGTGGGTCATTGTCGCCATCGTCGCGGTGATCATCACGATTCTCGTCGTACTGTGCGCGACCAAACTCTTGCCGGCGAGCATTCTCAGCAAGTGCAAGTATCTGAGTGTCACGCTCGGCTTCACTTTCTGACGCGCGATGCCTCGGCGATTTGGCTTGCATACGGAGGAACTCGGCAGGGTCACACACGTTCTGCTAGGCTCGGCTGTCGGTGCAGATTTGGCCCAACGGTGCGAAACGGACACTGAGGAATTCTGCGGTGGCCTATACGGCACCGTAGAAGGCGCGCTCGTCGTGGTGTCTAACTGGTATGCGCGACCGGCTTCAGCCTCTCAGGACCAGTTCACTGTGCGCTTGGATGACTTGTTGCTCGGATTCCCCAACCGGCCGGGCCTGAGGTTCTTGGGGATCGTGCATTCCCACGCGCATGGCCCGCCCGTGCCGAGCCAGTTCGATCTGTACTACAGCGGGCTCGCGCCATGGATATGGATGATTGTCGGGAAGACGCGCGGGCCCCTTCCATCCTTCTGTGCATTCGCCGGGAGCGGGCTTTCTAGATCTATCAGTGTGGTCTTCGCTCGGCCGGAGCGAGCGAGGTGTTTCCTGCACGAGCGTGGACCTTGAATGCGATCTGCGCGGAGCACGAAGTAGTAGTCCTGGCCTCCACGGCGGAGTCAAGAGGCGCCGGGGTTCCACCAGGTACGGACCATGAGAGCCCGTGTCGGGGAGATGGCAAAGGACGCCAGTGCGGCCCGGGGGGGGCGGCGCATGCGCCCCCAACGGGCACAGCGTACTGCTGCGTACCACGCTTACGACGAGTGCGGCTCAGCCCCGACTCTTGTGAGTGGGTTTCCGTGTTCGACTCACGGATGACGCGGTGGTGGCGACCCGCCGTTGAGTTAGCTGCTGAGCCCGTTTCGGGTGTCAAAGTCTGCTAATTGAGGAGTCCAACCCCGGCAGCGGACGACACGAACTCGCTGTTTGACAACATCTTGCGGGGAAACGGCGATTTCCTGGGCCGACTCTGGATCAGCAGAGTCCCGGAAAGAGAGGGCGCCCCTAGGGCACTATAGGTTCTCACAGCCTTTTCGGGCTCGTGGCGGCTGGTATGTTCTCGCTCTGCACGTCAACCACCGCGAGGAGGCCCCCGTGAAGGTCGCGCCGTACCACACGAACTCTCCTGAGTATCCGCCCCAACATCGCAACGTGTACCACGATCACGACGATTGCCCGGACGGGAAGAGAATCAAGCCCCAACATCGCTCGAGCGGCACCGGGGGCAAACCGCGCTGCACTGAGTGCATCAAGCTCGGCTAGCGCAGCCGCGGTCCCAAGGCCACCCGTCAGCACCAAGGAGGTGCAACATGCGCATCGTCATTGCGCTCGCCACGCTTCTCGCCTTCTCGTCTCCTCTCGCCGCCCAGACGACGTGCGATCTCCACTGTGGCACTGAGCGATGGGCCATCAAGACGCTGTCGGATCCCGGCGCCAGCCAGGTAGACACGACGCCGACAGCAGCTACGGTCAAGCAACTGCGGGCCCTTCGCGTCCCGGCCAGCATCCCGCGGCGCCGCGGCAAGCCGCAGCTACCCGCGGCCGATCGTATCGCGCCCGTAGAACTGACGACGTACCGGGTCGAGGCGCTGCTCCTAGGCTGGAAGCTCGAGAGCGACGAGGACTTCCACCTGGTCATCGCCAGCCCGGCCAATCGCACCCAGACAATGATTGCTGAAGTGCCGAGCCCTACGTGTCCGGAAATCTGTCGCACGGGCAATGCCGTACTGTTTGCATCGCTTCGGCAGAGACTCATCGCACAGCTCGGGCAACCCAAGAGTCGCTATGTCCGCCTACCCCAGGCGTTGCCGATCACGATTACGGGGGTGGGCTTCTTCGACTTCGCGCACGGCCAGACTGGCGTCGCGCCGAACGCGATCGAACTACATCCGGTTCTTGCCATTGCTTTCCACTGACCCGGGCCGACCCGTGGGTTCCGGATCGACAGGTGATCCATATGGGCGAGCGTTGAACCGTTCTCCGACCGCCACTGGGCCTGAACATCCTGTGGGGCCATCCGCATCCAGCGAGGGGCGCCAGGGAATCGGTCTGTGTCTGTCCGGTGGTGGGTTCCGAGCAACCTTGTTCCACCTTGGAGCTCTTCGCCGCCTGAACGAACTCAAGATCCTGTCGACCGTCCGAACCGTGTCCTCTGTCTCCGGCGGGAGCATCGCCGCAGCCCATCTCGCGACTGTCATTGCCCAGGCTGGAACTGATGGTCTGGAGGAGTGGAGCCAGCGCGTCGCGCGACCTCTCTTAGAGTTCACGTCGGCCGACCGCCGCACGAGGGCAGTCGTTAAGCGGCTCCTTCCGTGGAATTGGTTCAGGAGCAGCACCGGAGTCGAGGCGCTTGCGATTGAGTATGCCCGACACCTGACGACGCTGAAGTTGGTCGAGCTTCCAGCACAGCCCAACTTCGTCCTCTGCGCGACCGACATGGTCTTTGGTGTCAGTTGGGTCTTTGAGCGCAGCCGCATGGGGGACTATCGGGCAGGATACGTGTCGCCGCCCCCCAACGACTGGCCTCTCGCGCGAGCCGTGGCGGCATCGTCGTGTTTTCCGCCCGTGTTCAATCCTCTCCCAGTCAAGCTCCAGCCGCAGGGGGTTGCCGGGGGGTCATATCCCAAGGGAGTGCGGCGAGACGCGCTTCTCGGGGCGATGCGGCTGACCGACGGCGGGGACTACGACAACCTTGGGCTAGAACCGATATGGAAGGATCATGCCGTCGTGCTGGTCTCCGACGGCGGGGCGCCGTTCGACGTGAGCGAGGATGAGGGTTTGCTGTGGCGGATAGAACGCTACTCCGCGATCCTGGGCAATCAGGCGCATGCCATCCGGCTGCGCTGGCTCATGTCCAGCTTCGAGGCGGGTCAGTTCAAGGGCGCCTATTGGGGTCTGAGGAGCGCAACTACGAGTTATGACCCCGATGCCCGTGGGGGTTACTCCAAGGAGCTCGCCACCGAGGTCATCGCGAGAATCCGCACCGATCTCGATGCGTTCTCCGCAGCAGAGGCAGCAGTGTTGGAGAACCACGGCTACTGGCTCGTGGACGCAGCGCTGCGGCGGCACGTGCGCGAACTGATTCCGGCGGAGCCGCCGCCTGCGAGAGCACCGTATCCAGAGTGGATGGACGAGGATCGCGTCAGGACGGCCCTTCGATGCAGCAGCCGTCGGCGGCTATTCCGCTAGACCTCGGCGATCCGTTGTTGATGCGGGAGGAAGTGACCTGCCGATAGGAACGGAGCTGGCCGCCGAGTGCACGCCCGCGAAGTCAATGAGCCGTCGAGTCTGGCTGGCGACCTTCTACCGTCATTTCCCGCGCCGGCGTGCGCGCTGGATTCACGTCTAAGCCAGGATGGGTGCCATGGACCTCACTCTGACGAACCTGTTGACGGCATTTGCGGCTCTGAGCGTCGCGACCGAGAGGATCACGGAGGCCATTAAGGGCATCCCTGGTCTCTCTTCCTTGCTCGCGGTCGAGCGCGAGCTGGACTCATGGCAGGAGAACTTGAGAAAGGCGTGCGTTCATATCTTGGCAATCGTTGTTGGAACGGTCCTGGCGCGAACGCTCGGCAATGCGCTTCCGCTTGTGCGCCAAGACTCGAGTGTGTGGGTCTTCGTGGTATATGGCGCCATGGCCAGTGGCGGGTCTGGTTTGTGGAACAGCGCGCTCGACATCGTCCGCGAGGTCAACAAGCAGAAGCAGATGGTGAGCGCACAAATGGCACTGAAGAACTCCTAGGTCTGATCGCGAAGGTCAGGTCTAGTGGCGCGGAGAATCGCAAGCCGACCACTGATGGGGCGGTGGCATGACGGTCTTCGGGGACCGCACTTGTGGACACGGCAATCGACGTGAGAGCTCGGCAGGCCACAGCCCAAGCGCTGTCCGGAGCGGACGGCAACGGAGGTACGAGGTATGCCTATCGTAGGCGTGGGGAACGATCCGACCAAGAAGGCACAGGTCTTCAATCAAGCTGGCGCGAAAGCTTGCCTGTTGGTCTTCGTGACCGACACGTACCAGAAGGTGTCAGGGCCGGCGGTAACGCTGATGCTGAACAAGTTTGATGCAGATGCGACCGCAGCTGATAAGAAGACGATGATTGGCTATCCGATATATGCGCTTCTTGAGGATGCCAACATGAAGGCACTGTGGAAGGAGTTCGATCCTGACCTGTATGTCCCCGGGTTCGTTTTCACGTACCCGGACGGTAGCCACACAGGGATCAAGTATATCGGCCTGCCAACACCTGATGAACTGATCGATCGACTCAGCCTGGTGGTGCCATGACCCGTCTCCCCGATAGTCAAGGCGTGTGGACGCCGAGGCGCGCCTTCACGAGTATGTGTGCCCTTGCCACCATCGCCTCCCCCGCACTCGCGCGCGGCCAGACCACGCCGAGAGCCGACCTGCCCTACGTAACCGTGACGGAGCAAACAACGTCGGGGCAGGGCCTGGTCGTGAACACGTCGTTCGCGCGCATCGACATCAACAGCAAGATCGTGATCGCCTTCGATGGGACCGCTGCGTCGTGGGCCCAAGGCGCAACGGTGGCGCCAGGAGTCTACCTGTTCCGCGACGGCGAACAACTATCATTGCCTCCAGGCGTACTGTCCTCAGAAGATGTGTTCCCGAATACCGATTCTACTAGTGCGGCGCGCCCCCAGCTCACAGTCACAAAGACGGACCCGCAACACCATCGCATCGAGCTGGACTTTAACGCGCGAGAGAGACTCAAGAAGCAGGGCGTCGAGATCAAGGAGGATGACGAGATCCTCATTCGGCTTGATGAGGTGCAGTCCAATGGCCCGCGCTCGTCTCGGACGATACGACTCGTTCTGGTGGACCTCGGACTCACGGCGCCCAAGGAGATCTCCGCGCCACTCATGGTTTTCAAGATAGGCAGCGGTGACCCGCAGTTGGGCGTCGGCCTAAGCGGGATCTGGCACGTCAACAACAGGCACGGCTTGCAGAACTACCTGGGATTCGGCCTCACGCTCACGCCGAATCAGGTTGACCTCGCATCGCTCTCGAGCTCGCAGATCGGCATCATACCGACCGTTGCCATTGGGCTAGGAGCCAAGAACAAGGATGTGTTCATGTTCGGCGTCGGAGGTCGTGTGGGTGGATCGACACACATCATGTATTTCGCGGCCTTCAATCTGTCGTGGATCACGCGAGTGATTCACTGAGTGCAGGCTGTGATAGGGAGGACGGACGGCTGAATTGTGCTGTACGGCACCCCGGCTGAGTGGACGACTTGAGTCGCCGGCCAGCGCGCCTGTGGCGATCATGAGTGAGCGACTCGCCAAGGCCGCTTGGTTTGGAGAAAGCGCCATCGGCAAGTGCGTGACCGTGGCCCAGCAAGACGCGCCTTGCCGCATGGTGATCGGCGTGGTTGCCGAGGCGCGGGTCCGGCGGATCATCGAGGAACCGGCGATGGAACTGTACCTCCCTTCGCGCCAGGAAATGACCTTCCCGGGTTCCGCGATGGTTATTCGTGCCGTACCACGGCGCGTTCGAGCGGTAGCTGCGGAGGCGAGGAGACTCTTTGTTCAGACGTACGGCGGCGATGGAAGCCGGCTGGTACAGACGATGGCCGAGGTGGTGGCCCCGGAGATCCGGCCCTGGCGTCTTGGGGCAGCGCTCTTTTCAGCCGCTGGACTCTGTGCGCTTGTTCTGGCCGCGGTAGGTGTCTATAGCTCCGTGGCGTACGCGGTGAGCGAGCGCACTCACGAGATGAGTGTGCGCGCGGCTCTCGGCGCCAAACCCCGTGCCGTTATGCAGCTAGTCGTTGGCGAGGGCATCCGCGCAGTCGTCGGGGGAGTGTTCGTAGGCGTGGCTGCGACATTAGCGCTGGGCAAGTTGGTCGCCTCTATGCTCTTAGGGGGTCACACCCCACGACCCCCTGGTGCTGGTGGTGGTGTCGCTGGTTCTTGTGACGACGGCCGTCGCAGCGTGCCTCGTGCCGGCTTGGCGGGCGATGCGGGTCAGCCCGATGGAGGCGTTGCAGACCGAGTGAACGGTAGGACTCCGATATCGGAGCCTGAGCGGATTGCGGCCGGGCGAGCACCGGGCCGTGGCATCGTGGGGTCCGTTTCTTCCGGCATAGTCCGACATTTTGGGAGCTGAAGTCCGACATCGCGATCCGGTGCCGACGCTCGGAATCGCCACCAGTCCGCCACTTTCTGTGGTTTGGACCGTTTGGGTCATCCGACATTCTGCCGGACTTGGGCCCTGCACGATACGAATGGGGTTCAGGGGGTCGCAGCGGTGGGGCCTTGGCTGGCCGTCTGCCGCAGGCGCGGAAGCCCGCTAGGAAGCACGATCTCCCGCTATCCCCGAGAATGCCCCGCCCCGCTACAGATCGAGCGTCCTAGCGGGGCGGCGGGCTGATAACGGGCGCATTGGCTTAGGCTTGGCGGCTTCGGCGCGGTGGCAGGTCGATGGTGCGCCGAACCGTAAAGAGGTTTTCTTGCTTTTGCGCGTCCCGCCCCGGCGGACGTGCGCAAGGACGGCTCGGCGTTCGACCTGCCGATTGCGCTGGGCGTGCTGGTTGCCACCGAGCAGGTCGTCGCAAGCGGCCTGTTCGGCTGGGTGGTCCTCGGCGAGCTGGGGCTGGACGGCGAGATCCGGCCGGTGCGCGGCGCGCTGTCGATGGCGGTGGCGGCGCAACGCGCCGGGTGCGCGGGCGTCATCCTCCCGGCGGCAAACGTGCGCGAGGCGGCCGTCGTACGGGGGCTGGACATGCGCGGCGCCGCGACCCTCGCCGAGGTGCTGCACCACCTGGACGGCGGGCCGCCCCTGGCGCGGGCGGAGGTGGATTTGGACGCGCTGTTCGCCGCCCGCGCTGCCTCCGATGTGGACTTCGCGGAGGTGAAGGGACAGGAGCACGCCAAGCGGGCGCTCGAGGTGGCGGCGGCGGGCGCGCACAACATCCTCATGATCGGCCCGCCGGGCGGCGGCAAGACGATGCTCGCCCGGCGGCTCCCGACCATCCTGCCGGAGCTCTCGCTCGCCGAAGCGCTGGAGACCACGAAGATCCACTCGGTGGCGGGGCTCCTGGCGCCCGGCGAGTCGCTCATCGCGACGCGGCCGTTCCGCTCACCCCACCACACGATCTCGGACGCGGGGCTGATCGGCGGCGGGAGCTACCCGCGCCCGGGCGAGGTGAGCCTCGCGCATAACGGTGTGCTCTTCCTGGACGAGCTGCCGGAGTTCCGGACCAACGTGCTGGAGGCCCTGCGCCAGCCGCTCGAGGACGGGTCCGTGACGATCAGCCGCGCGGCCACGTCGCTTTCGTATCCGGCGCGCTTCATGCTCGCGGCCGCGATGAATCCATGTCCGTGCGGGTACCTGGGCGACCGGGGAGGGGCGCACGCGTGCGTCTGCACGCCGGCGATGATCCAGCACTACCGCTCGCGGCTCTCGGGGCCGCTGCTGGACCGGATCGACGTGCACCTGGACGTGCCGGCGGTCCGCTATCGCGAGCTGTCAGCCGAGCGTGGCGGGGAGCCGAGCGCCGAGATCCGGGAGCGATGCGCGCGCGCCCGGCTGATGCAGCGCGAGCGCTTCGCGGCGCGGTCGGGGATCTTCGCCAACGCGCACATGGCCCCGCGCGACATCCGGGTGCACTGCCAGCTCACGGCGGCCGCCGACGCGCTGCTCCGGACCGCGATCGCGCGGCTGAGCCTCTCGGCGCGCGCCTACCACCGGGTGCTGAAGTTGGCGCGGACGATCGCGGACCTCGCCGCCGCTGACCGCATCGAGCCGCCACACGTCAGCGAAGCGATCCAGTACCGGAGCCTGGACCGCCCCGCCCGCTGAGCGGATGCGGAAGGGCTACTGCTTGCGCGCCGTGAAGGGGCCGGTACTGCCCGCGAAGGTCACGGTGCCGTTCATCGTCTTCGGGTCGGCCAGCACCGCCTCGGCCCGGGCCTCTCCGTCCGGCGAATCGAACACCATGACGACGTGACTTCCGCTGATGGTGAGGGACGTGAGCGTAGCGGAGCCCTCGGCGTCGGCCGGCGTGGCGGTGCCCACGTAGCTCGAGCCGGAGCGCCGCAGCTGGATCACGCCGGCCATCCGCTGGCCGGGGAAATCGGCCACGAAGTTCCAGTCGCCGGAGAGATCT
>Ga0116124_1002897_pt1 | contig 9975 bp, 12 predicted proteins | sample June2015DPH_13_1_2_FD_89728 | JGI IMG/M metagenome (GOLD analysis project Ga0116124, IMG submission 89728) | Peatland microbial communities from SPRUCE experiment site at the Marcell Experimental Forest, Minnesota, USA - June2015DPH_13_150 | ecosystem: Environmental > Terrestrial > Soil >... | reverse complement strand
ATAATGGCGAAAGTGGAGCGGGCACGGCAAAGGTTGGAAGGGATCAAATCAGGTTGGTCTAGAAGGAAAAAACGGAAAAACCGCCGATAATATGTCTAGTCATTTACGATACACTACACTAGCAATAGACCCGGCGCTTCGGTATCGGGTGGTTGAAGCGGTAGATCTGGCAACCCGAGCATACCTGAAGAAGGAAGGGATGCCAGAGTGGGCCATAGAGCAGGTCGCGCCCATATGGGACGAACCAATCCTGAGTCGCTTGACAACGAAAGCCCTCAACAACGGGTTGGAAATCAACACCATTGGCAGGATCAAGGACCACCCAAGGAGTTTTCTCGCCTTGTCCGATCGAGATAAGGAACTGATCTTGTATCGCGGGATATGCAGTGCCTACGAGAGTCACCTGCGAGAGGCGCCACAGTGCGCGTGTCCGAGGTCCAGCTTCATTGAACGGTACAGACGCCGAGCGGTTGACTTGGCTGAGATTGGGCTGAAGGACCTGAAACGCGGTGATCGGCCATGGGCGACGCCGAAACCCGGCACTGGAGAGTCCTTTAAGGATCTGATAGGACCAATATTTGCTTTGGGCTGGAAGGTCGGAGATGCACAAGACGTTCTGCGAAGAGATTTCGCACTGAAAGGACAGGTGACTGAGCTGATCCGTGAAGTATGCACAGAACTCGCCCGCAGGCTGCTTGCCTGGCGCGAGGAGCATCGCACACGTAGTGTCGCTGATACGAGGAAAGTTCGTTCCGACGCTGACTGACCGTGCGCCGCGCGACCTCCGGGGCGATGTCTTGGATTCTGTACGCGGTAGTTCAGAGCGCGCCGAACTGCCGGCCGAACGGCTTCTTAGTTGATTCGATGTCTCCCCGGAGGAATACCAGCGCTGGGCGGAAGAGACCAGCCAGGCCGACACACCCAATCCCAGCCGGCAGGTTCCTTTGAGGGCTCGTGACCACCAATGTGCCGATGGCCGAGACCCACATGGCGGGTGGCTGACCGCTGGGGTGCCGGCGGGTGGCCGAGCAGTCGGGATGGTGCGTGCAATGCGCGTGGTCGTCGCAAGTCCGGCCCGCCGCACAACGACGCGCGAGCCAGCTATCGTCGTCCGGGCAGGTTGATCCGCCGTTGGATGCCGGCGCTGATTTCCAGCCGCTGAGCCGCGCTCTCCGAATTCGTCTCCGGTTGCCATGTCCACGTCCGGGTGTCCTGTCGCGGTCGCCCAGGCGCTCCCTTGCGCCAGCTGATCTTTCAAGTTGTGCTGCGCGTGCCCCGGCACCTGGCCGGCTCGTTGACCGTTCGTTGGTTGATTTTCCGACTCCGCTGGAACGGGCGGAACATAAGCTTTACCCTTCCTTGGAGGTTCCGCTCTCAAGGAAGGTCGCTCCGGGGCGTCGAGGTGTCCGCTCTGACGCTCCTCACTCAAAGCCTATTGTTCCTTCGTTCCGGTTTCGCTTCATGGAAAATCAACCTTCAAACGAAACGGAACAAGCCGTCCGGCGCAGAGCCTTGCGCATCTTCAACAGCCAGATGAGCTGGCCGGCGATTGCGCGCGCCTTGTGCCGCCTGGGCTCGCAATACCCGGACGTGCATGTCGTTCTCGACGCCGAAGACGGCGACGGAGGCGCGGCATGAGACTGGAACCGATCAACACGGTGACGGAGGCCATCGCCCTGCTGCGGCGGATCGGGGTGGAAACCATCGGCATCACCGACGGTTGGATACTCCACGGGACCAGCCCGGACGACGAGTTCGAGCTGACGGCGGACACCAGCGCCGAATTGATCGAGTACGCCCGCTACGAGCGGGACCTGTGCATCCGGCTGGGCGACGAGCTGGGCGCAGTCAGCCCGGAGGAACTTTTCGCGCACGGGTCAGAATTGCCGGCCATCGAGGTCAGCCACCGAACCAGCAAACACTCCGCGCCGGGGAAGGAGGCCACCACATGGATTCACTAAAGAGCGTCCGGCTTTCGGAACTGCGGCAAGTATGGGAGTCGTTCAGCGGCTGGTATTGGTTCGTCACCGAATTCCACGAGGGGACCCTGGCCTTCGGTCTGGTCCTGGGCTGGGAGACGGAATGGGGCTACTTCGATCTGGCCGAACTGCGGCGACTGGGGCGCCAGCGGCGGGCGTGGAAGGTGCCCAGGCGGAACTGGCCGATCTGTCCGGGCGTCGTGGACGATACATCATGCTCAAGGGCGCGAGCCCACGAGACAACAAATGAAAGGAGGTGGAAGGACCATGAATGAACAACAAACCGGTGAGGTAACGGCCACCATGTGCCCGACCAAGGCCGGCAACGGCTACAAGGTCGTGGTCAATGGCGTCTGGTCCTACGCGTCGAAGCGTCAGGTAATCGACCTGATCAACGGGCGGCAGAACGCATGCACGTTCCACACCATTACGGACGATTTGGTTCCGGCGGTATAAGGGGACAGGATCTCCCGGCGCAAGCCGGGGGATTCCCTGGTGATGGGGGGCGCCCCGGAGGGGCTGGACCGCGCTACCGGTCTGGCGGGTGCCTCAGTGACACGCGGGGCGGAGGGGACGGTGAAACTGGACAAGGAGCGTCCGGAAGCAGGGCGGATCAGAGGATCGGTGGCCGAGGCCTGGCAGGAAGACCTGGCCCAGGCGGTGAGCCGGGGGCGTTGATTGGCGCAGCAATTGCCCGATGCGGCGAGTGTGCGGGCAAGAACGGCGGGCATGGATTTGGCGGCGGTCGGTCGGGAGCGGAACGACGGAAGCGATGGGGAGGTCCCCGTGGCGAGGATGTAGCCGAAGGATGGGCATGACCTGGTGCTGGGTGGGCATGTCTGACCCTGGCAGGGTGGATAGACCCGATCCCGGCGAGCGAGTGGGACCGCCCGAGAGACTCGAAGAGGTCAAGTTGACCGGGGTACGGTTGCGAACGGATGGGCATGGAATGGCCCGTATCAGGGATGCGCTGGTGCGAGTGCAAACCTGTAGAAACCCGGCGGTAGTGGTAAACGACAGGAAGCCGGGGCGAAAACGAGGTGGTTTTTCGGCAAGGCGAACGGCGGGGCGAGTGGCGATGGCAGGCAGCGTCGGGGATCATCCGAAGGATGGATTGTCCGGTCAGTGGCAAGGGTGCGATGCCAGAGGGGAAGGCACGTGCCGCGGGAAGGATGGCTGGTTGAAGTAACCTGATGGATTCTCACGAGGATGAGGAGATAATCCAAAATGACATGGAATTCTGGTATCCCGGAGTAAGATGGCCGGGGGTATGGCAAACTGCTCGCTGGCGCGAGCCTGTATACGATAGTCCCCGCCCTTCGGGCTGGGGTGGTCGCCTACGGCGACCGGTAGGTTTCGCTTCGCGAAAGGTGGAAGTCATGGCTGACTGGCCTGAACTGGCCTGAACTGTCGTGCTGGTGCGGGTGGTTTGGAGATACGGTCTGCTGGTGCAGATGGTCATGCGGGTGCAAACGGTCGTGCTGGTGCGAATGGTCGTGCTGGTGCGAATGGTCGTGCTGGTGCAAACGGTACGGTCGTGCTGGTGCGGGTGGTTTGGAGAAACGGTCTGCTGGTGCAGATGGCTTGGAAGAAAAGAGGGGGAACTGAGATCGGGAGGTCGCTGTGCTCCATGAAATCTTGGTTCCGTCACACAAAGCTTGGTGGAATGCCTACGGCGTCTGATCTTGTGTAAGGCGTGGCTGAAGAACAAACAGGGGCGAGAATGGGCTGGAACAAACTTTGGGAGTCAACGACTTGCAGCTTTCCCTTCCCGTTGGTTCCTGAGTTTGTTCCAGGGCACAAATGCCGCCGGCGGCTCCTTTCTACGGATCACCGCCGGCATGGTTTCCGGGGCATGGCCGGCAATCAGTGAGTTTCAGGGACGCGGCCGGGCCTTGAGGATGCGGAGGACGGTCTGGAGGACTTCGACCGGGTACCGATCAAGGGCCATCTCGATCTGCCCCGCTGGCATGGGCTCACCGACCGGGGGCTGTTCACGGGGAGGTTGGTCCTGGGATGGTGGTGTTGACATGCGGAAGGTCGGGGGTTGGACCTTAAAAACCTGGAGGGCGAAGGATTCGGAGAAGGAGAGGCTGTTCTGGTTTTTCCAAAGGTGTGGTGGGGGGATTCCCAAGACATTTACATGTCTAATCAGTCAGACTTCTGGCGGAGGAAAATCCGGTAGGGCCGGTGCGTCCGGTTCCGGGCGGACGCCACCCGGTCGTAGTAGATCGGGGGCGTTTCGGACGACCCCTCGGGAACGGTGTTGGCGAGGTACTTGATGGCCAGGGCGACCGTCTGGCCCCCGCGGTGGCAGAGCTTCATGAGCCGGGCCAGACTCAGGGGATACTGGTAGCGCGGGGCCGTGCGGTACAGGCTGGCGTAATAAAACCGGATTCTCTCCAGGACCAGGTCCAGCAACCGGGTCTGCCGGGCGTCGAGTTCCTCGACCACGCCGGACCTAACCCACACCCGTTTCTGCACGCTTGTCACCCCCCGGTGGCGCAAAGTCGTCGGCGACCACCCCTTTTTGGATCGGCACCAGCGGGAACTTGACCAGGCAGGGACCGACCCGGCCCTTGATTTTGACGATCCCCTCCCCAACGGCAAGCCGGTCCAAAAACACCTCGTCGTGGGATTCGAGGAACAGGGCCCATTTGGCCGTGATGATGTCCTCTTCGTGCTGCAGGCCCAGATAGACCTGGGTGTTGCAGTTGCCCAGGATGTAGATGGGCGTGAGGGACGGGTGCTGGGTGATGCTGACCAGGCCCTCGCCGAAGCCCCGGATTTTCCGGAAGACATTTTCCAGGCTGTTGGTGCTCTGTTTTTCGGAGAGGCTCCGGGGGAAGAGATTGTGGACTTCCTCCAGCACGGTCACATGGCGGAGATCGTCCGTTTCGCCCTGGGCCAGCCGGTACAGATGAATCCAGCGGAGGATGATGTCAGTGAAGAACACCCGGAGGGGCTTGGGGAGTTCCTGATCCAGCTCGATGATCACCGGTTCGGCGAGCAAATCCTCGATCCGGACCGGGTGGCGCGCGTTAAAGGCTCCGGCGGCGGGCCCGAAGATGAAGGTCTTGAGGATACGGGAACAACTGTCCTGCCAGAGCATCCGGCGCCCCTTGAACTGGACGCGCTCCAACTGTTCAACGGCGTCGAAGAAGTTGGGGTATTGCTCCACCCGGCCGTCATAGAACCCGGACTGGGTGAAAGTCCGGTCGAACATGTCGATGAATATGTCGGCCACCCGCGGGCCGGAGACATGGGACTTTTCGAGGGCCTCGGCGACGACGCTGATCCAAGTCTTGGGGTGGACGCCAGGTGGCCCGCGCAGCGGGTTCCAGTTGAGCATGGAGCCGGACTTGCGCCCCACCGAGAAGATGCGGAGCCGGCGGACCTGGGGCAGGCGGAGGGTCAGGAGGGCGCGGTAGCTGCGTTTCCAATCCACGACCAGGAACGGGACTCCCTGCTGCAACAACCCCAGCACGAGAATCTGGGCGAGATTGGTTTTTCCCCCGCCGGTGATGGAGAAGATGCCGACATGCTTCACGAAGTTCTCCCGGCGCAGATAGAGCGGATGGAGGGGTCGGCCGCCATAGAAGACGGTGCCCATGAAGAATTCACCGGAGGAGGCGGCAGCCGACGGTGGGGGCAGTAGGATGCTCTGCTCGCTGACCGAGCCGCTGAGGTGTTTTACGCCGAACATCTGGATGAGGGCCTCGGCTTCCCGCTTGGCGTCGGGCGTCTCGGCGGTGACATAGGCCACCCAGAGGGCGTCGGCCTTGGTGCCGAGCAGCGGTTTCAGTTTCCTACAAATCTCCTTCAATTCCTGTTCCCACATTTTGAATGAAGATGGCCTTGGCGCGGGCCTGCTCGTGGGCCTCCCAGACTTCGAGGAAGTCGCGCATGACCATGACAACGTCGCGCCAGCATTCGACCCGCTCGCTCCGCTGCTCGGTCTCCAGCTCGAAAAGCTTCCGGTAGAGAACGCCCTTTTCCTGGTGCTCGCGCAGGTGGTAGTTGGCGGCAACGTGAAGCCGGTCGAGCAGGTCCTGAACATGGTCCCGGTCGTCCGCCAACGCGGTGAGGTTGCGGGAAGAGACATGCAGGCGCCACCAAATCTCGGCCCCGAGGATGTCGAGCTTGTGGGCAAGGATGGCGGACTTCTGGAGGATGAGATCGTCCAGGGAATGGGCAGCGGCATCAGGAGGCACGAACTGGGCGGGGAGGGTGGAGCCCGTGCCGGCGTTGGAAGCGAGATAGGTTTCGAGGTTCATGCGAGTTACCGGAAGACCGATGGCCGGGGCCCTTAATAGCCTTGCCAAGGATCGGTTCGGAAGCGCAGGTCGCGGGACGGAGTCGAGTGTTTGACTCCCCGGCCTGATCTCCTCTTCCCTGCTCGATCCGTGGAGGAATCGGCACTCCCGCTCAAGGCGGAAACTCAGCCGCCGCGGTACCCACCTCCATCACAGTTGATTCCACGTGCAGTTTTTGGACCGTGACGGGGTGATTTTCGGTGTTGTGTGCGGCGGCGGTGGTGATATCATGGCGATTGTTCGCCTGGTTCTGTGCAAATCGTTGTAATGGAACACCTGGGACCATGAAACGGGAAGTGGCTGTTGGTCGAAATGGCTTCGATCTTGGACGGAGCCCGCGTGAGGTGTTGCCTGTGCGGATTGCCCGAGCGCTTTCCGACAGCCTGGCATTTTATGCACTACATGAACTCGACTAACACCGATGCGCGCGCGAACTAAACACGTTCCTTCCGAGAACGCCTCGCTTATCGCGCTGGGTCATGGTTTGAAGGCAGTGGCCAGAGTCATCGTCGCGCTGGTTTTGGTGTACCGTGGGGGGGCGGATGCGATGGCGGGGACGAATTTCTATTCTCTGGCGGCGTCTGCGGCGCCGACGAGCAACCCCCTCAAGGGTTTTATGCCATACGCGGGCAACTACTCGACGTTCCCTTACAGCATGGAGTGGGGGTACATCCCCTTGCGCTCATTGATGAGCGGACCAACGAACTTCAATTGGAACAGCCTGGAGGCATTGATCGGCGACGTCGCCAATCGCGGACACCAGACGGTGTTTCGCATTTACCTCGACTATCCGACGTTACCCACCGGCATCCCCCAATATTTGCTGGACGCCGGTCTGAAGACGTACAGTTACACCGACTACGACAATACGCTCAGCGTTTGCCCAGATTACGAGAACCCGCTCCTGCATCAGGCTCTGACCAATTTTGTTTCAGCACTTGGGGCACAATACGATGGTGATCCGCGGATCGGCTTTATCACGCTCGGTCTGCTCGGTTTCTGGGGCGAATGGCATACCTACCCGCACGACAGTTGGTTCGCCTCGACCGCCGTCCAGAACGAAGTTCTCACGGCGTATGAAGCGGCCTTCTTCCAGACCAAACTTCTTGTGCGCTGGCCTTCCGGAACAAATCCAACCGCCCGGCGGATTGGCTATCACGACGACTCCTTCGCGTATCAAACCCTCGATCCCCCAGAGTCATATTTTCTCGGTTTGTTGAAAACTGCGGCTGAAACAAACAAGTGGCTCACACAGCCCATTGGTGGCGAGGTTCGGCCGGAGGTTCAACTCTGCATGTGGGACCCGAACCACATCAATTGCGTGCCGACCGGCCAGGAATTCACCAATTGTGTGGATCTTACGCACGCCTCGTGGATGCTGAACCAAGGTGTTTTCAGCCCCGGCTTCACCGGAGCGCAGCAGCTTCTGGCGCTTTCTGGATCCCAAAGATTGGGGTATGCGCTGTGCGTCTCCAACGCGATTCTGGTGGATGCCTGGGTTTCGACGCCGCTGAACGTGCGCGTCGGGTTGCGCAACCTGGGCGTGGCGCCGTTTTATTACGACTGGACCGTGCAACTTGGCGCTCTCGATAGCAGCAACAAGTTTGTGGCCAACTGGTTAACGACCTGGAAGCTCTCCTCCCTTTTACCCTCCGTGGCCAACACCGTCTGGAGTTGCGTCATAACCAATCACGGGCTGCAAGTTGGCCAGTATAAAATCGCCATGCGGGTCCTTAACCCATGGCCGATCGGAACGCCGTTGCGCTTTGCCAACGCGGCACAGGACCTCGATGCTCCTGCGTGGCTTACTCTAGGCCTAGTTTCGATTTTGCCAACACCCGCAGGGCCGAGCCTGCGCGGTAATCTAGCAGCATCTGGCTTCACTATCCAAGTGAGCAACGCGGCACCCGGGGTGTGGACGGTTCAGTCCTCCTCGGATTGCGTAACCTGGGCACCATCGCTCTCAACCAACACGACCACGCCGGACTGGAGTTTCAGCGAGGCAATGCGACCATTTACGCGGTTTTACCGCGTCGCCTGTTCACCATGAAAACAACAAACCAAAGCTAAACCCCTAAATGTAACGTTCACTATGACAACACAGCGTATTAAACGGACATTTTCACTTCAACCAAGGTTGATCCTGATTCGCCTTGCCCTCGCAGTCATAGGTTCGGCGATGGTGACGGCCGCTCAAGACTTGGTTGTCAACGCGTTCGACACTGGCATAAGCGGAATCGATTGGGAGAATTATCGGAGTTACGTCTATGGGCATACCGAAGTCTGGGATTCATCACAGGACGCGAACAACAACCCAAACAGTGGGTCGATGTATCTCACAATGAAGTGGCCTACAAAGTCCGATCCCAACTGGACATCCTCTTGGAACGATGTACAGACTGCCTTTTACACCGGGCAGTTCAATTCCTCCGATTACATAAGCTTCGAGTGCGATATTAAGGTTGACGTCACCAACTCCTTCCCCGCAATGGATGGAAGTTACGGGGCGATTGAGCTCATTGTCAATAATCCTTGGCAGAATGTGACCGGCTGGTATCCTCTGATCAACACGAATGGCTGGCAACACATCTCGGTTCCGTTTTCCGCGATTCCGAGCGGAACCTATTCTGAAGCGATTCTTGGATTTATTGACAGCGGCTCCAGCGCCTACACGAACACCCTTGCCGTCTGGATTGACAATGTAATATTCACGGCTCCGCCGTCAGTCCACACGAATCAGCCGGCACTGGCCATCGCCAAAGCCCCTCCGGCTGGTTTGACGTGCGTTTGCAGCCAGCCTGGCGGCACGTGGCAACGCCAGATGATCGCCACCGTAAATAGTGACTATTCTTGGAACACCGCAACTGCGGCTTCAAATACGACCACGTATTCCATGACCATTGCCGCCGCTCCAGGCACCAACTACCCATCTTTTTCGTCGCAGATGTTTTTGGTTCCGCAATGGGGGATCACCGCGTCGCCCCTCGACGACAGCATTGACTGGGATGCGGCGAATGTAGTCGAGCTATCCGTCTCCGTAGGACCGGATGCAAACGCCACAGGATGGTTTCAATACAAGGTCAACAACGCGGGCAATTGGAATGCTGCTTTGGGTTTGGGCGTATCTTGTGCATCGGGCCCCCTGGGAACCTGGAACTTGGCCTTTAACAACAACACGAACGTGACACTCACGGCTCCCGATAATACCACCACGAACTTCAGCATCCCCGCCGTTGATGCAGCGCTCTTCCAGGATCCGCTGTTTTTCTATGTTGGCACGCAGCCCAATAACAATGCCAATATTGGGCAATCATCCACCTTCAGTCGAATCCGGATCGCTGGCGCAGCCGGGAAGATCGACGATGACTTTGTCTCAACGGGTACGCCTGGGCAATCCTACCTCCTCAATACGAACACGTGGACCCTGAACACGGCAGACCGCAATGGCGTTTTCATCACCGCGCCGGACGCGAAATACTGGGTGACCTGGCCGCTGCCCGACTATGGCTTCACGAACCTCTACGTTACGGATAATCTGGCCAGGAAACTTGGTGTGGGCCCAGGGCGGATTTCCGATGGAGCTAAGTGACGGAGGGGGAGGTGGATTGGCGAAAGAGCTGGACACCCGCGGCGCACTCTTTTACGCTGGTGGGCATGAAACCATCCACCAAGCCCCTGTT
>Ga0116124_1002882_pt1 | contig 10028 bp, 13 predicted proteins | sample June2015DPH_13_1_2_FD_89728 | JGI IMG/M metagenome (GOLD analysis project Ga0116124, IMG submission 89728) | Peatland microbial communities from SPRUCE experiment site at the Marcell Experimental Forest, Minnesota, USA - June2015DPH_13_150 | ecosystem: Environmental > Terrestrial > Soil >... | reverse complement strand
GCGCTCTTGAACTTCCACAGGTTGATGGCGCTCCTGGTCGGAGGCACGTCGCCGTTGGCCGTCTCGGGCTGGTCGCGGTTCCACGCGTACGTGTCCTGCGCTCCCGAGGCCCACCACTGGAGGAAGTCCACCGCCGCTTCGTACGTTCCTCGCGACTTGGCCTCGCTGTAGATGCTGAACGTGCATCCCCAGGAGGAAATCTGTCCCGGAAGGGTCACAAGCTCGTCGCTGAAGGAGAACGTCTTCTTGTCCGCGACGGGGTAGCCGAAGGTCCCCGTATTCGTCACCTTCGCCGATCCCGACTTGATCGCCGCGTTGACGCGGATGAATCGGCCGTTGTACTCGCTCATCAGCGCAAAATCCCCGTTGGTGAACGGACCGTAGACGCCGTCAAAATTGCGGCTGTAGGTCGCAGGGTCCACGTAGTCGGCGACCTTTTTCTGGAACTCGAAAATCGATCGTATGCGAGGATCAGAATAGGAGATCTTGCCGTCGGCAAACGCCTGGTACAGCGCCTTGAAGTTCGGGTTGACCGGATCCTTGCCCGCGACGGACGTGAACCAGCTCAGCAGCGACGATGCCGCCAACCCGTTTGCGATGCCCATGGCAAAACCCGCGTCGCTGGCCTGTCCCGTACCTCCAATCGGGTACGTCCAGCCGCTTGCGCGAAGCTTTGTCAGGGCGTCCAGGAGCTCCTGCGCCGTGCCCGGAGCCCTGGTGATGCCCGCCTTGCGGAACGCATCCGCATTGTAGATGAACGCGCGAGCCCCCTGGCTGATGGGCAGGTAGTACAGCTTCTTCAGAGTGCCTCGCGCGGCCGCCAGGGCGTTCGGAGAGTACTCGGAAGCCAGGCTCTTCCCGGTATAGGGGTTGGTGGTCTTGATCACGTCATCCAGCGGGAACCAGAAGGATTGTCCCTTGTTCTCCTGCTCCGCGGTGGGCGTCACGAAGCCATGCCCCTGATCGACTCTCTGCACGACGACGTCAGGGGCGTCCTTGGAGGCGATCCTGGTTTTCAGAAATGTCCAGTGGTCGTCCCAGTTCGCCGTGATGACCTGAACATTGAGGTTGGGAAACTTCTTCACCGCAACCTGGTCTCGCCATGCGCGGAAGGCGTTTGCCATGGGGTCGGTGCCTTCCGCTCTCTCCACCCCCCAGGGGATGTAGATCTGAATGTCCTTTGCCTCTGAGAAGCCCCCGGTTGCTGCCGAGGTCAATAGGACGGAAAACAGGATGAAAGTTACGACATGCCACGCACAAAAGATCCTCTTCATAATCTCCTCCCTTCGACGCTTTGCCGTTGCCACAAACCTCTCGGATTCTGGCCACGGCGGACGAGTATATCCGTTCAAGACCGCATATGGGCAATTCGTGCGCGCCTGGACTGCCCAAAGATGTCGATGAGGATATGCCATTTTGCAATTCTTGTCAATAGTTTGCAGCAAATATTTTCATAAAAGCTAGTAAAAATTTTCAAGAATGAGGATTTCCCGCCGCCGGCAAGTCCTGCCATTCGGACTGGCTCAGCTTCCTGAGAGCTTTCGCGTGGACTGTCTGATCACGAGCCTGGTCCGCAGGCTTATCCTGACGTGCACTATGTCCTTGTTTCTGCCCAGGTCGTCGGCTGCCCGCGCCAGCAAGGCACTGATGTCGAACTTGAATCGGCTCACCGTGGTGAGCTGGGGATCTGAGTATCGGGCGAGCTCCATGTCGTCGAATCCCACCACGGAGACGTCCGCAGGCACCCCGAGCCCCGCCTCCTTCAGGGCCCGGACTGCCCCGATTGCGGACAGGTCATTGAAGGCGAATATCGCGCTGACCCTGGGATTCCCGGCCATGAGCTTCTGACACGCGCTGTAGCCGCCGTTGAGGCTGAAAGCCCCCTGCACGACTTTGGAGTCATCGGGAGAAATCCCTGCCTCCTTCAGCGCGTCGCGATAGGCGGACAGCCGGTTGATGGAAACCATTCGGGTGATCGGTCCCGTGATTGCGCCGATTTGTCGGTGCCCGAGCTGGACCAGGTGCCGGACGGCCTGAAGAGCGCCGTCATAGTTGTCGTAATCGACATAGTTGCAGTCCCGATCGAAGAAACGGCCGTTGGTGACGAGGAAGGGAGTTCCTTTGCGTTCGAGAACGGGGATGATCCGGTCCTGGGCGGAAGGGTCGTTTACGATGGCGACGTCGATCTTGCTCACGTCCGCCGGGGGAGCCCCGTTCTGGGAATCCGAGTTCTCCGCGTAGCGGAAAATCACGACCCGGTTGCCAAGGGCCTCGATCTCCCGCTTCAAGGAGACAATGTCGATCGAGGTCATGGGGTCATCGTTGATGAACTCCCCTGCTTCGGGAACGAGGAGACCCACAGTGAGACTGAGCCCCGCAACCTTGTCGGGGCCCGTCTTGCCGGTCAGCTCAGCCAGCGCGTTGAGGACCTTTTCCCTCGTGTCCTGGCTCACGTTGCCCTTGTTCGCCAGAACCCGGGAAACCGTGCTGATTGAAACGTTGGCAAGCTCTGAGATGACTCTAAGTTTCGGCATAGCCAATCCGGCCCTCACTCCGAAGGGCCGGTCCGGTTAATGTAGCTGAATCTGCAAATCTTTGCAACAATCTATTTCAGCGCCGGGGCGCCGCCCTGGAGCCGACACGATCTCTCCCCACTTATCCGGAACCCGCGCTCCGCGCCCACCGAACGATAACGATCGGCGAGCCGCAACAGTGGCAAGACGGCCTTTACTCTTTGCCTTGATGGTCGACTATGCTCCGCACCAGGAGGAGCACCGTGCGCTTCAGCTGGGGGCTTTTGATCCTCGAAAACAGCTCCAGCAGGGTGCGTTCGTCGCGGGGGCGCATGGGCGCTGGTCGTTCTGTCCTCTCCGACAGGCGCGCCCCTGTTGGCCCTGGAAGAATGGCCGTCAGAGGAGTATCGAGTGCCTGGGCGAGGACGATGAGTCGACGGAGAGTGACTTGGCTTTTTTCGTTTTCGTATTTCTGGATCTGCTGGTAGGAAACGCCAACCCGGTCGGCCAGCTCCATCTGGGTGAGGCCGCGCTGCAGCCGGTAGAATCTGATCCGTTTCCCGATACCGCTGGGTTCCACTCCTCGACCTGCCTGACCACGCTACCCCGGCTCATACGGAAGTATCTACAAACTTCTGGTTGCATCAAGGATTGATTAATACTACTTTCAGTTGTATAATAGAAAGTTCGGTGGCATGCGCGAGGAGTGAAAATGAAAAAACGTGCACTCGTGGTCGATGATGACGATTTTGTTAGAAAGGTCCTGCCCGCGCTCCTGGAAGCGCATCAGTACGATGCCGAGGCGACGGATAGCCCTGAGAAGGCGCTCCAAATCATCGCTCAGCGACAATTCGACGTGGTCTTCACCGACTACGAGATGCCCGGCATGAATGGCATCGAGCTTACCAGGGTCGTCCGGGAGATGAGCCCCCATTCAACCGTCATTCTGATGACCGGTCTCGCGGCACCGGATCTATTTCGGTCCTCCGGGGCCGATGGCTTCCTCCAGAAACCGTTTTCTGTCGACGCCCTCCGGGAGGCCCTTGACGATGCAACGCGGAGCCGCGGGACAGATGGCGCTCCGGAGATCACGGCGCAGGACTGACGATTCCTCCGGGAGGCGTCCAGATCTGCCGTCCGCGTAGCTACCCGACCTGGAGGAGACCCTCCATTGCCAGGCTGCGGCAGTCCTTCCGGTTGCAGCCGATGATGACGTGATCCAGGAGACGTATTCCGAAGAGAGCGCACGTATCCCTTACGGCGATGGTGAGAGCGGCGTCGTCATCCGAAGGCTCTCCCGCACCAGAGGGGTGGTTGTGCACGAGGATGACGGAGGATGCAGCGGACCGGACTGCCTCTCTCACGATCAGCGTCGGATCCGCAATCACGCCGGTGCTGTCCCCCCTGCCCAGTTCCACCGCGCGAATCTGCAAATGTCTCTTATTGAACAGAATCAGGCAGATGGACTCGACCGGTGCATCTCTCAGGTAGGGACCATAGAAGTCCATCACGTATCGCAACGCCCATCTTGGGTCTGAGGGACCCGGCAGACTGCGTGCTTCCTCCCGGCAGAGTCTCTTCCCGATCTCCAGCGCGGCCTTGATCTGTGCCGCTTTGGCCGGTCCGATCCCAGAAATCGTCTGGATTTCCGAGACTGAGGCCGTGTCGATTCCCCGTAGATTTGAAAACGTCCCGAGCAACCTCCTGGCAAGATCCTCCGCGCTGATTCCTCTCCTGCCCGTGCGGAGGATGATGGCGAGCAGCCTTGAGAGAGGGAGAGCTTCGGAACCCGACGACAGAAGAGTCTCCCGCGGCCGGTCTTCCGGCATCCAATCACGGATGGACTGGCCGGTCATTTCCTTTTCCCTCACCCTCAAATCGCTTCTCTAAGAAGAACACTTCGTTCGTGCTCGGTGCTTGAAAGGCAGGTGCGCCGTTTCATGTGCCATGTTTCCATAGCCCTTTCACGCGATCCAGGCTGTCTCTCAGTTGGCGCAAAAGCTCCTCGGCCCTCAACGGTTTCTGGAGAATTGCCATCCCCTCATCCAGCATTTCGTTGAGTGTGACGAAATCCTCGGTATAGCCTGTCATGAACAGCACAACGAGGTTGGGACACAATTGCCTTATCTGCAGGACAGCATCCTTCCCGCCCATTTGTGGCATCACGACGTCCGTCACCATGCCATGGATGGAAGCTCTCATTTCCCTGCATTTCCTGACAGCTTCCTTCCCGTTTTCCGCTTCGACGACCGTATATCCACTGTTCTGAAGGATGATACGGACCAGGTTTCGAACTTCAACCTCATCCTCGACAAGGAGAATAGTTTCTGTTCCCCGAAGTGATTCTCCGGATTCTCGGGACTGCCCTTCATCAGCTACGCGAGGGGTGTCAATGCGAGGGAGGTATGTCTTGAAGGTGGTGCCCTTCCCGAGCTCGCTGCATGCGTAAATAAAGCCTTTGCTCTGTTTTACGATGCAGTAAACCGTGGCCAATCCCAGGCCCGTCCCTTTGCCAAGTTCTTTAGTCGTAAAAAACGGTTCGAAGAGGTGAGACTTGATTGCGTCGTCCATACCGACCCCATTATCGCTGATAGCCATCATCACGTAACGCCCCGGCCGCATTTCTGCATGCCCTGTCGCCATGCGCGAAGCGAAATCGACATTCCGCGTCTCTATGATAAGCTTTCCCCCCTGAGGCATGGCATCACGCGCGTTTGCGGATAGGTTCATCAATATCTGACTCACCTGTCCGGGATCGACCTTGACCTGTCCCGCCTCCGGGCTCATGTCGAGAACGAGCTCCACGTCTTCTCGGATCAAGCGACGAAGCATCTTCTCCCCATCCCTAATAAGCTCGTTTAGACGGACAACGCGAGGCTGGATCATCTGCTTGCGGCTGAACGCGAGGAGCTGGTTGGTGAGGTCGCTCGCCTTAAGAGCCGCGGTCTTGATCGTTCGAGCATACTCGAGCAGCGAGTCATCCGAGGCGAGCTTTCGCAGCAGCAGGTCGCTGAAACCGAGTATGACCATGAGAATGTTGTTGAAGTCATGCGCAATGCCACCCGCCAGCTGTCCGATGGCCTCCATTTTCTGCATCTGCCTGACCCTTCCCTCGCTCTCCCTCAATTGCTCCTCGGCCAGTTTGCGCTCGGTGATGTCTTGGACCATCGAAAGAACGCCCACGATATTGCCATCCTCCCTGAGAGGAGTGTTTGTCCAGTCGCAGGTTATGGTTCGACCATCTTTGGTGATATTCTCATTTACGCTGGTTGCCGATATGTCACCTTCCAGTAATCGTTGCCAGATCCGGTCAGTATCCAATTGAGCACTCTTGGGTACGATCAGATCGTAGGGATGCTTGCCCAGCGCTTCCTCTTCGGTAAATCCGAAAATTCTGGCAGCGGCTGGATTCCAGGAAACCACAAGAAAGTCCAGATCCCACATGATACAGCCATTTGGCATCCGTTCGATCTGGAGTTGGAGGGTTGCTTCACTTTTTCTTAGCGCCTCCTCCGCCCTTGCTCGCTTTGCCAATTCCTTTTTCACCTGTTCGACCTTGTCATGCAACAAGCCAACCGCGGTGCCGATCAGGACAAGGAGAATGGAACCGGTCAAACCTCCCCCATGGGTCATCGCGTTCCAGGATACCTCTCCACTGAACAGCAAGAGTAAAAGCGAAACAGGGAAGGCAGTGAGGCTCGCAATCAGCCCCGCCCACATGCCCAGCAACAATCCTGTAGCCATAACTGGCAAAATGTTCAAAGTGGCCACCGATGGCCCCAGTAGTCGGTGGATAGGGATGAATGCAAATCCGTACACTACCCAGCTCACCAGTGCCGCCGCTATTCTAGGGTTGGACATGCTTCTGCCCTCAGCCATTCTATGAGCGCCTCCCCAGGTCGTTATTTCTTATTGTAGTATTCTGACTAGCTAAAAGCGAGAGATGACAACAGAATCAATACAGCCATTCTGATGCTGCAAGCTCCCCTCGCCCCAAGAAGAATGATGACCCCGTTCCGCGTGGGATTAGAAAGGGAGGTCACGCATTCACCGCTGATGGGAAGATGGACTGACTTCACAATCAATTCAGGTTGCATGGTGATAACGCCGACGTAGTGCGCCAGGAGTTGCAAAGGCGATTCGGCATCCAGGCATCTTTGAGAACCGTTGAGCGGGCCGTGCAGCCCGTTCGTAGACAGCTTCGGGCACTCACCGTGAAAGAAAGGCTGAACAGGATTCCGGCGATCCTGAGCTTCCCCTATTTCTGCCTGGAAGCGCTCGTGCACGCCGGGCCGCGCCTCTCGTCGGTCTCCGCCTGATTACCTTCGAAGATCACGACGGGCAACGTGTTGCGATGCACCTTCAGTCTCCCGATGAGCGGCGTGTCGAGCAGGAGGCCGTTGGTCACCTGGAGAATCACGATGTGCGGGAAGCCTCGGGCGATGTCCAAGATTTCCAGCCGGGAGAGGGGCTCCATGCCCGCAATCACGAAGAAGGATACATCCAGCTCGTTCGCCTCTGCCACAATTCCGCGCGGCTTGTCAGCGGAAAGCCGGCCAGGCGCGTCGCCTCGAATAGCCTATGCGCAGCATCCCTTGCATCTCAGGTTGCACCGATTGGTGATGCTGAAGATGGCGATCGGGGGAACGTGGACTCCTTCCCGCGCCATGCGCGCACGGCGGCGGGGCGCCCTGCCCTGCCAGAGCACGGTCCGGGCAAAGAAGAGCGCCTGGGAGGGTCTCCGCAGGCTCACGCGCACGAACTCTGAGAAGAAGATGCGAAGACCCAGGTTGAGCTTGGACGTGGCGGACATTTGTGGAGCCATGGTGTCGTGAATCTCCTGCAATCGAAAGTGGGACGCTCAGAGCATAGCATGCGCGGGGCCCCTCTGGAAATGGAACACCACGGACGGACACTCATGTTGCTGCCGATGAGTCATCGGAAAAACGTCCTCCGAATTGACCCGGGCTGCGTGCAACGCGTGTGGCCGCTTTGCTTATATGCTCTGGTCGGGTAAGGTGGGAGAGGGAAGGAGGAGGACATGTCCGGGATCCACACAGACAACGCTCGATCGCTTGTGCGGCAGCTTATCGACACTGGTGAGCGACTTCCGAAGGACCTGTGCAGCGACATCCTTCACCTGGGTGATGCGGGAGTGACGGCTCTTCTGGAAATCCTGGAAGACGAAACGCTGGCGCAAATCGATTCTCCCGGCGATGGATGGGCGCCCGTCCACGCGGCCGCGCTTCTTGGCGACCTGCGTGCCGCGACAGCAGTGGAGCCTATGCTGCGTGCGCTCGCCCGGACCGATCCTCTCGATATCCTCCACGACCGCATGCTTTCATCTCTGCCCAAAATTGGCGCGCCCGTAGTTGAGCCTGCGCTCCGTGCGGCTGCGAGCGCCGACGACGAGGTGTTGGAGAGCGTGGCGTCGGTACTGGCCAGGGTTGGTCTTCGCGACGACCGGATCCTCGATCTCCTGCTTGCTCAGCTCCGCCGGGCTCCCGCCTTCGCGGGCAACCTTGCGGAATACGGTGATCCGCGAGCGCTCTCCTCGCTGCTCGAAGCGCTGGACGCATTCGAGCTCGACGAGAGCGGAAACCCGTTCGCCAACCACGCACTCATCGAAATCCGCTGCGCCATCGAGGAGCTTGGCGGCACGCTGACCGCGGAACAGCAGCTCAAATGCCGATGCGGCCAGGCAGCGGCTGAGTTCGTTCGACGAGAGCTCCTTGAAGAGGTGTCATCTCGATGCCGATGCAAACGCTGCGTCGGCCGGCAGAGCCTCCCATTGATTCGCAGCGTGCGAGCACGGACTTCGGCGCTGAGGAGGAGTGCATCCTGGTAGCGACCAGGCGTCCCCTTGAGATGCCCGCTATGGTGGGACGCTCCCATCCGCACTCTCAGCCCATCTTGATGCTGATGCGGAATCCTTCGTATGTCATCAGTTCCTTGCCCAACTCTTCCCAGGTGTACGTTCTCTTCGGCGTGACGATCTTCGGCAACTCCCCGTCCGTTTCCTCATCCCATTCGATGGTGCCCTCGACAATCTCAGGCCTCAATATCCTGAGGCCTGAGCCATGCTCTGCGTCGAAAAGCGCACCAGACCTGGGGATCGATACCAGCATCGGGCTTCCTGATGGAGCCCATCGTGTACCTTCCCAATTCGTGATCTGCCCGTTGTCAGCGCAGACGGTGCACCACCAACGAAGCTCGTTTCCAGGTGGGATGAGCTCGGACTCAATAACCCCATCGCACGACATGTGACGGGGACGTCGGCGACAGCGAATGCCAGTGGAAGGCTGGGAGGGAGGCTTGCCGAGGGTTGCCGCGACGATCGAGCCGAAGTAACCCCAGAACTTCAGCGTCCTCGCGGGAAACTTGTAGGCCTCGGCATCGGAGTAATCCCAATGCGACATGTCGACGACCCAAGTATTCCCCATCGCCAGCTCCGACCTCACGCTACCATAGATGGCGTCGTCCAGAGAAGCGAGGCAGAGCCGGGAGGTATCCAGACTTCTCAACACCGATCCTAATGCAACTACAGGGGTAATTCACCGCAAAGGCCTTAAGCTTCCCCTTGAGAAAATCGGATGGTTCCGGGAACGCCGTGGCCTGTTCGAAGTCGGCGCGAAACTGGGGATGCAAAGCCAACAAGAGCGATTCGTCTACCAGGGCTGCGATCCTGCGATTCTCGCGATCATGGAGAAATACTTCTAGCCCTAGTAAAGAACGGTGGCAGCGCCGAGGGCCTCCATTCTGCTCGTCTGAAAGCCTGCAGCTTTCTATCATCACGGATAATGGACTATGACGGAAGCGCTTGTATCTTCGAGTGCAACCGAGGTGTTGCTCACGGTAGCCGAGGTGTACATGCCGCTCACACTGGTATCAGCAGAGATGGCACTTGAGCTTGCAGGAGTTGCCGATGTATCGATAGCCAGACTGGATCCGGGAAGCTGCCCATTGCTGGTAAGCTTGAGCACCCAAAGGCCGCTGAGATCTCCAGCGACGACGTACCCGCTATCGTTGGTCTTCTGGATGGAATATGCCACACCGGGTGAATTGTAAGGTGGTTTGCCCCAGTAGGTTTTCTGCCAGCTCACCTGCCCGTCCGAGGCAAGTTTCAGTACCCAGGGATTACCTTGGGAAGATGCCGAGCCTCCATACATGCCAGCAACGACGTATCCGTCATCGGCCGTCTGCTCGATGCATGTCGCCCAATCGTCCAGGCTTCCGCCATAGGTCTTCTGCCAGCTCACCGCTCCATCGGAGGCAAGTTTCAGAACCCAGAGGTCCTTGTCGGCACTTGAGGACAGCGTGTACCCGGCAATAATGTAACCGAAGTCCGTCGTTTGTCGAACAGAAAATGCCCAATCATACACCCAGCCATCACCATAGCTACAGCTTGTCGGGTAATTCAGACGCCCGTCCGCTCGGTGTGCGGCGGTCAGCGGGCTCATGTCGCGCCCTCTGGTGTGCTCGGTGTTTTCCAGGCGTACCCCCCACGGGTACACT
>Ga0116124_1002859_pt1 | contig 10115 bp, 9 predicted proteins | sample June2015DPH_13_1_2_FD_89728 | JGI IMG/M metagenome (GOLD analysis project Ga0116124, IMG submission 89728) | Peatland microbial communities from SPRUCE experiment site at the Marcell Experimental Forest, Minnesota, USA - June2015DPH_13_150 | ecosystem: Environmental > Terrestrial > Soil >... | reverse complement strand
TTTCTCGACTGCGCGCAAACTCCTCGCGGATCCGCTGCCGCAGCTGCGTGTTCTCGGCTTGGCGCCGCCCGGGCACCCGCTGCCGTCGCTGCCAGTCGTAATAACCACTCCACGAGACCAACAAGGCCTCGCACAGCCACGCCACCTTGTAGTCGCCGCTCAGCGATGCGATCCGGGCATACCGCTCGGCGGCGGTTCGGAGAGGATGCCCAGCGATTTTTTTAGGACTTCACGCTGCTCCAGGAGTTTGGCGTTCTCCTCGCGCAACCGGCGGTTCTCCGCCTCCAGTTGCTCCAGGCTGCGCGCTCCGCGCGCAGCCTGGCCCGGTGCTTCGCCTGCCTGGCGTGCGTCCGTGGACCACTTATACAACAACGACGGCCGGATCCCCAGCTCCGCCGCCACCTGGGCCGCGCTGCGACCACTCTTGCGCCATAACTCCAGCGCCTGCTGCCGATACTCTTCCGTGTAGCTCGCCTTGCCGCGAGCCGGCTTCTGTAACTGCGTCTTCATGGGCTCTCCTCGGGTTGTGACCCTCAGCCCACTGTCCGTCAAATCAGGGCAACCCTAGCCTGACCCCATCTTAGGCCTCCTTATTGGTTGCCGCTATTCATCGTTTGGACAAACGTGACAGATATCGACGCAACGGTCTTGTCATCGTCTTCTACAAAAGTCGCCGAGAGCCGTCCCTCCAAATAGACTGCCTGGCCGTTCAGCGCTGCCCAGCGTGAATCCCCAGTGTTGAACAGCAAAACACGACTGTCTGGAATGACCTCCACGGCGTTTGCCAAGTCATTCCAAGACGCGTGTTCCCTTGAAAAGAACAGTAGACCGAGACCCCGACCGGCTTTCAAGACCCCGTAAACACCCACGACTTTACCGTTAAGCCGCTGGGGGCTAGCCAAAATCGTACTAATCGACGCGGGCACTGCGCGCTCAACATGCCTGCCATAGGTCTGCGCCGCCAATGCGCTGCCGACGAGGTTCAGATAAATGAGAACAAAACATGCGATGAATCTCATAGTAGTTTCGCCTGCTGACATTGCATGAGTCGATTCAGGTCCTCCGGGAGAATAAAGGGGGGACAGGTTTTAAGTTTTTCAGCGGACGGTAAGGGGATCATGTGTGAACTTTCGACAGCGCCGCTGTGAGCGCCCGTTCATGGGCGACATTTCTGGCACGATTTGCCATAAAGAGGAATTCTAAAAAATACCCGTTCATGCCCGGCTGGCATTCTGCTGGCCAGCAGAACGCCTTCAACCGGCCGGACGCTCCGGTACAACTGGGCATACCCACGCTTGACGAGATCGCCGCCAGCGCGAATTGATTCCCGGCGATGAACTTCCGGTCAGCGAACCTTCGGAACCTCGGGGCGGGGGCCCTGCTATTCTATGTGACGCTGGTCGCCTACCTGCCGGTTCTCTACGGCGGATTTCTCTGGGACGACGATTTTCACGTGACGCAGCCGGAGCTGCAATCCGTCGACGGACTGAGACGCATCTGGTTTGAGGTGGGGGCAACCCAGCAATATTATCCGCTGCTGCACACCGCATTCTGGGTGGAGCACCGGCTGTGGGGCGACTCAGTGGTGGGTTACCATCTGACAAACATCCTGCTGCACGCGGCCGTAGCGTGCCTGGTGGTGGCGCTGGTGCGGCGGCTGGCGCTGCCGGGGGCGTACCTTGCGGGTCTTATTTTTGCCCTGCATCCGGTGTGCGTGGAATCGGTGGCGTGGATTTCGGAGCAAAAGAATACGCTCTCCGCCGTCCTCTACCTAGGCTCGGCTCTCGTCTATCTGCGTTTTGACCAGGACCGCCGGCCCTCGCGGTATTGGCTGGCGCTCGGCCTGTTTGTGCTGGCGCTGCTGACCAAGACGGTGACGGCGACGCTGCCGGCTGCGTTGCTGGTGGTCTTCTGGTGGCGGCGCGGCCGGCTCGACTGGCGACGTGACGTGCGGCCGCTGCTTCCGTGGTTGGGACTCGGCGCGACCGCGGGGCTGATGACGGCATGGGTGGAGCAAACCTTCATCGGCGCGCGAGGTGCGGATTTCACGCTCACCTTGGTCGAACGCTGCCTGCTGGCCGGCCGGGTGATTTGGTTTTATCTGGGAAAACTGGTGTGGCCCGCGGACCTGATGTTCATCTATCCGCGGTGGGACGTCGACGCGGCGGTGTGGTGGCAGTACCTGTATCCGTTGGGGGTGCTGGCGCTAGTGGCCGGGCTGGGAATAGTGGTCCGACGGCAGCGTGGACTTCCGGCCCGCGCCGCAACGGCGGGGCTGGCCGGATTTCTGATCTTCGCCGGTACACTGTTTCCGGCCATGGGATTCATCAATGTCTACCCGTTCATCTATTCCTATGTGGCGGACCATTTCCAGTACCTGGCCAGTCTGGGCATCATCGTACCGGTGGCGGCGGGGCTGACGCTGGCGGCCGGCACTCTGCTGGACAGCAGAGCCCCCGCCGTCCGGTGGCTGAGCCGTGCGGGGGGCGGGTTGTTGCTCGCGACATTGGGCGCGCTGACCTGGCGCCAGTGCGGCATGTACCGCGATGCCGGAACGCTCTATCGGGAAACGCTGGCGCGGAACCCCGCCTGCTGGATGGCACACACGAACCTGGGCGACCTCCTGTCGAGAATTCCCGGGCGCCTGCCCGAGGCGATCGGCCATTTTGAGGCGGCGCTGCGCATCAATCCCCGGGATGTGAATGCGCACAACGACCTCGGACACGCCTTCACGAAAATCCCGGGCCGCCAGCCCGCGGCCATCGCCGAGTATGAGGCAGCGCTGCGAATCGATCCCCGTTTTGCGCCGGCGCACAACAACCTGGGGGTCCTGCTGGAGACAATCCCCGAACGCCTGCCGGAGGCGATCGGCCACTTGGAGGCGGCGGTGCGGTTGGCTCCCGACGCGGCGGACATGCACGACAACCTGGGCGCAGCCTTGCTCAAGATTCCGGAGCGAGCGCTGGAGGCGCTGGCCCAGTTTGAGGCGGCGGTGCGCCTCAATCCGGGTTCCGCGGACATGCAGAACAACCTGGGCGCGGCCCTGGCGAAAATCCCTGCGCGCTTGCCGGAGGCGGCGGCCCATTTGGAGGAGGCGGTGCGGCTTAATCCCCGTTCCGCGAAAATGCACAGCAACCTGGGCGTGGCCCTGGCGCAAATGCCCGGGCGATGGCCGGAGGCGGTCGCCCAGTTCGAGGCGGCGGTGCGAATGGATCCCCGTTCGGCGGAAGCGCACAACAACCTCGGCGCAGCCTTGAGCAAGATCCCGGAGCGAGCGCCGGAGGCGATCGCCGAGTTTGAGGCGGCGACGCGCCTCAAACCCGACTTTGCCGAAGCGCACAACAACCTGGGAGACGCCCTGGTGAATATTCCCGGGCGATTGCCAGAGGCCATCGCCGAATATGAGGCGGTGTTGCGCCTCAATCCCGACTCGGCCGAAGTTCACAGCCAGTTGGGCAAAGCCCTGCTCGGCCTCCCGGAGCGGGCGCCGGAGGCGATGGCCCATTTCGAGGCGGCCGTCCGGATCAATCCCGAGTCGTTCGAGGCTCACTACGCGCTGGGAATCCTGTTGTCCGTCCAGCCGGAGCGCCGGCCGGAGGCGCTGGCCCATTTGGAGGCGGCGCTAAGGATCAAACCCGATTTTGCACCGGCCCGGGAATGGATCGCCCGGCTGCAGGCCGCCCGACCCTAGCCCGACATCCGCTCCGGGAGCATCACAAACCCGGCCGGCATTTTCGCCTTCAACCGGCCACCGGGTCCGATACAACAGGGCATGCCCACGCTTGACGAGATCGTCGCCTACTGCGACCGGCGCACGCGCCGCGCCGCCTTCACCGACTACCCCGGCGCCGCCAACGGCCTGCAGGTCGCCAACCGCGGCCGCGTCACCAAAATCGGCGCCGCGGTCGACGCCGGCCTGGCACCGTTCGAAAAAGCCGTCGCCGCCGGCGTGGATTTTCTGATCGTGCATCACGGACTGTTCTGGGAGCCGCCGCGCCCGGTCACCGGCTCCACCTACCGGAAGCTGGCCTCCCTCCTGCACGGCAACTGCGCGCTCTATTCCAGCCATCTGCCGCTCGACGCGCATCCGCAGATCGGCAACAACGTCCTGCTCGCGCGCCAGCTCGGGCTCAGGCCCCGCCGTTCGTTCCTGGTGCACGAGGGCGAGGCGATCGGCTGGATCGCGCCCAGCCGGCTGCGGCGCGCCAACCTGCGTCGGAAGCTCACGGCGCTGTACCCGCGCGTCGTGGCCATCGAGTGTGGATCGACGGCGCCGCGCGCGGTGGCCTTCTGCAGCGGGAGCGGCAACGGCGCCGTGCGCGAGCTCGGGTCCGCGGGCGTGGACACGCTCGTGACCGGCGAGCTGCGCGAGGAATGGTTTACCTACGCGCAGGAGTGCCGTCTCAATCTCTACCTCTGCGGCCATTACGCCACCGAGACGCACGGCGTGAAGGCCCTGGCGGCCGAACTCGCGAAAAAATTCCGCCTGCCGTGGGAGTTCATCGCGACCGGCAATCCGCTCTAAGCCGCCCACGGAAGACACGGAACCCCCGGAAAGAAGATTGTCCCAGCCGGATCCTTCAGTGTATTCCGTGTGTTCCGTGGGCATCCCTCCATGAAAAAAATCGCCATCATCAACGGCCCCAATCTCGACCGGCTCGGCAAACGCGAGCCCGGGATCTACGGCCGGGCGACGCTCAAGGATCTCGAAAAAATGCTTCGCGCCGAGGCCCGCAGGCTCGGCGTGGCGCTGACGTTCTTCCAGTCGAACCATGAGGGCGCGCTCATCGACAAGCTCGGCGAACTGGCCGACCGCCGGTTCGCCGGCATCATCATCAACCCCGGCGGCCTCGCGCACACCAGCATCGCGCTCCGCGACGCCATCGCGGGGACGGGCATCCCCGCGATCGAAGTGCACATTTCCGACATCCGCCGGCGCGAGCCTTTCCGCCGCAAGTCGGTGACCGCCGGCGCCTGTGCGGCGATGATCTGCGGCCGGGGCCTGCCGGGCTATGTCCTGGCCCTGCGCCGGCTGGCAGCCTGAGCGATGGCCGAGACCCTACCCAACTTCGCCGAGCCGTGCTGGTTCGCCTGCCACACCAGGCCGCGGTGCGAAAAAAAATTCGCCGCGCTGCTCGCCGTCGAGCGTTTCACGCATTACCTGGCGCTCGTGCCGAGCGTGCGGCGCTACCGCGACCAGACGAAACGGTTCACCAAGCCCCTTTTCCCCGGCTACGTGTTCGCCAAGATTGCGCCGGAGCGGAAGAACCGCGTCTACCAGCAGGACCTGCTCGTCCGCGCCATCTGGGTCGAGGACCAAGCCGGCTTCCTCCGGCAGCTCGAGGACGTGAAGGCGGTCGTGGCCTCGGGCCTGGAACTGAGCCTGCATCCGCTGCTCAAGAAAGGCACACGCGTGAAGGTTGCCGGCGGGCCGCTCCACGGTCTCGAGGGTGTCGTCGACGATCCCGCGAATCCCAAAGGTGTCGTCATTGCCGTCGACGTGTTGCAGCAGGGCCTCCTGGTGCGCATGCCGATGGAGAATCTGCAGATTCTGCCCTAGCGCACGTGCCCCTCCTCTTTTCCAACCTGCATCGCGGGGTTCGCCTGCCGGCTTCCGGCACAGACGATGGTCGCAACCGAAGGCGCGGGGCGCTGTCCATGGGCGTGTCCGCCTCGCATCGTCTGCACTCTTCCATGACCACTTTGCCTTGGAAAACCTGCCTCCTGCTTGTCTCCGGCCTGTTTCTGGCCGTCAGCGCCGCGGCTCAGGACCCTGACGCGGCGCCCGCGGCTGTGACCGCCAACGGCGAACAAGCCACCATCCCCCGTATTCCCGGCCTGTTCGAGATTGATCTGCCGAAGACCGAGCGAAGGGGGAACATCCGATTCAGCTTCCAGCCCTCTTTTCGCGACCTGCTCGATAAGCCTTACGTGCGAATCCCCCTCGAGTTTCGCTGGGGCGTGAACGACCACTTCGAATTGAACAGTGAATTCGAGACCTATTTCGACGACGGCCTGCGCAGCGGCCCCAGCGGCTACGGATTCAGCACAGTGCACTTTGGAGCCAAATACGCCTGGCTCAAGTGGCTCAAACCCACATGGGACGCCAGTGTCGGCTTCAACTCCTCGATTCCCGTCAGCCGCCCCCCAATGGATCTGACCGACGGCCACAACCACGTCACGCCGTACATCGTGTTTGGGCGCAAGCTCGGCTGGATGCCGGGCCTCTCGGGATTCCTTCATACGAGCGTGGACTTTCTCTCCAAGTCATCGACTCCCGGCAATTTCGGCCAGAACGAGCCGCACAGCAACTCGCTGACGCTGACGCCGGGCCTGCTCTACGATCGCAAGGCCTGGCACTACACCCTGGAAGTGGATGGCACCACCACGAGCGTGATCGGTAAAGGCGATCACTACTTCCTCACCATCCGGCCGGGTGTGATCTGGGATTTGCCGAAGCAGCTCATGTTTTATGCGCGCGGCCGCTGGCTCGCCGGCTTCAGCGTGACGGCTGTCTTCGGCCCCGACGGCAACACGTTCAGCACCGGCGGCCGGTTCCGGGGCGAGGTGAACCTCAAGCGCCTCTTCGGTCGCGACCAGCCGGCCGATCCGCCGGGACTTTAACGCCGGCCGCCGAACGCCTACCCCATGACGCGACGGCCCGCGGGAAAGAATAAATCACCGATCCGCGAGGCCAGCATCGCCAGCCAGTCCTTCATAGCCCCTTCCAAGCCCACGCCGCGCCGTGCAGCACGGCGCACGCCGCGAGGGCCGCCGCCACGTCGTCGACGACGATGCCCCAGCCGCCCGGCAGATCCTGCAGTTTACGAATACCCAGCGGCTTCGCGATGTCGAAGAGACGGAACAGCAGGAATCCCGCGATGAAAACCGTCCACGCCGGCCACTGCCGCACCAGCACCGGCCAGCCGAGAAAACACAGGGGCATCGCGGCGAACTCATCGAGGATCACCTCGCCGGGATCGCGCCGCCCGAGGCGGAATTCCGCCTCGCCGCACATCGCCACCGCGAGGTAGAGGCCGGGCAGACTGAAGATCAGCGTCCAGAAGGCGGACCACGGCCAGAAGCCGAGCGGCCAGAAGAAGACCGTGAAATAGAGCAGTCCGGCCACCGAGCCCCACGTGCCCGGCGCGCGGCGCCGGCGGCCGAGCGGACCGAGCGTGGCAAACGCCAGCACCAAACTGGAGGGAAGCAGGCGGGGCCAGATCGGTTGCGCGAGTTTCATGCCGCCGGCGCGTCAAACAACACATGCCGGTATTTCCGGTAGTAGCTCCACATCGACGAGAACATGAACCACATCGACACGAAGAAGAGCACAAGGCCGGTCCAGTGGGCCAGCCAGACCGCGCCATTGAGCGGGAAAGGACAGATGCGCGGCAGGTCGCGCGCCACCATCGGCTCGGCCATCAGGAACCCCAGCGCGGTCAGCTGGATGATTGTCTTCACCTTGCCGCCACGCTCGGCCGCCATCACCACGCCGCGGGTAGCCGCCATCATGCGCAGCCCCGAGATCGTGAACTCGCGCGCAATCACCATCAGCACCAGCATGATCACGATCACGCCCGGCAGCCGCAGCGCCTCCAGATCGAGCAGCGCCACCATGACGCCGATCACCAGCACCTTGTCCGCCAGGGCATCCATGAACTTGCCGAAATCGGAGACGGTGTTGCGTTCGCGCGCCAGCTTGCCGTCGAGCCAGTCGGTGATGGCGGCGGCGATAAAGAGCCAGAAGGCGAGCGTCGCCGCCCACGGCCAAGTGCCATACATCAGCGCCACAATGGCGAAGGTCAGGGGCATGCGGATCAACGTCAGCGCATTCGGCAGATTCATGCGGAAGAGATGACGGCGCAAGGTATGGACCGGTCACGCCGTTGCAGGCAAGGATGTAGATTCCGCCCCACTTCCCCGCCTTCCCCTTCCTGCCTGCTCGATCGCGGTGGTTTCTCCTACCCTCTTGCCCTTGGCCGCAGTCTTGCTCTTACTGTCCCCCTGCTCTGCAGTCGGGCCCGAGCGGGAGCGAGAGCACGAGCAGACCAATCCACGTACCACCCCATGAGACTCTGCATCTATCCGGGCACCTTTGACCCCATCACCTATGGACACCTCGACGTCCTCGAGCGCGCCACGCGCCTCTTCGATCACGTGCTGGTCTCCGTCGCCCACAATCCCGAAAAGAGCCCCCTCTTTACCGCCGAACAGCGCCTTGAGCTGATCCGGCCGAACATCGCCCGCTATGCCAACGTCTCCGCCACCACCTTTCGCGGCCTGCTGGTCGACTTCGCCATGGCGCAGCATGCCATCGCCATCATCCGCGGTCTGCGGGCGATGTCGGACTTCGAGTTGGAGTTCAACATGGCGCTCATGAACCGCCATCTGCAACCCGCGGTCGAAACCATCTACGTGATGCCCAACGAGGATTACAGCTACACCAGCTCCCACCTCGTTAAGCAGGTCAGCAAATACGGCGGTGACGTCTCGAAGTTCGTGCCGGCCAACGTGGTGGCGGCCCTGCGCACCGCCTACGGGTTCAAGTGAAGCCTGACTCCTGCCCCCCCTGCCAGCCGCCGGACAAAATGAGCGGTCCTGTTACCTGCCGGCCCGGGGCGCGTCTTAGCATCGGCTGATGCGCTGCCTTCCAGCTTCGCAATCGCGTGGGAGGTTTGCTTTGCCTTGGCCGCCGTCAAAACTAATCTCTTCCCCTTTATTCATCATCATGGCCACCTCCGCCCGCTCGCGTGTTTGGAAAACCCTCATTATGATCACCGCCATCGTCGCCGTGGCCGCCGGTGGCTGGTACTACTGGATCCGCAGCTCTGACCGGGTGCCGGAGTATTCCACCATCACCGTCGCGCGCGGCGACGTCGTCCAGGTGGTCACGGCCACCGGCGACATCGAGCCGGTGCTCGACGTCAATGTGGGATGCCAGATCTCCGGCATCATCTCCAAGCTCTTCGTGGACTGGAATTCGCCGGTCAAGCAGGGCCAACTGATCGCCCAGATCGATCCCGCCACCTACCAGGCCACTGTGCTGCAGGCCGAGGGCCAGCTCGCCAACGCGAAGGCCAACTACGAACTCACCCGGGTAAACACGGAGCGCACCCGCGAGCTCTTCAAGAAGAGTCTCGTGGCGCAGTCCGACCTCGACACAGCCGAGGCCCAGCTCCTCCAAGCCGATGCGCAGGTGAAAATCCAGAGCGCCGCGCTGGACATGGCCAAGGTGAATCTGGCCCGTTGCGACATCTTCTCCCCCATCGACGGCGTGGTCATCTCCCGCCAGGTCGACGTCGGCAATACGGTAGCCGCCAGTCTGAGCGCTCCCACGCTTTTCATGATCGCGAACGACCTGACGAAAATGCAGATCATCGGCGCGGTGGCGGAAGCCGACATCGGCAACGTCAAGGTCGGCCAGTCGGTCAACTTCACCGTCGATGCGTTTCCCAACCAGCAGTTCCACGGCCGCGTCAGCCTGATCCGGAACGCGCCGCAGACCCAGCAGAACGTCGTCGTTTATCAGACGATCATCGACGTCAACAACCCCGATCTCAAGCTGCGGCCCGGCATGACGGCCAACGTCTCCATTGTCATCGCCGAGAGTTCCAACACCCTCCGCATCGCCAACAGCGCCTTGCGTGCGCGCATCCCGGACGAGCTGCTTCCGAAACGCGCCCCCGAGGCCAGCCTCGACCCTTCCGGTGCCGGTAATAACGCCGCCACTGCCACTCCGGCCGTCAAGCCCATGACCGACGAGGAGCGCCGTCGCGCCACTTTCGCAATCATGACCGAGGCCGGTTTCACCCGGGGTGGTGGACCGCCCACGCCGGAAATCCTCCAGAAAGCCCAGCAACTCGCCAAGGAGCGCGGCCTTGATCTCGACTTCAGCCGCTTCACCGGCAGCGGACGCGGCGGTGGCGGCAGCGCCATCATCACCCGCACCGTCTACCAGCTGAAAGGCGCCGATCCGCACACCGCCACCCTGGAGCCCGTCAGCATTAAGCTTGGCATCACCGATGGAATCAATACGGCCGTCCTGGACGGCCTGAAGGAAAGCAACATGATCGTCACTGGCGTGACCCTGCCCGGTGCGCAAACCGCGGCGG
>Ga0116124_1002854_pt1 | contig 10139 bp, 10 predicted proteins | sample June2015DPH_13_1_2_FD_89728 | JGI IMG/M metagenome (GOLD analysis project Ga0116124, IMG submission 89728) | Peatland microbial communities from SPRUCE experiment site at the Marcell Experimental Forest, Minnesota, USA - June2015DPH_13_150 | ecosystem: Environmental > Terrestrial > Soil >... | reverse complement strand
GCCCCGCGATCACGATGAATTCATCGCCGCCAATCTCCGTTCCATTCACGCGGATGCGCGTCTTCCCGCGGCGGAACTCCTTGCTCACAAATTTGTATGGCGCCGTGATGCGCATGACGCTATCCACCTGCGGCAGCGCCTCCACCGATTCCATGCACGGGGTCACGTCGCCCAGGCCCACCACGCCGATCACCACTCGCTCCTCGCCTTCGATCGAGTGCACCTTGTACCCGAAGTGCTTCACAATCGCGCAGACTTCGTCAATTTCTTCCCGCGTCGAGTGCAACTTCATCGAAATAATCATTTTCGTTTCCCTTTTTCCTTTGGCTGGCCGCAACCAGCCCGAATTCTCCGCCGTAAAACAAAAAAGCCCACTCTTTGCGAGTGGGCCGCGACTTCACGTTTTCGCAGTATCTAGACGATGGCCCACTCCTCCCGGATGCTCCGGTACGTAAATCGCCAATAATACGAGTAGGCCTTCCGATTCATGCTCGTCAGTTTAACCATTTCTTCTGGAAACGCAAGCCACAATTCGCTTATTCCTGCTATTAGGCCGCGCAATACTCGGCAGCCCGCGTCAACACAGCATCAATGCAGAAGATAAAGATCAGTTCAGCCAGATCAATATAAAAGGATCGCAATGCGATAACGCGTGAACCCTGCCGCTCCTCCCGCATCGCAAGCGCCCACAGCCGCGCCGCGGTATTTCCCGCCTTGCACGCGCTGGTCAACGTCGGCGGGCAAGTGGCTGAGGTCGGAAGTTTCGTAACGCACGACGCTCACCGGCCGTGGTCCCGCCCCGCCGCGATCCATCTCGCAGGTCTTGCGCGCATCATCGGTGGCGTTCAGCAGCCGCACACCGCGCGCGGCTAGCTGCGAGCTGACCTGGAGTTCCTGCGCATCCAGTCCCAGAAGCGCTACTGCTGCCGAGAAATCCTCTGCTGCAAATAACTGTCCACCGCTTTGCACTACTGCGATGCCCACCGCATTCAGTTCGCGGTCGAGAAGATTGGCGCGGTGTGGCGGCGAATTCATCCACTGCGAGTGCAGCCCCAGAACGGTTGGTCCCTCGGCGACATTCTCCGCGATCAGGCTGAAGCGGGCGCCTGTTTGCATCGCTCGCTGCTGCAGCGGCAACTCGCCGGGCAACTGGTGAGAGATCGTGTTCTGCTGTGCCATGCGCTGCGCATGCTGGCGCGCGGCTGCGGCCAGCGCCGCATCCCACTGCAGCGGCGGCAATCCCGCGGCGGCGCGGCTGTGGTTCGCAGCGTCAAGCAACATGCTTTCCGGCGAACCGTCTTGAGGCCAAGCGGCGGCGTGCGATATCGGCGTCAGCAACAACGCCGCCAATACAACGGCGGCAATGATGGCGAGGCAGCGCAATAAGGTGGACATCGGAGATGCTCCTGCATCTATTAAACACGGTCCGCGAGAAATGGATGCGCGAAGCGAGGTACAGATGGCACAAGAGGAAGCTGGCCTGCCGGACAGGCTCATCCTGAAGATATTTACTTGTTTGAGCGCGATTAGCCGCGGACGTGGATGGCGCTGAAGCTCAACACCACATGGCCGCCGGAAGTCGGCCGGCCAAAGCTGAGCATCGGCCGGAAGCGATAGAAGAACAGCATCTGATCCAGGTGGTGGCGCACTTCCTGATTGTCCGGGCCATCCATGATTTCGTACTTCATCATGCGGCCGTCGGAATCCACCACCACGTCCACGAGCAGGTCATTCTGCAAAAGTATATCGGGATGCTGCATTTCGGGCGAAGCCGAACTCGGCATGTTCGAGGGCAAAATCAGACCAGCGGGCTGCAATAGCGAGGTTGGAACATCGTTGGGATCGGCCTGCACCACAGTGACCGGCGCGATCATGTGCAGCACAAACACAAAGATGACGATCGCGGAAAACAATCCGCCGGTTGCCGGGACGGTGAATGGACGGAACACGTTGTCCTGCAGAATTTCAATGCGGTCCTTCACAAGCTGCCACCGCTCTGCCCAATTGCGCGGGCCGCGTCCCTGTGCTGCCGCCACTTTGATGCGCACGGCGAGATCCGCCGGAGGCAAGGCGCGCGGCATACGCGAAAGCATCACAGCCAGCTTGCGGTAACGCTGCAATTCCTCGCGGCACGAAGCGCACCCTTCAAGGTGCTGGCGGACAGCGTCCCGCTGCCGGGCACGCGGAGCCGAAGCCAGCGAATCATCCAGATACCCGGCCAGTTTGGAATGTACCTTTTCGCACGTCATGATTGTTCCTCTTGCGTCTGATTTGGACGCGACATTTCACCTGCCGACGGACCGGCTGGGGCGCGTACGTAGGCCATTTGCAAACCCATTTGCGAGCCGAAGTGGGCGGCGCTGGCCGCTTCGCTGCGGGGCGCTTCCCGGCGCTGCGCGAAGTGTTCCCCGGCCAGCAGTGGCTCGAGTAATTCCTTCAACGTGCGCCGGCCTCGCAGGATGCGCGACTTCACCGTGCCCACGCTGCAGTCGAGCACTTCGGCCACTTCTTCGTAGCTCAAACCTTCCAGATCCCTGAGGATCACCGCGCCGCGGAACACTTCGGGGATTTGCTGCAAGGCGTCCTGCACCGCGGCCTGAATCTCGTGCGTGGCCATCTGCTCGTAAGGCGATGCGGTGGTGTCTTGCACTTCGACCGGGGCAAAGCCCTCTTCGGGTTCCGCATCAATGGAGACGTTCTTCTGGAGGTGGCGCTTGAACCAGCGGCGGTTGTTGAGCGCCTCGCGCACGGCGATGCGGTAGAGCCAGGTCTTCAGCGAACTGCCGCGGCGGAAACTCTGTATGCCCCGGAACGCCTTCAAGAAAACCTCCTGAGTGGAATCGGCGGCGTCGGCCGTATCTCCCAACATGCTCAGGCTGAGGCTGTACACGGGACCGTGGTAGTGCGTTACGAGCCAGTCGAATGCCGTCTCCGAGCCAGCCTGCAGTTCGGTGACAAGTCCAGCTTCATCGTGGCCCCACGAGAGCGCACTGACCCAGTCGGACACGGTCTGCCTTTCTAGCCCGTCCTCAAGCAGCCTGCCCTTGAAGGCGAACTGGCCCACGCTGGCCTTGGCCAGAGTGGACGGCCCAGGTACCACTTCCCTGCATCGGGCCTCTTGGCACTTCGGATTGGGAGAAGCTTTCCCAATCCACGTCCGCTCAATATATTAGACACCGAAGAGCGGCGGAATGTTTCTTGGCCCGGCGCAGCCGATCGCCCCAAGGCGACCCAGCGCACTGGGAACCAGCCCGAAACTGGATTGTGGCACCAGGCGAAGCGCAGCGCAATGGCCCAGCGGTAAGGGGAGGGCGCACATAATGCGAGATGCGGAGTGTGTAACTGATAGAGCAGGCGAGAGTTAGAGGGTGCCCATGCCACCCCCGGGTGTTTTTGTGAAGCATGTGAAAAGAAAGGGGTTGCGGGCGCAAGTGTGCGCAAGGATGTCAAAAGAAAGGCCTTAGAAAAGAGCGGAGCAAAGTGGCTAGTGGCGAGTGACGAGTGGCGAGCCAGAACTGTTTTGGCAAGCTCCGGCCTATGTAGTGGCCAGCCTCTAGGCTGGTTCTTCCCTCGGCAAACAGGGCAAGCGAGAGGCCCTTCGCAGAAAGCGCTCTGGGTAAACGAGCGCAGAACTCTTTCGGGATGAGGGGCTCGTGGTGCTCGGACGGGCTGGAGCGGAACGTTCACAACGCATAGTAGCATAGAATCATTACCAAATCAATAACTATTTACTTGGTATGTATTCGAATGCGCGTCCCGTTTTGGGAAAGAGGCGCGGAGAAGAGCGGACTTACCCTTTGCCGACCCCTCAAAGGGTAGACCGCCCGCCTGGGATCGGCCAATTCGAGTTCAACGCTTTTTCTTGGCCTTCTTTTCCGAGGCCTCTGAAATCAATTCATCGACCTTTTGCACGCCAGTATTACGCAGGCGAACGCGCCCCTGCTCATCTACATCCACATACTTCTTGATACGCACGAGGGCCACATTGGCGTTGTTGTCGCTGAATTCGTGGCGCTTCAGCGTTTTCACGAGTTCGTCTTTCGGCATGCGCTTTGGATAAATTTCAAACAAAATTCCAAGCGCCACTTCCGGCGCACTGTGGCCGATTTGGGTGTAGATTCGCCCGTCGATTTCTTCAGACAGCGGAAACTTCCGCCGCATCAGCCCTTCAACGATCTTCTTCGCTTCGGCAAGGTCCAAGCCCTTTTGCGAAAACCGGACCATTTCAGAAAGAATCCACGAACACAAAGAAACAACTGTGCTTGCGTCCATCTCGTTTGCGTCGATTTCGTCAGCGTCATGCCGTGCGCCGCGATTGCTGGCGATTTCGTACGCAAACCGGCAGGCGCGTGGAATTGTCAACTTGATTGTGTCCGGAATGCCCGCCGCTGCTGGCTTCTGCTGAAGGCTGTCAATAACCGTCCCAACCTTGAAATCCTTTCCTTTCGGAACGACTTCGCCCGCATGAACCCAAAGCGCTTTCATCACTGCCTCGATGAATTTTCCGCCCTTAGCAGATGCGTCGGCCCATTCCGACCTCTGGTAATCCGCAACCATGTTTTGAAAATGCTTCACGGCCGCATCTACGTGTGTGGTATTGAAACCGTCCTCCAGCAATTCATTTATAGTTTTGTCAGACATCGGGATGAAGAATCTCCTTCCAGCCGGGCATGAGCACGTACACTTTTGACTCCGGAGAATCCACCCAACCGTTGTCTTTCGCCCAAACCGCGTATCCAGTATTGAATTTGCCCAACAGTTTTTTCATTTTGTTCCACGCTTCCTTGATTGTTTGGAGTGTAACTTTCGTGTCTGGCTTGCCTTTCGAGAAGTAAGCCACCACCAACGCGAATCTCTGTTGTCCGTTCATTCCTTTTGCGTGCCTGTTCATGAAGTGCCTGATCTGCGCTGTGAAATCCGGCGCAGGGACAGTACTGCGCCGCGCGCCTACGGGCTTCACCTTTGGAGCAGCTTTACCCTTCGTAGCCTTCGGGTCATTCAGTGCCGCAAGGCAACTGGCGGCTAATCTCTCAATCTCTTTCAGCGACGCAACCAATTCTTCCTGTTTCACTTCTTCCCTCGTTTCTTCGCAGCGGGCGCTTCGCCATCGCCTTTCGGCACGAATGGATACTTCTGGATGTATTCGTAGCTTCTTCGTTTTCCCCGACGAACCAGATAATTCGCACGTTTCAGCGCCATTCCCAATTCGGCGTCCGAAAAATGATTGTCGCGTTTCGCAAATTCTCCAACGATTGCATCCATCTTTTTCCACGTGCGGAAATACTTGTCCTCCCAAAGAACCTTCAACCCTTCCGTGGCCGATTTAGCAAAACGCGCCTTACTTGCCATAAACCCATCTCCCTTCCACTTTCTTCCGCCCCAACTCCTTCTTCTTCACAAGGCCCAGCACGACGCCCGACAGGGTTGTCGTAGGGTAGAGAAACCCTTTTTCTTCCAGCGCATCGCTGATCTCACCCAAGCCCTTTGGCTTATCAAAGAAGCCCGCTTCACGAAGGCCTACAACTAAATCCCCCGCGCCTTCCCGCCTCTTATCGTCGCGCTTCGTTGCCTTCGAGCGGGCAATGGCCTTCTTCGCCTGCCCTACCACGCTGGTCCTTTCGTAGGCGGAAATAATCTTCGATACTTCCTCTTCGTTGCCCTCGACCGTAATTACCGCCCCCGTGCTGGACCTAATCGTTGCCTTTGCCATTGGAAAAACCTCACTTATTATGAGCAAGCATATCGCTTAGTATTGTGCCTCAGAAATTCACCGTCTGTCAAGTTAACCATCGGTTATACCTGTACGGGCGGGTGGGGCAATTGAATAACGTGCCGCGCCTACGGCGCTTGTTTTGTTGGACTCGATACCCAGGGCCCACCCTTCGACTCGGCTCAGGGCAGGCGCCCTGGGTTAACGTGTTTCGCGCCCTCCAGAAAGCGGCGGGCGCAAAAGGCGCGCCTCTGGCGTTGGATTGTTGCTCTAAGTGCGGGTACCAGGCCGGAAGAGTTCTAACTATTCAGTTATGAGTTGTAAGTTTTCGGAGAAGAGAAGAGAAGAGAAGAGAAGAGAAGAGAACAGAAGAGAAGAGAAGAGAACAGAAGAGAAGAGAACAGAAGAGAAGAGAACCCCAAGACCCACCCGTTAAAGTTCCAAGTATTCAGTTTTAAGTTGTAAGTTTTGGGAGCAGAGAAACCCAAGCACCCAGAGTGGCTTTAGCAATTATCGCCTGGGCCGCCCGCGAGGAACCTCTCCGTTGTTCTTTTAATCACCAGCGTATATTAAAGTCCGTGTCGTAACATCAGAGTATAGTTAGATTAGAGTTGTTTACGAAAGTAAGACTTCTCACAAGATCGCCGAAGCGGGATTTAGCCAGGCATCCATGAGAGCAGAACGTAATCTCGGCATTCTCGTCTCGACCGCATTTTTCTTGGCCGGGATATTCCTCTTGCGCGAATCGGCTGCTGACTCCCAATGGTACACGGACATCATCATGTTCACTGGTGCAACCATCTCGGCGATTGGCCTTATGACAAGCCTTTGGGCAATCCAGCGGCACATGTCTATCCGGAGACTGGACCAGCATCTCAGTAGACATAGGTGACCAGAGAGTTCTAAGTATTCAGTTATAAGTTTTAAGTTTTCGCAGCGGAGAAGAGTAATCAGGGGCCCGCTAACGGCGCGGGCCTCTGGTCGGGATGACAAATGGGGCGGAGTCGCGATGGGCGTGGGCTCTGGTCGGGATGACAGTTCGGGGGGACACAGCGCAACGGGAACGCAGAGGAGCGGAGAGCGCGGAGATTCGCAGAGAAGAGGAACCCAAGACCCACCCTCCCCGACCGGGCCGGGGCAGGCGCCAACCGAGAGTGGGGCACCCGGCCGGGAGGTTCTAAGTATTCAGTTCTAAGTTGTAAGTTCCCGGAGAAGAGAAGATCAGTCGGAGGCCCGACGCAAGGCCGACGTGTGCGGTGCCCACGTGTTGCCGGCTTGCTAAGGGTGGGCCAACCGCCAAGCCGGCTAGTGGGTTACAGGCGGACGAACGACCAGAACCGAACAGTGGGCGTGTCGTACGACAGATTCGGCGACACTGCCAAGCAACAGCCGCCCCATGCCCTTGTGTCCGCGGGATCCCAGGAGGATGAGGTCCGCATGCCAGCGCGCAGCGGAGTCGATGATGCACTCGCGGACGTCGCCACTTTCGACCGCGGAGTCCACCTTATAGCCAGAAGCGCGGAGTTGCTGCGCGTATTTATCGATAAGAGCGCGTGCCTGTGTTCCCTGCTGTTCCAGTTCAGGGGCATATCCACGCGACATCTGAGGGGGAGCGGAGAGCACGATGGGGGTCAAAACATGCAAAATTCTGACTTCCGTGGTTTGCGGCTTGAAGTAATTCGCCACACCATCGATAGCGGCTGCCGAGTGCTTCGAATCATCAATGGCGACGAGAATTTTCATTGTTCCTCCTGGTTCCGCGAGGATTGTCCCTAATGTTCCGAAGCGAGAGCAACGCAGACATTCGCGTATCGTCGCGTGGAGCAAAATTCAAGGACGATGTGTCACTTACATTACCCGGAATCCGATTGTTTGCATAATGCTTGTTCTCTATTGGCCGGTGGCGCAGAAGCGGAGAGTCCCAAGTATTCAGTTATAAGTATTCAGTTGTGAGTTTTCGGAGAAGAGAAGAGAAGAGAACCCCAAGACCCAGACTCAAAATCCGAGCCCGGGGCACCCGGCACCCGGGAAGTTATAAGTAATCAGTTGTAAGTTTTAAGTTTTCGGAGAAGAAAACAGCGGAGAAGAGAATTGCGAGGGACCCACAGGAAAAAGCCTCAGGCCCAAAAGCCTGAGCTACACAAGCAAATGTGAGCGGGCCGATCGGAGGATCGGCCCGGCGTGGTTCGCAGTGTGCATTAAGCCTGCGGCAAGGCGGCAGCTATTTTGGTTGGGAGGCGGGTGGAGCGAAGGCGTCCGCCAGGGAGATGAGTTTGAGTTGGGCGCGCAATTGATCGAGCGGCGCGGCGGAGGTGATGGCGATATCGACGGGCTGGCCGGGAATCAGGTCGAAATAGTTGTCGGAGGGCGCGGCGTCGAGAGCGCCGAAGGAGATGTAGACGCTGCGAGCCGGGGCGGTGGAAGAGAGCCGCAAGCGGTAGGCTTCGCCGGATTTGGCGAAATCCACGGAGATTTGCGGCTGCGGCAGGGTGACGAGTTTGGCGGGAACGAAGTAGAGAACATTGCTGGAGACAGTTTTGCCGTCAACGAGGAGATCGGCGACGGCGAAAATGTTGGCCGCGTCCGTGCCATTGGCATTCACAAACTCCGCGAGAGGCCGCTGGATATAGATTTTACTGGAGAGTTCGGGAACCTGGATCTCCTGCGTGGAGTCCGAGAGCGATTTTCCCGCAAGAGTGAATAGGCGAAGGCGCAAGCGCGCGGCGGTGGGCGCGGTTTTATCGGAAATCACGTAGACATTGAAATTGCCGTCCTCGACGTGGGGGGAGACGAGCAGCGGGCTATAGAATCGGCGGGCGTAATACTGCAAGGCCTTCCAGCGGCCGAAATAATCAATGCTGGACCAGGAAGCCACCGGCCAACAATCGTTGAGCTGCCAAAAGATCGAGCCCATGGCGCGCGGACGGATGCGGCGCAGATGCTCCGCGCCGACCTTGATGCCTTCGGCCTGAAGAACCTGGCTGGCGTAGAGGAATGAAGGAAAATCGCGCGGCTCGGAATAATACTTGAGCATGTAATCGTGGATGATCGAATTGCCTTCGTTGTTTTTCTGATGGGCGAGCATCACAGGAGTGAAGATGCCGGTGCGATCCTCGGGCTGAGTGAAGGCTTCGATGGTGCGCATTTCGGGGAAGGACTGAAAGCCGTACTCGGTCATGAAGCGGGGGAAGTGCAGTTCGTATTCGGAGAAGGGCACGCGGCCGTGCCAGACGCTCCAATCGTGGAAATCGCCGGACTGGAAGCTGGGGGAAGTTTCCTCGTAATCGGAACTAGGAGAACTGGGCCAGTAGGGCGTTTCGGGAGCAAGGCGATTGACGGTGCGCGCGAGAATGCCGCTGAAGACGGTGAGATAGTCCTGCCACATCTGGTAGCGGACGGAGGGTGGAAGTTGCTCGCGGCCACCCCAGTGCATGGCCTCTTCGGTTTCATTATTGCCGCACCAGATGATGATGCTGGGATGATCGCGCAGGCGGCGGACCTGGAATTCAGCTTCGATTTCGATATTTTGCTTGAAGGCATAGGTGCCGGGCTGCCAATCGTTGCCGAACATGAAATCCTGCCAAACCATGATGCCAAGCTCGTCGCAGAGGTCGTAGAACTCCTGGGTCTCGTAATAGCCTCCGCCCCAGTGGCGAATCATGTTCATGTTGGCGTCCCGTGCGGATTGCAGGATGCGGCGGTACTGTTCGGAGGTGACGCGCGTGGGGAAGCTGTCGAAGGGGATGACATCAGCACCCTTGCCGAAGACGGGGATGCCGTTGATGATGAACTCGAAGGAACGGCCCCACTGATCGAGATCGCGGCGAAGAACGACGGAGCGGAGGCCGGTGCGCGCGGAAGCCTGATCTTCGGCGCGATTGCCGATGTGGAGCTGGGCGTTGAACTGATAGAGAGTCTGCGCGCCGTAGCCGGCAGGGAACCAGAGCTGCGGGGAAGCAATCTCCACCGGAAGGTCGAAGTGATTGAGGCCGGGGTGGAGTTCGACAGAGCGTGAGAGTTCCACTTTTTTGCCGGCGTGGGTGTAGTCGAGGGTGACTTTGGCGGTAGCGTCTTCGGCGGCGGTGACTTCGACTTGAGCGGAGAGGTGGGCGACTTTAGCGGTGACGTCGAGCTGCGCAATGTGGAGGTTGGAGATGCGCGCGGCGTCCCAGGCTTCCAGGCGAGCGGGGCGCCAGATGCCGCTGGTGACGAAGCGAGGTCCCCAATCCCAACCATATTCATAGGCGGCCTTGCGGAGGTAGGTTTTCTCGGCGGTGTGGGTCTGCTCTCGCCATTTATCCGTGGCGGCAATTTTGGCGGCAGCCTTGATGGGAGAAGGAAAAACAATGCGAAGCTGGTTGGCGCCCGGCTGCAAGAGCGGCTTCACGGGAACGCGCCACTCGCGGAACATATTGTCGGCGGTGAGGAT
>Ga0116124_1002829_pt1 | contig 10201 bp, 6 predicted proteins | sample June2015DPH_13_1_2_FD_89728 | JGI IMG/M metagenome (GOLD analysis project Ga0116124, IMG submission 89728) | Peatland microbial communities from SPRUCE experiment site at the Marcell Experimental Forest, Minnesota, USA - June2015DPH_13_150 | ecosystem: Environmental > Terrestrial > Soil >... | reverse complement strand
TGACGAGTGGTTCAACGGCGTCTGTAAGCCTATCTTGCACGTCGGGTCTGCCTTCTGGCGCGTCGTGTGGCTTTAGTCAATTGTCGGGGAACCCAACCTTCTCGAGTACATTGACGATCAGCACATTGTCTTCGACGCCGGTTGGTTCACCCACGATCACGGTGACTGGAACAGGTGGAGGACAAACCCACACCACGACTTTCATGCTGACCGTCAATCCACCGTCAGCGTTTGATCCTTGGGCGAACGGCTGGTCGTACCGTAGATCGATAACGGTTGATCATACGAAGGTATCCGCTCCTCTGACCAACTTTCCAGTCTTGGTTGACATTACGAGCGTTGATCTGAAGCCTCCTAAGGTTCGTTCTGACGCGTATGACATATTGTTCATGGATGGCGCGGGATCGGCGAATAAGCTTGATCATGAGATTGAACTGTACGACTCCGGAACCGGTCATCTTGTTGCATGGGTGAAGATTCCCAATCTCTCATCAACAACTGACACCATCTTCTACCTCTACTATGGCAATAGTGGCGCAAGTAATCAGCAGAATCCCGCAGGTGTTTGGGATTCCAGCACTTACATGATGGTTCAGCATCTGACTGGCGGTACACACCTTGACAGTACAACACATGGCAATAATGGGGCGGTGACTGGCGGAGTTACTCAGGTCGCTGGGAAGATTGGCGGTGCCGACAGCTTTGACGGGACTAGCGGTTACGTGAGCATACCGGACAGTTCAAGTCTGAATTTTGGCACAGGCTCATTCTCCCTCACGTTCTGGGTCAACTCAATTTGGGGGTCTAGCCATACGCAGGACTTGGTTGGGAAGAAAACCGGAACTGCGACGGGAACAGATGCCGGATACAAAGTGGTCTTCTCCACGACAGATAGCGTGGGATGTTCGGACTCAATTTCAGACGGTACGCATTATGCTCGACTCGACACAGGGACTTGCCCTGCGCGGGGTGCAAGTGCTTGGTATATGTATACGGTTGTCGTTGACAGAACACAGCAGAAGATGATTACGTACATTAATGGTGATCCCTTCGGTAGCCCCAGTCCTTCTATGGACATCACAAGTATCGGATCAACAAGCAATACCCACACAGTGAACTTTGGTGCCACCCCTGACAACGCTGGCCGATGGTTCTACGGTATGCTCGATGAAGTTCGCATCGTGAATATTCCTCTAACCCCAGACTGGATCAAGACCTCCTATAATTCAATGAACAGTCCCTCAACATTCTACAGTGTCAGCGTGGAACAGGTTCCCGTATCGACTGTAGTCACTTTGAATGTTGTTTCGCCGCAGTACTATATGCGTGGGGCAACTGTTTCCTACTCGGGAACGGTGTCGCCTTCGGGGACTGTTGGAATCGTTGTGAAAGATCACAATGGCGTAAGTATCTGGGCTGACGCGTTGACGCCCGTTGGCGGAGTCTTCTCCAGCAACTTCATGATAGGCGCTATGGGGGGAGAAGGCCTTTGTACTATCTACGCTTCATCCGGTGATGGCAGCGCTCAAACGGGCTTCTATCTGGACGTTTCAGCTCCAGCTTCTTCAGTGTCGATTCCAGCGCAGGGTAGCACAGTGAACTCGATACCTGTGATTAGTGGAGTTGCTTCTGATCCGAATCTGGCGGATGGCAATCCAGGTTCAGGTGTTTCCTCCGTAATGATCACGCTCCAGCGTGTTACTGGTGGCCTGTACTGGACAGGTAGTGCGTGGGGAAGCCTAACTTGGCTGGCCGCATCGTACTCGGCTGGTTCGTGGAGTTATGATTCGTCAGGAGTTGGTTGGATGGCAGGATCATACACTGTAGTCTCGAAGGCTGCTGATGTTGCTGGTAACGTTGAGACTCCTGGAGCAGGTAACACGTTCACCTTTAGCGGATGGATCTCTGTGGGTGGGGTGACTCCTTCTCGGCCTGCAGCGTGCTATTTCAACAGTCACCTCTACACGATCGTCAGAGACAATGGTGCGAATCCGCAGGGTAGCGCGCTCTGGATGAGCAGCATGGACAGTACAGGCACCTGGTCAAGCTGGTCGCCTGTCGGAGGTCTAACACCGTCAGCTCCCGCGTGTGCGGTGTTCAACAGTCGACTCTACTTGTTCGTGAGGGATGCGAAGAGCAATCTGTGGATGAGTAGCATGAACACTGGCGAGGTTTGGTCGAGCTGGACTATTCTGACCGGTTCGAGTCCCAGCTCACCTGCTGCAGCAGCATTCAATGGGTATCTGTACTTGGCCGTGCGGGGATCCTCTCCCTACGCCAATGCTATCTGGTTGAACAGGATGGATACGAGTGAGTCTTGGAATGGTTGGACTCAGCTGAGTGGCTTGACGCCTGACAGTCCATCGCTGGCCGCGTTCAATAACCATCTCTACATGGTTGTTGAGGATGTGAGCGGGGGCATATGGGTGCGTAGCATGGATTCTGCAGAAGTTTGGTCAGGCTGGACAAACTTGAATGGGGTGACTTCGGCTCCACCGAGTATGGCTGCGTATGGGGATCACCTCTATCTCTTCGTGAGGGACATCAGTGGTGGCATCTGGAGTAATAGCATGGGCGTGTCAGGAACTTGGTCTGGTTGGCAATCACCAGGCGGCTTAACCACTTCCGGGCCGGTTGGATGCGCTACGGACACGAACTTGTACGTGATCGTCAACGACGTTGTCGGAGGGCTCTGGGCCAAGAAGATCGTGTGACGAACCTACACTCTATTTACACGGCCTAGTTGCATCGGTGCTCCAAGCAGGAGCTCCAACGACCAAATCGATGGAACAGGTGTTGCACTCCCAAAGGCTTCCAGAAGTATACAGCAAAGTCACTTGGTCAAGAAAGGGGGTGGTCTTGTTTCGAGCCCTCTTTCCAGAACCTGTAGGGAGCCTCTAGTCCTTCCTGAATGAGGGCCCGTCTGGTGGAAGGAGGTGGAGGCTGAGGTCCAGCGGCGGCGTCTTCGTGACGAGTGAGCTTCCTCTAGTAGTTGTGTAACCTACTTGCTCTGGTGCTGTATCTCTACGACGGATCTAGAGGCATGTTTCGAGGATGCCTGCTCAAGATCTCCTCATGTGGGCCGGATTGTGGAGAAGTCTAAAAGGACAGCTAATTCAAGAGTATCTCGCGAGAAGAGTGTCGAACTTTGCGGCAGTGTCGTTCCAACTGAAGCTCTTTGCATGGGCCATCGCGCGTTGACTCATCTCCCGTAGCCTCTCCTTGTCGGCAAGTAGCTCAATCGCTGCCGACGCCAAGCTGGCAATATTCGGCTTGACCACCAGGCCTGTTGTCTTATCACGGACTGATTCGCGGAGTCCTTCCACATCGTAGGCCACGCTTGGGGTTCCGCAGTCTCCTGCCTCGATTACAGTGAGACCCCATCCCTCTTTCTGCGAGGTCTGAAGCAGCAGCCATGCCTTTGCCATGAAATCATTCTTCGTTTTGTTGTCAACGCGCCCTGTAAACTCGACGTTAGGTATCTTCAGTGTCGCCACCATATTCTGGAGATAGGAGAGCCTGTTTCCTTCTCCCATAATCACCATTTTCGCATTGGGAAAGTCTCTCAGTATTAGTCTGAATGCCAGCAGAGCATGTTCGGGCTGCTTGTACTTTTTCAGCCTGCCCAGGTAGACTAGTGTTGGTTCAGGCGTCTTCTCTTCCCACGAGAAGTAGCGTCTTCCAGGATTGGGCGCCCCGTTATGGATTACGGTCACCATCTTTGGGTCGGCTTTCAGCGCCAGGAGTTCTCTTGCTGTACTTTGGGAAACTGCAACCATCTGGATCCTGAAGATCCTCGTGTAAACATACGGCATTATCGTTTCGAGGACGTACGCGATGATAGCCTTGATTCGTGATAGCTCTCCAAAGTAGATTCTTCGGTTGAGGTGATGGACTATTAGCAGCGTCCGTTTTGCGAGTCCGATAAAGAATGGCACGAACAACGGAGCTTTGTTGTAGTCCTCTATCACGATGTCGAATTGCTTTGCTAACCGTCCGAGCAACGGATATACGCCAAGCGGATATCTGTCATTATCCGCCACCCTAACAACTTCGTAGCCGTCGATGCACTCATGCCTGGGCAGATTCTCAAAGTGGCTTGATAAGACGGTGATCTCATGGCCCATCTTCACGAGTCTCTTGGCAGTCTCATGCAAATGCACCTCAGCGCCTCCAGCCCAAGGATGCTGAATGTCTCTCCAATTGAGCCACAAGAGGCGCATTGCTCTTCCAGACCTCCACGTGCGTGCCTTGTCAACGTCTCGCCTGTCTGATTTGTAAAGCACTTCTGAAAAACCGCTCTTGTCACACGTACCACATATCCGGTGCCTTGATTTCTATGGTCACGGGCTCTCGGCGATCCTCTGCTAGTTCATTCGTGTACTGGACTCTGCCACATGTCACGATTGTGGGAGCCCAAAATTTAGGGACTGATCTTGAAGATCTTAGGCCCGAAAGGCCCAAAATGTGCCATCTAGAGGATTCGATCGAAAAAGCCAGTCAGATATGCGTTCGGCGGCTGTTCATGTCTTCTCAGATTTCTCGAAAAGTAGAACACAATCTTCTATTAGGCACATCATTCCGAGTAATGTCGAGAGGATTCTCAAGGCGGTCGAGAACAGCCTCAACCTATTCCAACTGAACGTGAAAAGGCGGTCAAACACTGATGGGGGTACAGCAAACCGGAGTTTCCTGCTGGCGACTAACTTGAAGCTCCTGTTCTTTGCAAAGGTCTTGAGTTCACTGGGATTTATTCGCGAGATATGTTCGTGATATCTGAATCCAATCGCGTTCTTCAGTTCTTCCCGAGGAAAGCTCAACACGAGCCAGTTCCTTGAAACGCGAAGTTGTTCGCCGAATGCCGTTAAGGGCTTCTCAAGATGTTCGAGAACCTCAGAACAGAGTACGCAATCCACTGATCGCTCTCTAAGAGGCAAATGCTGCGCATCGTGGACGATCCTCTCCCCTCTGACTTCCCTCAGGCGACTTGGGTCAATGTCGCCCCCCACATAGAAACCAACTTCAACGCCCGCCTCCAACAGCCAATCATGGAAAAGCCCTCGGCCACAACCTATATCGAAAAGGATACCTATCTCGCCGCCGACGTGCTGCTTGACTAGTGTTGTGATCTCGCGATATCTTGGCGTGTGAAACAACTTGGCTGAGTAGGTACGCGGTCTCGGATCGGACTCTTCCACAGTGGCAAGGAAGTCCTTAATTTTCAACAGAGCGATCCTTTCTCCATCTTCTTATGGCGAGAAAGGTGCACGCGGCAACCTCAGAAATCAGCGCTGCCACCAGCATGAATTGCACATACTCAGGTTGGAACTTCTGAAATACGTAAAGGATGTAGTCCAGCTTGTATTCATTCAGAGGCGTCGCTTCAATCGTGGAGATCTTACCTCCGTTCACAATTGTGATGTCGCCCACTGCAATTTCTGCTTGGGGCACTTGACCGGCAGTAAAGTCCTTCTCATTGAGACCGATTCCCAAACCTATGAACAAGATCTTTTCTCCAAAGAAGTATTCCAGTCCAGTTCTGCCAAAGAGTTCCTTCGTGGCGGCGTCGACATGAAAGTCTAGGCTTGAACCATTCACAAGAGGAGGAGTTGCCACCCTGAATGCTCGAAGTTCCGTATCAGTGCCAAGGATTACATTGGCGTATGCAATTCTGCCGCCTAGGAGTCTGATCTCTCCAGCGATTTGCAGGTCTGGTTCAGCGACTTGGTCAAAAAGATGGGCCAAGGCGAGCTGAGCGAACCCTGCTGCGGTGAATTCTCGAGCCGTCATCTTCAGATCGAAATACTTGCCTTCGCGATCGCTGTAGTCCATGAGTTCGTAGCTCAGGTTGCCCTCAAAATTCCTTACAGCATATGGGATCCTGGGCCACACGGTTACCAGAAAACGCGCGTTGCCGGTAGAGTTGGCCACATAGAAGAATCCTTCCTGAGAAAGGCCTCTGTATGTCAAATCTGTTCCACTACCTTCCACGTCCTTTGGAAGCTGAATCAAGCTCTCGTGCGGCTGCACCTCTATTGCTGCAACAGGGATGTCGGCATTCATGGTCAGGTAGATTCTATCGTATTTATGGAAACTCGGGGTTTCAATGATGACGGGCGAACTGATGCTGGCCTCCTTCGACGATCTAGTTTCGATAGTGTCAGACCTTGCGAATGAGTACAGGTTCCATCCGAGTGCTGTCACCGTAATTAGGATGAGAATCAGTGCCAGGATTGCGAGTGCTTTTGCTTTCATTTGGGCGATCTCCAACATGTCAACAATATGGCTGAGAGTATTGCGCCTCGCAGCGCTACTACTGTCAGCAGACTGAGTTCCTTGGGTATTGGAAGGTCTGTAGTCCAAATCGAATAATGGAAGGCATCAACTATGATCAGACTGGACATCGCAAGTATCTGGTATGAGGTACTTCTTCCCAAGACCAGAAACAGGACGAGCATGAAAACCGGAATCGCAAGCAAAGGATTCCAGAATGCTGAGAAGATGAAGTATGATAGTAGCGCTATTGATGCCTTCTTCAGTCGCGCTGTTGGATCCTGTTCTGCCATTGCGATTATGGAGAAGAGAAGAAGGAAGCCGAGCTGAAGAAGCGAGCTGGCAGACTTGAGATAGGGATAGGTCCAGGCGTATCTAAAATTATCGTAGGAGGAGGGCGCGTATATCGAATCAAACTGCCAGGAGTAGATGGCCGCTTCGTACGTGGGGTGTCTGAAACCCGTGTGGGAATAGTATCCATCCAAGAGGGCGAAGATAGACTCGCTCGGGCCCCTACTCAAGTGGCTAAGGTATGTGCTCGCATACATCAGTGGATCCGAAACGAGAAATGGCGCCGAAATCAAGAGCGCCGTGCAGACGAACGACGCGATCAGTACCCACCTTTCGTTCCATCTCCGGAAGATCAAGAATGCTGGGATAGCCAACAACGCCGGGTAAATCTTTGTGAGAAGCCCTAGACTGGAGAAGACGCCCGCCTCTAGAGGATTCTTCCTAACCAGCCCGTACAGAGCCAGCAAGAATAGGAGGAGCGCAGGAATGTCCGCGTGATTCAAAGCCAATGTTTGAATGATGAGTGGGTTCAGAGCAATAGCGGCAGTCAGTATCTTCTTCTCTCGCGATCTTCCTATCCTGCTTAGTAGTCTGTAAGTAACGTAGATCACGATATTCAGTATTACTAGATTGTAAAGTATGACTGACTCGCCGCCTCTAAAGACAGAGTACAGGAGCGTGTACGGAAGCTTCCCGATTGGCGGGTATCCCGGCCTGAAATCTATGAAATGTTGCAGCCCATTACTCAGCACGAACGCGTCATCGAAAAACCAAGAGTTGATATCGGGTTTTATTAGGGCAAGAATCAAAATGCAGCAAACATCGTACGCTGCGAAATACAACAGAGGACGAAAAAGTCGTCGGAGCGAGAACTCGACGTTGCCGAGTCTTCGGGGCGCATCGATCAAGGCAACGACCATGGCCGACATTTTGGGCTACCGCATGCTCTTAGACCCTTCGCAACAACGTCTTCTAAAAGTCCGGCCGATACCTGTTCGATTGGGAAGCCAGGAGCCTTGGCTCCGATGCGACGCTCAGGCTAGGGATCCCAAACAAGGTAGTTGCATAGGGAACAGTTGAAGACATATGGGAGCTCGCCGCGCCCGTGGGGGTTGTGGGACCTGGAGTCAAAGAAGTCATATTTCTCGCAGATGAGACTGACGGCAACCTGTCGCAGACTTCTGATGACGAGGGATCTATTCTTCTGAAGACGCTAAGACTGTTCTTGGCATCCGGCGCCGAAGAGAAGGCAATATCCTGAACACCAGGCGTGGCTCTTACGTCACACTTTGCAGCTCCAGTCCAACTGACCTGGAGATCGCTGACACGAATATGGCTTATCGTGCCCGAACCACCTGTGCGCAGAAAAGCCAACGCATCATCTCTAGGATTAGCTACGCTTACATTAGCTAGAGTCAGGCCTTTAATGTTCCAATTGCTTCTAATCTCGGCTGCGAAGCCTCCGCCACCTGACCCGAGTGATTGGGCATTCTCGAGTAGTATCTCCTCCGTGTTGTTGTAGCCGGCGTATACTAGTGCGAAGCCACGGTAGAGCGACCTTAGGTTAGTGATCGACACATGATTAGATGAGTCGATTGAGACAGCCACCGGATTGTCTTCTTGACTTTCAATCCCAGAGATTGTAACGTGGCCTACTGTGCCGAAGTCAATGCCGTTGCCTCCCTGTGCGAAACGAGAAGTCAGACCTTCGGCTCTATGATTGCGTGGTATCGACGGGTCTGTTGACCAAAACATGAAGTTACGCCAGCAATTCTGCGCTTCCACGCCTTGGATCAAGTTGTCTCCACCATCATCAACTTCGAGGCCTCGGCCGTAGCCGTCAACTATCCTCACATCTTGAACAAGAACGTGATAGGCATCACTTAGCTGAATAACCCTGATCGGCGTATCTGCCGTGTCAATGTGCTGGCCTCTGTTGCCATCGTAGGTGCCGCCAGTCAAGGTCACATTGGAGCCGTTCACTATCACCAGAGTCTTGTCATACGCTTGAGCCTTGAGACTGCCAAGCAGCTCCAGAATAGTGTAGGACGGAACAGCAAGGGGATCAACGCTGTTGTCTATCATGAAGTCGCCCTTCACCGTCACCTTCTCCTGCCAAGTCCGCCCGGCCGCTAGTTTTCCAATTGCCTTCTCCAAGATTCCTTTTGCGTCCGCCGAACAAGTCTCCGTAGCCTGAGAAATCAGGTCAGTCAAGCATGTAGCTCCGCCGATTCTTGATACCTCATATCTATCAACCGTGGCCGCCGCAACACCCCGAACTGGAACGTTGGAGTATCCCATCGTAAGGAGAACGAAGATGAACGCGAATGTGAGTGCCGAGTGTCGTTTCATTGTTTGGTGGCACTGTGGATGCTACCCGTTGCGAGTCAGGAGTCCTTGGTGTGACCAGAGGATTTCTGTCCAAGTTACGTCATCCTAGTATCTTGATAACGAGAAAAAGGGAAATTGCGGTTGTATGCTACCGCGTTCAGGTGGAGGCCCAGATTGTTGTCACCATATACATTGAATCTCAGTCACACATAGAAGCCGTAGGCCAGTGGCCTGTATTGGAAAGTCTGCCAGTTCGGCGATCTCCATTGACTCCACATATCAGAATTTGCAAGGCTGTTACATCCTCGTCAGAGGCACAGAATTGGTAAGGCGATCCTGGCGCTGTCCTTCAACGCTTGGGTCTCCGGTGCCGTCACCGCATATGGAACTTGAGCTTGTGGAGCCTTACCCGAAACAGAGCGGCCTGCGCATTCACGCGGTCAGATTGCTAATGCGTCTCGTCCGTCTGGAGAAACGGTCTCGCTATACTCAGGCTTGGCATTTCCCAAGGCTATGGGATCCTTCTTTCATACCTCAGGATCGTCACAAGCTCGGCGGGTGAAGTAATCCTGCATCCGTGACCATGAATGGGCCGTGAGTGAGATGATCCAGCATGACGGCGTAGATGAGATTCTCTCTTCAATCTGGCTGACTGGTGACGCAGTCAGGCGCTTCTCTGAAGGGCCGTTGATGGATTGCCAGTCGACTGGTCGACTAGTGGACGCCACCACCGCTTGTTGGCGGCGTACCAATCAATTGTCTTCTGGAGGCCCTGGTCGAAGCCGACCTGAGGCTTCCAACCTAGCTGCTGGATCTTCCTGCAATCGAGAGAGTACCTGAGGTCATGTCCCGGGCGGTCCGTGACGAATCTTATCAACGTTTCCGGGAGGGATAGTTGGTGGAGTATCTCTCTCGCAATGTCAATGTTCTTCTTCTCGTTGCCGCCGGCGATATTGTACACCTGACCTTTCTCGCCATTCTCCAGAATGAGTCGGATTGCTCGGCAGTTGTCTTCTACAAAGATCCAGTCTCTGACGTTCTCTCCGGTTCCGTATATGGGTAGGCGCCTTCCGAGAAGGGCATTCGTGATGAGTCTAGGGGTGAGTTTCTCCGGGTGTTGATTTGGGCCGTAGTTGTTTGTGCTCCGAGTCACTGTCACGTCTAGATCATATGTGACGAAGTAGGCGTTGACGAGCAGGTCTGCAGCCGCCTTGCTGGCGGAGTATGGGCTTGACGGGCTAAGTGCGTCTGTCTCCTTGAAGGATCCTTCAATACGGCTGCCGTACACCTCATCTGTGCTAATCTG
>Ga0116124_1002811_pt1 | contig 10258 bp, 10 predicted proteins | sample June2015DPH_13_1_2_FD_89728 | JGI IMG/M metagenome (GOLD analysis project Ga0116124, IMG submission 89728) | Peatland microbial communities from SPRUCE experiment site at the Marcell Experimental Forest, Minnesota, USA - June2015DPH_13_150 | ecosystem: Environmental > Terrestrial > Soil >... | reverse complement strand
TATGTCTACCTTCGTAAAGCATATAAATATTGTCCTTCTCCACTTTATCCAGAGAAGTACCAAAAACCGCCCCTTTCACTTGGTAATCATTAATTGGGGGATCTTCGAATATCTGAACATTAGTAGGTGTAATCCTCAGCGGAGACCATAGGGAAGAAACCTACCGGTACACGGCTAAGGCTTGAGATATTTCAGCTCTGATTTCTTCCCTGAAATGTTTAGGCGAAAGAACCATGGCCTTCGGTCCAAAACTCAATATCCATGCCTTTATCTCTTCCTTGCCGCTCGCTGTCATGGTAAGGAGTATTCTCCCGTCCTGCAATTCCTTGATCTTCTGGCTTGGGTGCCAGGTTCGACTCTGGATATAATCCGATAGCTCTTTATCAAAGATGACCTTCACAGAGATTGGTTTCTCATGGAACATGCCGAATGGAACTTTAAGAAACTCGGATATAAAGAAGTCCTCTGGAATCTCAAACCTCTCCTTCATTCTCTCTGCCTTCTTAACCCTGGGTAGCAGGGAGCGATACTGCACAAAGGATTCACAATGCCAGTATTGTCGCTCAACCAGTACTTCCTGAAATCCACGAGGGGCCAATTTAGCAAAGCATGCTCGATTACAATTAATAATGCACAGAAGGTATCTGCCCTTTTTCTATTGATAGAGAATCCAAGGTAGTTCTCGTCTGATTAAAAGTTTTGATATGTCTTCCAAATCGCAACTTTTGGGAAAGTGTGGATCTTGGCAAGATATCCGCAGTTCAGAGTTTAAAATTTTTCATTGCCACCTTGGTTATTTCTTCCAGAAGTCGTGATTTTTAAATTCACTCTTCCAATGCTGCATTTCAAACGGAGGTCAATAAGACAGAGATTCACTTTTTGCATCGAACCTGGAAGTAGTTAAGGAATTATATTATACACTCTTAGGGTTGTCGCAGAATAATCGATAGGACAAGAATTGATCACCCTTGGCGATGGGTTCCAATTTCGTGGTCGATGGATCAAGAGTCAAGTGTCAGGTCTTGTGCATCGATATGGAATTCAGGTGGCTGAGTCGATGTCTTTAACCGAATTACCATTTCATTTGCCCGGGCGTATCTTTCGGAGTCCGATGCCTTTTTCGGTGTATGATCCTCAAGGGGATTCTCTTCTCCAATTCAAGCGCGAAAAGGGTTCGCTTATTGTTCTTCTCGCTGAAGAGGAAGAGTGCATGGAAAGGACGGGACGGAATTTGAAATCTCTCTATTACCAGGAAGGATTTCAGGTAATCCATCTCCCCATTCCTGATTTCGGTGTGCCTTCAAAAGTAGATCTTGAAGGGACCGTCAAGAAAACGGTTAAGCATGCACAAGCCGGACAGAATATTGTGATTCACTGTCATGCTGGGTTGGGAAGGACAGGTCTGTTTGTGGCTTATCTTGCAAAGGAGGTTCTCGGTTTATCGAGTGAGGAAGCGATCCATTGGACGAGAAAATATGTCCCTCATGCTTTGGAAACCTATGAACAGGAAAAATTCATTATTGATGATGGCCCATAAAGGGAAGTAGAGGGGCGCGCCCTTCATTCTTCAACCAAAGGTGAATCTATTTTTCATCAGCTTCTCGGCGGCACCGGGTTACACTTTTCATCCTGGCTGGATATGATCAATGTGGAAATCAGAGGGAATTGTTACTTCGGAGAGTTTTGACAGCCTTACTTCTTATTGGCGCAAATCCCAGGACCCTTCGATGTGGGACTGTATCTTCGTTTTGCCACCTTGGCTCGACGTCTGGTGGCACGAATTCGGATCCGAAGCCGAGCTATATTTGGGCGCTGTCAGAAAAGGGGGGACAATCATCGGCATCGCGCCACTTCTATTAAGGGGAACAGAGGCCTCTTTCATTGGTAGCGCTGATGTTTGTGATTATTTGGACTTTGTTATTGTTCCAGGAAGGGAAGTTGATTTTTTCAACATCTTGCTTAATGACTTGAGGGGGAGGGGCATCAGCTGGCTGGATCTGAGGCTCTTGAGGCCCAATTCGACCGTACTCTCTCATCTTACAGATATTGCACGAGGTTTGAAATACGAAGTTTCTTGCAAAGTGGAGGACATTTCTTTGGAGTTGGATTTGCCCCCTACCTGGCAGGAATATTTAGCAATATTGACCCAGAAGCAGCGGCATGAAGTGAGGCGCAAATTGAGAAGATTGTGGGAAGCGGGTAACGTAAATTACCGCCTTCTTGAAGAGAGCGAGTCTGCCTTCCAGTCCATGGCCATCTTTCTGAGGCTTTTCCGGGAAAGCAGGCAGGATAAGGCGATATTTTTGACGACCCCGATGGAATCCTTCTTCACGTCGCTAGTCAAGGCTATGGCTCAAGCAGGGCTCCTGAGGCTTGGCATCCTGGAACTCAATGAATCACCTGTAGCCGCGGTGATGTTTTTTGACTACCATAACACGGTGTTTCTCTATAACAATGGTTATGATCCTAAGTATAGCTTCTTAAGCGTAGGGTTAATTTCAAAGGTCTTGTGTATTCAAGACAGTGTCGAAAGAGGAAGAAGTAAATTCGACTTCCTCAGGGGAGCCGAAGAATACAAACATCGTTTGGGAGGCAAAGAAGTTAATCTATACGGTTGCCAGATATCTTTTAAATAAGCGAAGCCAAGACAGTAGGTTCGAACGACCAAAGGAGTCGGAAGGACATCGTAAATTGAAGATAGCTATGCTCAGCATTCACAGTTGTCCCTTGGGCAAAGTGGGCGGGGAAAATACAGGGGGGATGAGTGTCTACGTCCGGGAGGTTGCTCGCGAGATGGGGAGGCGAGGTCATCTAGTCGATGTCTATACACGCATTCATGAACCGATACATGATAGGGTTATAAAAATAGGGCAAAATGCGCGACTGATCCATCTCAGGGCAGGAGAAGAAGAGATACAAAAATTGGCAATCTATTATCACCTTGCTGATTTCGCCCGCGACTTGGACAATTTCAGGAAGCAGAACGGGCTTCGATACGATCTGATACATAGCCACTACTGGCTTTCGGGTTTGGCTGGGAAACGGTTACAGCAGTGGTGGGATGTCCCCCACGTGATGGGGTTCCATACCCTGGGGGCAGTTAAGAACGCAGTAGGTATTGGTGAGGACGAACCCGAGCTTCGTATCAACGCCGAAAAGGAATTGGTTAAGGATTGCCACCGCATTATTGCCTCCACCGTGAAGGGAAAAGAGGATCTCATCTCCTATTACGATGCTTCCCCTGAGACTGTTAGTGTTATTCCCTGTGGTGTGAATTTGGATCTGTTCCGACCCATCAAGAGAGAAATTGCACGAGGCTATACGGGGTTAAATGACGAGAGTATCATTTTATTTGTAGGAAGGATTGTTCCACTAAAGGGCATAGACAACCTGTTAAAGGCCATGACATATCTGGAAAGGAAACAAAGGATCAAGCTTGCTGTGATCGGTGGCGACGAACATAGCCAGGCAGAAATGCAAAGGTTGAAGAACCTGTCACGGAGCTTAAAGATCAACGAGTCAGTTACTTTTCTCGGCTTGGTTAAACAGGAAATGTTACCCTTTTTCTACAGTGCTGCTGATTTATGTGTTGTTCCGTCTTATTATGAAAGTTTTGGACTAGTGGTTTTAGAATCCCTTGCCTGTGGAACACCGGTCGTAGCCACAAAGGTTGGGGGTGCAGAAAGTGTTATTCGGCATGGTGAGACAGGATATGTGGTGACAGATAACGATCCCTGTTATCTTGCGGATAAGATAGCACGGCTTCTTTCAACGTCCAATGGGAACAGAGGGTTTGTTGGCTCGGTCCGGGCATCCGTAACCAAATATAGCTGGTCAAACATCACCGAAGCAATAATTGCAGAATACCGAAGCGTCCTGAGGGATTTTTCCTCTAAGGCACGCAAAGGAATACAGGAGTTTCAGGTTTAGCAGAATTCATCGACACATAAGCCATAGCAGCTTAGTCCAGCCTCTTTTCATACCACAGACTGCTTGTCCAGAGCGTAAATCCCATCGACTTGTAAAGAGCGCAGGCTACTTTATTCTCACGATCCGCCGTCAACTCAACAACTTGAAGACCTTTGCTCTTCAAATAGGAGAATCCAGTGAGCAGAAGTTGCTTGCCCAACCCTTTCCCCCGGTAGTCTGGATTGACGCCTAGCATGTAGATGCGACCCGTACCTTCGCTCGGAGCTTTGTTTTTCTGAAAGTTTATCCTCGTCCAACAATAGCCAATGGGTTTATCCGAATCGAAGGCCATAATGATATCCTCCGGGGAGCAGTTGGGAAGACCGATGCGGTAAATTATCTCTTCGACCGTATTAGCATTGTATCCCCAAGCGCCGCTGAAGGAACGGTTTTGAAGTTGAGTCAGTCTTTCTTCCTCGCCGGTTTGGAATGAGCGGCATCGAGGGGAAACCTGTTCAATATCTGGCGAAGGCGTCTTGGAAAGATCCAACCTGAGTTCAAGAAATCGGTGGATAAACGTAAAACCCATCCGAGTGAGAAGCTGTTTAGCCATCAGGCTATTTTGCAAAATATTTACATGGATGATCTTTATATCTAACTCTCTAGTACGACATATGGCGCGATTGATGAGCTTTATGACCAACCCTTTTTTGCGGTGTTTAGGATGCACCAGCCACCTGAGAATAGCCCGCCCGATGTTTAACTCCGGCCTCACGTCTGCATAGCCAACAATTTCTCCTGCCCCCTCTGCTACAAACAGGTTACTCTGAGAGGAATGATTCGGTTGACCCATGCTCTCGATTAAGTCTAACGGTGAGATCAGACACCCGGTTTGCCCTTGCTCCTGGACTTCAGTCCCCAGCTGGACTAATTTGTCGAAATCCTCAAAATGATAATTTCGGATGATGTAAGCGGGATTGCTCATTTTTAGCTAAAATACCTCTGGTTAATTGTAACAATCGGTTTGATATTATACAATTTTTAAAATTTCACACGGAGGAGTTCCGTCATGAAAACAAAGTTAGCTCAAGTGATGGTAGTCACGCCTCATCCAGATGATGCAGAATATGGAGTTGCCGGAACCGTTGTTCGCTGGGTCAGTCAGGGGAAGGAGATAATTTATGTGGTATGCACCAATGGCGACAAAGGCACTAGCGATGCAAGTGTAAAGCCGGAGGAACTGGCTAAAACTCGTGAGAAGGAGCAAATCGCTGCAGCCAACTTGCTGGGTGTGAGAGAGGTCATCTTTCTACGTTACCCCGATCAGGGCTTGGAGGATACGCCTGAGTTCCGTAAGGAAATTGTCAGGCTTATAAGGTTATATCAGCCTGAGACCGTGGTAACTGCTGACCCTTACCGGCGCTATATTTGGCATCGGGATCATCGAATTACTGGACAGGTTACTCTGGACGCCATCTTCCCCTATGCCAGGGATTACCTCTCTTACCCAGATTTGATGAAAGAAGGGCTTTATCCTCACAAGGTCAAGGAGGTATTGCTCTGGGGTACTGAGGATGTGAATCACCGTTCCGATATCACCGAAACTTTTCATGTGAAGTTGACCGCGTTGCGGTGTCATAGAAGTCAGGTTGGACATATCCCACCCGAAGAGCTGGAAAAGCGACTAAGGGAAGGACACAGATCGTTAGCAGAAGGAGAGAACTTTTTGTTGGCGGAGGCCTTCCACCGAGTAGAGATATTGTGGTAGTCCATTCACCAAATGGTTAGGATGAAAGCCAAAGCACATCCCAAATAGGGTAGGATCATGGGAGCGGGAGAAAAAGATGGCAAATTCCTCCTTTTCTTTCCTTAATATGGTGGAATCACCGTGACCAGGGTATATCGCAGTATCATCAGGTAAGACAAAGATTTTACTGGTTATGGATTCAATTATTTGCTTCAAATCAGCCGGCGACTTAGTCTTGCCTGGGCCACCAGGGAAGATAGTATCTCCCGAAATAAGGTGTTTTCCTATCAAAAAGCACAAACTGCCGGGTGTGTGACCAGGCGTGTGAAGAACTTTTAGGCTTATCCTTCCAAAGGACACCTTTTCATCGTCTTCAAGGAGAATTTCTGGTCGTAAAGGTAGACCTTTCGTGTCCAGGCGATGGGCGCCAACGGGAATTCTTAGCTTGGACTTTAGCTCGGATAGTGCGCCAATATGATCAATATGGTTATGAGTTATTAATATGTATTTAGGATTAGTCTCTTTCGCTGCCTTCAAAATTTCGGAGGCTTCTGCGGGAGCGTCCACTAAAACACTATCTCCCGTTAGGGGACAGGTCAATATGTAGCTGTTGGTATCGAATGGTCCCAATTTGAGACTATCGATCTGAACGTACTCATCTCTTGCTATACGTGCCACTTTATTCTCCCAAGCAGATGATAAATTGTCTTTTTAGTGCAAGACTACAACAAATTTATCATGAGGATATCACACTATGGAGAGGGGTACAAGGCCTAACTGAGATCCTCCTTCCAATTATTCTTTAACGTTATTATGCGCAACTTGGTGTTGTCTTCTGTGTAATATCGTGACATTTCTTTTAACAAACAAAACCGCTAGCTTTAGCCGGTGTGCTAAGATTGCTAAGATTTCCTTCGTTCTTCCTTTTCTCTTAAGTAGGTGTTAATCCCCCCTCTAAACACCTAAAAATCCCCCGCGACCGAGATGTGGTCTTATGCTGCAACTGCCCAACGAAGTATCCAGCGCCCGGGGGGCGCTGCAACTACATCAGCGGGGCATTACCCGTGTGCGCCCCTTGACCGGCGGCCTGAACGCCTGGCGGGAACACAACTACCCTATTGAATTGCGGGATGTCCCAAAAGCAATAAAAGCCACGGTGGAGGCTAATCTCTAAAGGGGCGCTAAAAAAGGCTCCTTTTGCCACTCAGGATCCAATGGTTTCGATTTCTGCTATCTATCTGCTGTTTCCCACACCTCGAAAAAGTTACGATATGATATTCATATATTCACCTGGGATACATGATTTCAACCAGTAATCCTCAGATCAAGATGTTATCGTTGAGCGATGACTTGTAGGTAAAGTCCTCAAAAAAGGAAAGTCTACATTCAATTATCAAAGAGCCACCGACAGTACCCGGAGGGACACTGCCTGGTTATGTCCCCCAGGAAAAGCAGGTTCTAAGGCCGTCATTCTTTTCCGTCAAGGTTCTTTCAACAAATGATAGACCCTGAAGCCATTTTACTCCCATTAAACTGGTTTCCAGTTCATCCCTGCTTCGACGAAAAGGCCGGTACTTCATGAGTTGGTTGGTCTTCGTATGTAACCCGTCCATCTCGACCGGTGATCTTCTGAATGATCATGGGAGATATCCCTTTCGATTCAAGAATAGATTCACCGCGTAGCTTTTTGCGAGGTTCGGTGGCGGGGTTTTGAGTGGAGGGAGGGGGCGCTGAAACCTGAAATCCTTGATGATGTCGTAAAGATAGCTTAGGGCGTCCAAACCATCGTCATGCCAGAAGGGGAACTTTTCCATCTCCCATTTCAACCTCTCCCGGTAAGCATAAGGAACGGCCTTTGAGACATGCAGTTTCCCGTTGTTTAACGGCCATGCAATAGCACTCTCGATCCTCTGAGTCTTGTTTCTCCCCGCGGGTCGGAGAATGATAAGGGTTCCATCGTCAACGGAGATATATCGGCCTCTGGCTTTCAGGGCATTGGCAACATGGATCTCTGTGGAACTCAAACCAACCTTCTCAACCCCTACTTTTAGAATGACCCCAGCCTTCAGATACATTCTCAAAATTGCCTCAATCGCTTCGGAGTCTCCGAGAGGAGAAATGATCGCGTCAACGATATAGACGTTACTTGCTCCCACTTCGTCAACCTTGGGCTCTACCACGCATACCAGAATCGCCCATGAATCACCCTTAGCGGTGGATCCCGCTGGGTCAATCGTCATGAATTTGTAAGACGTCCTTGGTATTTGCTCCGGGTCAATCTCCTTTAGATATTCAGGATTTAGTTTCTGGGTCCCCACAGGGGTGGGATTACAAAGCTGCTGGCAATTGAATGTCTTAGTAAGCTTCAAATCATCAAGTCTCTTCTGTGAGACATAGATGGGACTCCCGTTTGGTGTCCCGTCCTTTGTGGCTGGTACAAGCCGAAAGTGATATTTAGGGTTTCCATTTTCATCTTTCTTATCCCGAACGTAGGTCAAAGGGTCCGCATGATGGTAGAAGGTCCCGATCACCCTATGAGTTCCGCTTTCTGTTCCAAGGTTCTGGCTTGAGTCGTACTTTATCTTGATCTTTTCCATGACTTCCGGGGAGTCTGCCACATCCTCTGTAATGATATCGTCATAAACCCTGCGGTCGAAATGAAGTCCTGTTGGCATCCCTTCAATGAGTCCATATGCACCTATTGTTGGCTCTTTCCGGGTCGTAGTCCGCTTGAGGATAATGCCATCATCTAATGACCAAAGTGGAGCCTCTTTCTCGGGATCATTCCAAACGATTTCCCGAAAGCATGCCTTGAGTAGCTTCCTTGTCTGGAAAATATCCCTAATACTGTAAAGGAACTTTTTGGCTGCCGGCCTGGCATACGCAAATATCCCGGTGGAGGCTTCCGGGTTTCCAAGAGTGTACTGGATCGTCTCCGCTACCGTCATGATGCTCGTCTTGAAATGCTCCCTTGCCCACACATCAAGGGTGTAATCCTTTTGCCCATCCTGGATTTCGTTGCACATTTTGACAATGAAAGGATGGTTGACTCTCTCCTCATCCCCCGGAGAGAAGGGACGAACGATGAAGTAAAGGACAAAGAATAGATCATTAAGAATTAGGCTTCGATAAACATTGACTGGATTCAATCCGCTGGCCATGTTTCTCACTACGGCTAAGTAATCGGTTTTATACTCGCAGTCCTCTCTAATTCTCAGCTTTAAGCCATCGATCTCAATTACCCTCTCTTCATTCTCCATCTTTCCCTCCGTTTGTTTGAAAAGATCTAACGCCAATTCTCGCTTTGATGACCTTGGCAATCAGGTAAGAATATTTCTCCTGACACTCCCCGCAAAACTCAAACTCTGTAGGATTTCCGCACATGTCACACCGTCCCTCTATCTCCGGAAAGGCCATTAGTAAATCTTCATTGCTTCTGTAGTTCTTGAAGAGCCTGTAATCAGCCGCTGCAATACCGGCGTTCAGGTTGAGATGCTTCTCCGGCGCATAGGACCCGTCCAACTTCCAGGACTGGTCAAGGGCCTTCAAGGAGATGTTAGGGTCAGCATGATCAACATGACTCTTTAACTTTTCAACCCTGTATCCCTGAGTCAATCCTTTCTGGTCCATCAGATCCGCTATGGCTTCTCTGATATCTGTTTTCTTCATGAGGTTAGTTCCCAGTGCCTTGGCGGATTCTCTCGATGTAACCTCATATGTTTCAAGGCATGCTTGAGTTTTTGTCTTTCCATGGGCTATGGCAACAGCGAATTTCTGCTCTTTTGGGGTGAGGTTCTGTAGACTCTCGGGAGGAGGAACAAGCCTCTTTAACCGTTTCGTTATCGCAGCCGGTGACACTCCGAGGAGTTTCGCCGCTTCTTTCTGATTATTGCCATCCTTTAGAAGAGCAAGAAGATGGTTATCGTCAAATTTTCGCCTCTGCACTTGTTTCCCCCATGCCAAAGTTAATTGGTTAAGCGATTTACCATGCTTGCCCATTCAAGGTTCCCTCCCCTTGGGCACGGAGGCTGGATTCTACCTTTCCCTTCTTACTTCGGGAAAAGGTCCGTCGAGTCTCGGTAAACCCTTCGGGAATTTGTTCCCTATGCCTTTTGGGTCTTTTTCTCCCTGCAATCCTTCCCACCTCCATTTCCCCTTCTTTCTTCTCCTCCTCTTGTGCCTCGACTTGGAGGCTTGAGGTTGAGAAACTTTCGGCAAATTTGCCACTCTGCTTGTCGTGGCCTCCACCAATTTGCCCGAGTTCATAAAGGCTAAGTCTTCTGCCATTCAAGTTGGCTCCCATTTTACCCTCCGCTACTCTTAGAGCTTTCGCCTGCAAACTGTCGTAGGCTCTTTCCTCCTATCTCAGGAGGCTGAGATTAACGCTGAAGGCGTCAATTATCTCTTCTCCATGGGTTTTTCAAGGGGTACCCCTCCTGATAACTTGCAATCAAGTGCAACTCATCCCCCCACCGCCTGCGGGATCAGACCCTTTGCGTCCATGCTCCGTGTGCACACTGGGCAGACATCATTCTTGGTCTACGATCGACCTTTCGAAATCGTCCGTCACCCATATCGACCCATATTTTATGCAAAAACATC
>Ga0116124_1002810_pt1 | contig 10262 bp, 7 predicted proteins | sample June2015DPH_13_1_2_FD_89728 | JGI IMG/M metagenome (GOLD analysis project Ga0116124, IMG submission 89728) | Peatland microbial communities from SPRUCE experiment site at the Marcell Experimental Forest, Minnesota, USA - June2015DPH_13_150 | ecosystem: Environmental > Terrestrial > Soil >... | reverse complement strand
TTGAGCAAGCAACGCAGCGAACCTCGGATCAGATAACTGTTACAAGTGCTTCATCTAAGAACCCTGAATAGGGCCAAGGAAGTTACTTCGTTGTCGAAACATCGCCATTTGCCTCATTGACCGTTGACGGGGGTCATACGACCAGAATCTGGCCCAGACCGGCTGTCTATCGCCACGGATCCAACGCTTCATAGTCGGTGCGTTTTTGCTTACGATGGCAAGCCGCGCCAGCCCCACACTATCTGCAGACTGGCGCGAATCGCTTCAAGCAGCTCCCCGTTGTCGGCCGGCTTCTGGAAAAAAGCGGCGGCACCTGATTCGAGGGTACGTCTTTTATTGCCCTCGGGATCGCGAGCTGTGAGAATGATCACTGGAATAAGGGAAAGCGCCGGATAGTCGTGCAAGTGTTTCAGTACGGCAAAACCATCGCCCGCCGGCAGTCCGAGATCGAGGATGATAAGGTGGGGTTTCTCCTTCTGAGCCATCGCGATGGCCGAATATCCGTCGCAAACATTCACCGTATCATAGTTATTGGCCCGTAGACGCCAACTCAGGGCCTGTCTGAGATCGGGATCATCATCCACGACCATTATCTTTGCTCGATTTATGGGCTTCCTCTCGCTGTAACTCTCAGTTTGCATGCTTGTGGTTCCCCTTTTCGGTGAAGTTTTGTTTGCTCGTGAGACCCCCGCTGGATGATGCCCCGAGTAGGGGCTTATCGGAGACTGTACTCTCGGCCTGCCATTGCAGCTAACACCTAAGGTTCAGCGTCCAATTTGCCTCTTTGAGACTCATGTTGAGGAAGTGCAGGATATCTGTCGTAATCACGTGTGGCTGGGCAGAATCGAATGGCTTTTGCTCAAGCCCAGCGAATCATAACGGACAGCAGGGCACCAGCCACCAGCACAACCTTCACCACCGACGGCCACTTCTCTACGAATACGTTTTGCAAGGCGGTAGATCACTGTCGCAATCAGATGGGATGAGAAGGCCGGTTTCCGACGGGCTGCTGTACGCTCCCAAGTTATCGACGCGCTCGAAACGCAAGAGATAAAGGAGACCGGCAATGAAGGCAGACCATCCTGTCACTTTTATTTTTCGCTTGCGACAAAGCGGCGGACCATACATTCCGGCTTGCCGACAAAGCGGCCAGAATCAAGCCCGATGCTGGTACGAGAGGCCCACGAATATGCGCGGTAGTTTTCGGCGGTCAACGGTTACAGCGATCTGAGTTAATCAACTTGTCAGATTGAGGGGATGCTCGAAGACTAATCTGGCCTCTTTCCGCAACGAACTGGTTCGACTCTACTTCAATCCGTCCACTACATACAGGTCCGACGTGATGCGTTGGTAGGTATACACGTAACTCTTCAGGTCGCGCGAAAATTGCGGAGGCGCATTGGAAAACAGGCCGGTGGGATCCGCAGGAGAAAATGATCTGAGCAGCTTGCGCTCTCCGCTTGCCAAGTCGATCGTGAAGATCCTGCTGGGCACCTCGCGGCGGCCGACCAGCAAGGATTTGCCGTCCGGTGTCCACTGCACCGGAACATCTCCGGGTTGGGTATTCGGAACAAGCAGCGGAGAGCCCGTGGCCAAGGGGTAGATCGTAATCTTTCCTTCCGGATCCTGCGCTGCCACCTGCTTGCCGTCGGTCGATATACAACTGCGATAGGCGATACTCACGCCCTCCGGAGTGACCGGTCGAGGCGCGCCTTCGTCAACGCCCTGCAGCCACAGCCTCAATCCATGGCCACCAGGCACGCTGCCCATTGCCAGAATATGTCGGCCATCGGGGAGGAAAAAGGCCTGGTGAACGTGAACGTCCCCAGTAGAGACTGCCCGCGACTCACCTGCGCCGGTCGGCAGTTCGATCAAGCTGCGTCGCGCGGCAGCGTTGAGAGCCAACGCCCACTTTCCATCCGGAGATAACGTTGGAGTTCAACCGTCGCCTAGCCGCACTGCTGGCGAGCCGTCGGTTCCCCGCACATACAACCCGCCGGTCTCGCCGCCTGCCTCACCTGTTTCGTCAAAGGACACAAGCCTTCCGTCATCGCTGATATCCCGTGGCACCGACCAATCGTGCCAGCTCAGGTCGCGTTCCTTGGTCTCTCCTGGCGCGAGGGCGATCATGCCGGCGCGTAAATCGTCGCGCGAGAACAGCACCCGGCCGTCCTTCGAAATATCATGCAAAGTCAGCGTACCCGTTCCCAGGTAGACCAGCCGTTCTTTTCCCGCTAGGGTAACGGCGCGCAACTCGCGACTTGATCCCGATGTGGTGCCGGTGAACCAGACTTCATTTCCTCCCTGCCACCAGGCGACGCCTTGGACGCTTACGAACTCACCGGTCAGCGTCTTCTTGTTGCCAGCCTGGTCCACTGTGGCAATGGTGCCGTCATCATCCCTCTGGTAAGCGTGATCGACGAAGGCCACTAATTTTCCGTCAGGGGATACTCGCGGATGGCTTACCCACCCCGCGGTTTCATACAACACTTTGCCGAGCGGGTACTCCAGCCTTACTTTTCCACCAACCCGGCGTACTACTGCGATGCTTGCGCCGTCAGGCGACCAGTCAGCGTATTCCACATCATCAGCAATGTCGCGCGGGGCTCCGCCTCCACGCGGGGCGCGGGCCAGCATCCCAGCCGACTCAAAACCCATTACAAAGTGCCGATTGGTGGAAACCGCCAATTCTCCCGAGCTAGAGATGGCCAGTATGTCGGTGGTTTGTAAACCGAGGGTCCGCGATTCAGTGCTTCCGTTTTCCGCAACAAACAACTCCTCCGGCCGCCCCTCCCAGGCAGCGCCATAAATCAAGTTGCCGTCGGGCGTGAAGCGTGCGTTCCAGATCGTTCCCCGCCGGAAGGTGATGCGGTGCAGCTTGGGATGTAACGCTGAAGAGCTCGGACGCAGCCATGATCCTAATCCCAGCCCAGCCGCCGCAAGCAGAATCACCGCCACCCCCACCGCCAAACTTGCCCGTCGCTTACGCGCCGGTGCTGCCGCTGTAGAGGTCGTGGTCGCGATTCCGCTGACCGATTCGAGGGCGAAGGCGATATCCTGCGCCGACTGAAAACGCTGCCCGGGCTGCTTTTCCAGGCAGTGACGCACGATCCTTTCCAGCGCCGGTGTGACCGCGAGGTTCCTGCCGGAGAATTCGGGGGGCTCCTCATTCAGAATGGCGGTCATGGTCTCGGCGCCGGTGTTGCGCTTGAACGCACGCTGACCGCAGAGCATTTCGTACAGAATGCTGCCGAAACTAAAGATGTCCGAGCGCTGGTCCGCAGCATCGCCCCGTACCTGTTCGGGCGACATGTAGCCAATGGTCCCCATAACCTGGCCGGCGTTCGTGGCCGCCACGGTGACGCCATCGACGGTCTCGGCAATTGCCAGCGGACGGCGTAACTTCGCCAGCCCGAAATCCAGGATCTTCAACCTCCCGGTGCGTGTTACGAAGATGTTCTCGGGCTTAAGGTCACGGTGAACAATACCTTGCTCATGGGCTGCCGCCAGACCTTGGGCCAGCTGGACCGCGAGTTCGGTGGCTTTGCGCGCCGCCATCCCCGAGGGTGAGATGAGTTGACGCAGCGTATCGCCCTCGAGGAGCTCCGAGACTATGTAGTGAACCCCGCCTTCGTTGCCGACGTCGTAAACCGAAACAATGTTGGGATGATTCAGCGCGGCGACAGCGCGCGCCTCTTGCTCAAATCGGCGCAGTCGATCCGGATCAGTCGTGAACGACTGCGGCAACAACTTCAGCGCAACATCGCGCAACAGACGAGTGTCGCGCGCCCGATACACTTCACCCATACCGCCAGCACCGATGAGCGCGATAATTTTGTACGGGCCTAACTGCGTTTCCGCCGTGAGAGTCATAACCGGCGACAATTATAATCTTGCCGGGCAGCTCTTGATTGCGATTTCCGAGAAGCCGGAGGCCCTTTGGAAATTGCGGCTGTTCAGCGCGACATCTCGTCCCAGTTTCGAATCCGCAGCGCGATACACCTCGCCCATTCCGCCCACGCCGATCAACTCACGCAGAGCGTAAGGCCCGATGACCCTTCCGGAATCCGCCATCGTGCATAGGCGAACCCCTTCCCACCCCAATTGGCAATATCTGCGCGCATATGCAGAACGTTGTCGGGTCCGGGACTGAGCGCTGGACCACCCCAAATTTGCACGGACTTACGATGTTGGCGCGCAGGACAATGACAGTAGTTTGTGTGTTGTTCATCCGAAATTCACATCCGTTTAACATCCCGTAACTATTTGCATGCTAGGGTAATTAGCCGTAGTTTCCCGCCTGAGGCGAGCCATGGTCTTTTACCCTTGGCGAATTCAGCACAGGCGAATTCAACACGTACTCCGCCGGCGACGCTGTGCCGCCATAGCTCTGAACCGAACTGCATTCATTGTCCTTCTCGAAAGGAAACTGGTGATGAGATCCGTGGTACAAGTCGACAAGCTCACTTAGTCTGCTGCTCCTGACGATCTGCTTGTCTCCGTGATGGCGATCAGACAGACCCGGTTTCTGATAGTGGGGAAACCTTGGTTTCGCTACCGGTGGGAACTCAAATGAAAGTGACCCGAACGTTGTTTTTCCCCTGGAGGTCAGTTCGATGAAATTCAACTCGAGAGCGAAAATGTTTCGCTTATTCACCGCAACACCAAGCCGGCTCACCATCCGATTGTTGCTCACTGCACGGTTCGTCTTATCGAGCGTTCTGCTGTTACCAGCTCAGAACGCTGTACTAACCGGCGCAATCGGGGGTCGCGTCACCGACCAAAGGGGAGCAGTTGTGCCCGGAGCGTCGGTTGTTGTGCGGAATCTTGCGACCGGACTGCAACAGTCCGCGGTTACAAATCACTCCGGACTTTACCAGTTCCTGGCTCTCATGCCCGGAACGTACTCGGTCACGGCGACTGGAAAAAGTTTTCACGATATCGAGGCTCTGGTGCGAGTGCTGGTGGGAAACACTACATCGCAGGATCTCAGGCTGGAAGTGGGAGCCAGCAGGGAGACAGTAAAGGTCACCGGGACGATGCCACTTTTGCGGCCCGCGGAATCCTCGGCCAGCACCGTGCTTGACCGGTCTTTCGTTGATGAACTACCGCTCAATGGACGCCGCTACACCGATTTCACGACGCTGACGCCCAATACCAGCTATGACGGCGATACTGGCCTGGTAAGCATTGCGGGACAGCAGGGCGGGGAAGACTCGGGGTACGCCAATGGAAATGGCTCGAATGCTTTCACCGTCGACGGAACCAATGCCACCAACAACTACTTCGCCGACATTATAGGCCGATACCGCATCCCGTACCTGTATGGTGAGGACGCGATCCAGGAGTTTCAAGTCTCGGTGAGCCCTTACTCCGCCGTCTATGGTGGTGGAGCGGGGTTCGTTAATGCAGTGACTCGTTCGGGTAGCAATACGTTCCACGGCGGCGCCTTCTATTACAACCGCAACTCCGCTACGGGTGCGAACGACGCTCTCGACGAAGCGGCAGGCTTTCCGAAACCGCAGGATAATCTGCAGCAATTTGGTGCCGGGGTGGGCGGGCCGATCCTGCGAAACCGTCTGTGGTTCTTTGTGGATTACGAGCAGCAACTGCGGAACGATCCGATTTCCGTGATCAACCAAGCGCTGGTGACCACGCAGCCCGGCTTCTTGTCCTCTAACTTTGGAATCCCGGATGGGACGCCCCTCCCAGCACCAAACGGACCGTTGCCTGTGCCCGGCACCGACATCGCACCGGATGCCAACAATCCGGTGTACCTGCAACAGGTGTCCAACGTCATCAATGCGTTGAATTCCAATCTGGGCAGCCGAGCAAGGAAGCGCAACGATCTGGTGTTTACGCCCCGGCTGGATTACCAGGCGAGTTCTCGGGATGGCTTGTTCCTCAGCTTGAACTTTAATCATTTCAACTCGCCCGGAGGCGTGATCACTGACCCGACGGTTGGCAATTATGGCCTGCAAACGCTGGCCAATGCCGATGTACATACGTTTGAAACCAGCGTAGGATGGACGCACGCGTTGTCTTCAAGACTGTTAAATGAGTTCCACGCGGGTACGTCGCAAGACAACGAAGTCGCGACACCAACCGGTTTAGCTCCCAACACTCCGACGGTGGTTCTGGATAGTCCCGCTTTTAACCTGGGAAACGCCGCGTTTTCCATCGGGAGAGTTTTTGAAAGACAGTACTCTCTCTCCGACCGCATAGACTACGTAATTGGGAAGCACACGTTGCAATTTGGTTTCGATTGGAGCCGCTCCTGGGATGCGGACTCCGATGATGGTGGCGCCGACCCGAACGAGGCTGTCGATTTCGGGTCACCGCTTGGACTCTACGAATTTCCGAGTCTGCAAGCCTTTGCCCTAGGACAATACATCAATTTCAGCCAGGCAGCCGGGAATCCACGGTTTTCCTTTTCGGTGCCTTATTACGGGTTCTACGTGCAGGATACATTCCGCGCCTGGCCGCAGTTGACGCTGGAAATGGGCTTGCGCGAGGACTTCCAGGTATACCCGCAGCCCGCGCAGAATCCAGCCTTCCCGCTTACCGGGCAATACCCGAACCAATTCCAGCGTGTGGCTCCGCGTTTCGGACTTGCCTGGCAGCCGATGTCGAACACCGTGGTTCGGGGAGGTTTTGGATGGTTCTATACGAACATGAATGGCCTGAACTACCGGAACGCGGTGATCTCGAACGGGCTGGCCTCGCAGCAGTCGGAGGTAAGTGCGCAATACACTGGAGGCCCACCAAACCAGCAGGCGCCGACCTTTCCGAATATCCTCCCGTCAAATTCGCCGTTGTTCCAGGCTGCTCCGGACATTTCCCTGGTTTCACCGCAGTTGCGGGTGCCATATATCTTGCAGGGGAGTTTACAGATCGAGCGGCAGCTCGCACAGAACACAACCCTGACTGTCGGCACCATGTGGAATCACGGGGTGCATATCCTTTCGGGCAGCGCCTACGATCCAAACCTGAATCCGCTGCAAGGAACGGCGACGTACATCGTGTGTCCTCCCAACACGGCCACCCTACCCTGCAACGGCCCCACCTACGTCCTGCCAAACATGGACAATGGCCTGCTCACGGAAGGCCGCATCAATTCCAATCTGGGCGAAATTAACGAATTGATCAGCCCCGCGCAGAATTATTACAACTCGTTGTTCTTCCAGTTGCAACGGCGCGTGTCGCGTGGACTTTCCTTGCAGGCGTCTTATACGTGGGCGAAAAGCATCATGCTCGACGGCATGGACTTCAACAATCAGTTCGACTTCAGCAATACGCACGCACCTTCGCTGCTCGACCAGCGAAATCGAATCAGCTTGGCCGCCGTGTACCGCCCCGAATTGGAAAAGCTGACCACGTCCGGCAAGGGACGCGCGGTCTTGTCCGGTTGGACGCTGAGCACCGTAATGGAGTTTTCCTCTGGCCGTCCGTATGCGGGGTTGCTGAGTCCCGCGTGTACGACCGCCAGCAACTCCGGAAGCCTGTCAACTCTAGGTTGCGAACCTTTCGGCAATGACAACCTGAACGACACTGCCTTCAACCAGGACACGGCCAACACCGCGGGGGGCATCAATGGAGCCGGCCCAACCCCAGGAATTGGCCTGAATTCTTTTTATGGTCCATGGCTGGAGCGGATCGACCTGGGCCTGGCGCGCAGCATCGAAATCCGCGAAGGCAAGGAACTGCAGTTTCAGGCGCAGGCATTCAATCTGTTCAATCATCCCAACTATTACGTCCAGAACGGATCCGGAATCAACCAGCTGCAATACAACCCGTACGGCAGCAACTGCGGGGACGGCATGTCGCTGAACCAGACCTGCTATCTGGTGCCGAATTCAGGTCCGGGCAACTTTGGTGCTCTACAGGAAATTAGTCCCAACGGCCTTCCCAGGGTATTGCAATTTTCCGCGAGATTCACGTTCTAGGCTGGCTAATCGTGAGAATTCTGGTCATCGAAGATGAAGCCAAGACCGCCAAGTTCCTGAAGAAGGGACTTGGGGAGGCGGGCTTTGTCGTCGATGTCGCCGGAGATGGATTGGATGGGTTGCACTTCGCACAGGAATTGCAGTTCGATCTCGTCATTCTCGACGTGATGCTCCCAGGGCTCGATGGCTGGCAGGTTCTCACGCGGTTGCGTCAGTCAGGCCGGCGGGCGCTGGTACTCTTTCTGACCGCCCGCGATGCAGTACACGAGCGCGTACGGGGATTCGAACTGGGCGCCGACGACTATCTCATGAAGCCGTTCGCCTTCTCCGAATTGCTGGCACGCGTGCGATCGCTGCTGCGCCGGACGCCGCCCCGCCCGCAAGAAACCATCCGCTTGGCTGACCTAGAGATCGACCTGTTGCGCCAGCGTGCCACCCGCGCCGGCCAGCGGCTGGGTTTGACCTCCAAAGAGTTTCTTCTCTTGTCGCTCCTGGCGCGGCGCGCGGGCGAGGTGCTGTCCCGGACCCTGATCGCCGAAGCGGTCTGGGACATGAACTTCGACAGCGACACCAATGTCGTGGACGTCAATGTGCGAAGGCTGCGCAGCAAGATGGACGATCCTTTCTCGCTCAAATTGATCCATACCGTTCGGGGCGCCGGCTATGTCCTGGAATCTGACCAGTAGCCTCGCGCCGGTCTCACGTTTGTGGGGAACTTTGGCCTTCCGGCTAACGGCCGGTTACGCGCTGGCAGGCTTGTTTCTGGTGTTCTTCGCCACAGCCGGTCTTTATTTGGTGCTGGTGAGTGAACTCGAGAAAAGCACTGATTTGTTCCTCGCGGACAAGGTGCACGTGCTACGCACCATGTTGCGGGAGAGACCCAACGACGGGGACGCACTGCGGGAGGAAGTTGAGCTGGAATCGGCCGCGCGGCGATACGAGCAATTCTATATTCGCCTGCTGGATGAACGAAACACACCACAGTTGATGACGCCAGGCATGGCCGATCAATTGGATCTGGCGCAATTAGCCAGTCAAACCCAAAGTCGCCCTGATCGCACCATTCGGATGAAGGGTAAGGCCGGCCGACCCTTTCGCGTGACCAGCGTGTCGGCGCCGGTCGGTTCCCCGTCACCTCAAACGGACACCATTCAGATTGCGATTGATGTCTCGCAAAAAGAGGAGTTGCTGGCACGCTATCGGTTTTGGTTCTGGGCCATTCTGCTGGCGACCTTCGCCATTTTTCCATTGGTCGGGTACCAGATTGCACGGCATGGCATTCGTCCGGTGGAGGAAATGGCAACGACCGCGCGCCACATCAGTTCGAAGAACCTAAAGGAACGCATCCTTCCGGAAGGATATCCGTTCGAGCTGGCATCCCTGGCCAGTACCTTCAACCAAATGCTGGACCGCCTGGAAGAGTCCTTCGAGCGCATTTCGAGATTCTCGGCGGACATTGCGCACGACCTGCGCACGCCGGTGAATAACATCCGCGGCGAAGCAGAAGTTGCCTTGGCCCGAGCGCGAAGCGCCGGCGAATATCGCGATGTGGTCGAGTCCTGCCTCGAAGAAGCCGTGCGACTATCGGATCTTATCGGCGACCTCTTATTTCTGGCGCGTGCGGAGAGCCCATTGACCCACTTGCGCCGCGAGCGGGTGGATGTGGGCGAGTTGCTGGGCGGAGTGCGGGAATATTACGAAGCTTCGGCTGCGGACGGCGGAGTCTCGCTCACCATTACTATCGCCAACGAACCGGTGATTGCCGAACTGGACCGCACGCTCTTGCAGAGGGCAGTGGGCAACCTGGTCTCGAATGCCTTGGCGCACACGCCACCTGGCGGAGCAGTCGTGTTGGGGACGAGCGTTGATTTTTCGAAAACGGATTTTTCGAACACGGATTTTTCCACCATTCGCATCGAGGTCTCCGATACGGGCGTCGGCATTCCAGCGGAAGCCCTGCCGAGGGTTTTTGATCGCTTCTTCCGTGTCGACTCGTCGCGTTCCCAGGGTTCGGGGGGCACTGGCTTGGGGCTGGCGATCGTTCAGAGCATCGCGCTGCTTCACGGCGGTAACGTGGAGATTTCGAGCCAACCGGGACAGGGCACCCGGGTCACGCTCCACATGCCGGCGTCTTCCTCCTGCGCAACATGACAAAAATGTAATCTCCACGTCATGCTGGCGTCTTGTTCACGCCGCTAGCTACTTTCCATCGCAAAAATGAAGGATAAGAGGAGCGTAAACAGCGGAGGCGGACCCAAGGGTGGGAGCCAGAACGTTCCGTTTGTGCAGTGGTATTCGAGAGAGTAATAAAACATT
>Ga0116124_1002799_pt1 | contig 10319 bp, 8 predicted proteins | sample June2015DPH_13_1_2_FD_89728 | JGI IMG/M metagenome (GOLD analysis project Ga0116124, IMG submission 89728) | Peatland microbial communities from SPRUCE experiment site at the Marcell Experimental Forest, Minnesota, USA - June2015DPH_13_150 | ecosystem: Environmental > Terrestrial > Soil >... | reverse complement strand
TGCGCTTCGGGATGCTGGAAACAATCCGCGAGTTTGCCTTGGAATCATTGGAGACAGCAGGTGAGTCAGGAAAGGCGCTTGAAGCCTATTCCAACTTCTTCCTAAAATTCGCTGAGAAAGCTGAACCGGAGTTGAGAAGGCCTGATCAAGCCGAATGGTTGACGCAAATTGACCGTGATCATGATAATCTGCGCGCGGTGATTCGCTGGTCAATTGAAAACGGCAATGTTGACCTGAGCCTTCGTCTTGCTTCTCTTCTATGGCGGTTCTGGTACATCCGCGGACACTGGACTGAGGGGCGCGTATGGATTGCAAGAACCATCGATAAGTCCGGGTCAACCCAAAGTGTGGCGCGCGCAAAAGCACTCTTTGGAAATGGGGTGCTAGCATCTGTTCAAGATGACTTTCCTGCCGCACATTCTCTTTTGGATCGCAGTCTAGCTTTGTTTCGGGAACTAGGGGACAAAGAAGGGATCGCCTTCGCTTTGAACAGCTTGGCGATTGTTGCACGAAGCGAGGGGGATCTTTCGGGGGGCATGAAACTGCAGGAGGACAGCTTGGCTCTGATGCGGGAAATAGGAAACAAGTGGGGCATCGCTCTGGTTCTCATGAATATGGGAGTTGGGCAGCGCGCTCAAGGTGACCATGCGAAGGCGGCTAAACTCCACGAACAGAGCTTGCAGTTGTTCAGAGAGTTAGGAGATAAGCGGTACATCGCACGCATGCTCATCAACCTCGGAATAAACTCGAGGGATAAAGGAGATCTCAAACAATCGCGCCGACTACTTACTGAGAGTCTATCTCTTTCCCGTGAAATGGGAGAGAAGATCGGGATTGCAGAATCCCTCCTTTACCTAGGCAGCGTTGCGAAAAGACAAGGAGAATTCAGTTCAGCAGTCGAGCTTCTTCGTGAATCCTTGGCGGTATATTATGAACTCGGAGACAAGGAAGGCATCGCAACATGTTTCGACGAATATGCGAGTTGCGATTGCGCACGAGGAGCAGTGGAGCACGCAACTAGGCTTATGGGAGCATGCGATGCACTTCGCGAATTTGCTCATGTACCTATCCCCCCAGCATACCGCGCAGACCATGAGCGTGATGTAACCCTCGCACGAACAAAACTGCGTCCTGAAGAATTTGATGTGGAATGGGCGAACGGGCGGGTAATGACACTAGAACAAGCAGTAAAGTTCGTTCTAGGGCTCGAATCCGAAAGAGTATGAGATGTCCTCAAGCCTTGACAAAAACCTCGTAAAGACGATTTATCGCAAACCTTTTTTACAAAACTTCACGAAGAATGCCTATGGAAAATGACGACGACATTCTGAAGGTTTGGGGGCTTTCCCATGCTTTCGGGAAAGACTGGAACACGTACTTCAGTTTGGTGACTTTGGACACTGGCAAAACACAGGAAATGTTCTTCAACCACATTAAGAACGCATTCAAGGCTGTAGAAAAGCACGTAACCAACAAAAACCTTCGAATCAACATCGTGGGCATAACGTTCGGCCACGCCGATGCGGTCATAGTGTGGCAGGCCAAAAATTCAGAGGCTGCAAAGGCATTCAGGGACGCTGTGCTGGCGGGCAATGGTCACCACAGCATCACCATGTGCTGTATTGCCAGCGATGGTCACGGTCACAGCTGAAGGCAAGTCAAAAGCTCGGTTCCCCTAACTCCGACAGAAGGTAGACATGCAGTAGGCCTACCATTAGTGCTATCTCTGAAGCATCCGAGCTCCCAAGAGTTTTGCTGAAATTCAAACCTGAAACTCAGCCGCGAAGGCTGAGCACTTACCGCTCGCTCACCTTCTATGTCAAGTCACGTTGATCCCATTTGTTTCGCATATGACACTATTTACCACATTCGTTTCGTGTCTGAGAGTTTCCCGTAAGGGGAGGCGTCATATGTAGAGGTATATGCTACATGTGCATGATAATTAAAAGACGACAATTCTATTTGCGAACCATACTTAGGAGTTGAAGAAGTCTGCAAACGCTTACGAAAGAACAGCTTCTCGAGAAAGCGAAGAAACCAGCCATCGACGCGATGAGGCTCCACCCCTTCTACCACGGAAAGATGGAGATCGTGCCAAAATGTTGCGTTCGTGATTTCAATGACTTCGCTATATGGTACACGCCTGGCGTCGCTGAACCTTGCAGGGCCATCCAGAAGGACGAGAAGCTCGTTTATGAATATACGAACAAGTGGAATATGATTGCGATAGTTACTGATGGGACGCGTGTTCTAGGCCTAGGCGACATTGGGCCCAAGGCTGGGCTCCCCGTGATGGAAGGGAAGTCGATTCTCTTCAAATACCTCGGAGGCGTCGACGCTGTTCCAATCTGCCTGGGAACGAAGGACCCCGACGAGATCATAACGGCTGTGAAATGGCTTCAGCCCTCCTTCGGCGGCGTCAACCTCGAAGACATCTCCCAACCCAAATGCTTCCGCATCCTCGACACGCTCAAAGCAACAGCCGAGATTCCAGTTTGGCACGATGACCAGCAGGGAACAGCGACTATAGTTCTGGCCGGCTTGATCAATGCTCTCGAATTGGTTGGGAAGAAAGCTAGCGATGTGACGGTTGCGATGGTTGGGGCCGGTGCGTCGAACGTTGCAAATAGCCGGTTGATGTTTTCTTACGGGATAAAACCAGGGAATACTATCGTCGTCGACACGAAGGGCATCCTGAACCAGGATAGGCAGGATCTCGCGATGCGTAAGGCCGAGTTTGTCGACAAGTGGCGGCTCTGCGAAACCACGAATAAGGAGCAACGGTCGGGTGGAATCCCTGAAGCCATGAAAGGCTCTGACGTTTGCATAGCCCTTTCCAAACCTGGGCCCGATACAATCAAGAAAGAATGGGTTGCATCAATGGCCAAGGATGCTGTTCTCTTTGCGTGCGCTAACCCCATCCCTGAAATTTGGCCGTGGGAGGCAAAAGAGGCGGGGGCTCGCGTGGTCGCAACTGGTAGGTCCGACTTTCCTAACCAAGTCAACAATTCCCTCGGCTTTCCAGGAATCTTCCGCGGGGCACTTGACGTACGGGCTAGGACGATAACAGATGAGATGTGCATCGCCGCAGCTAACGAGCTTGCGAAATGTGCACGTGAGAAAGGCCTCAGCGAAGACTACATCGCCCCAACAATGGATGAATGGGAGGTCTATCCAAGAGAAGCCGTCGCAGTCGCTCTCAAAGCGCAAGAAGTCGGAGTGGCCGGCCTGAAGTTGACAAGAACGCAACTACTCGAACAGGCAACGAGTATCATCAAGAGGTCAAGGGACATGACACAGACATCCATGAAACTAGGCTACATCCGGAAGGCGCCCGATTAACGGAGGAGAATTAATTTGAAGAAAGATGTATCAGAAAAAGAATACGACCTGTTGATCATCGGCGGCGGCCCAGCAGGCCTAACGGCAGCGGCATACGCGATTAGAAAAAGAATTGAAATAATGCTGATCAGCGAAGACCTTGGCGGGAAGACTAACTACAAGTTCTCCTTGCCTGACGTTGATACGCACTTCGTCATAGACGGTGAAGAGCTGGTTGGCAAGTTCAAGAGCCAGATAGAGTACTTGGACTTTGCACGATACCTTGACGAAGTCACGAAACTGGAGCGAAGAGAAAACAATTTCGTTGCAACCACGAGAGGCGGGAAGGCATTCAAAGGGAAATCTGCCATAATCGCCATAGGTGTAATGCCAAAGCGGCTCAACGTTCCCGGCGAAAAGGACTTCCTAGGTCGCGGGGTTAGCTACTCTGCCGTCAGCCACGCACCACTATTCATCGACATGGAAGTTGCCGTCGTTGGCGACGGACTACCAGCTCTCCAAGCCACAGCTGAACTAGCAGAAATAGCCAAGAAGGTCAACGTGGTCGGCGTCCAAGCAAAGTATGTGGACACAGAGCTCGGAAAGAGACTAAAGAATTCAGGAAAAGTGCAATTCTTCACCGACTACGAGGTGAAGGAAATTCGTGGCAACTCATCCGTAGAGAATCTGCTGGTACGTTCCAAGGTTGACAAGACGGAGAAAGTAATCGCTGTTAAGGGTGTTTTCGTCGAGTTGGGATACGTCCCTAACAAGGAGCTGTTCTCCAAACTGGTGAAGACAACTGCGGAAGGAAGGATCATGATTAGCGAAAACAACCAAACTAGCGTCCCAGGTCTTTTCGCAGCAGGAGACGTAACTGACGTAAACGCGCAACAAGTTGTCATAGCGATCGGGGAAGGAGCGAACGCCGCACTCAGCGCCTACAATTACCTTCTCAGCCTAAAACGATAAGTCCGTATGTTGAGACCTGCTCCACTTAGTGGAAAAGTGGAGCAATCTCCTTTTCTTATTTTCTCTCCAACCCAGTTTAATACCTAGAAAATGCTAAGCTTTGGGTTGGAAAGTGTGGTGAATGAAGTTGCGAAAGAAACGTAAGGTGAAGATGCGGGTTCGACACAGCCAACCCGTGATAGGCCCCGACCCGGTTGAACAGGTCGCGTAGGTGTGCTCTAGACTAGGCTGGGACCCTAGGATAGCCAGTCGCTGTGGAACTGCCCTGGCTTATCGATTCGTTCGTAGCCGTGTGCTCCGAAAAGGTCCCGCAGCGCCTGAATGAGATTGGCGGGCAATCTCTCGCTCCTGTAACCGTCATAGTAGTCCAACGAGGCATCTAGGGCAGGAGTCGGAATCCCAGAAGTCTTCGCGGCCTTAATCGTATCGCGCCATTTCTTGTCAAGCTTGATTAGGGTTTCAGCGAGATCAGCGTTTAGCAGTAGGTTCTGTAAGTTTGAATTCGCCTGAAAGGCACTTCTAATCGTATCGAGGAGTTTGGCGCGGATTATGCATCCCCCCTTCCATATACGTGCCACTTCTCCGAACGGGATCCCATACTCATAGGCTTCCGAAGCAGCGCGCATCAAATGAAACCCTTGGGCGTAGGCCACGATTATTGAGGCCCGAACGGCACCCTCCAGCTTCTCCGAGAGGTTCCCGGGTGGTAAATTGGGCGCACCTTTTCTGCTTGTTTTTGATATTTGCGCGGCCTTAACGCGTTCATCCTTTAGTGCTGAAAGGTTTCTCGCTGTGACTGCGGCGTCAATTGTGGGGGTTGGGATCCCTAGGTCCAAGGCGTTTTGCGAAGTCCATTTTCCAGTTCCCTTTTGTTGTGCTCGATCGAGGATTAGTGAGACTAGTGGGCGCTTGTTTTCGGCGTCATTTTTCTTGAGGACTTGGGTTGCAATTTCCATTAGGAAGGAGTTGAGTTCGCCTTCGCTCCATTCCTTGAAAACATTCCGTACTTGTTTGATGCTAAGGCGACCGGCTCTGGTTAGTAGGTCGTAAGCTTCAGCGATGGTTTGGATTATGGCGTATTCGATGCCGTTATGAATCATCTTTACGTAATGGCCTGCCCCTCTTGGGCCAAGGTATTGGCAGCATGGACCATCCGCATGCGCTGCTATTCGGCTTAACATCTCGCCAACATGTTCGTAACCTTCCTTTGGCCCCCCGACCATCACGCATGGACCCCTGAGCGCGCCTTCTTCACCTCCACTCACGCCTACCCCCAAGAAGTGGATTCCGTGCTTGCCTAATTCACCACATCTTCGTTCCGTGTCTTGAAAATGTGAATTTCCACCATCCATCAACACATCCCCACGGTTGAGTAAACTTGTCAGGCTGCTGATGGTTGCGTCGACCGCCGGACCAGCTGTCAACATCAGGAAAACGCGCCGCGGTTGCGAGAGCGAGCCGATAAGATCTGGGAGAGTATAGGTTGGGTCGATTTCGGGGTGCTTGGCGGCGAAACCCCTCGTCTTCTCCTCGGTGCGGTTGTAGACGGCGACCGAATAGCCGTGGTTATGAAAGTTCAGCGCTAGGTTTTGTCCCATGACACCAAGGCCAATCAATCCTACGTCTTTGCCGCCCAACACGCTCAGCTCAGGCTGCATTATGCGTTAGGCTTCAAAAAGAGTTCAGCTTCGCCGCTTAGCTCGCTTGCGGCCACGATGGCGCCGGCGCCCTGCCGGTTTGTTGGTCCTTCTGCGTACCATGAGGTAAGCTAAGGCAAAGATGATCACGACTCCTGTCAAGATGAGCGCTGGTTCATAGTAATCTGTCTGCCAAACTGCAGTGATCGTATGGGGCCGGTTCATGGATATGGTTCCCGTGGTGGAGCTTGTAAGTAGTTGACCGTTCTCGTACCAGCCTTGAAACTTCATCTTGCCTCCCAAATTTCCGAGGAGGCCGGCTATGGGCTCGGTCGGTGCGACTGAGAATGTTGCTGTTTCTCCCTCGTTGTACCACCCTGCCCCTATGGAAGTTGCCTGGGGGCCGGCTATTGTGAGTAAGTTTTGCGTCAGGTAGGTAACGGTGATGTTTGCGTCGCTAGTTATGAAAATGGTTCTATTCGTGTCAGTCGAGCCGTCAGGCCAATGGTCGAACATCAACCTAGTTGCTGGGTCGACTTGGACGAGAGCGGGTACCGAAATGTTGTGTTGGCCCAATGCAACTCCGACTAGGGCTGGGCCTGGGGGTTGTTGCACTCCGTCAACGGAAACGGCTACGGGGGCTGGAACCGTCACCTTCAACGCTACGGGCGTCAACTGGATACCGAAGAGAACAGTACTCGTCGTTTTCGGGATCAGATTGCGGGTGGGATCGAGGAGCGCCGTTGTCATGTTCAAATTCCATGTTCCAGGTCCGCGTTTCCCGCCGAGGATTCCACCAATCTTGAAGTCCAAGTGTTCTGCACCCGATGCTGTATTGATGCCAGTAACACAGAACGCGGCGAGCACAGGTGGGTTCAGGCATGAGTCAGGCGAAGAGGTTGCAATTCCAGGTGTAATTTCCTGAGGAGTCGTGTCTTGGTCGGTTATCAACGTGACCAGATAATTCCCCGGAGTCGTATTATTGTAGAAGACGATTGCCGTGACTTCTATGGGGCCTTGGCCGCCGGCAACCGCGTGGCTTGGGTTCACGACTTCATAGATTCTTGTGGTCTGCGCGTAAACGTTGGGAAATGCAAGAATAAGAGAAGTTACGAGCAAGCAGACTAGCAATGCATGAGCATTTTTCAACTTGAGGCCTACCGAAGGAAGTTTTGTCGCAAGGGCCGGTTCCGGAAGAAAACCCTTGTGGTGCACTTGTTCAGATTCTGGTTTGCAGTCTCTTCGCGGCCTTAGCTGAGGTCAGTGCGGCGGATAGGAAGAGTGTTGAGAGCACGACTGTTGCTGAGGATATCATGAGAACTAATGGGGAAGCCAGAATTTCACCTAGAAGAAGACCTGTCAATCCGCCAAGTAAGCTAATGCCTAAGAGCTTTTGGAGTAGGTTTTGTGTTTTCAACCCGCGGAGGCGGCGGAATCTGACTCTAAGCAGGCTAAGTGGTAAGCCCAGGTAGAAGGCGCCAATTAGGCTGCTCGCCAACAGTCCTGAGAGGAGAGCTGCTAGTTCTGGGTAGGCGGATGTCGCCGAGAATAGGTTTGATGTTAAGTAGAGGATTCCTATCAACGGGTACAATACGCCTTTCATGATCGTTCTTTCGACCCAGTGGTTCGTCAAGTAAACTGCTACGTGGGGGCTGAAGGAATAGTACCACGCGTTGAAGGCTACCATGAAGTTCGAGCCCGACTGCGTCCTCATGATTTGGCGGTCGCGGAAGTTGCGCAACAGCTGAACCTCAGGCGCTAGCTCGGAACCGAATGTTGCCGTCGCAATAATACAGGTCGGGGCGGTAGGCGTCGTGGTAGTGCTTATTGCTGCTGCCGAAATTGTCACTCCAAGATTAACGGTGTGGCTTAACAGGCCATTCGCCCCTGTGACTGCGAGGGTGAAGGAGCCTGTTGACGCCGTAGCCGAAGCGCTGATTGTTAGTGTTGATGAGGAGCTTGATCCGGAGGGTGGGGTAACCGGACCAGGCAAACTGATCGATACACCTGAAGGAGCTGTTCCTATCCAGGAGTAGGTTAGGGCGACCGCTGAGCTAAACCCGTTGGTCGACCCTACGGTGATAGTCGATGTGCCACTACTGCCCTGGGTTACTCCTATTGTGCCTGGGATTCCGCTGATCGTGAAGTCCGGCGTAACCGTGATAGTCAACGTGAAAGACTGTGAGTGGCTAAGACTTCCACTGGTGCCCGTGATCGTTATACTCGCGGACGATGCCGGCGTTCCGGGGTCAATGCTCACAGTCGCAACAGACGTAACCGATCCGCCCGGTGGAGGCGTTACAGGGTTTGATGAAAACGAAGCGTGCACACCAGACGGCAATGATCCTGTATTCAGGTTCACGGCCGAGTTGAACGTGCCCACTGAGGCAATTGTAACGGTGTCCGTTGCCGAGCTTCCAGATCCGACCGTGAGGCTTGATGAGCTGAGGGATAGTGAGAAATCTGCTCCGGAGGTAACCGTAAGCACAAAGCTTGTTGTGTGTGTTATCGAACCGTCTGTCCCGCTCACTGTAATGGTGGCTGGTCCCAGAGCAACGCTTGATCCAACATTGACCGTAAGCGTTGATGACGCGCTTCCTGAGGATGGGATATTGATTGGATTGGTGCTAAAAGTGGAGAATGTGACACCAGAAGGAACGGGGCCCGTAACGGATAACGTCACCGCCCCAGAATATCCGAGCAAGCTTGAACCAGTAATCGAAATGGAGTTCGATGCGCCTTGCGCTATTGAAATTGAACCTGGACTGGCGTTTAGGCCAAAATCAGGTTGAGTTAGTGTCAGTTTCGCGATCTTGTTGCCGTTAGACTCAGCGATCCAAACCGCGCCACTAGAATCAACAACCATATCGTGAGGACCACTGGTAGGATTCAAGGCCCATTCAGTGAAAGCGCCAGTTTGCAAACCGGTATTACTAGCTGACGTGGCTCCAACGGAGTTGGTTGTCGGCGCAATCGGGCCCAATACAGCAGGAGTGACGGTGTTAACTCCACCCGCATAAGCTGCGGTCGTTGGAGAAACGCCCGTAAGGGATCCCCCCGTGGAAGGGTCGAGCACAGCAACCTTCGCTGCTCCCGAACCTGCATGCGCATACTCTGCGAACCAAGGTTGTTGGGTCGCGGGGTTCATGCCAATGCCCCGCACATCGGCACCGACTGAGGGGACCTGCCAATCCTTAAACGCGTTCAGATTCTGAAGTACACCGACGTAATTATTCGGGTCGGCGGCATTGCTACCGACACCTTGGGTATACCATATCTGCCCAAGCGTGTCGGCGGTAAGATAGGCTCCATGTGAAGAGCCATGTGTCGGCAGCGCAAACATACTGTATGCACTTGGAAGGTTTGATCGGTCAAAGCGAGTGAGCGCGGCAGCACCGGCAAACCAAATTATCCCAGACCCAGCGTAGAGGCCGTTCGCTATTCCACCGACCGCGCCCGGGAACGTGTCCTCAAAAATCTGCGCGGTCGGCTGGGCTGGATCATATACTAGTTCACCCCACGCGTTTCTTGTGGCTTCGGTGAACCATGCCCTCGTTTGTCCCGAACCGCCGGGTTCAATTGACACTTCTTCAGGGAGTGAGCCCCCATTAGGAAGCGCGTATTCTTTGATGATTCCCGTTGCCGGGAAGAAGACGAACATCTTGTTGCCATTGCCTTCAGCTCCAATAATAGCCGTTTGAGATGCTATCGTCGCCGCAGCCATGCCGAGCGGCAGTGAATTTGCTGTGGGAATGATCCACTCCTGAAAAGTGTTGGATGCCGGATCAAGGTGTGCAATTTTATTGGCGGATGACTCTGCAAACCAGCAGCAATTCCCAGATGGATCGAGAATAATACTATAGGGGCCGCTGTTAGCTGTTGGAATAGTCCATTCGCTCAGTGTCGCTGCTGTCGAGGGTGCAAAGACTGGTTGGATGAGGGGCTTGGGGATTCCTACGAAGGAAATTGAAAGTAGGAATATGGACAAAACCATCAATGACTTGAGAATTCTTCGACTTCGGACGGCATGCTTAGCAGTGTTGAAACTTAAGGCCAAGGCTAGAACACAACTACCTACTCTATTTCAAACTGTAGGTATTTCATGCTTTCTACGCCGATCCCAGCTTCATCCATGGGTTTAGCTGTTTGGAGGCAAATGTTCCTACGCGAACTACACAATCCCTGTAAAAGCAGCGAGAGCCACGACAATGCCTAGTATCGTTCAATATCCAATTCCCTCCCGCGAGTCAAAATTGTCACATCTCTACCGGACGTCACGCATCCCACTTGCTTGGCTTCAGGCAGTATTTCGCTCACGTGTTTTGCCCCACGTTTTGGGCATATGATGAGGAATCCGATTCCCATGTTGAAGGTTCTGTACATTTCACG
>Ga0116124_1002791_pt1 | contig 10342 bp, 6 predicted proteins | sample June2015DPH_13_1_2_FD_89728 | JGI IMG/M metagenome (GOLD analysis project Ga0116124, IMG submission 89728) | Peatland microbial communities from SPRUCE experiment site at the Marcell Experimental Forest, Minnesota, USA - June2015DPH_13_150 | ecosystem: Environmental > Terrestrial > Soil >... | reverse complement strand
TCTTACGCATGGCCCGTCTCCTTCTTCGTCGATGCTCTGTTCGTGCCTGAATCTCGAGAGCCGACACTACGGCAAAGGCGCCTCGACTTCCTCAAGCACCCAGTGATCGGGTGTTTCCAAATGACAGTCATAGCCATAAAACCGGTCGTTAAAAACGTGCTGGAACAAACAGGCGCGCTGGCCGCGCATAATGGGATTGCCTTCCACGGGCTGAAAATCGCCATCTGGCGAATCGGCGGCGAAGACCTTGACCTGCCACTCGCCTTCGGGATCGTCGGTGTAGCGGTGCGGATAAACCTCGGTGGCGAGATAGTAGACTCCGGTCTTCTTGCCGCTGGCGTTCACTGCGTCCTTGAGATAAAGCAGAGTGGGTGCCGCAACCGTGGTTGTGGACTTGAGCAGGATTTTTTCCGGGGCCTTGTCCAGGTCGACGACGGAATCGGCGCTCTTGCTGATGATCTCGAAGTGATCCTTGTCATTTCCGCGATAGAAAGTCAGATAGAACCGTCCTGTGCGCGGATCGCGGAAGAGGTTCGGATTCTGGTTGCGCTGGTCGGGAACACCCGCCACCAGGATCTTTTCCTCAGTCAGATGAAGTCCATCGAGCGAACTGGCCAGCACGATGTGGCTGCTCGGAGTGTCGTATTCCCGGGTGATCGCGAAGTAGAGCAGGTCTTTGTGCTTCGGATCGGCGCCGGCGAGAACCGTGGGCCAGCGAGCGTTCGTCCAAAGCGGATTCTGCTCATACTTGGTCCAGGTCACAAGATCATTGCTGCGCGCCAGGCCGATACCGCGGCCTTCGTTCAGCCCGTACCATCCCCAGTAGCGGAATCCGTCACGCTTTAGTTCCAACACCGACATGGTGTGAGGAAACTCGTTGCCTTCCCACTTCTGCGCGTCGGGAAGAACGTGGCGCGGCGTCGTTAGTGTGAGGTAAGGCACGGTTTTGGGCTGCTCCTGCGAAACCACGGGGATCGCAGCAGCCACTAGGAAAAGCGTCACTCCAGTCAGAACACGCAGCTTACAAACGAGACTCAACATGTATGCTCCTGATCGAAAATTCACCACATGCTTCTTAACTTCACTTCTGGTTTGCCATCGCCGTATTGATCGTCGTCCACAACGAATCTGAAGCTGGATCGTAGGGGACCATGTCGATGGCAAACTCCCAATAAAAGCCTCCGCCGACCCAGTTCGAAACGCTGGGATGAATGGCGTAATGCCGCTGCACCAAATCTTTAACCATCGAGTTTGAAGCTCTCTTGTCTGACCAACCAAACTCAGAAATGCCTAGCTTCGAGTGAGGAAACATGGTCGCCAGTTGACTGAAGACCTGTTGCCAGTCGGGCTTGCGCCCGTGGCAATCCACTTCGTAGTAACTGACCAGCAGGTAATCCAGCCCGGTCTTCATGCGGGCAGGAACGTTAGCGTCCGCCCACGTGAACATCTCATTGGCGGCAGGTCTTCGACACGGCGTGTTGTAGTAAAGAGTAAGGGCCGTAACTTTCCCCTGGGACTTCAGATAGTCAAAAGTCTCTGTCATCTTGGTGACGACATCAGCTTGGGACGTGGAATTCACGGACGCTTTCGGCGAACAGCGTTTCGTGTTGCCGAAAAGCCACTCGCCATTGATCTCGTTTCCCACTTCCCAGATGTCGACGAATGGGCCCAGCGTGGTCACGTAATCTTTGAATCGATTCAGGTGCTCGGCCGGCGTGAAGCACTTCATGTAGAACGAATCCACCGGCTGGCCGAAGACGTATCCCACACTCTTGATCTGCCGGGTGGCATCCAGGTAGGAGTTGGCGGGGAAGTATCCGGTTTTCTTGCCCGGCGCGTAGACAATCCTCGCTGTTGGTTTCACCGACAGATGTCTCAGCGAGTCAAGCAACTTCGCCAGGAATGCGCTGTCGCGAATATCGTTTTTGTCGTCGACGGTCACACCATGAATCGGCTCGGGAATGAAACTCTGTGCGCTGAACGCCACAGAGAGCGCCAACACGAAAAGAACGGGACGGATGACCACCATAACAGCCGGTGTCCACCTCTGGCGCTGCGTCCTTTCTCCTCCGTAGAGTCTTCCTGACGTCATTTCGGCCTCACGCCGTCTGGCACGGGCACAGCTTCGACTGCATTCGCTCGATGCAAAATCGTGGCGTTCGTGATGATCGGCCGGGCCCAGAAGCCGACACTCAGAACGCATCCGAAGGTTACGTACAGAAAAGCGACACCGGCGCGCAGACCGGCGAAATCTCCAATGCGACCGATGATCACCGGCACCACCGCTCCGCCCATGATCCCTGTGCTCAAGATTCCAGCGAAAGGCCCGTGGTGTTCTGAAACCGAATTCAACGCCAGCGAAACCAGCACTGGCCACATGATCGAAGCGAAAAGACCAATGGCCGGAAACGCGATCAGCGACACACGCGCTGGACCAAACAATGCCGCCGTCAAACAGAACAACGCACCGATGCAGAAAGCGATCAACACTCGCCGGCTGTCAAACAGCTTGAGCAGTCCCATGCCCACGAAACATCCGGCAGTGAGCATTCCCCAAAACCAGGAAACGGCGGTCGCACCGGTTGTGTGTGGATCGTAGCCGTGATACTGGGCGAGAAACTTCGAGATCCAATCGGCAGTTCCCTGCTCGCATCCCACGTAGGCAAAGACACACAGAAAAAACGCCCACACCATCGGCTTGCGCAGCAGGCTGCCATACATTTCGAGGGAGCCGGCTCCTTCATCGCTCGTGCGTTCGACCCGAGGGAAGCGTGTGGACCCGAGCACGGCAATCATCAACACCGTGAACACGGCAAAGATCCAGTACATCGAGGCCCAGGGGAGCGCGGGCGGAGTGAGCCTGCCGAGAGTCTCAAGCAGCAGATTGCCCCGGGCAGAAGGCTTGCCCAGGTTCTCCACGAGATAGGAGTAAATTCGCGGGCTGGCAAAGGAAGCGGTACCAAAGATCAATTGTGCGAATGCGGAATTGAATGCGAAGTGCTCTTCGCCGCCCGCCACTCGCAACAGCGGATTGATGGCAACTTGCAGCGTCGCCATGCCCGCACCCATGACAAACAATGACCCGACCGCGACGTGGTAGGTAGGGTAGAGAGCGAAGCTCAAGGATCCGATGGTGCCAGCGAGGAAGGCTGCGATCATCACCGGCTTCTCCGTAAAGCGTTCCACCCAGAAGCCCGCAGGAATTGACATCACTCCATAGGCAATGAAGAAAGAAAAAGGCAGGAGAGCCGCGGCCGTGAGGCTGACGCCAAAACTGGTGATGATGTCGGGCACGATCGGGCCCAAGATGTTGGTCAGCAGCGACATCACGAAGAATGTCAGGAAAACCAAGCCGACTATGTAGCGATTGCGGGCCATCGTCACCAACCCTTCGGTGCTGTTTCTACTCCGTGGTTGTAACCTTGCTCGCCAGTTCAAAACGGCCCGGCTCGCGCCCGGCCTGTAGGGCGAGCGCCAATGTGATCATCTCCACCGGCAGAATTTCCAGGATTTGGCGAACGCTGGTGCCGTGCTCTGCGATGCGGCAGCAAGGCAAGGAAGCATCTTTATCGACGAGTTGGGCGCGTCCTTCCTGCTCGTGAATGTCGTGGAGCAATCGCTGGTTCAAGTCCCGCGTCTTGGCATCGCCGGCGAAGACGAGCACAAAGGTTTCGCTTCCCAGCATTTCAAAGGGCCCGTGCCGGAAAGCGGCGCTGCTCATGCCCTCGGCGTGAAAGTGGTCGGACTCCTTTACGATCAGTGCGCCGGTGCCGACCGTGGCCAATGACGCTCCGCGGCCGACCAGAAACAGGTGGCGCGTGTTCTTCAGCACCTCAGCCAGCGTGCGAACATAGTCCTTCCAATCGGCGAGGTAGGCGGCAGCGGCAGGACAGGCGTGCTTCAACTCCCGGCGCGCGCGCCGCAGATCGCGTTCGCAAAGGACATCCCCGAGCCATTGCAGCGCCATCAGTGCGGTCACGTAGGTTTTGCAGGACACGGAGAACTCGCTGCCCGCCTGGGTGAGCACGGCGGTATTTGCGTGTTTGGCTAGGGGGCTGTCGGGCGTGTTGGTCACAGCGATCACGGTGCAGCATTTGTGGTTCGTTTGCACCAGCCGCACCATCTCCGCGCTTTGCCCGGACTGCGATACGGCAATAATCAAAGTCTTGGGATCAAAGAATCGATTCTTGTAGTGCACCAGTTCGGATGTCTCGACCATGAGGGCAGTAAATCCGTGGCTGATCAGCTCCAGGTTCAGGGGATGAAGGGCGTGGAACGAGGAGCCCATGCCGGTGAGCACGACTCTCTGGAATTTACCTTTGTTAAGGCGCGCGGCAATGTCCTGCAGCGGCTTCGAGGTTCCCAGGCTGGCGAGAGTGTTCTCCAGAGCCTGGGGCTGATGAAGAAGGTCCCGAAGATATTCGCCTTCGATCAGTGCGAGATCTTCAAGCACGGTGTCCTCCCTTTTGTTCGAACCGGTGATGCCACACCCGCGCAGCGCCGATCAGATTTGCATCCTCGCCTAGAGAGGCCAGAGTCAGTTCCGTTTTCTCGTACGGGACAAGACGACAGCAGCGGCAAATGGTCTCGCGAATCTCTTCCAGGAAAAGAGGCGCGCTCTTCATCACGCTGCCTCCGAGCACAATGGCATCGGGCGCGAATAGCGTGACCAAATTGGCCAAGCCCAGGCCTAAGTAGCGAGCTTCCCGGTCGACCGCTTGGCGGGCTAACTCATCTCCGTCTTGCGCAAGTTCACAAATCCGCTTGGCCGTTAAGTTGTCGCGGTGCGGGTAGTCTTTCGGCATGTTGTTCTCCACCCACGAGACCATCGCCGGACCGGCAGCCAGAGATTCCCAGCACCCTCGAAAGCCGCACAGGCAGAGCGGTCCAGATGGATCGATGACATGGTGGCCGATTTCCGGATGAGACTGATCTACGCCACGGTAGAGCTCGCCATCGAGAACAAGCCCGGTTCCAATTCCGGTTCCGACGGTCACGTAAATCAATCTGCTCTTATTCTGGCCAGCACCCCAGCCTGCTTCTCCAAGAGCAGCCGCGTCGGCATCGTTCTCCATTGCCACACTCACTTCGAAGGTCCGGCTCAGATCCCGGACCGGATTCTCTCCTTTCCAATGGGGAAAGAAGTTGACCTCGCCGATCTCGCCCGTCAGCGGATACACCGGCCCGGTAGATCCAATCCCAATGCCAGAGGTTTTGGTGTTTGCGGTCTGCGCGGTGGCTCGTAGCATCTCAACGATGCGACGCAGCGCGTCCGGATAACCGCGATCAGCCTCCGTCGAGCATTCCAGGCGGGCTAGGACCTTGCCATGGCTGTCAATCATCCCAACTGCTATCTTGGTTCCACCAATGTCCACCGCTCCAATCAATGGCTTCTCCTACTCCTCTTCTTCGTGTTTGCCTTCCCTGCTACTTCCACTCGAACACTTCACCCTCATAAGCTCCGATATCGACCTTGAATGTGGCGCCAGCAATCTGGAGTGGCGTCGCCCCTTGCGGCGTAATTCGAGCGATGGAATGGAGCTTGCCCGCACCCGTGATGGTTACCGTTTGTGGCGCGGAACTGTGATTGGTTACGACCACATATCCGTGGGTTCCACCGCTCAAGGCGCAGACTTCCACCGATGGCTGGTCGCTATGGAAAAGCGGTTTGAGCCCCGCCCATTCGCGAAACGCTTCATAGATTCGATACGTTGCTTCGGGCTTGTCAAAGGCCGCTGGCAGATTCGCCAGATAATTTTCCAAAGGATAGGCGCTCAGCAGCGTTTTGCCCGACCCAACGCTATTGGCGACCAGGGCGGGTTTGTTGTCCTGATCAACCGCGATGACCGTGCCGCCCCTGACGTCGAGAATCGCGCCCCACGATCGCGGTGATGCGGAAGGCACTGAGTAATGAAAGGTGTCTCCCACTTTCAGGTCCCCGAACGGGGTAACGATTTTCAGCGTAATGTCCTCTTTCGGGTTGGCGTCAACCATTCTTGCGCCAAACAGCGATTCCATCTCGGGTATGGCAGCGTCTGCGGCGACCGATGCGTACAGAGAGCCTCCCTGGGCGACGTATTGTTTGGCTTTCTCCCAGAAGTCGGAATGCACATGAACCAGAAAACTATCGGTACTGGTCAATGGCGAAGGCATCAGCACCAGCGCACGTTTCTGCCAGTCGTCATACTCCCGCGGAAAATCTGCCTTCATGCCGGCGCGTCGCGCGAGCACAAAAGATGACAACCACGAACCGGTAATCCAGAGGTTTTCTTCGCTGAAATTCGGCTGCGATTGTCCCGCTACGTTTGCGCCTTCGTCGGTCGAGGTATAAGGAACAACTTCCGGACCGCTGAGGCCAAAGTGAGAAAAATCACCGTGCGGTTTTGACCATTCATAAGGAACGATGATGCCGGCCTCTGCCGGAGCCGGCTCAATTCCGGTGAGATCCAAACGGCTAAGGATGTCCTCAAACTCCTTAAACATTTTCGCAGAAGGCCGGTCCTTCCCATCCCAGGTGGTAAGGCCGAATTGGGTTTCATGGGGAGAGCGCAGGTACGGAACTTTGTGAAATTGTTCCGGCGCCGCATCGGTATAGCACCAGATGAGAAATCCGTTCGCTCCCGCGCCCAGCCCCGAATAGAGGCTCGTGCTTAAGAACTTCGCGATTTGATCGGGATCATATTGAGCCGACGAGGCTCCAATCTCCTGCACCATGACCGGATGCCCCGCGCCGCCCGATAAAGCGGTCTCGAAGGCGGAATCGTAGGTACCGCGCTCGGAAAGCATGGCGTCGGGAAAAAGCTTAGGCGCATAAATCGAGTAAGGATGAGCGCTGAAAAAATCCGATTCTTCGCGGATATTATCGGGACGGAACGGCCCGCGCCCCACGTCCTCCATGCTCACCCCCACCACAATCGGATGCAGCGAGTCGAAGCGCCGGATCGACCAGGAAAGCAGCCTCGTCCAGTTGATGGCCATCGCATCGGTGGTGCTATCCTGCACAATCCAAAACGGGGGCTCGTCGGTCAGATCCCAACCGAGAATCGCGGTTTCTTTTCCATAGCGGCGCGCCAACTCGCCGACGTGGTCGGTCTCGATCCGAAGCATGTCGGGGTCAGCATGAGGATGCCTGCCTTGCCGGTAGGGAACGTCCCAATATGCTTCTCCCACCTCTCCGCCGATCAGAAGACAAGGGTGCAGATAGATGTGATAACGATGAGCGAGCGAAATCAGAAAATCCAGCTCGCGAAACGCCTCGGGGTTGTAGTCACCGGGGCGAGGCTCAATCCAAGCCCAAACAAAATCGAGACGAATGGTGTTGAAGCCGAGTTCGTGCATGCGCGCGAAATCGGCTTCAATCGCTTTCGGATCCCACTGCGTAGGCCATTGCATGGCCGCCTTCGCCGGCACCCAGTTCGCGCCCACCGGGATAAAACGATGGCCGTCGCGGGAGAAGTAATTGCCATCAAGATGCACTGCCGGCAGTTCCGTTCCGCTGGAATTGCCGGTTGCTGAGATTTGTTGTGTCGACTTTGCCTGCTTGTCTCCGTCTTCGGCGATCGTGACGTGAGCGCATGCAAAAACCAAGATCACCAGAACTGCTAGCAGGCACCTAGGAAACCATCCCGTATTGTTAGCCATGTTCATCGTCGATCGATTCTTCTTGCTGAGGCGAATTTGCAAACTGTTCTAGAACGTGAACTTGAGTGCCAGTTGAATCTCCCGCGAAGCATGTACCGTGCTCGTGATCGACCCGGAGAGACTAGGAACGAGTGGCGTTCCCGAGCCAGCGGGCGAGCCCGTCTGATCCACTGCGGTCCAGGGGAGGGCGAACTCGGGAGTGTTGAACAGGTTGAAGGCTTCCACGCGGAACTGCAGCTTTGAATTCTCGGTGAGGCTGAAATTCTTGAACAGCGAAGCGTCCACGTTGTATTCTGCCGGGCCGCGCAGGGAACCGCGCCGAGCATCTCCGTAGTCGTGCGAAAAGGTTTGTCCAGGAGCAAGTGCCGGAACCGCGAAAGCTGCGGGATTATACCAACACTCAATCGTTTGTCGGTTGGATGGGCAGCCCACACTGATAGCGTTCGAAAAATCGTAAGGATTCCCGATAATATCTGGCCGCGGCGCACCCGAATCCGTGTTGGTGTAGTCAGTGGACAGCAGCGGCGTAAAGGCCTCTCCCGAGTGGATGGCGACGATACCGTTCAGTTGCCAGCCCTCGGTCAGCCAGTGGACGGGTCCCGTGCCGCTCCAAAACCGCTGTTTCGGACCAATGGGAAGAATGTATGACCAAGCGGAAGAAAACTGATGGCGAAAATCGGGAGCGTTATCGCCGCGCTCTGCCGCCAGATTGTAGGTGTCTTGCGGTTCCAGATATTCGTTTTCCTCCGTCTGCCCGATTGTGTGCTGCCAGGTGTAGGAGTTCAGCATGCTCCAGTTGGCGGAGAATCTCTTCTCAAACTTGACCTGTAGTCCGTGAGAAATCGACCAGGCGCCATTCGCGAGGGTGCGGATTTCGCCGACATTTGGCACCGTGTTGAAATAGAGTCGACCGTAATTCGTCGGGGCGCCGTTGGCACATGACGGGTCAGTGGGAGTTGGACAGGATTCGAAATTACTGTCCAGTGGCTGAGTTGGCTGATTGCGATTGCTGAGGAACGCAAGCTTGACGCCACGCGTTCCTACATAGGCGACCTGGAGCACCATGCTTGTGGAGAGCGCCCGCTCTACGTTCAAGTTCCATTCTTCAATGTAGGTAGTGCGGTTGTTAAAAAAAGCTGCGCTCGCCCGTCCTGCGGGGTTCTGTATGGTTGGGTATACCGGAGGAGGATAGCCAGTCGAGACCCGGATGCTCGGCGCAGTCGCGGCGGCAGTGAAGATGCTTTGGCTGAAAAACAGCCCGGTGGGGTTATAGGCCAGTTCCGCGTCATTCTGATCGGCTTGAACGTCGTAGAAAATTCCAAACCCTCCCCGCACTACAGTCTTGTCGTTCCAGGGGGTCCAGGCAAATCCGATCCGGGGAGCAAAGTTGTTGTAATCCGTGTTTACGTCGCCCGATGCGCTGACGCCCGGCATCTGGGGTGAAACAAATTGCCCGGTTGAAAAATCAAAATTGGCCAGGCGATTCTCCTGCTCGACCGGCGGCGTAAAAAGATCGTAGCGCAGGCCAAGGTTCAGCGTCAGTTTGGGAGTAGCTCGGAAATCGTCCATGAAGTACGCACTGAACTCCGTCCAACGCATCCCAAACGAACCCTTTTGGCCGTCGCGGTACGCTGTTTGCGGATAACCCATCAAGAAACTCGCCAGCGCACTTCCTCCCGTATCAGTTGACAGGTCCGAAGTGAACAGTTCGTTGAACGCTAGGTCCCCACGTTGGTTTTGCGTCTGGAAAAAGCCATGCAGGCGGCGCCGCACATCCGCTCCCATTTTGAACGAGTGCCGGCCGTGCACGTATGTGAAGGCGTCCACGTATTGGTAATTGTTCTCGTTCAAGAACTCGGGAAACCAGTCCGTACTTCCAAGCGAGCTCAGACTGGAGAACTGGATACTGGGCAGACCTCCGGTCGCAATCGCGTTGTTGGGATCAAAAATGCCTGGGATGCCGAATTGCTGCGAAAGCGGCTGGCCAGCAAAGTTCTGCACGGCTCGTACCACGTAGCGAGAATAGCCGATCTTCAATTCGTTGATTTTTTCTGGCGAGAAGGTGTGCACATCGCTGATTCCGGCTGATCTCGCCAAATTTGTGATATGCCCCGAAAAGGTCCCCCCGCCGGCTTCGCCGGGGAAGGGATCGGGCGCGTAGGCTTGCACATTGTTGAAGCTGAAGGTCAGCGACAGATTGTTCTTGCTACTGAACTGATGATCTCCCCGAACGTCAAACGAATCCTGATTGTTCCTAGCGACCGGGTTGGATAGGTAATTGCCCGCCGCGAGTGACAGGTTGGGCGCAGGAAAAAGTTGCACCAGCTTCAGCGCGGCAGGGTCGAGACACGCACCGTCGGTGGCGCTACTGCACGGTGGAATCACGTTGCCCGGAATCGGCTTGCGCAGAGTCACGATGGTGCCGTCCGTACAGGGCTGTCTATAGTTGGTGAAAGGATCGAAAATCGTCCCCGGATCGAAGGCAGGACCTGAGCCATCGGGGCACGGTATGAGGGAATCCTGCCCGGTCAACAAGTCCGAGAAATTACCCCCAATCTCGGAAGGAGATGGGACAACTGAAATGTCGGTCTGCGCCTGTCGGATGCGAGTTCCCTGGTAGTCGACAAAGAAGAACGTCCTGTCTTTGATGATTCGGCCACCGAAGGTTCCTCCAAACTGGTTTTGCTTGAAGGGTGCGATC
>Ga0116124_1002789_pt1 | contig 10348 bp, 16 predicted proteins | sample June2015DPH_13_1_2_FD_89728 | JGI IMG/M metagenome (GOLD analysis project Ga0116124, IMG submission 89728) | Peatland microbial communities from SPRUCE experiment site at the Marcell Experimental Forest, Minnesota, USA - June2015DPH_13_150 | ecosystem: Environmental > Terrestrial > Soil >... | reverse complement strand
TAGCCCGGTTTCCGGTCGCAGGGATCGCAGCTGAGGCCTTTGGGCTTCCCGTGGCGCTCGTAGCCCGTTTTCCGGTCGCAGGGATCGCAGCTGAGGCCTTTGGGCTTCCCGTGGCGCTCGTAGCCATGTTTCCGGTCGCAGGGATCGATGCTGAGGCCTTTGGGCTTCCCGTGGCGCTCGTAACCCTGTTTCCGGTCGCAGGGATCGATGCTGAGGCCTTGGGGCTTCCCGTGGCGCTCGTAGCCCGTTTTCCGGTCAATGTTTCTGTGATATTCGCAGTATAGATGGCATAACGGGAGCCTATTGTAGAAGTAAAATCAGTACTTGACCATGATGCAGGAAGATCGCCGGCCGCATTTTCTGATGATTGATTGCCGGTAGCCGTATCATAATAATTGAACATCCCGCCTGCATAGTTGCCATTAGCAACACCATAGGTTACTCCGTTAGATAATGATTGCGAAACGGCAGAGCTTGTAACCCATCCGGCGCTTGTCGGCATAGCTATACTTATGGGCGCAGCAAGCCTGCTTCCCGGAGTTCCCGACGATATGATGTAGGCCGCTAAATCTATTGTCCAGTTGGCGGTACTGTAGCCATATACGGAGTATCTTATAATAACGTCTCCGGTGATTGCTGTATGGCATAGCGCAGCAGCTACATGGCAAATATCAAGACTGGCATTATCTTTTGTTGACTGCGTTCCGCCGATGGTTGTATACCCGAACGTCGGGTCAACAACGATGGGATAAGCCGAAGTTGCATCTGCATTGTCAAGAAAACTTGAAGGAATGTCTATCGTAAGAAGGCCGTTGTCCGTATCTACAGACATTGTTCCCCATGCCGTGTTGCCGTTGGCGTCGGTAATAAGAGGGCGGTAAATGTGCCCTACTTTTCCGGTTTTGTATACGGTCCCGCCGTCGATGTTCTTGGGTGGTGCTATGTGATACACGGCATAACTGCCTGGTATATTGTCCGGGCACTGAGCAATCACTTTCCCATTGACATCATAACCGTGCGTATCATCAGCGATAACGATTCCATTCTTGCCTATGCACTCGGTCAGGAAAGGCTGGCGATAAAAAACAACGTTGTCGGACTGGAGATTGAATACTACCTGATCGTTGACAGGGCGCGATTGAAGGGTAACATCAAACTCTATCCCGCCTTCAGGCTTGTCATCTGATGGGGCAAGCGAAGTAAATGACGTTGCCGTATTTCCATCCTGAGAGGTCCATGTCACGGCTTGCGAGACGCTTTGCGCGTATGAGCCGGACATCTTCACAGATTGTAAATCTGCTTTTCTTCCGGGGAAAGGAGTCGGCGGAGCCTGCGAAAGCATTTCCAGCGAAAAGGAGCATTCGCCGTTCCATGCGGACACCGCCATCTGTGGAGCATCGGCGCCGCCTATGACAAGAGACGCTTCGGTAGTCACGTCCGGAGACGATCCGAATGAACCGTCCCCATTATCGACTACAGCAGCAGCGCCGGAGGTCTGTCCCCCTGGCTTTATCTGATTAGAGGACAACAAAGCTTACCTCTTGAACGAAAGTTTATGCCAGCTGCAGCAGCGCAGTCGCGGCTGCATTGGTCGGCATGGTCAGCGTAAAATTACCCGCCGTTATCGTCTGGCTTCCGAAATTGTAAACTGCTACAGCCCGATTTGTCTGTGTGGAATTATAAACCAGCAGTGTATCGAAAGCCGCAAACGTTACGCCGGTCCATGACAGGTTAGCAGAAGGCGTCCATATTGCCGTCGAACCGTCCAGCGACGGATCGTTGGCGTTCGTTATCGCCTGCCCTCCGGCAGTATAATTCACGCTCGAAACTTCACCGGTCGCGCCGTAGATTGTCGTTGCAGCGCCGAGTCCTTGATTGACAAGATAAAGGGCGCCGTAAAAAGTGTCTTTTGCGGTTGTGCCTCTGGTGACGCTTACCCCGAAAGCATGGATCCCCTTGAGAACTTCCGTTTTAAAAGAATTGCAGATCGCCTGAACGTTTGCAGCCATTAGAAACCTCCCGTTTTAAGTGAATATGTCTTTTATAAAATTAAATGTCCTGGTCCTCAATGGTTTGATTTCCTTCAAATGCACGTCCGCAGAACGATGCACCAGCCTTTCCTGATAATAATATTCGGTCCAGATCGTAAATTCCCGCTTGTTGTCTATCTGCCCTTCCTTTTTTACGAGAAGTGAGGTATCCATTAAACCCTTGGGGTTCTGCGGCGTCACCATCGTAGTTGTAATCATCATAACAGGTCGCTCCTTATGACGATAATGGATCCAGCTGCAAAGGCCGCGGCCTCATCTAATGCGTTATTGACCGTTACGATGATATTACCCGGCGCTGCTTGCTGCGCTCCTGTTCCAAGGGTCCTCCGGCTACCACTTAAAGGAACGGAGTCAACCGGAAAGGTATTGTCAAGAGTGGTCCATCCGGTTTCTCCTCCCATGAATACCATGAACTCATTTAAAGCAAGATTATAAAGCAACATTCCGATAATTGGGACAGCCACATCCCATCCGGAACCGTTGTATTGATAAACGTTCTGATCGGTCCATCCATGCGCCGTTGCCTGCGCTATATAACGGTCCCCGATGGATGGTCCAACTGGAAGTCCTGAATTGTTATCGAACTGGCTTATTATGGGATCAAGATAATAATATGTCTTTACAAATTGCCATTGGTAAGTTGCCGCAGTCGAATCAAACGAGTAAACGCACAAGCTCGCTACCGTTGTTGCGCCGATGGGATAATTCAAGACGACGACCTTCATGCCCGGCAATGCGCCCGTTGCTGTCCATGACAACCCGTTCCACTGGTAAATATTGTCTTTTATCCACCCATTTGCCGTAACGCGCGCAATGTACCTGTCGCCATTTGAGGGTGCCACCGGCAAGGCGACGCTGTTATCAAATATCGAAATTACGGGGGCAGTCAAGACAGCATCGTTTACGTGCATGGTGTGTGCTGTGCTGTCAATCTGAATCGTTTCGTCGTCGATTTTATCGTTCAGCGTGCCAGGCGTGGGATCATGTGTGTCTGCAAGTACGAGGTGATCGTCAATGACACCGGTTGCTTCAAATGCCAACCCGTCTTCAGTGTTCTTGACTATAACTACATTGTTGCCTTTTCCGGTATATGAGTTCGGGACATCGGACAAATCGGTAAACTTCTTTGCTCCCGACGAAGAATACCCGCCGGAATTAAAGCCGGCCTTTAAGCTTCCACCGCCAGAAGGGATTTTTCTTTTCATGGTGGCCTCACACAACGGATAAAGGTTCGTTGTGCAGGATCTTCAGGTACGGGATTATATATTGCGTAGTGCCGTTGAGGGCTGCTGGAACGCCAACCATTGAGACGTTATAACTGGTTATGTTTTCCAACCCCATCCGCAATTGAAACTGTTCGTTATTAATTGCGGACTCGCCGACAAGCGGCTCGTTCGGTATGTCAATAAATATATTTAGCGGAGTATCGTAATTTTCCATTATCAAGTAAAAGTTTGAACCATGTGTAAATTGTACCGAAATCTCCTGAAATGTATACGAAAGATTGGTGGTGAACCCATAACCATTAAGGTAAAGCGTGATCCTCGGAAGTTTGGATGCGATCAGGCTGCGGTCCAACTGAAAAGACAAAGGTAGGATCAAGCCGAATGTCTGTATTATAAATGAGTCACCCTGAGTAAACAAGCTTCCTGCGCCTGAATTATAAAGCACCGTGGACCCTGAAGGTGCGACGAGAGGCACTACACCGCCGGCTGCGGCATTATTAACGACGAAAGATGCCATGCCTGTTTCAATAGGCATTAAAATATCAATTCGTTCGCTCATTGTTCGCCTACCGTTCCACCCTGCATTATACGGCTGTGCTCTGCATCGGTAACTTGATAAATGGATAATCCTACGGTTAAATCAATTTCTGAGATCCCCACCGTGTCGGCGATCTGAATAAGCTGTCCCGAACAGGACATGAGCAGCTGGTCGCCGTCAAGCTGGCTGTTTACCCATATAGGGCTTTCCCGGTCCTGAAAATACTGAATGATCGGAATGGGCGCTGCATTGACAATATCGCCGGATATTTTTTTGGTGAGCGTTATCTGCGGGATCAGGTTGGGTCCCGAAGTGTCCATAGACGAAAGGTAATCTTCGGAAGGGATGCTGCCGCCGGTAAAAGTGCGCTCCACAAGAAACCAGCTGTGCGCCTGTAAATCAATGACCTTCTGTTTAAGGTTCAAAAGTGTTGTTGGAGATGATACGCCCGAAGTCCCGAATGAATACTTACCGGGAACAGGGGACCCATAAGGCGCTCTGAAAACGTTCTGCGTCGGTATGTACCGTATCGTCTGTATTGCAAGCTGAACGATGAGCGCCATATGCTACCACACCCCGCTTGTTTTTTCCGGGCAATTATACCCGTGCAGAAAAATATTGAACTTGTGCGCAGGGCTTGACGGTACAGAATCAAGATGATTTGGCGCGCGGGTAAGCCTGACCCTTATCGAAGTACCGTACTCAAAAAGCTGGTTGACGAGTTTTTTAGAACCGAGATAGTTCGCCGGCAAAAGAGATCGGCGGTAATTTGCCGGATTTGTCGGAGTTTTCACGCAGAAATCAAGCCCATCGCCTGCCGGAAGCGTCATATCACGTGAAGGCACCGGCGCTGATTGCAGGGCGATATTGACATAATACAATTCAATATTGATGTGGCCTGCCGGATTTTCAAAGACATTGGAAACTTCGTTATAATCGCACCACTTCGGATAGACCAGGGTAATTGACTTGAGAAGATAATCGTACCCGACAAGGCCGGTATACGAGAGATCGAGCAGGAGTTGTCCGGCATTGAAAGAGTTTACCGGAATATCAAGCGGTATCAGACAAGGATGGTTAAACCCCTCCGGCGGCATCGGAGGGATTTCTTTGTCAAGAATCAGGCCGTACATTTTATCCCCTGCGCTTAAACGCCCTGAGTTTGATTTATGAGTACGCCCCAGAAACAAATATCATACGAAATCGGCGTGTTCGACGAATTTATAACGTCTATCTGTATGATCGTTGTCGATTGATAAAGATGGTTCCAGTCCATCGGGTAAAAAAGCTGGTTGGGCGCTGACGCTATCGAGCACCCGACGAAAGGCGCTTGAAAGTTGTTCGTTGCGAGCGGAGAGCGCCGCCGTCCAGGAGTGAACAGAATACTGAACGGGATATGCTCGGTCGAAAGGACCTTGCTTCCGATGGTGTCCTTGAACTGCCCTTTCAGGTAGTCTACTCCGTCGTCAATGATATACGGAGTCCCGCCGCTTATCTGCGAAGAAAGCGTCTCGAATGATCCGGTTATGAAAAGACTCATAAAATCACCGGCGTTGCCGACGCTTGCAGAACCGAGCTTTGAGGGCTGGACCGACGAGGGAGGGACCGTATCCGTCAAAGGTATGCACATAAGCTTCTGGACGTGCCGAAGCTTATTGATTTTAACAAGATCGAACTCCTGGTCGAGTATGAACATAAGATCTCCGTTTCTTTAATGACTTTTTTTCAGGAGAAAAACCGGCGCAACGCCTTGCCGAGCAATCGCGCCGGTAGCGCATCAGGGACGAAAAGCTTTATGTCGAGTACCCGCGCTCGCCAGCAAAGGACATGTCAAGGTAATCGTTGGCAAGATTACCGGGCGCAAACGTGTAGTACACGTTGACCTTGAAAACGTCCTTGCCGCCGAGTTTGATTTCCTGATTGATCGGGAAAAGCCCATTGTAAAGAGGCTCAGGGAACTTGAACTGTATCGTTGCCTCTTGGACAGGGAACAAAACCGGAATCTGCCAGAGTTCCTGGAGCGTCCACTGGCCGAGGATTTTGTTCGGGGAAACGGCGATTTCGAGAAGCGTGCTGGCGCAAAACTTGAAAAATGTCACGATGTCTGCTGCAGCGTGCGCCGCGACTCCCGTATAGAACGCCTTTACGGTCCTCACCGTCAGAACTTCGTGACTGGGGATCTGCGACGGAATCGGCAGGTTCGTTGCCGAAATGTTCTTGGCGGTGATCGTGGTGAAGAACGAATCCGTTCCCGCCGTTGCCGGGATTATCACCCGGTCCTTGTATGACCAATCCCATTTGTCGCGTCCGGTCCCGACCGTGTTACCGGCATTTGCCGCTTCGTTCGCAATGTGGGCAGCGCCCCTCTGAGCTTCTATCTGATTCATAATGACCCCTTATGGTTGAATTGTTTGCTTGATTTTCTTTACTACTTTACTAATGGTATAGCAGTACCCCTTGATTTCTTACCTTTCGCCCGGCCTCCGGTAGTGCGCTCCCATCGTTACCCTCGAATCTCCGGACAGCTGCGCCGCACCGAGAAGCGCCTGCTTCTCATGTTCTTCGAGCGCCGGGTACGTGTCAACACCGGCGAGCAGCGAGAGATTGGGGAAGAACTGCTTGGCCGCTCCGAGTCCGGCTGCTGCGGCATTGCCGAGCGCCAGAATGTTCGCCATCGGGACCTTTTTTCCCATCAGGGAAAGGATGATTGCTATTCCGAGCGGAATCGCGGGCTTGAACTTTACCGGGATCGGCGTCTTGCTGGCGATAAAGGACCCGCCGACCGCGCCGCCGCCGGCAATCAGGCCGTTCAGGAGGATCTTCCCGATCCCCGAAAGCCCGCCTTCGTGTGCGCCCATCAGGACATGCCGGACGCAAACGCTCCTGCCGCGCCCGTGTCTCCTGTGGTGTTTTCTTCCCGGATCGCCGTGATAAGCTTTGTGATGCTTTTTGTGATGCTTCGCCATAATCCCGCCTTTATGTTGAGGTTTCCGTTTTCTCTTTTTCCCGAAGAAAAACCTTTCGCCTGGCTTGTATCCGGCTTCGTGCGCTATCTTGCGCCCTGCCCTGCGTAAAGCGTTAAGCTTCTTTCTCGCCGTGCGCTTGTTTTTCTTTTTCATGTATCGCCTTGTGTCTATTCCGAGAAGCGGGTTTTTACCTTCTCGTTTTAACGCCGCTTTCTTTGCTGCCGGATTCATGTGATGATACCATATCCATCCGGCGACTTTCCGAGGGTTCGATATGTCAGGGTTTCTTTTCAGTTCCCTTATTGCCGAGTCCCACCATTCTTTCGGCGGTCTCCTTGGCATTATATCAACCCGCCCTTTTCCGACTTACCACGAAAAACTAAATAAGCGCCAACGCCAAGCGCAATAATTATTAAAACATACGGCAGCATTTTTACGGTCGAACTTATTCCGGTAGCTGTCTGACCGACTCCGGCGCCTACCGCCGATATTGCCTTGAATGGCGCGCTTAAAGCGTCCTCGACCGTCGTTACTCCTGATTCTACATTCGTGGCAGCTGAAGTCAAGAGATTTTTTACGGAATCGACAAGATCCCCCATGTATGGAGAATCTGCCTGATATGATCTGCGCGCTGCCATATTATAAAATCTTTTCCTGTTTCAAAACAAGATAACCGATACCAAGCACACCGGCAATAATCAAAACGCCAAACCACCAGGGCATTGCTCCTGAGTCCCCGCTTACATCCTGCGGAAGTATCAACAGCCGGTCATTTGTTTTAGGTGCAGGCACAAGCGCCTTTCTTGGGGAAACGCTTCCCAAGAAAATATCATCCGCCTGTATACGAGAATCCCGCTGCATGAAACTATCTCCGTTTTTTCTTTTTGCCTTTAAGCATAAAAATGGTCCCGACGATCAGCACCCCGCCGCCGAGAGCAACAAAGCCGGTCGGTATACCGAATATTTTTGATGTCGCAACATTGGCAACCGCTTTCGTTACCGGCGCTGCCGTTGCAACTGCCTTGCCTTTTATGGCGTTCATAACAGCCGCAGCTGCCGGCGCTACTGCCTGCACATCCGTTGATACGTCCTGAATAAATGATTGCAGATCAAACCCGCCGCCGTCGTCTTGTCCATAAATCCTTGCTGCCATAGTTTCCTCACAGTCCGAAATATTTTTTAATCCATATCCTAAATGAGGATACGGCTTTTGTCGATGTATTTGGCGCTGATGCCTTTTGTAATGATGCCGACTGTAGCGCCTGTAGTGTAGGCAAAACCGGAGCGGGGCTTGTTGATTTTGAAGATTGCAATATGCTTGCAATCCCTTTACCGGTAGCTACAGCGGCCACAACAGCACCAACCGTTTCAAAACTTTTAACATCAATAAACTTACCCTTACTCTGAAGCTTTTGGGACATATAGCCGCCGGTCATGTCTGGCGTTCCCAAGTTCCCGGAAGCAACCATTTGCCATAATAAGGGGTTAGTTTTCACCATATTTATTACAAAGCTGTCCGGGTCTGACGAGTCAAGAGGATAATGCGAATCGAAATAATAATCGACTTCCGGATGATTAGCTAAAGCTTGACGAACATAAGCAATACTGGCTCCTCCGTCCGTCATTGTTCCGTCATTTTTAAGAAGAAGCAGAGGAGGATAAAGTCTTTTTTTCGCGTCAGCCGCATAATTTGCCGCTTCGTGTTTCCAATCTATTGCAGCTGAAGCTTGGGGAACCCACGGAAGAGATTCCTGCGCCCTTTTTAATTTCCCGGCGTTTAATGCGGCAATCAATGCAGGTCCCTTCAGGTTAGGATCAACGCCCGGATCAACTCCTAAGTATGCTTTTTTGTTGCTTGCGATATAAGAACCGATTAAAACGGAATTGTTCCCGCAACGTCGCAAGGCGCTTTTTATTGCCGGGTTTTTCGTGTCGTACCCCATGACCATTAAATCAACCTCGCCGTCTCGTTGTTTTGTTTCGCCGAAAAAAGAAAGGAGCGTCGGAGTCATCATAGAATTTCTCTCGCCGTTTCTTTTTTAGGCTGTCCGATCCGGTAACGTGGATACGTCGCGTCAACGTGGATCCATTCTCCGCTCATCCGGGCTTCCGGGTAGATATGATGAATAGCGCCATCAGGACGTGAGGAAGCGCCGATAAATCGGTATGGAATTTTATTGATTTTCAGGAATGACGCCATTAAAACAGCCTTTTTCTTGCAATCGGCATTGCCATTGAGTTCTTCGAGAATGAACTTTGGACGCCCGACGATCTCAATAGGCTTGGTGTCTTTCTTATATGGCAACTTACGGACGAAATCGTAGAAATCGCCGAGGCTGAGGTCCGCAAGGCAGGTCCTCTTTCCCCTGAGCATGATGTCGATTTTTTCAAGGTCGCCATGATAAGTATTTACCAGTCGCTTGATCTCGTCCGATGTCTGGCGCTTGTCTCTTAGTGGCGCTTCGTAGCATCGGTAATTCATACGACTAAAGTATAATATTGCGGGGAAATGAAATGCAAGAGGATTATTGTTTTATTGGTTTTGGAGCAATTTCATACGCTCCGTGGTCAAATATCGGCTCATCTTGTTTTTGTAGTATTTTCCTTTCCTCAAAAAATTTGGTCCCTGAAATAATATCGTTTTTGTCTACATCAGGACAAAATTCGCCAAGATGTTCGCTCCACGGCTTGCCGCAATGGACGCAGATAGCGTCAAGATCGTGCATTCTTTCGATGTTTAGCGCCATGACGTTTTCTCGTTAAACCTTTTTTCTGAATTTAAAAGAATACGAATATTTTTCATGGTCAAAGGCTTTATTTTCAAGTATCCAATTCAACATCCATTCCGGGCTGTCAGATTGAACAGTATCAACGACAACGCTTTGTCGTGTTATAGGATCGTATTGGATAATATCGACCGCCTGCCTGAATGGTTTTGCCTCAATGCACTTTTTAATGTCAATCACATCCATAATAAATTATCTCCTATGCTTTTTTGTTTTTGAATAAAATCTTCCGTGCTGAAAAAATTCACGCTTCTTTTTTAGTACATTATCGTCAGGCGGTTCTTTTAGGTCCAATTCACACACATTGCAAAGCGTACCTCTGCGATAATAACTTCCACAAACAGGGCAAGGGCTTTTCGATTGAGTAAGCTTAGGTTTCCTTCCCGTTAATGGAACGGAATTTCCAAAGATATTCTGTTGTTCTAATTGCATTTTCGCTCCTTGTTATCCGCAACGATAAACCATAAAAACGAACGCGACGGCAGCGATCACAAACCAACAAATTAAGAATACTTTCCAACTCATAATTTTTTTAGTTGCTTTTGTATAATTCCCTTTAATGCGGCCTCAATCTTTGGATAACACCGCCTCGCCGGTTTCGACAAATTTATAATTATCCCTGAATCGAAAAGGTTAAGTTTAAATTCCGATCCCTCTTTGAGTACCGGGCTTTCCCTCAATGACTGGAAAATATCCTCAGACACCCGCTCAATCGCCCGGCGCTGAATTTTCTTTATCTGTTTTTTAATTGCTTTTTGAAACATAAAACTAAATCGCCTCT
>Ga0116124_1002781_pt1 | contig 10385 bp, 7 predicted proteins | sample June2015DPH_13_1_2_FD_89728 | JGI IMG/M metagenome (GOLD analysis project Ga0116124, IMG submission 89728) | Peatland microbial communities from SPRUCE experiment site at the Marcell Experimental Forest, Minnesota, USA - June2015DPH_13_150 | ecosystem: Environmental > Terrestrial > Soil >... | reverse complement strand
GATCTATCCCCAGCGCGCGCGCGTACCGATGACACCGCTGGAGCGCGCGCCGGTACTCGGTACTGGTGAGCGGCCCCTTCGCCTGCGCCCGCTCCATCGTCTCCTGCCCGAAGAGCGACAGCTCCTGGTCGGCGTGCGCCCGGTTGAAGGAGATGACGTCGGCCAGCGACTTGACCGGGGCGTCGGGGCCGAGCGCCGCCAGATAGGCGTCGAGATCCGCCTTGAAGTCGTACGTGAGGACCTGGTTCTCCGCGTCCTTGAGGTTGTCCTCGATCGCGAGGTCCACCGGGTCCGCCAGGACTGCGCCACGGTCCTTCAGGACACCGAGCGCCTCCTCGAACAGCTTGTCCACGGCTTGGCTCACGCCCGTGTATCGCTTGCGCGCGATCCCGAGCCGGAGCCCCCGGAGTCCGTCCGGATCGAGGAAGCGCGTGTAGTCGGCGCCGTGGGCGCCGCTCCCCCGAGTCGCCGGGTCGCGCGGATCTTCCCCCACCAGCGCCGAGAGCAGCGCCGCGGCATCCGCGACGGTGCGCGCCAGCGGTCCTGCCGTGTCCTGGTTGTGCGATATCGGTACGATGCCGGCGCGGCTCACCAGCCCGACCGTCGGTTTGATCCCCACGCAGCTGCACGCGGAGCCGGGAGAGGTGATGGAGCCATCGGTCTCCGTGCCGACCGCCGCTGCACAGAGGTTCGCGGCCACCGCCACCGCCGAGCCGCTGCTTGAACCCGACGGCGAGCGGTCGAGCACGTACGGGTTGCGGCACTGCCCGCCCCGGCCGCTCCAGCCGCTGATCGACCGTCGGCCGCGGAAGTTCGCCCACTCGCTGAGATTCGCCTTGCCCAGGATCACCGCGCCCGCCGCGCGCAACCGCTCCGCGACGAACGCGTCCCTCGGCGCGATCGAGAGTGCCAGCGCGAGCGATCCGGCGCTCGTGTGCATCCGGTCTGCGGTCGAGACGTTGTCCTTGATGAGCACCGGAATGCCGTGCAGCGGCCCGCGCGGCCCCTTGCTAGCCCGCTCCGCGTCCATCTGTCCGGCGATCGCGAGGGCGTCGGGGTTCAGCTCGATGATCGTATGCAGCGCCGGCCCGCGCTGATCCAACTCCTCGATTCGTGCCAGGTACTGCTCGGCGAGACTGCGCGCTGTCCACCGCCCGGCGCGCATGCCCTCCTGCAACTGCAGCACCGTCATCTCCTCCAGCTCGAACGGCGCCTGGACCGGCGGGCGGGGGGCGGTGAGCGCCCCCGCCCGCCGCGCCGGCCATGCCAGGTCCGCCGCCGCCAGCGCGCCTCCGGCCACGCCGCTGCCGAGGAACGCCCTGCGGCTCAGCTCTTCACGACTCATCGCCTCCCCCTACAGGTTCGACGTGCAGGAGCCGCAGCGCTTGGCGTTCACCGGGATCACCGAACAGCAGTACGGACACTCCTTGGTCGCCGGCGGCACCGCCGCGGGCTTGGCGATCGCCTGCTGCATGCGGTTCGCCGTCCGGATGACCAGGAACAGGACGAACGCCACGATCAGGAAGTCCACGGTGGCGTTGAGGAACAGACCGTAGTTGATGGTCGCCGCGCCCGCCGCCTTAGCAGCCTGCAGGCTCGGATACGACGTGCCGGACAGATTGATGTACAGACCGCTGAAGTCCACCCTGCCGAGTACGCGCCCGATCGGCGGCATGATCACGTCGCCCACCAGGGACGAGATGATCTTACCGAAGGCCGCGCCGATGATGACCGCGACGGCCAGGTCGAGGACGTTGCCTCGCATCACGAACGCCTTGAATTCCTTCCACATACCGCCCTTCCTTTCGCGCTGGAGTTCGACGTGCCGGCGTCAGTGGCTCCGCACCGGCGTCACCTTCAGCAACAACACACCGTGCGACGGGACGTCGGCGCCGTAGCTGGCGACGAACGCGCCCCGATCCGCCTGCGCCCAGAGGTCGCGCACCGTGGCGCGGCCCGGAGCGAGCCCGACCGCCTTCCAGTCCACCGACATCTGCGCTTGGGCTCCGGTTCGGTTGAGGAGCGCGACTGCGCGCGATCCGTCCTTCAGGGGCTTCACCCACACCTGCAGGCCGGGCGAGGGCTGCTCGGCCAGCCACCCCTGCTCTCCGAGCGAGTCCTGATCCACCGCGATGACTTCCCGGTTGGTCAGGATGTCGCGTGTCGCCGCGCTCATCGCCCGCACGTCGTTCCCGGCGATCAGTGGAGCCGCCGCGATCGTCCAGAGCGCGAGGTGGGCGCGATACTCGTCGTCGGTCATCCCGCCGTTGCCGACCTCGAGCATGTCGGGGTCGTTCCAGCCGCCGGGGCCCGCGACGTCCTGGTGCATCGCCGACAAGTCATAGTTGTAGAGCATGCTCGCCCAGGTGTCGCCGATGTCGTCCGTCGTGCGCCACAGATGCCCGGTGCCCGGCGCCCAATCCCACGGCCGGTTGCTGCCCCACTCGCAAATGCTGAGCACGATCGGTCGCCCGGTGGCGACCAGGGCGTCGTGGAACTTCTTGTACTGGGTCGGAGCCGTGAGCCCACGCGCGTTGCACCAGTCCTCCTTCACGTAGTCCACGCCCCACGCGGCGTAGGTGCGCGCGTCCTGTTCCTCGTGGTTCGCGGTCCCGGGCCGGCCCTGGCAGGTGGCCGTCCCCGCATCGGTGTAGATGCCGAACAGCAGGCCCTTCGAGTGGATGTAATCGGCGAGCGCCTTGATCCCGCTCGGGAAGCGCTGCGGGTCGGCGACGATCGTCCCCGACGTGTCGCGGTAGACCTGCCAGCAGTCGTCGATGACGACGTAGCGGTACCCCGCGTCGCGCATGCCCGAGGCAACGATCGCGTCCGCCGTCTCCTTGATGAGCCGCTCGCTCACGTTGCAGGCGAACTTGTTCCAGGTGTTCCAGCCCATCGGCGGCGTACGGCTGAGGCCGTCCTCGAGGCGGCGCACCTGAGCGTGCACGGGCGCGGAGCCCAGCACCGACCAGGTCGCTGTGGCGGCCAGAAGCGTGAAGGCCCGTCTGCGCTGAGTCACGGAAACGCTCCTTTCGATGATTCATCGACGACAGGTATGGACCCCATCGCTACGGGTCCAGGCCGAACGGGTCGCCGGGCGCAGCCTCCCGGTCGGCGGCAAGCGCGAGGAGCCTGTCCACCACGGCCCGCGACGCCGCGCACCGCGTTGGCATACTCCATCCCACCGACGGTCTTGGCAAGGGCGTTGATCGCGAACCGGTAGCGACCTTCGCCCTGTCGGCGAGGGCACAGCCGACCTACATTCGCTCGCCGCGCCCACGCGGCAGGTCAACACACCCGAGGGCGCCGCCGTACGTAGGTGTTGCAGGCCTGCACGACATCGTCCCGTCCGCCCGCCGTCCCGGCGGCGCGGTGGGAGCAAGCAGCAGCCACCCTCCGGAGGAATCCGATGAGACGTGCCATTGCGGGCGCGGGCCTCGGCCTGGTTCTGGCCTTTGGTACCGCCGCCGCTCAGACCTTCGCGACCGACAACCCCGTGCTCCGGCGCATCTGGACGCTCGGGATGGACAGCTCCCAGACCTACGAGTTCTCGCAGACCCTGTTCGACTCGATCGGGCCGCGGCTCACCGGCTCGCCGGGCTACAAGGCGGCGGCCGACTGGCTGATCGCGACGTACCAGAAGTGGGGGATCCAGGCGCGCGCCGAGCAGTACGGCACCTGGCGCGGCTGGCGGCGCGGCCCCGCCCACATCGACCTCGTGGCCCCGCGGGTCCGGACGCTCGAGGCCACCATGCTCTCGTGGAGCCCGGGCACGGGTGGCAAGCCGGTGCGCGGTGATGTCGTCCAGCTCCCCGACCTGCCCGACAGCACCGCCTTCCGGTCCTGGCTGCCGTCGGTGAAAGGCAAGTTCGTGGCGATCTCCTTCCCCGAGCCCTCGTGCCGGCCGGACAGCGAGTGGGCGACCACGGCGCTCCCGGCCTCGTGGACGAAGTTCCGCGAGGCGCGCGCCGCGGCGCGGAGCGCCTGGCAGCAGCGCGTGACGAAGGCGGCGTTCAACGCGCGCCTCCTCCAACTCGCGCTCGACAGCGCGGGCGCCGCCGGCACCCTGACCTCCTACTGGACGACCGGCTGGGGCACGGACCGGATCTTCAACACCTGGTCGCAACGCGCGCCGGTGATGGACTTGAGCTGCGAGGACTACGGGCTCGTGTCCCGCCTCGCGGAGAACCATCAGGGTCCGGTGGTCCAGCTGGTGGCGGAGTCGCAGAACCTGGGCGACGTGCCGGCGTTCAACGTCGTCGCGGAGATCCCCGGCACCGAGCTGCCCAACGAGTACGTGATGCTGTCGGCGCACTTCGATTCCTGGGACGGAGGCTCCGGGACCACCGACAACGGGACCGGTACGGTGACGATGGCCGAGGCGATGCGGATCTTGAAGCTCGCGTATCCCAATCCGCGACGCACGATTCTGGTGGGCCACTGGGCCTCGGAGGAGAACGGGCTGGACGGCTCGAAGGCGTTCGTGGCCGATCATCCCGACATCGTCGCGCATCTCCAGGCCCTGTTCAACCAGGACAACGGGACGGGGCGGGTGGTGAGCATGCAGGCCTCCGGCTACCCGGTCGCGGCCGGGAGCCTGGCGCGGTGGCTCGGACAGGTGCCTTCCGAGATCACGCGCAACATCACCTTCGGCTTTACCGGTTTCCCCGCCGGCGGCGGGACCGACCACGCGTCGTTCGACTGCGCCGGGGCGCCGGGTTTCGGCCTCAACTCGCTCAACTGGGACTACTTCCTCTACACCTGGCATACCACCCGTGACACCTTCGACAAGATCGTCTTCGACGACCTGAAGTCGAACGCAGTGCTCACGGCGATGCTGGTATACCTCGCCTCCGAGGACCGGGAACCCGTCTCGCGCGAGAAGCGGACGGTCTTCCCGGAGCGGGGCGGCTTCGGCCCCGGCGGCCCGCAGGCTACGGCCTGGCCGACCTGCGTGGCCCCGCCGCGCAACATCGGGGAGCGCCTGAATGAGGTGCTACAGCAGGAGGCGCAGCAGCGGCAGCAGCAGAACCAGCCGCCGCGCCGGCCGCAGAACTAGCGGTCGCCGGCCGAGGGCGTCACCGGCTTAACGTCGTGGGGCGTGTGCGCGTATCTAGAGAATGGCTGTCGTGCACGCCCCACATCACTGAGAAACCGGAGGATCAGATGAAGTCACGCATCACCTTCGTCGTCGCCGCGCTGCTGGGCCTTGCCGTGGCCCCGGCGATCGCCCAGCAGGGCCCGCCAGGCGGCCAGGGCGGCTTCGCCCAGCGCCGGATGCAGATGCTGCTGAACGGCATCACGCTCACGGCCGACCAGCAGGCCAAGATCGACTCGATCCAGAAGGACTATCAGGCCAAGATGCCGGCCATGACCCCGGGCCAGATGCCGGATTCGGCCAGCCGGGCGCAGCGCTTCGAGCTGATGCGCCAGCAGAACATGGCCATCCGCGCGGTGCTGACCCCCGATCAGCAGACGATCTTCGACAAGAACGTGGCGGACATGAACGCCCGGATGCCGCGGCGGCCTCCGGGGGAGTGAACACAAGGGATTAGGGGTTAGGGGTTAGGGACTGGGGGCCGCGATGTGTCCTCCCTGACCCCTGTCCCCTAACCCCTAACCCCTCTTCTTTCGTCATTGCATCCCCGCAGTCCGCGTGCGACTTTCATCGCATGCTCTCCCGGAACGATCTCAATCCCGACCTCCTCCGCGCCGAGTACGCCGTCCGCGGGGCGATCACGATTCGCGCCCAGGAGCTCGAGGCGCAGGGCCGGCGGATCATCTACTGCAACATCGGGAACCCGCAGGCCTTCGTGCAGAGGCCGCTCACCTACCTGCGGCAGATCCTCGCCCTCGTCGAATACCCCGCCCTCCTGGACGACCCCGTGCTGGCCGGGCGCTTCCCGGCAGACGTCGTCCGCAAGGCGCGGCACATCTTCGCGAAGCACCCGTCGGGAACCGGCGCCTACTCTCAGAGCTCCGGCATCCCGTTCATCCGCCAGGCGGTGGCCGACTTCATCGCCCGCCGCGACGGGATCCCGGCCGACAAGGAGCACATCCTCCTCACCGACGGCGCGAGCAAGGGCGTCGAGGCGGCGATCGTCGCGCTGCTCCGGGACCGCAACGATGGGATTCTGATCCCGATCCCGCAGTACCCGCTCTACAGCGCCGAGATCGCGCTGCGCGGCGGCCAGGCGATTCCCTATTACCTCGACGAGGCGCATCACTGGCAGCTCCGCGAGGAGGCGCTGACGACGGCCATCGCGCGGGCCCGCGCCGGGGGGATCCGGCCGGTCGCGATCGCCGTGATCAACCCCGGCAACCCGACCGGCGCCGTGCTGACCCGGGACGAGATCGCGATGATCATCCGCTTCGCGCGGGCGAACGGCCTCGCGCTCTTCGCCGACGAGGTCTATCAGGAGAACGTCTACGCGGAGTTCCACCACTTCACTTCGTTTGCGAAGGTGATGCACGATCTACGGGAGACCACCGTCCCCCTGTTCAGCTTCCACTCGGTCTCGAAGGGGTTCCTCGGCGAGTGCGGGCACCGCGCCGGGTACGTCGAGCTGCGGAACATCCCCGACGAGGTGATGGCGGAGCTCGTGAAGCTCCAGTCCATAGGCCTGTGCGCCAACGTGGCGGGGCAGATCGCCGTGTACGTGATGGTGTCGCCGCCGGTCGAGGGCGAGGAGAGCTACGCGCTGTACGCGAAGGAGCGCGACGGCATCCTCGGCGCGCTCAAGGCGAAGGCGGAGGTGTTGGGGCGCGGGATCAACGCGATCGAGGGGATGTCGCTCGAGATGCCGCAGGGTGCGATGTACGGCTTCGTGCGCATCCAGCTGCCGCCCGAGCCCGCGGTGGACGTGGCGGCGATGACCGAGGAGGAGCGCCGCGCCTACGAGGCGAAGCGCGACTCCGATTACTGCCTGCGGCTGCTCGAGAAGACGGGGATCTGCGTGGTGCCGGGCTCAGGCTTGGGCCAGGTGCCGGGGACCTACCACTTCCGCACGACCTTCCTCCCGTCCCGGGACGAGATCGAGGAAGTCGTCAGCAAGCTCGGCGAGTTCCACCGGAAATACACCGCGCGCGCCGGCCGCAGCCCTCAGCCCGCGTAGCGCCGCCCCAGCAACCGCTGGATCGCCGCCGTGCCCACGGCGCAGCGGTTGGTGAAGCGCGCCAGGCCCATCCCCACAGCCGCGAGCGGCGAGTTCCCCATCACCAGCGGGACGTCGAATCGGTCCCATCCGTAGACGGGGAGCCGCGGAAGACGGAGCGGATCGGTGCCGCGCTCCGACGGGCCGGCGAAGCCGAGTGTGTATCCGGCCTGCGCCGCGAGCCGCCGGACCCGCTCGTCCGCCGAGCCGAAGGGGTAGCTCACTCCCGACGGCGCGGCGCCCAGCCGGCTCACAATCGCCTCGCGTGAGCGCGCCAGCTCGTCGGCCACCTCTGCGTCGCCGAGCCAGGTCAGCCGCGCGTGCGTCGCCCCGTGCGAGTGCACCTCGACGCCCCGCTCCCGCCAGCGCCCCAGCTCGTCCCAGTCGAGGTGCGCGAACCGCCGCCACCCGTACTGCACGTCCCACGTATTCTCGCGGCCCACGTAGTCCGTGATGACGAACACGAGCGCACGGAAGCCCAGGTCGGCCAGGACCGGGAAGGCGTGTCGCGCCAGGGATGCGTACCCGTCGTCGAAAGTGACCACGACGGCCGGCCTGTCGGCGGCCGGCGCCCCCGGGGAGTCGAGCGCCTCCGCCAGCTCCGCGGAGCCGAGGCTCCGATAGCCGAGCCGGGCCAGCGTTTCCATCTGGCGCCGAAACACTCGCGGTTCGAGCTGGGTGAAACCCAACTCGAACCGCGTGTCCACCTTGTGGTAGCAGAGAATCGGCGGAACTCGCACGCCACTCATTGACGCGCCGGACATGCGCCGGCCAACCATCGGTGCGGCTGTCGCGCCGCCCGCAGGACCTCGCCCTGAATCGAGGGCCACCGCACCGTCAGCTCGGCCCCAGCCAGACGACGACCTGGCGCTCCGGCGCATAGAACTGGGCAGCCACGGCGGCGGCCTGGTCGGCAGTGACCGCGTCCACCTCCGCCAGCATCGCGTCGATGCTCCGGTACGGCTCGCCGTAGAGCGCCGAGCCCGCGATGCGGTACATCCGCGACATCGGACCTTCCAGTGCCAGCACCAGCTGGCCCTTCACCTGCTGCTTCGCGGATGCCAGCTCCTCGGGGGTCAGGGACTGCCGCGCCAGCTTGCCGAACTCCTCGCGGATCACGTCGGCGGCCTGCTGCGCCGTCGGCGGCTGCGTCCCCACGTAGACCCCCGCGACGCCCGAGGCCTGCATGAAAGAGTGAAAGGCGTAGACGCTGTAGGCGAGCCCCAGCTCCTCGCGCACGCGTTGGAAGAGGCGGGAGCTCATCCCCGAGCCGAAGATGGTCGAGATCAGGACCAGCGCGTGGCGCCGCTTGTCGCCGTACTGGAAGGTCTCGGTCCCGAAGACCAGGTGCACCTGGGCTCCGTCCCGTGACACGCGGCGCTCGACGTTCGTGGCGGCGACCGGCCGCGCCACGGCGTTCCCCTCCGGCCCCGGCTCCGAGTCGAACCACCCCGCCTTGGCAAGGAGCGCGAGCACTTCCTCGTGGCTCACGTTGCCTGCAGCGGCGAAGACCAGCTGGCGCGGCAGGTAGGTGCGGTCGTGCAGCGCCTTGAGGTCAGCCGAGGTGAGAGCCGCCACCGTCTCGCGGGTCCCCAGGATGCGGTAGCCGTACGCGTGCTCCTGCCAGAGCGCAGCGGCGTGGAGATCGAAGACCAGATCGTCGGGGGTGTCCTCGACCGTCGCGATCTCCTCGAGCACGACGTTCCGCTCGAGGGCAAGATCGGCATCCCGGAGCAGCGGGCGCCGAACCAGATCGGTGAGGATGTCGAGGGCCAGCGGCAGGTCGGCGTCGAGCACCCGCGCCTGGTAGGTCGTGTGGTCGCGGCCGGTGTACGCGTCGAGCGAGCCGCCGCGCGACTCGAGGGCCACGGCGATGTCCTGCGCGCTCCGCGTGTCCGTGCCCTTGAAGACCATGTGCTCGAGGAGATGGGAGACGCCCATCTTCTCCTTCGGCTCGTGCGCGGACGCCGTCTTGACCCAGAATCCGGCCGCGGCCGACCGCAAGTGCGGCATCCGCTCGGTCACGACGACGAGCCCGTTGGGGGCCTCGCTGCGGGAGACCCCCTCGTCGAGCCGGACGGTCTTCACTCAGCTCTTCTCGATGAGCGCCTTGCGCGACAGGCGGAGCCGGCCGCGCTCGTCCACCTCGAGCAGCTTGACCGTGACCGTGTCGCCCTTCTTCACCACGTCCTCCGTCCGCTCGGTGCGGCCGTGCTGCAGCTCGGAGATGTGGACGAGGCCCTCGACCCCGGGGAGGATCTCGACGAACGCGCCGAAGGCGGTGGTCGTCTTCACCTTCCCGGTGTAGGTCTTGCCGACCTCGGCCTCCTGCACCAGCGCCTCCACCATCTCGCGGGCCTTGGCGCCGGCCTCGCCGCCCACCGCGGCAATCGTGACCACGCCGTCGTCGTCGATGCTGACGGACGCGCCGGACTGCTCCTCGATGTCGCGGATCGTCGCACCCTTGGGGCCGATGATCTTGCCGATGTCCTTGGGCTTGACCTGGATCGTGATGATCCGCGGCGCCCACTTCGACATCTCGGAACGCGGCTCCTTCAGCGTCTTCGCCATCACGCCCAGGATGTGCAGCCGGCCCTTCCGCGCCTGGTCCAGGGCCTTCGACATGATGTCGAGCGAGAGCCCTTGGATCTTGATGTCCATCTGGATCGAGGTGATCCCCTGCTCCGTCCCGGCGACCTTGAAGTCCATGTCACCGAGCGCGTCCTCGGTCCCGAGGATGTCGGTGAGGATGGCGATCTTGTCGCCTTCCTTGATCAGCCCCATCGCGACGCCGGCGCACGGCGCCTTGATCGGCACGCCCGCGTCCATCAGGGACAGGGAAGCTCCGCACACCGACGCCATCGAGGAGGATCCGTTGGACTCGAGGATCTCGGAGACGATGCGGATGGTGTAGGGGAAATCCTGGTACAGGGGGAGCAGCGGCGTGACCGCGCGCTCGGCCAGCGCCCCGTGGCCGATCTCCCGCCGCGAGGTGCCGCGCATCGGCCGGACCTCGCCGGTCGAGAACGGCGGGAAATTGTAGTGCAGCATGAACGACTTCGTCGTCTCCTTCGGGACGTCGATGTTGTCGATCCGCTGCTCGTCGTCCACGCTCCCCAGGGTCGTCGTGACCAGCGCCTGGGTCTGGCCCCGGGTGAACAGCGCCGAACCGTGGACGCGGGGCAGCAGGCCGACCTCGCAGGTGATCGGGCGGACGGTGGTCCCATCGCG
>Ga0116124_1002755_pt1 | contig 10485 bp, 11 predicted proteins | sample June2015DPH_13_1_2_FD_89728 | JGI IMG/M metagenome (GOLD analysis project Ga0116124, IMG submission 89728) | Peatland microbial communities from SPRUCE experiment site at the Marcell Experimental Forest, Minnesota, USA - June2015DPH_13_150 | ecosystem: Environmental > Terrestrial > Soil >... | reverse complement strand
GCCCATCCTTTCGTGACCCTTGATTTCTGGGAGGCAGAGACTGAACGTGTGCTTCTGGACACCGCACCGAACCAGTGCAACTATCGGCTTCGGACGGGGCCAGCACATTAGGACCACAGATCGTGCATGCGTGGAGGCCTGGTCGGATCAAGCCCACGCCATTGATCATGGGTGGATCAACAAGGATTAGTCCTGGCCCCCTGCGTTCTTTTACAGACCATGGACTGACAGCTTGTCTCAGTGTGACATGCCTGCTATCCCCGCCGACCAACGGGCGCACAGCTGAATCCTCTTTCTGCGTACAGCATCCAATTTTTTCTGAGAGGATGGATCCCGCTTTATTTTTCTCCGCGAAAAGACCGTGGTGAGAATCTGGTCGCGAGATAGCACCATGTGGTGCTATTCAAATGGCACCGTTGGGCCATTGTAGCACCCACCCCGGTTAGGTATGGTAGCAAGATTCAACTCGATAATCGAAGGTTTCTTTCCCGAGAAGAGAATTCAATGCGGGTTGATTCGAGCCATGTTGCATGCGGGAGGCGATATAACATTGGCTGGCAAGGAGAGGGTTCAGCGCTTCGGACTCCAAATCCCAATGCGTTATCGAGTAAACGGTGCCAGCAAGTGGCGTAGGGGTGTCGCGAAAAACATCGGCTGTTCGGGAGTATTGTTTCGAGGGAAGGATTTGGGCGAGCTAGGTAGCTAGGTTGAGGTAAGCTTGGTAGTACCTAATGTAATGATCAAGCACGGGGCTGCCGAGGTGTTTTGTCGGGGTGCGGTTACGTGATCGGATCGGCCCGGCAGTAAATGTTGCGGAATGAGTATTCGACAGTCCCTGGAGCGCCTGAATCTCCAGGTGCCTCTACAGAATCTACAGTAGAGACGAATGCAGTGGAATGATTCAAGCTGATGTTTGATGATTGCTAAGAAGTGCGTCAAGCTGGGCACCGCCGCGGGGTATTTGAGAATCCCTCACACTCGGCTTCTCACACTTTGGCTAGGTGAGTGGAGGCGGCGTGCCGCATCGGTCGGGAGTGCCGGGCACGAGCCCATTACGATACGCAAATGGTGATGCCCACGTAGTCGCGACCAAGGATTCCTATTATCAGTTTGTTCGACCATAGGGTGTACAGGCGATGTGTCATCTTCGGAGTTCGTCCGGGGGAACAACCACCTGGACTGAGCAGGCAATCCACCCCGAAGCCGCAAGGTTGGCAGCGGTCCGTCGTTTAGGCAATGCCTCGTACAAAGGTACCGGTACGCCGGTACGCTTGGCGGCGAGAGGGAAACATAAGTAAACTCTCAGATAGCGTACCTCTCCGGTGGACGATTGGAAGACTGATGGAGCCGGTCGCCAGAGAGTGGCATGATCCGGCTCGCGCAGCACACTAAAGTGGAAGGTAAAATCGTTAGGCGTGAACCCATGGCGCGAAGCCGGGTTACGCAAACGTGACGACCAGGGGAGGTTGCGACCCTGCCACGCGTCGCTCACAATCTTGGGTGACACGGGCAAAGGCGGTTTTGGCCGTCTCTTCCGCGAAGAACTGAAGGCAAGGCTTACAGGATGGTTGGACCTGTGAGTCAAAGGGCGGAGCTGTATGTCGATTGCGACAGAACTCCCGGCCAAATATATTGCTGCCGCATAAGAGAAAGAGCGCTCATGCACACGTAGAGTGCCCATTCATCCCTTGGCTCATTCCCATGCCCGAACCACAGCATCCTAAGTCCAGGGTGAAAGCAGAAAGCGCCAGCTAACAGTGAGGCTGTCCAAGCAATCCATCGGCGCATTGATTTGCTACCTCCAAACGCTTTTGTCGGCCAGCGACGGGCAATTCATGGACTGCTGAAGGCACGCCTATTGCCAAACAGTAAACTTTCGCATCTCAATGTAAACCCAGGGGTTGAGCGGTCGATGGGAAATGCCTGGGGATGAAACTCCGTGTAATAGTTACGAAGTATGTAAACCTTACCAGAGAGGAAGCTTGGACCGGGGGATTGCGAACGCTGACACGCAGGAAAACGTCGCAAGCATTGTCCGTGGAGACTCATCTCCCGGAAGTCTCGCACGGTGTTCCTGAGGATGATGATCAACCGGGAGAAGGTTGTGGGAAGCAATGACGACCGGAAGCAAGCGAGCTGTCAAGTGCCGTCTTTTACTCGTCGGTGTGCTGCTTTTGCATGCGGGAACGAGCTTTGTAAGTTGAAAGGCAGGGGCTGATGCCGATCGAAGAGAGAATCGAGAATTTCGCCGCGAGCCGTTGGGCTTCGAGCTGGTATGCGCTTTACACTCGCCATCAGTGCGAAAAAATTGTTTCCCAGGCCCTGTCCGCCAAGGGATTCGACGCATTCCTGCCACAATATCGTGCTATTCACCGTTGGAAGGACCGTCGCAAGGAACTCCTCCTGCCGCTTTTCCCCAATTATGTGTTCATTCGAGGTGGCCTCGACCGAATGCTGAGCATCCTTACGACGCCAGGCGTTCACTCGCTCGTGGCCTGGGCAGGGCGTCCGGCGGATATACCACAAGAAGAAATCGATGCTGTACGCCGTTTGGTCGACAGCTCATTGCGGATTGAGCCGCACCCATTTCTTAAATGCGGAGACTGGGTGCGGATCAAGTCTGGGCCCCTGGAAGGGATTCAAGGCATACTAGTCCGCAAAAAGAGTGCTTTTCGATTGGTCCTTTCGGTGGAAATGCTCGCACGATCTGCCTCCGCCGAAGTGGACATCAGTGTGGTTGAGCGCGTCCGTTGCGCGGAAGTAGACCGAAACGACGTGCTGAGAATTGATAGGGGAGTTCCATCTGTAGAGCCACTTCGACCTTACTCAGCTTGAGGGTCAGATTCCCTGAGAGGGCATCGAATCTTTTTCGGCGACACAGCAGCTCGATATGAATTCAACTGGAACTTGGAAGGGCGCGCTGAAGGACATGAGGGATTATAAAGACAGCGGAAATGTGTTGGATTCGGTTTATAGTCCAGTGGCGACCTGGGTTTTAGTCTCCTTGCGCGGAATCCCACTTCGATCCCGCTCGTGATCAACCCAGAGAAAGCTGATTCGGAAATCTGGCTGGCCGCGAATAGATTCCTCCCTTCAAATTAAGCTTTTGATCAGATGAACGCGGACCAGAGAAAGCGAAGAGGCATGATGTGGACCCTGAGTGTCAGGACTTGGTTTGCCGGACTGGCGCTATTGGCTTGTCTTTCACTCGTTATCAACATTGCTTTAGGATCAGATTCCAGCAAAGCTGCTGGAACCCAGTACGTCCTGATGGCCAGTTTGGTTGGCCAAGCTGGCAATAAAACGGGCGGTCAGCCTAGCGCTCCCAACCCCAAGCATGTCGATGATGACTACATCATCGGCCCCTCAGACGTCTTGGCGATCAATGTTTGGAAGGATACGGAGCTTTCCCGGACTGTCCCTGTGCGTCCCGATGGCAAGATATCACTCCCGCTAATCGGTGAGTTGCAAGTAAGCGGTTTGACGGCTCTCAAGGTGCAGCGCATGGTGGCAGAGAGGCTAAAAGAGTATATCTCGAACCCGGAAGTTGCCGTGATTGTGCAAGACGTGAAAAGTCGAACATACGCTGTCCTCGGTAAGGTCGCAAAGCCCGGATCATTTGAATTGGGAAAACCGACCACGGTTCTAGAGGCCATCGCCATTGCGGGCGGCTTTTTGGATTTCGCTAAGGAAGGCAAGATTTACATTATAAGACCCACGGGCAACGGTCCCTCCGAGACGCTTCATTTCGATTACAAAAAAGTGATTAAAGGCCGTAATCCCGAGCAGAACGTGGAACTCAAGAGTGGCGACACGATTATTGTTCCTTGAGTTTCTGCTTACTGTGGCGGGGCGATCTTCACGTGGAGGTAGAGTTCATTGGCCCAACAAGACGAGAATCTTGATGTAACTCTAAACAAGCTTCTAAGCGTGGCCATCAGACGGCGCTGGTGGGTGCTCATACCTGCTTCGGTTATTGCCCTGGGTGCCTGTCTGACCTCGCTGCTGCTTCCCGCCCGTTACAAGTCAGAGGCTACGATCCTTGTGGAACGCCAGCAGGTACCTGAACGCTACGTTACTGCCAATACGACCACCGATGTTAGGGAAGTACTTTTGGTCATGGCCGACGCGATTCTTTCCCGCACTCAACTACTCCAGATTATAGATGAATTTGGTCTATTTCCAAACGAGAGGAAGCATCTGGTCCCCGAGGAGTTAGTCGAGTTGATGCGGCGCAATATCGAGCTTGAACCATTACAGAAAGGCTCCGAGCCCAAAGACCTAAACGCCTTCAAGATTTCCTTCACAGGCGTTGACCCCCACTCGGCTCAAGAGGTAACCAACAAGCTCACCAGCCTCTTCATCAGTGAAAACCTGAAGTCACGTGAAGAGCAGTCAACAGGGACGACTAACTTTCTGGCGGACGAGCTTGAGGTTACTGCAGCAGAACTGAAGCAACAGGGGAATCGTGTTCGGGACTTTAAAATGCATTACCTCGGTGAACTGCCCGAGCAGCAGCAGGGAAATCTGGCCATCCTAGCCGGGTTGCACACACAACTTCAGAACACCATGGCTACTCTAGATCGGGCACACGAGCAGCAGGCTTACCTGCAGTCCTTACTTTCCCAGTATGAAAACCTGGCTGCTGCCGGGGTTCCGGCCCCGGGGACGATGGCCGCCAGTCCCACGGAAACGATAAAGGCGGAGTTGACTCGGCTGCGAAATGAAAAAGCCGATCTATTGGCACGGTATACGGCGAAGTATCCTGACGTGGTGAAAATCGACGAAGAAATTAAAGAGACGGAGGCCCTGCTGGCAGCATCGACGCATGCGGCAGAGCCCACGAAGGATGGAACCGTCCAGGAGAGTTCTAAATCGGCCAGATCCTCTGAAAGAGACGCAACCACCGCGCAACTCAAAAGCCAGTTGGAAGCAAACCATTTGGAAATTCAGCATGCTACAGAGGACGCAGAGCAAACAAAAGCCCGAATTGCCGAATACCAGCGCCGCCTCAATCTGACCCCTGTTCGTGAGCAAGAACTCGCGGATTTGCTTCGCGACTACGACCTGTCAAAACTACACTATGACGACTTATTAAGCAAAAAGACGCAATCCGAGTTGGCAACCAGCCTGGAAAGACGCCAACAGGGTCAGCGATTCCGCATTATTGACCCGCCAAGCTGGCCGATGAAGCCCTCCAGTCCGGACCATGTGAAGATCAGCCTGACCGGATTAGCCGCGGGGATCGCCGTTGGAGTGGCCTTGGCTTCCTTGGCTGAGACCAGAGACCACTCGCTCCGCGATGAACAGGAGCTGAGGCGGGTTTTTGCCTTTCCCTTGATGGTTGGAGTGCCGATGCTGCTGAGCAAGGTTGAAGAACGGAGGCGTTCGCGGGTGAAGGCGCTCGAGTGGTTTGCTGGGGTCGCATTGTGCCTGCTTGTTTGCGCCACTGAATTCTATGTTTGTCGGCGGGGTTAGAAGAGTGCGAAGAACCTCCTCCTGCACTCCGATGATGGGAACACCGATGGGAGTTGATAATTGTCATGCCTGACCGCGTTTTCAAGCCAGAGATAGGAAAAGACGACCTACCCTCCGGTTCCACGGAGGAGTTTCTCGAGACATTGGAGCGGGCTGATGTGTATCTGCCAGTCGCAACTGAAGTCAGCCCTGTTTCCCCGGAGAGCCGTGTTGTAATGCACACCGATCCGAGGAGTGCTGGTGCGGATAGGTTCAGATTGGTGCAGATACGCCTCACGAGCATGCAGGCTTCGAGGAAGTTAAAAAGCCTCCTTATTACCAGTCCCCTGCCAGAGGATGGGAAGTCCACGGTTGCGTTGAATCTTGCCACAGGTTTGTCTGAAGAAGGAAAGCGTCCAGTGCTCTTGTTGGAGGCCGACGTGCATCGACCAGCCCTCGTCGAGAGACTGGGTCTCAAGCCGTGGCCTGGGCTGACCGAGTGTTACAAGGGTGGGAGTGACCCGATGCTGGCAATCCGCCGAATCGAGCCCCTGGGTTTCTATTTGTTGCCGGCAGGGCAGCCAGTGGAGGATGGCACCAGTCTTCTCCAGTCGAACTTTGCCTCTCAATTGATTAGAAGTCTTTCTTCGAGTTCCTTTCGTTGGATCCTGATCGATTCACCTCCCACGACCCCCATTGCTGACGTCCTTGCCCTCAAAGCACAAGCCGACGCCACTTTGCTCGTAGCTCGGGCAGGGGAAACACCACGAGAAGCCATAGAGGAATCGACCCGGAATTTGGGGCGCGATCACATAATCGGAATCATTCTCAACGGCGTAGAAGGGCTCGATCGCACCTACTCCAAATATTATGGATACGGAAAACCCGAAGCTCGCGTAAAGCCGACAAAGCCTAAGGTCATAGAGGGCCTGGAACTGAATAAAGATGGAAGGTGACTTCACAAAGCTAATCACCGTGGGCTGGTGGGCTATAACCCTTGCGTGGGCTGCCCTGATTTTTTACCTCTCGAGCCAAACATTCAGCCCCAATTTCTCGCGAGCGTTGCTGGCCTGGACACTCGAGCTCCTTCACCTCCGCGTCTCGTCGGGCACATTCGGTCTTCTTCATGCCTTTCTCCGCGGGCTAGCCTACCTGACGGAATATGCCATCTTCGCCTTGCTTCTGTACGGTTTTCCCGGCGAAAAGAGCCCGGAGCTTTGGCGACCACGGCGTGCGGTATTTTGCATTGTGGTAGCGGCCGCTTATTCCCTGACGGATGAGTTTCATCAGTTGTTTGTTCCCGGAAGACATGCTTCTCTCCTCGATTGCGGATTGGACACCATGGGTGCCGCGCTGGCGATGCTGGCGCCTTACACCCAGGAACAGATGTCCCTCCTTAAGTCGAGCAAGGTTTTCTCCAAGGGTTAGTGCCACACAGGAAACGAATTGCATCATGAACAAAGGCTTCCTCGCGGTCGCAGACGAATCGAAAACAAAGCCATTCCCCAAATCTTGACTTGACGTAAGCAAGTTTTGCGCTGGATTGCGCCCGTTGCGGGGCGGTTGCCTTTTGGCACGGCACGTTTTCCCTGAAAAACCTTTGTCGGGAAAGGTCGCCGGCTTAATTCCGGCTGTATTCCCCGTTACAATCTTTAAGAACGGCCTGAGGATGGTGACTATCTCTCGGTTCTCGGGTCATCCGAATCTGCACTTCCTCACTGTTTTGCTGCACAAGGACGGAGGGATCCCCTCCTCATTCTTAGTTTTTTCGGTTCTGGCTTTTTTCGTTATGTGGCTGAGTCAATCTTACAATAGTGCATGGAAAGGACACACGGGTTAATCGGAGGGAGTTTCCGGTACCGGAAATATGGCCATGTCTAACTCACTATTCGACCGGACACCACAAGGTTCGACACGCGCTAAGCGTTTTGCGATTCACATTCCTATCCGCTACCGCAAACCACACACTTCGAGATGGTTTGAGGGGAGGACAGAGAACATCAGCTACTCGGGAGTTCTGTTTCGCGCCGAATCCCCCTTGCAGCCAAAAACCACAGTCGAGTTGAGATTTGAGCTTCCCGCTGCAATCCTCGGCGAAGCTCCGGGCGAGGTTGTTTGTAAGGGAGCGGTGGTTCGCATAGATGAGAGTCCCATTGCAGGTATTCCGCTAGCCCTTGCGGTTGCCATAGATGGTTATCGGATGGCACGGGGATGACAAGTTGTCGAATGCCTCTGGGGTTGCAAAGAGCCACCGAGAATGGCGATGCCAAGGCGGCCAGCCGGCCAATCGGCTCCGGCACCCGGCAGGTGGTTGGTGACTACATTCTCGGTTCTGAAGGCGTCTTGGCAATCAGGGTGTGATGAGATGCGGAGATTCCCCAGGTTTTGTTTATCCGTCCTGATTACAGGAAACGCGTTCCCCGATGGGGGAGTGGGAAGAGAGCGGGCTGACGGCTCTCAAGGTACGGAACATCCTAATAAAGGGAAGGAGTGTATTGCCAACCCCAATATGACCGTCATCGTGCAGGAGGCAATGAGGGACGTCCGTGTCGCTGTTGGAAACAGCGTCAAGTCCAGTTGCTACCCAGGGTGGAAACCGACGACCCAACGGGAACCAATTGCCAATGCGGGTGGTTTTTGGGAGTTCGCCAGGATGAACAGAGAAAATGTCCTAGGACGTAAGGAAGATGGTTCACAAAGACTTCCGGCTCTTAACTACAAGCAAGTAATTAAGGATCGCAGCCTGAGCCAGAACGTGGAGCTCAAGAGTATCAACAAGGGGTGTTCCTTGAAAGAAAAGTTGCGTGCATCCATTTCCCTTGTCGTCTTCGTAATGTTGTTGCCAGTTGGTGTTGAGGCCCAAACAGCCTCGCCAGCCGCACCGGCCCCAGCCCTACCGTTGGTGTATGGCAGCGGAGTGCAGACCCCGCTTCAGTACGCGGGAGAGGCTGCACAGGCTAACCAGGTCTCACTGAGCCTGGGCGCCTCAACTTTCTACGACGACAACGTTTACGCGAACAACTCGCAGCGGCTCAGCGATGAAGCGGTCTCGTTTGAGTCGCATCTCACCCTTTCGAGGCAGACCGAGAACCTGACGATCAGCTTTGATTACTTGCCCTATTTCCTTTTGTACCGGCAAATTGACCAGTATGATCGGCTCAACCATACTGCCGATCTGAACCTGACCTACCGGCTGGGTCCACACTTCAATCTGGGATTGTACGACACCTTCAGCTATCAAAACGGCGTCTTTCAATCTCTCACTGGGCAGCAGATTATGTCGGGGCTTGGTTCGCCCACTGCCCTGAATCAGACGATTCTCCCGTACACGATCAGAGCGTTGTCGAATTCGAGCGGCCTGGATCTCACGTATGTGAAGAGCCGGCGGACGTCTCTTACCCTCGCTGGCGGCTACAACCAGCGCAAATTCGGAAGCCAGGTGGCAGTGGGCCAGCCCTTGTATAACAGCAGGGAATTGAGTGGCAGCTTGCAGTTTCAATACGCTGTAACTGACCATACGAGCTTCGGTCTTCTCTTACTTCATCAAGATACTACGTACCAGGGGGGCGAAGTTTTCGGTAACCAGCAGCGTTCCCAAATTGAAAGCACGTTTCTTTCCGTGGGATCCCGCTTGTCCCCTACTGTTACCGTGACCATCTTCGGCGGCCCGCAATACGTCCGCACTATTGGTCAGTCCTCAGTGGGAAACAGTGTTGCAGGGCAGTTTCAAGCCTCCGGGGGAGGAAGTATTACCAAGGCAGTTCGGAAGACTGCCTTGAATCTGTCGCTCCAAAAGTCCGTTTCCGACGGCGGGGGCCTTTACACATCCGTGACAAGTACCAATGCAACTTTTGGAGTTCGCCGACGATTGGTCGGACACTGGGAAGCAAATTTGCAGGGCGGTGCAGCTCGTGCAGATACCTCGCTTTTACAGTTCGCCAGCGGGAGGACTGATGCCTTATTCGGAGTATTTGCTCTCGAGCGCCCCTTATCGAGTGGCGCGACGTTGCATGTTTCTTACGAAACTAGGCACCAGTTGAGCAAGGGCACTATGCCGATTTCGGCGAGTTTCGATCGCAACCTAGTGACGATCGGCATCGACTACCGACTTAAAGCAATTCCCCTGGGGCATTAACCATGCAACCCAACGCGAAGCCGGGCAACATGATTAGAAACTGCACTTAACGTCTCAAGTTGTTCGCGCGACCAAGGACCATTGGGTCTGCGTATTACTCTACTGCGGTGATCTAATTTTCAGCTAGGACGCACACCTTGCGTTTACGGATTCCTTGCCTTGAGGTTTTCCCTTTGAGCAAGGGCCCAGGCCAATAGATCTGATTGCAAAGGACAGCGACCATGCTTTTCGAATATTTCGCCATTAGGCCAAATCCAAGAGGTACTCAGACAAAGAAACGGTCGAACGGCTCCAATGGTGAGGCTGAAGCTTCAAGGAGCGGGAACCTCGGCCTAATCTCTGAAGAGTTGTTCACGAAATTGTTGTCCCTCGAAAGGAAGAGGTCCGAGCGCTCGCGGAAGAAATTCGTACTCATGCTGGTCGATGCGGGGGAGCTCCTTCGAACTGATCGCAGGGAGGTGGCCCTTGAGCAAGTGACGGCGGCTCTCTCTTTGTCTACCAGGGAGACAGACATTCGGGGTTGGTACAGGGAAGATTCTGTGGTTGGCGTCATCCTAACCGAGTTTGGCTCAGCCGACATGCGCTCTGCGCTCGACACAGTATTCTGCAAGGTAAACTCCGCTCTCCGCGGCAACCTCGGAACGGGCCAAATGAATGAGATCCATATCTCCTTCCACGTGTTTCCGGACGATCTAGGAACCCAGGGAGGCGGCTCGGCAGATTTCAGTCTGTACCCTGATTTCCTTCAAGAGGGTGAAACGAAAAAGGCTGCCCGGCTTATCAAGAGGGCAATCGATATAGCCGGGAGCCTTGCCGCCCTGATTCTGCTTTCGCCGCTGTTGTTCGCTGTCGCCATAGCGATCAAGCTGACGTCGAAGGGGCCCACACTCTTC
>Ga0116124_1002753_pt1 | contig 10490 bp, 11 predicted proteins | sample June2015DPH_13_1_2_FD_89728 | JGI IMG/M metagenome (GOLD analysis project Ga0116124, IMG submission 89728) | Peatland microbial communities from SPRUCE experiment site at the Marcell Experimental Forest, Minnesota, USA - June2015DPH_13_150 | ecosystem: Environmental > Terrestrial > Soil >... | reverse complement strand
GAAGGACAAGCCGAACATCGCGGCCAATCGGGCGCACACTTACGTCTCGGGGGTTCCGCTGCCCGAGGAATTTGCCAATGCGCATGGCACGGGCGGCATGTATTCGAGCGTCGAGGACATGGCGGCGCTGATCCGCCTGATTCTGGCCGCCGGCAGCTTCAACGGCACGAACATCCTCGCCGCCGACACCGTGGCCGCCATGTTAACCGACCAGACCACGAACATCGCGATGAACGTGGACAGCGAGTTCCATTGTGGCCTGGGCTGGGACACGGTGATGGACACGCAGTTGAACTACGCCGGCCGCCTGTGCTTCAAGGGCGGCGAGACGTTCACCTACGAAGCCGAAGTTGGCATCCTGCTCGACCGCCAACTGGGCGTGGTCGTCATGCAGAATGCGACGGGGACCTTGCCGGCACTCGCGGCGCACGCGACGCTGGTCCAGGCGGTGCTCGATCGGGACGGACTGCCTCAGCCCACGAACTTCGTTCCCACGGTGACCGCAGCAACGAACTGGACACCTGCGGCGATTGCCGCCGTCACCGGAACTTACGTCACCGCGATGGGCTATGCTTCGGGCTACGATTTGCTCACGGCCGCGCCGGACGGCAGCCTGACCTGGACGCTCAATGCGCATTCGGCTTCCCCGACCACGAACACGGGACTCGTTCCGCACGTTGACGGATGGGTCTATCGCACCGATCAGCCGGGCCTGCAAATCCTGCCCACCAACATCGCCGGCCGGGCCGTGCTGGTTTACTGCGAGGCGGCGAGCTATGGCGAAGTGCAGGGGTTCCGCGGCGACCTGTATGCGCCGCCGCAGATTTCGGCAGCCTGGTCGAATCGGCTCAACATTGCCTGGCTGCCGGTGGACATGCCGCTGACGGACTTATACTGGGCGGAGTCCGCATTGGGGATGGATCTGCGGCTGCAACTGACGAATCGTCTGGGGATGATCTGGCTGGCCAGCCCCTCGGGGACGTTTGTGATTGCACCGTCGAACGACAATCTCGGCTTTGCCGCCGGCAGCGGCGTCCGCCGCGGCACGTCGGTGGTCATCACCACGACCAACGGGACGGAATATCTGCGCAATTCCAGCTACACCTATGCCCGCGCCGACTCCCTGCCCGCGTTGTTGCTGGGCGCGACCACCAACGGCACCCTGGCCGCCGACGGAATCCAGTGGTTCTCCTTCCACGCCGTATCCGGTACCCGTTATTGCGCCTCCGTCAGCAACAACACCGCCGATGTCCAACTGAACTTCCTTGGCGCCGCCGGGGCGGGCACATGGACGACCAACCACACGGCCTGTACCTGCCCCGCGGACGGCCAGTACTGGCTGGGACTGGCCGCCTCTTCGGTCACCCCTTACAACCTCACTCTGGACACGGCCTATCTCGCGCGCATCGAACCGGCTCCCGCGAGCGTCACTCTGCTGGTAGGCCAGCAACAATTGTTCACGGCTGACGGCTTTGACCAATCCGGCAACGCGTACCCCTTCCCGCCGCTATGGTCCGCCGATGGCGGCACCGTGGCCACCAACGGCCTCTATACCGCCACCACTCCAGGAGCCTTTACCGTGACTTGCTCAAACACGGGGGGTGCCGTCAAGGGGACTGTTGCCGTCACCGCCCAGCCCATACCCATCACGGGCTTTACCGCCCAACCATCCCGCGCGGTCACCTTCCCGAGCTACCCGACCACGCTTTACACGCTCCAGCGGCGGACCAACCTGGTCACGGATACGTGGGCCAATGTGCCCGGTGGTGGACCGCTGCGCGGGACCGGCGCGCCAATGGTCCTGAGTGATACCAACACGCCCCCGTCGCCGACCCTGTTCTACCGGCTTGCATACCAGGTGACACCGTGACCAACACGCAGGAGGATCATGAAGTCACTTGGTGTGCGGGCCGCGCATGACCAAGGGACTCCCGAATCCCCTTCGCCAGCGATAGGGCTGTCAACACGAAGCCCAGGACCGTCCAGATGACGAAGTTCGGGGCGATGGCGGGATAGAGCACCGGGTTCCGCCCAAGCAACGAAAGCCCCAGCGCCAGGACCAGCAGCACGGCGAACAGCCGGGTAACGAGCCGTAATTCCCGTTTCTCAACCGGGGCTTCGGCCAGCGGTTCGCGTTTGCGGTGCAACCAGAGACCGGCGCCCGCCACCGCGTAAAAAACGAACGTGAACAACTGCACGGCGACGGAGGGCAGGCCGTCGGGCCGCAGCAGAAAGTATCCCGCGCCATACAGAGCGGCGAGATAAACGCATAGGCCGCCAAAGCCCCAGCGGCCGAAAGCCACGATGGGCCGGCCGTCGGAAGCGGCGAGGGCAGGCCGTGCCAACCGCAACAGCACCGCCAGCAGAATGATCGCCACGGCCAGGTTCAGCGCCAGATTGATGGTGCCTCCGGAGTTCATGGCCATCACCGGTGCGAAGGAAAAGACCAGGTAGCCTTGCACGATCCGCGCGCCCCGGCTTTTGCCCGTGAACCACGCGAGTTCCGGGAACAGACGCCGAAGGGGCGGACAAAGCAGGCAGGTCACCGCCAGCGGCATGATGAAGGACGCCACCGGGTGAAAAATGAACACCATGCTGATCTCGGAAAGTCCATACGGCCCGAGGTGTCCCATGGCAAACTTGCCGTCGCCGCCGTACCCGTGCCAGATGACCTTGGTGATCCAGGACTCGTAGAGGCCATACAAAACGCCCCAGAGGTAGAGCGAGGAGAGCGCCGTCCGGCCCGTGCGGACGGCGAGCGTCGTGAAGAAAAAGAAATGCGCGAAATAGAGCCAGTAGGTGACCACGATCGTCCAGGGACTCCACAGCCCGGCCTGCAGTGACGCCCCGGAAAACACTTCGGCGCAGATGAGCACGATGAGGCCGATCAGGAGCCGTGCGAACACCACCTTCGACCACGCTGGCCTGGACGGAAGGCCGTCCGCTGTGGCTGTCGGAAGAGCCGGTTCCGGTTGATTTGCGGCTGGCGTCATTCGTTTGCTGTCGAGTGCTCAAGCTGAGCGACCGGGCTCGTTCAACCACGCCTTGCATTGAGGCTCGCCGACTCGCTCAAGGCAATGCCTTGGTGTGTTGGTGTCATTCAGAAAGCGACTTATGAAACCACATAATCTCACCATTTGGTCCATGTTTTGTGACAAACCTAAAATGCCTTTGTTGATGTATTGGAATAATTGCCGCCGTGTAATCCAACACTACTTCAATGTCTGCATTTTCAATCTTCATAATGCGCACAGGGTTAGACAAGGAAGTGGACTCTCCAGGAACCAATTCAGGAATTGCTGGGTAGGAATCAACAACCGCTATTCCAGGGCCATACCAGTTTACGTGACCACCGGCTGCATCAAGATGTCGAATAAAGCAACGCCGTATCAGGCCGTAAATCGGTGTCTGGCCAGAATTTGTTATCCTAAACGGGGTATTCATCAACTCAGTCGGGTCAATCGCAGAGTCCGGCTCAACTGTAATCTGTGGTCGTAGCAAATAATATGAACCAACCAAAGTCAATATCAATGAAACGGAAGCGCATAACAAACGCGTCGGCGAAAGAAGACCTGCTATACGTCTTAAAATGCCTCTGCGCTGCGGCCCTAGGGGCGCTGCTTGCGTTGGCGGCGGTTTTTGCCGGTTATGTCCTTTCTTGTTTTTTCTAGCCATGAATAAATATAGACGTGTCGCCATGACACCTAACGTCCCGGATGAGCCACGGCTGGCCGGGCAGCACAACCGAAAGGAAACCAAACCATGAGCAACGAGAAATCATCCGCCGAATCCAAGGGCAGCCAGCCGTTGGCTCCATCTGGCTTGTTAGGTGTGTCGGTCATGGATTCCTCAATACCTCCAATCTGAATCGGCAAAGCATCAAATCAACACTCGCGTAGGTCGTCCTCCTCTTTATGGAATATCCCCAGTCCATGCCCTCTCTGCGTTGCGTATCGTACTCCAAGAAAACGCCGTCAATCGTGGACAAGAGTGGCGGCTGCGAAAGTAATCGCTTGGGTTTCACCAAGAGCTTTGTAGGAAATCCACCATCACGTTCTTCAATCACAATGCGGTCAATGTATGCAAGGCCGCCGGAGTCGGAGATAAACCCGCCGTTCACGTCAAATATCAACATCGGCTGGGCCTGTGCTGCAATCTTCCGAAGCGTCGGCTCATCACTCAACTGTTTCTGGACAGCCTTCTCAATCTCTGATTCCTGCCAACTCTTGACACTTATGACAATGGCGGCAATTCCAGCCAGAGCTAGTGCGATCTCTGCTGCGCGCCACATGCGAGGGCCAAGGCCGTGAAAGTCGCCATGTTTCTTCTCGGGGTCTTTATTATCTGCCTGGTGGTTTACGGGAATACTGCCGGGTGGCAATGGCTGCTCCTCGCCCTTGTTCTTTGCTGGTTTGTCCGACGATTGGTTCGACATATTGCAAGCCTGCGAGACACACCTAACAGGTATTAGGCCAAACGTGAATTTGGTCTAGTTCGGTGCCTGGCGGCCGGAAGAAACGCAGGAAACGCCTCACGGTGTCTCCGTGCAATCTCGAAACCATCTCCGCCAGAACTCAGCTCCCGTTTCATGGTCCCAATGTTCGATGCCAATAACTTCCGTCAGAAACCGGTCGAACAGTCGGCATCGTATCACCCGCACTGCCGCACGCAAGACCTGAATTCAGCCGGGCAGTCTGTGCCGCGGCAGCAAAGTGTCAAGGGGTTTGAAACCAATCCGGCTGGGCTGGCACACACCAACCGTACCGGCATCCTGAAGGGAGGCGAGAACCTAGCCAGGGGTTGAGCGCAGCGATACCCCTGGGCCAGGCACGGGAAATCAGTCGCACCCTGAAAGTGGTGCAAGAACCGCCTGCGACGAAAGGGCGAACCATTCTCGCACCGCTTTCAGGGTGCCTGAGGAATGGGGACGCGAATCCAGGGGTATCGTCGCGTTGCTCCTCAGCCCCTGGCTGGGCTCTGGAACGCCTTCAGCGCTCTCGTTGTGCATCCGGCGGGTGGGAAACACGGGGTGCTGGTGGATGAGCACCCGGACAGCATCAACGACGGCTTTTTCTGCGTGGACATGATCGGCTATCCCAACCCGGCGTCCACCACCCTGCCGGACTGCCCGGCCAGTTATCACAACCGCGCCTGTGGTTTCGCCTTTGCCGACGGCCACTCGGAAATTCACAAGTGGCTGGATTCCCGCACCACGCCGCCCATCTCGAACACGCACCAGACCTATTCGCCGGCGGCGAACCAGGGAAACAACCAGGACATCATCTGGCTCTGGCAACACACGACCAGCCTCAAGTAGGCACTGACCTCAAATCGGCACATCTTCGCTTTCAGGTTCAAATACTGCTGCCTGAGGGAAAAGTGTTGTGGGGTGACGTTGCCGACCTGCCAGGCGTTCATCCGCGTCCATGGGCGGTTGTATGGGGTTTCCGTTGGATTTCCGCGTTCAGGCGGCATCAACCGGCTGAAGCCGGCACTCCAAACCCCGCTCCGTCGTCTCGAGGCCGAAGTCCGTTCGGCGAGGCGGTTACTTCTCCGGCAACCCGCGCAGGTAAGTGTCAAACCAGTCGGCGAACAGCGTCATGTCCTTGCCGATGTCGGCCCAACCATGCTGGGCGCCGGGTTTCACGATCAACTTCGCGGTGGCCCCCAGGGACTTTGCCTTCGCCACAAAGCTTTCCGCCTGCTGGATCGGCACCAGTTTGTCCGCATCGCCGTGAATGATCAGGCAGGGCGGCAAATTGGAGGTGACATGGTAGATGGGCGAAATCTCCCGGCCAAGTTCCTGCCGCCCCTCGGGCGTGTCCGAACGCGGTCCGAACGCGGGTTTGAAATCCTTCAGGATCCCCACGCCCACCGCGTCCTCACCCGGCTTGCCGTAGTTGAGAAAATCCGTGGGCGGGAAAAAGCAGGCGACCGCGGCGACGGCACTGCTTTCGCGGTCAATGGGATCCTTCGCGTCGGGTTTCCCCGGTCCGCCAGCGGTCCCCATCGTCAACGAGAGGTGTCCCCCGGCACTGGCGCCGGTGATGCCCAACCGGTCGGGCTTGACGCCGTACTTGTCGGCGTTGTGCCGGATGAAACGGACGGCCCGGTTGATGTCACCGACGATTTCGGTGACCACGAACTTGGGTTGCGAACCGTGCACCACCGCAAAGACCGTGTAACCGCGATCCAGGAACGGCTGGCAAAAACCCGCGTTAATGCCGTCGTGACTGGAGAACCAGCCGCCGCTGATCATCAGGATCACGCCGTATCCGTTGGGTTGTTTGGGCTGGAAGACATCCAGCGTCAGGGCGACGCCGTCCTTGCGGCCATAGACGACGTCCTCGGTGCGGGTGAACTCGGCCGCGCGGGCCGGCAACGAATTGGAAAGCCAAACCGCCCCCAGCAGGCCGGCGAGCAAAAAAGTGCGAAGATTCATGGTCTTATGCAAAAGCTGATGTCGCCAACATAACGCCACCCGCCGCCCCACGTCCAGCCAGGATGTATGGCAGCAGGGTCACGGATTCGACACTCGACACTCGCAATTCGCCCTTAGTAGCGTGGCGGGTTCTGCCAGCCGGCGCAAGTGCTCGAACGTGAACAACCCGGCGCAAGCCGGCCGGGCCGTCCACTCGGTCGGGAGATCGGTAGTGTCTTAAATGGAAGCCTAGATTCTCTTGTTGGACTTTCTTCACAAAAGGCTCGACGGGTTACACGGCACTTGCTGGAATGGGCGTGTGTCGGACACTATGAAAACGAGCACCAAAAAGACTCCGAAGAGGAATTTCGACTACCCGAATGACACCAAGGGCGGCAAAATCGCTTTGAAGATTCGGAAAGAGGCGAACACGCTTTCAGAGCCACAGCGGGAAGCGCTTTTCAAGGCGGGAATGCAGATTGTTTATGGGGGCACCTGCACAAAAGAAACAATTTGCGTTAGACGCTAACCTTTTGTTTGATCTAGCTGCGGATCAAGATTTTGCGCATACTTTGCGGGAAGTGTTTCAAGAAAAGGGGTATCTGCTCCATGTTCCCCCAACTGTCCTTCAGGAAGTAACATACGCAGCTTGCTACAAAAGTCGAGAAGAAAAACTTCTCGGAATGAAATGTCTTCAGAATATCAGAAATTGGGGGCTCCAGCCATTTGATCTTCCACCAGTCGGCCACGGAGTAACCGAGCAGTTTTCAAAAATGCTTGCCCAAAAGGGACTTCTGCCTGATTCGGAATTCAACGACGGCTTGATACTCGCTGAAACATCTCTTGTAGGAATTCCCGTCCTGGTAACCTCAGACGGCCATCTTCTTGGGATTGACCCGCAGACGCTTGCTGGTTGTTTTGTTGAATCGGATATTTCTGTGGTCCAAGTGGTTCACCCGAAGCTGTGGTTGGCAGCGATGGTACGAATGTACCGCTGAACCCCGCCCAGTACCGGTTATGAATCGGAAGATGGAACAGGGCGCTGTCTTTGCGAATGCGCCCGGTAGAGATGGCGCCGGGCGGCGGGTTTCAACCCGAAAGCGGATGCGGGAATGGGGATCGCACCCGCATCCCGTCTTCAGTCGGAGCGGAGGCTGGCCAGCCGGCGCAAGTACTCGAACGTGAACAACCCGGCGCTGTGACCATCGCCCCAGACCGGTCGCACGGCGTACCCGCCCACCGTCTGCAGGCCGGCCAGTCGAAACGAATCCGCGCTCAAGGTTTGCTCGGGACCCTTGTGGAGGCGACCGAGCACGTCCACCTCGCCCTGGCATCCGGCGCAGGGGCAGGCACGACGGAGCGCTTCGAGCCGGAGGTAGCTCTCGGAGCCGTCCTCCCACTTGATCGCCAGTTCGCCGCCGATCGGCTGCATGTCCACGGGCCGCATCGCCGTAAAATGGCGCAGGCCGGACCGGCCGTCCACTCCGTCGGGAGGTCACTCACGGGCGGTCGGCCCATCACGTTCGTCCACGCGCCGGTAATACTGGCGGTTGTGGAAGGAGAGCTTGCGGCGGAACCGCCAGGCTCGCAATGGATCAAGCCAGCCGGCCAGCCGTGGCAGTGTTTCGCGGCAGAACTCCTCGGAAAACCGCCGGCGCAGCCAGTTGGTGAAACCGCCGGCACGGGTTGACTGATCGAGCGGGTTGGTCGGGGTGCCCTCGTGCCACTGGTCCACGTAATCACTTTGTTGCGGGAACTCCCGGAACGGCACCACACTCGCCAGCTTGCGCGCCTGGACGAACAACAGCACCGGCTCATGATTCACCAGCAACACGCGCTGACGAATTGCTTGCGGATCGCTGACGGCGTAGCGGGAACTGCGAATAGGAAAAGGGTACTTCACGCCCAGAAAGCTCGCGAGGCCGGTGGTGTCCGCGACCGCGTGCAGCCGTTCCGTCTCGAACCCGTTCGCCGCACTGAGCACGCGGAAGAACAATTCCGGGCTGAATTGGTAGAAGCCATGACCGAAGTAGTTGTTGCCCGTGGTGAAGAGGAACAGGCGTCCGCCGGGCCGCACCATTTGCATGGCGTTCGCGATCGCGGTCGGGAAGTTGAAAACATGTTCGAGCGTCCCGCCGTCAATCACCGCATCGTAGCGGTCGGTCCATTCCGTCGGGATCGGCCGGTTCAGGTCGTGGATGAGGCTGGCGCCCTCGTAGCTTGAGGCGTCGCAGGCGACGACAGTTTCGGCGCCGAGGCCACGCAGGAACGCGGCGAAACGCCATTCCGCCGCCGCCAAGGAGCACTCGAAGGCAGCGGTTCCGGCCGTGGCCAGCAGTTGTGCCTCGCGCAACAACGCGGCCAACCGCTCGGGGCTGACCCACAGGCCCTGCCGGCCGAGCGTGGCCACCCGATTGAACGCCGCTCCCGACTGCCGGGCTTCGATCAGGAAGCGGACGGATTCCAGCGTCATCCCCATAGTTCACGGCACATGCAGTGCGAGAATGCGGACAGACGGGCCAAGATCAAGCTGGTTTTGTGGCGCGTTGACCGACTTCCCACGGGCACGCACGGCTCCCCAGGCCGAGTCGCGGTGACTCGAACTGACAACGGGATCGCTGGTAGGCCGCGAACCGCCGGGCCGCGACGGTAACGACCGGCCGAGTGGTCCTACAGCCATCGGCGGCACCCTGCCGCTGCGCCCTTACTGAGCGGATTGTGTCCGGAGCCGGTTATTGTGGGATCGGCTTGGCCAGCACCACTCGAAAACCGATGCTGTAATTGGGCACGTTGTAACCCCAATAATTCCTGGCCGCCGACCGGCAGTTGTCAGGAGAGTGGAACCAGCTTCCACCCCGCAACACGCCGTTGGCGCCCGTCACCGGCGTCACCGGATTGGTCTGCGAACCGCCCGGCAGCGAACTCGTGTAGGAACCCCAGCACCATTCCCACACGTTGCCGCCCATGTCATAGAGTCCCCAGGGATTGGGAAGTTTCGTGGCGACCGGATGTGTCATTCCACCGCTGTTCAGCGGGCACCAGGCGTAGTTGACCAGGTTCGTGTATCCCGGGTCATCGCCGAAGAAAAAGCGGTTGGTCGTTCCCGCCCGGCAGGCATACTCCCATTCCGCCTCGGTGGGCAGGCGATAGACCATGCCCGCCGGCAGATTTCCCGCCTGGGCGGCGTTGGTCGTCAGCTTCTGGCAGAAGTTCGTTGCATCCCCGTAACCCACGACTTCAACCGGCCGCCGCAGGTCGCCGACCCAATAGGCCGGGTTGTTGCCCATCACCGCGAGGTATTCCTGTTGCGTGACCAGCGTTTTCCGCATGAAAAACCCGTCCGTGAGGGTGACGGTGGTGAGCGGGCTTTCGTCGGCGTCATGACCGACCTCGGCGGCCGGGCTGCCCATGACGAAAGTTCCGGGTTGGATATAGACCAGGTTGGCGGAATCGGGGTTGAAAACGGCGACCGGGATGGCCCGGTAATAGCGATTGGGTTTCCCGGCCGAGGAAACATCAATGACATACTGGGTCGAGTTGGTGAGGGTGACCGTCGCCAGCGACTGCCAACTGTTGGTCTGGCTGAGGGTGTCCGTGTATTGCACGGTGTAACTCTGTCCGACCTGACCTTGCACCGTGACGCGGGCGAGCATGTCCAGCGAGAGGGTGGCTTGCACCACCGGTGGATCAATGGCGACGGTGGGCGCATTGGTATAACCCGCACCGGCCGTAAGCACCACGATCCTGGCAACACTGGCATTCGACAGGATCGCGGTCGCGGTGGCGCCCGAGCCACCGCCGCCCGTGAAGGCCACGTTGGGGACCAGCGAATAACCGGACCCGCCATCCGTCACGGTCACGCTCACCACGAAGCCATTGAGGACGCTGGCAAGCGCAGTGGCTTGGGATTGCGTGATGACCGGCGGCGAATCAACGACCACCGCCGGCGCGTTGGTGTAGCCGGAACCGGCGGTGAGGACAACGATCTGGCTCACGCTGCCCTGATTGAGAATCGCGGTCGCGGTCGCCCCACTGCCGCCGCCACCGACGAAGGTCACGTTCGGGGCCT
>Ga0116124_1002730_pt1 | contig 10585 bp, 9 predicted proteins | sample June2015DPH_13_1_2_FD_89728 | JGI IMG/M metagenome (GOLD analysis project Ga0116124, IMG submission 89728) | Peatland microbial communities from SPRUCE experiment site at the Marcell Experimental Forest, Minnesota, USA - June2015DPH_13_150 | ecosystem: Environmental > Terrestrial > Soil >... | reverse complement strand
GGACTCAAAATCCCGCGGGGCTTCCACCCCATGTCGGTTCGATTCCGACCTCCGGCACCAAATTTAATCCCACGCAATTACTTTTCAGGCTTTTTATCTTTAACCTCAACGATTCCTTGCTTTAGCTTTTCTAATTGAAGGAGTATTTCATCAAACCTTGTATCAGACATACCGGTTTCCCTAATCATATCTGTAAGCAATTTATATTGATTCATCTCTTCAGTTTCAGCATCTAAGATTCCTTTGAAAAGAAGGATTGTTTTTGGATCGGATATTTTTGCCATGTCGCGGCCTAACAACCGAGTACCGGCTAATTTTGTGTCAAAACCCTCTTCCTGAAGCAAGGGTAAGTCTTCCTCATACAGTCGCTCGGAATTCCCGGCTTCCTCGTACTTATTCATAATGAACAGTAAATCCTCAGCATCCCTTTTCCGGTTCGGGTATTTTTCTTTCCAAGAAATAAGCTTCATGATTGCCAATCCAGGCAGAGAGGCCAATTTGATATCGAGTTCAGGATCAGAACTTAATCTGACGGTTATTGAATATTCATATGCCTCCTCAAATCCAACCATACTCATAATGATCTCATGTTCAGGAGGCCAACTGATTTTCTTATCCTTGTCAGTGATAGGACCAAAAGGGAGAATATCGATAAGAATAGTTCCACAACGTAATCTTTGCTTTTCTGAAGCAAGAGAGAACTGACCTGTTGCAATCAGTGACTCTTTTAATTTCTCGAATTGTTCCCAGTTGGCAACTTCTACTCCTAAATCAATGTCCCCAGTTTTTCTTCGAGGTTCAATGCCGTAACCGTGTTTGAGAATAAGATCTCTTGCGAAAGCGCCAATGACAAAGAAGGGAATACCTAAGGAGTCTGCCACCTTCTTCAAGATATGAAGAGTGTCAACTATCGGTTTATCAATCTTCCCTGATAAGTTGAACAATATGCTGGTCATAAATCATTTTGGCGGTCTCGATGTTTCTCTCATTGCCTGTTGCTAAGAGGTCCGCGTAAATAAGGATAGGATGGACGAGATCCTCATACTTCCAGATTTCAGCTGGCTTCCAGAATCTCTTAAGTATTTCGACATCTCCGGTTTGGTTTCTTTTAAGTCTGTTTTTAATTAACAATTGATCAAGCTCCTGAGGCGTTGCATAGATCGTTATGATTTGAGGCTGAAGATATTGCGTAAGCTTTGCAGCAGCAACCTCTCCTCCCCACTGCGCTTTAAAAGGATCAAGCGTTTTCTGTTGCCACCAACCGTATTCCCCCCTGAATCGTCCTAATGTGAGTTTTGGCCTTAATTGTTCCGGGTAGGCAGTTACCCATCGCTGCAACAAGTTTACCTTTTGGATTAATCTCTGGCCTCGTTTCCCCATGTCCAATAGAAACCCTAACTCTTTTAATTCCTTCATTATCCAATCAACAGTTCCAAGGGCTACGCCGGTCTCGGCAGCAATCTCTCGATACGTTTTATTCTCTAAGCCAGGGTTACACAGGAAGGTATAAATTACTCTAAGCCCTGCAGGTTTGAAGGTTCGTTTGAGGGGAGGGGCTTTGACCATATCGGGCTTGTTCCCTTTTACAAAAATGTATAGAGGAGTCTGATTGATAAACGCATTTCCAGCCGTATCTATAAATTCTATCCCATTCTGTTTCAAATCGTCCGCCAGTTGCGTGTTTATGTATTTGGTGACCAGCAAAAGCGGGTGGTCGAACTCACCTTTGCGCATCATCGCTAACAACTTGTCAGCCTTCGTCACATTAGCCTTGATCTCAGCATAATACCTGATTTCTTTGCCCTGCATTACTATCCGCAATAGGTAATCTGCACGCAACCCGGGAGCGCGAAGAGGCTTTACTGTCTTAATTTCTGCCTGCCCGGGAAGATTATTTCTAAGTGCCTCCAAAGCAAGTTCCAGAAGCTCATTTTCTTTCATTTTTTCCATAGAGATGACCCATGAAGTTCAATTTATGTTACTGTTCACTGATTATGAACATACCTAAAAAATGAACAAATGTCAAGGTATTCTTGAGGCTATCGTATGGTAACCCTGTACTTCGCCTGTCGCTAACCGATAAGAGGTTGGATTTTGTTCAATATTTTTATATGTTCATAAAAAATGAACGCTAAATAAGGATTGTCAAATCAGATTCAAATCGCCAGGCACTGAGGAATTGGGCAATTTTAAGGAGGCTCCCAATGATAATTACAACCAAAATCTTCGAAAGTTATCTGATCTGTAAATGCAAAACGCATCTCAGGCTTCGGGGGGAGACTACTCTCGCCTCAGAATTTGACCTTGTTCATAGGAGATGGGTAGATCGGTACAAAGACAGTGCACTCCAAATCTTAAGAGATCGGTATCATCTCGACAGCGACCACTCTTTAAGAAGTTGTCAAAACGATCTTAGCAATGGTGCTCCCGCTTTATTCAAGTGCCATCTGAAGTCAGCGAAGATGGAATGCCAATGCGATGTTTTGGAGAGAGTCCAAGGAGAATCGGGTCCGCACCCATTCTTTTACATACCGATTCGGATTATTCCCTCTGAGAAAATCTTTAAGACTGATCAACTTGTGCTGGGGTTTTGTGGTCTGGTTCTTGGTGAAATTCAAGGTATATTCCCTTCATCCGGCAAGATCATACATGGTAATTCTTTCAAAACTCACCGAGTAAAACTCGATGAATGGATTGCTTCAGCAAGAAACATCATTGAAGAAATTGGAAAGATCGAACCGGATGCTGATTTGCCAGGACCGGTATTAACGAATAATTGCAAGACATGTGAGTTTCTGGATAATTGTTCTGCCAATTAACCGGATTCAGGATGGCCTCCAGGACCTTTTTGGAATGTCGCTCACAAGGGGAACTATCCAAGAGTTGAAGAAAAGGGCAGCCTTATATTATGAGGATACCTACCAAGAACTCGTAGAAAGAATCAGGAAAAGTCATTTCGTGGCAGTAGACGAAACCCAAGTTCAAATTGGAAAAGAAAAAAAATACATATGGGTTTTTACAAATATGGAAGATGTTGTTTTCGCTTATTCTGAAACACGAGAGGGAAGTTTCCTAAAAGACTTTCTCATCGGCTTTGGCGGAGTATTGGTGTCCGACTTTTACGCGGTTTACGATTCCATCGACTGTCCGCAGCAGAAATGTCTTATCCATCTAATTCGGGATATGAACGACGATCTACTGAAAAACCCCTTCAATGAAGAGTTCAAAAATCTCGTCAAAGACTTCTCCATATTGTTGAGAAGCATTATAGAGACAGTTGATAAGAAAGGTCTGAATAAGGTCTACTTAAAAAAGCATAGCGAAGATGTGGATGCCTTCTTTAGGGAGATCTTAAAAACGAAGTTTGAGCCAGAGGTGGCAAGGAAATACCAGAAGCGGCTTAAAAAGAACGAGGGAAAACTTTTTACTTTTTTAAAATTTGATGATGTCCCCTGGAATAACAATTGTACTGAGCACGCAATTAAGCATTTCGCACTCTACAGGAGTCTTTCCCCCGGTTTATTTTCAGCCGCCGGGATTACGAAATATTTGGTTTTACTGAGCATATTCCAAACCTGCAAGTATAGGGATATACCATTTTTGGAATTTCTTCTGTCCGGAAGCAAAGATATATTTAATTTTGCTGAAGGCCATGTTCACAAAGCGAGGGGATAGGATTTGATTGTTCGATTATCCCAAGCGTAACCTTTCCAGAAATAGGAAAAATTTTTCAGAATCCCGTCGAACAAGGAGACAAAATTCTTGCCAGGAAATAATCTATGTGTGAGGGACTGTCTATGTGCAAAGGGCAGGAGATTTAAACCGGGTCGATCCTGACTGCTGGGGATGGGGTAGGGATGCCTTCTTTAAAATTTCCGCCAAAGTCGCTCGATGTAGAAGGAACAATCGTTTTTTTCCGGTCTTGTTCTTTGGAAATCTTTATGTTAAAGGTGTAACCAAAGTGTAACCGTCTTAACCGAAAATAATCCAAATTAACCTAAGCTATTCCAACTTGACTCTTGCAACTGATTGATTTATAAGTGATTAAAAATGATGGGAAATCGCCTGATGGTCGGGTCTTGACTCAAAATCCCGCGGGGCTTCCACCCCGTGTCGGTTCGATTCCGACCTCCGGCACCAACTTTTTATATTACTCCTTTCTTTGTGAAATTACTAAAAACTTTCCTAATCCCTCTTGTATTTTTTCTATTCCTCCAGCCCTGTTTTGCCCTTACTGACGAAGAAATTCAAAAATCTCAGCCTCTCTTGAGGGGTAAACCCATCGGTGAGAGGATTGCTTTCTGGGCAGAGAAATTTTTAGGCGTCCTTTATGATGCGGACCCGTCAGGGGAGTACGTCTCAAAGGCAACCGTCGTAGCAGATGAGAGGGTGGATTGTATGTATTTGACCTTCAGGGCAGTGGAACTTGCCTTGAGTAAAACTCCTGAGGAGGCCATCCAAATAGCTCTGGATAAAAGATTCCATTCAAAAGGTGTTCTCAAGGATGGTCAGGTCATGAATTATGATGACCGTTTTGAATATGGTGAAGATATGATTTATAGCGGGAAGTGGGGTAAGGATATCACCTCTGAGGTTGGGAGAATTACGAAAATAAAAGGTTCGAGGGGAAAGGATTTTGTAGAGATCCTCTCCACCGGTAGGTTTCTTAAGGGAATAAAGAATTTAAATAGCGGTGATATTGTCTTTTTTATAAAAAAACCCAAAGAAAGGAAGAAGGAGGAGGAAATTGTTGGACACATTGGAATTCTCAAAGTGGAAATAAATCCAAAGAACATGGAACATAGAGATATCTATCTCATTCATGCCAGTGGTATTAAAGAGAAAGGCGGGAGAGTGAAGAAGGTTTTGTTAAAAGAGTATGTCTCCAAAATGCCTTTCATGGGAGTCAAAATAACAAGATTTCAGTAAAACCCTCTTTATCCGATCTTCAATAACTTTTAACTTCTCAAATTTTTTTTATTGTCCCCAAGGGAGAAGGAAAGTATAATGTTAAAAAATAGATTCAAAAATTAATAGGAGGCGAGAATTGTTTTATGATCCGGGCGTTCAATAAACACTATCGTAAGGCGATCGATCTTATAGAGGACTCCTCAACTAGTGAGAAGATGGAAATCGCTGAGAGAGTCATCGAATGGTTCCGGGAATTACCCGAGGAGTATATCATCTCCCTGGCCATGTTTTTTAATGAGGTGATCGACGATCTTGGAGATGAAAGCTTAGAAAAGATCAATTTGAAAATGAAGCGGAAGAAAAAAGAGGAAGAGGAAGAAGAGGAGGAAGAGGATTTAGAAGAAGACGAGTTCGAGGAAGAGGATTACGACGACGAGGATAAAGAGGATTATTGACTTTTTATTTAGAGGCTGGGATGGCCCGATTGTAGGCCCAGCGTTCCATCCTACCAATCTCTTCTCTCATCGTGGTGGAAAGAGGGACGATATTCCCCGCCGAGATCACAAGATCCTGCTCATTAATCGGCCGGCCTGAATTAAAGGCTTCAATCATCGCTCCATTGACCGCCTGCTCAATTTCTGCACCGTTAAACCCCTCCGACACCTTCACAAGCATATCTAAGTTGATAAGAGATAGTTCCGCACCATTTTTCTTCAGATGGATGGAAAAAATGGACTTTCTTTCTTGAGCATTGGGTAAGGTGACAAAAAAGATTTGGTCAAAACGACCCTTCCTCAAGACCTCTGGAGGGAGGAGTTCGATCACATTGGCTGTCGCGGCAATAAAGACAAAAGCGTTTTTTTCCTGCATCCAGGTGAGAAAGGAGGCGAAGACCCGAGATTGGGCTCCCCCTCCGGCTTTTTGGCTTTGAATGCTGATGCCTGCTTCGATCTCGTCAATCCATAGGACACAAGGTGCCACAGACTCCGCAGTTCGAAGGGCGACCTGTAAAGCCTCTTCGGGTTCTCCAGTCGTTCCATCATAGAGCCTGGCCATGTCAAGGTGGAGCAGAGGGATTTGCCAGAAAGAAGCAAATACCTTGGCGCAGAGGCTTTTACCACATCCTGAAAGACCGGTGATCAGAACCCCTTTGGGAAGTGAGAGACCGAAAGACTTTCCTTCACTGCTCAAAATTTCGGACCTTTTTCTCAGCCAATCCTTGAGGTTTTCCAACCCACCGATATCCTCCAGGGCAGGCCGATTGATCACCAAATTGAGGATCCCAGATTTTCTAATCATCTGTTCTTTTTCTTCAATCACCGCATCAATCAGAGAGGGATCGATTGTCGTCCTTCCGATCAGGGCACTCCGAAAAGCCCGGGCCACTTGGTCGAGAGAAAGGCCGAGAGCTGACTTCACCATCCGATCCTTCAACTCCGGTGTCAGGGATTCTGTTAATTTAGAAGCCTGGGGACTTGCGGAGATGATTCCCATCAGGGTCCGCTCCACTTCATTCACATCCGGCATGGGAAGTTCATAGACCACCATGTCTCGCTTGAGTTCTTCTGGGACAACTAGAACAGGAGCAACAATAAAAAGGGTAGCGTATCGATTTCGGAGAGAACGATGGAGATCCTTTAACTTCCTTGGAAGGGAAAGGTCTGTCTTTAATAAAGAATGGAGCCCCTCAAAGAGATAAAAAGCTTGTTCTGTACTCTGGATCACTTTGTCCAGGGCCTCGATAGGATTCTTCGAATCTTCAATCCTTTCGTTCTCTCCTGTCAATCCATAGAAGGGATTCCAGATGAAGAGTTTGGGCTTGGGTATAAAGGTGGAGGTGAGTTCCTTGAGAAGGCCCTCTACACGATCCTCTTCATCCGATAGGATGTAAACGATGGAGGCCTTGGAAAGAATGAATTTCTTCAAGTCTTGAAGGATCTGTTGTTTCTTGGAGGGTTCTTCCATAAAATTGTTGAAATTATACATAAAATATTATTGAACGTCAATTTTATTTACGGTCTGAAAAGTACTTGAATCTTTGCTCGTTCTCCAATAAAATTGAAATATCAGGAGATAATCATGACTGTCAATTTTGATCCGATTTTGATTCAACTCGGTCCCATTCGAGTAAGTTGGTATGGGTTAATGTATGTTTTCGGATTCTTCGCCTCCTATCTCCTCGTCCGGTATCAAATGAAAAGAAGAGATTTTGGTGTTTCAAAACTGGAGGTTGAAAATCTCTATTTTTATCTCATTCTCGGACTAATCATCGGGGCTCGTTTAGGATATGTGCTTTTTTATGATCTCAAGATGTACCTCGCCGATCCCCTCGAGGTCATTGCCATCTGGCATGGGGGCATGTCCTTTCATGGAGGGTTGATCGGTGTCCTCCTCGTCGGGATCCTTTTTTCCTGGAAGAATAAAAAGTCTTTCTGGAAGATTGCTGACCTCTTCATCGTTACCGCTCCTATTGGCTTGGGTTTAGGGAGAGTTGGTAATTTCATCAACGGGGAGCTCTATGGCCGTGTCACTCAAGTTCCCTGGGGGATGATCTTCCCCAAAGGAGGGCCCTTTCCTCGACATCCCTCTCAACTTTATGAAAGTGCCTTAGAAGGAGGCATTCTTTTCTTAATTCTTTGGTTTCTTAAAGATAAAAAACTTCCTACCGGTGGGCTGTTAGCAGTATTTCTTTCTCTTTATGGTCTATTTCGATTTTTTGTGGAGTTATTTAGGGAACCGGACCCACAGCTTGGATTTATCCTTGGTCCCTTCACCATGGGGCAGACGCTTTCAGCCTTTATGATCATCGGAGGAATTATTCTGTTCCTCTATTTGAGAAGGAGATAAAGGAAGCCACCTTTTAAGAGTTCTAGCTTCCCTTAAATTGGGTAACAAGAAAGAGGGATTTATTTTTCAATCGGGTAGCCCGCTTCATCCCATTCATGGATTCCATGGTCGAGACTATTTGCCTTAAAACCCCGCGCCCTTAAATAAAGGGTGGCCAGAGCAGATCGGGCTCCGCTCGCGCAGTAAGCCACGATTTCTCTATCTTTGGGGATCTCTTCCGCCCTTTTTGGAAGTTCATCAATAGGAATTTTTGATGCCCCCTTGATAGTCCCTCCTGCCACTTCTTCGGGAGTACGTACATCAAGAAGGTATAGGGATTTATCTTTTGCCTCGAGCCTCTTTTTCAATTGGTTGATCGTAACAGTATAGTCCTCGGGATGGCGCTGCATATGGTCAATGATCAGATCTCCCAAAGCATTCTGAAGGGTGGGTTGACTTCCTGAATGGCCGCCCACAATCGTCTTCACGCCACATTGCATCCCAGGTTTAATTTCTGGAAAGAAGTTTGCCACAAACTGAACAAAGGCAGTCTTGGAACGGGGTTTCAGGAACTCATTGTTCTTCTTCTCGTATCCGAGAGAAGAATTTGTATTCCCGTTATAGTCATGTCCAGGATAGACCAGGAGATCGTCGGAAAGGGGAAGGATTCTTTTAAAAAGGGTTTCGTACATCTCCTCTGAACTTCCTCCCGGAAGGTCTGTCCTACCTGCCTGGCCGATGTGGAGAATATCAGCGGTGAAAATCCGGTCAGGCAATAGGAGACAGATGGTATCGCAGGTATGTCCTGGGGTGTGAAGCAGATTCATCGATATCTCACCAATCTGGATCATTTCCCCTCCGCCTACAAATCGATCCACAGGAATCTCACCGTTCTTCTTTAAAATTTCTTTGATATTCTCCGGAGCTTTCCCCATCCCGATGGACCGCTGAAAAGGAGTCTCTTTGCTCATGATGACCTTGCGTTGGTCTTTTGTGCCAGAAGACCGGCTCCGGAGAGATGGTCTGCATGGGTGTGAGTGTCGATCACATATCGGAGATCAAAAGATTTTCCCTGGAGGGCTTCAAGATACTGATGGATATTGAGAGAAGGGTCAATCACCCCTGCTTCCTTTTTCTTTTCGCAACCAATAAAATAAGATAAGCAACCCTCTCCATCTCTAAATTGTTTAAAGATCATAGGCTACTCCTTTAATTGTTTTTTAAAACAATCGGTTTACTTTTTCTTTTTGGTCAATTTCATTGGGGCGATCATCGATCGGGGGTCCAGCAGAAGATTTAGCTCTTCTTTTGAGAGAAGACCTTCTTCCTCGACTACCTGACGAATTGTTTTATCCTGAACGTATGCTTTTTTGGCGATTCGGGCTGCCTCCTCATATCCGATTTTCGGTGTTAAAGCTGTAGCAAGGGCTAAGCTTTTCTCAATCATCTCTTCACAACGTTTACGATCTGCCTTCAGACCCTTAATACATCTTTTAGAAAAATTATTCACCGCATTGGCGAGGAGATGAATGGATTGGAGTAAATTGTAAGCGATCAATGGCATCATGACATTGAGTTCAAAATTGCCGCTGAGTCCAGCCAGGACAATGGTTGAGTCATTTCCAATCACTTGGGCACATACCTGGATGAGGGATTCAGGGATGACAGGATTGACTTTTCCAGGCATGATCGAAGAGCCGGGTTGAGTATCTTGGAGATGAATTTCCCCAATTCCACAACGAGGACCTGAACCCAGCCATCGGATATCGTTGGCGACCTTAATCAGACTCACAGCCACTGTTTTCAACGTTCCACTCATTTCTACCAAAGCATCTTTGGCACCTTGAGCCTCAAAATGGTCAATGGCTTCAGAGAAACGATAGCCTATCTTTTTATTCGTCATAGCGATGACTTTCTTTGCAAAAAGGGGATGAGTGTTGATCCCTGTTCCCACAGCAGTCCCTCCCAATGGAAGTTCAGAGAGGGACTTCATGGCATTCTGAATTCTATGAATCCCCAATTTAACCTGACGCGCATAACCTCCAAATTCCTGACCCAATCGGATCGGTGTGGCATCTTGGAGATGAGTTCTTCCAATTTTAAGAATGGAATGGAATTCCCTTCCCTTGTCCTTTAAAGCTTCATGAAGATCGCTTAGGGCTGGCAGGAGTTTTTGTTGGAGGAGAAAGACAGAGGCGATGTGGATAGTGGAAGGAAAGACATCATTGCTCGATTGACCCAGATTTACATGGTCATTGGGATGGACAGGCCGATAGGTCCCTCTTTTGCTTCCCAAAATTTCATTGGCACGATTGGCAATTACCTCGTTCACATTCATATTGGTGGAGGTCCCAGAGCCGGTTTGAAAGATATCCACCACAAATTGTTTGTCCCATCTTCCTTCCATCACCTCTTGAGATGCCTGTTCGATGGCCCTGGTGATTCTTTTTCCCAGGAGGCCCAACTCACCATTCGTCTTTGCAGAAGCATATTTGATGAGGCCCAGGGCATAAAGAAATTCCCTTCCGAATCGCCAACCACTCACAGAAAAATTTTCAATTGCCCTCTGCGTCTGGGGGCCATAGTAAGCTTCTTTCGGAACCTTGACCGGACCCATCGAATCTCTTTCTATTCTATAGAGGTTTTTTGAAGGGATCATCATGCACCTCCTGTCTTTTTTTCATTCTATTGGAAAAATGTTGAATTATCAACAACCCAATTTCCCATTGTCATTTAAAAATTAAAAGTGCACTGGTTTTTATGGATTTAAAGTTTAAAAGTGCACCCTTCTTTAATCTGACGAAGAGACATAATCTAAAGAAACCAAAAGGAGGTTTTAGATTATGTC
>Ga0116124_1002719_pt1 | contig 10628 bp, 9 predicted proteins | sample June2015DPH_13_1_2_FD_89728 | JGI IMG/M metagenome (GOLD analysis project Ga0116124, IMG submission 89728) | Peatland microbial communities from SPRUCE experiment site at the Marcell Experimental Forest, Minnesota, USA - June2015DPH_13_150 | ecosystem: Environmental > Terrestrial > Soil >... | reverse complement strand
CGCCGTACAGTTGGTCGGTGGTGTCGAACAGTTTGCCGGCTGGTTTGACGTTGGTGGCCAGCAGTGGTTCGATCACCGGCGCGCCGACGACGGCGACGACCGCCAGTTTCACCGTGCGCGTGACGGATGCCGGCAGCCAAATCGCCAACAAAGACTTCAGTCTGACGATCAATCTGCCGGCATTTCAGGCGTGGCAGGTCCAATACTTCGGCTGTACCAATTGTCCGCAGGCGGCCCCGGACGCGGACCCGTTGGGCAAGGGAATGAGCAACACCAACCAGTTCCTGCTGGGCCTGAACCCGACCAACGCGGCTTCGGTGTTCCGGATCACCTCCTTGGCGCAACAGGGCAACGGAACCAATGTGATTACCTGGTCCACTGCCGGCGTGCGCACCAACGTGGTGCAAGGCGCGGCTGGGGACGGTAGCGGCGGTTACAGCAACAACTTCACCGACATCAGCGGCGGCATCATCATCCCCATCGTCGGGGATACGATCACCAACTATACGGATCAGAACGGAACGAACGAGTACTACCGGATCCGGTTGGGCCCGTAGTCGGTCTTGCCCGCCAACGACTCTTGGGCCGGCTTGCCCGGCTGTCCCGGTCTTGCTACACTGCGCAGCATGAATCGGCTGCTGCTTGCCCGATGTGGCGGGTTCGGGGAAGACAAAGGGTATCGGGGTCATGTCTAATTATTCTTCATTCTGACCTGGCGCGCTAACACAACCGGCAATCCTCGTTGATGGAAATCCGCTCATCTGGTTTCATCGGGGCCGATTCCGGAATGCTTGCGGGGGACTGAACGGGCGGGACGCCCACGCTACTGTAGCTCAGTCGCTGCTCGCTCCATGAACTGCGGGCCCGAAGAGAGGCCGAGGGTCGAGGTTCGGCGAAGCGGTCGCCCGGAAACGGCAGAGACTTGCCCTGTGAAACGGGGTGAACGTCCGTTCGCGGTTAACTCTTCCCCAGGCCGAATGCGTCGTGGATGGCACGGGCGGCTTTGTCGGCGTCGGCCAGTTTGATAATCACCGAGATCTTGATCTCGCTGGTGGAGATCATGTCGATGTTAACGCCGTTGGCGGCCAGCGTCTCAAATATCTTCGCGGCAACGCCGGGATGCGAGCGCATACCGATGCCGACGACCGAGAGTTTGGCAACGGGTTGGGCTTGAGGTGTCTGCTGGGCGCCCGCGATTTTATTGAGGACAGGAGCCAGAGCTTTGGCGGCGCGGTCTGATTCATTCGCAGGCACAGTGAAAGAGATGTCGGTCCAACCGTGAGCGCTTATGTTTTGTATGATGACATCGATGTTAATATTCGCATCGGCAACAGCCCTGAAGATTTGCGCGGCCACACCTGGCCGATCAGGCACTTCGCGTATGGTGACTTTGGCCTGGTTCTTGTCAACCGCGACGCCGCGGATGACCACATCTTCCATTCTTGCGGTTTCTTCTTTCACGATTGTCCCCGGGTTGTCGTTAAAACTGCTGCGCACTTCAAACACGACGCCGAATTTCTTGGCAAACTCGACCGAGCGCGCCTGCATCACCTTCGAGCCGAGCGCGGCCATCTCCAGCATCTCGTCGTAGCTGATTTCCGCGAGCTTGCGCGCGTTGGGCACGATGCGCGGATCGGAAGTATAAACGCCGTCAACGTCGGTGTAAATCTGGCACAGATCGGCCTTGATGGCGGCGGCGATGGCAATCGCAGTCAGATCGCTGCCGCCGCGTCCGAGCGTGGTAATCTGACCGTCAGGCGTCTCGCCTTGAAAGCCCGCGATAGTTACGATGTTTCCGTTGTCGAGAAACTCGTGGACCCGCTTCGGCGTGATATTGGCGATCTTGGCCTTCGTGTGCAGGCCATCGGTGACGATGCCGGCCTGCGCGCCGGTCAACGACACGGCCTTGGCGCCAAGCCCGTGCAGCGCCATTGCCAACAAAGCGATGGTGGTCTGTTCGCCCGTCGCGAGTAACACGTCCATCTCGCGTTCGTTCGGTTCGGGATGGACCTCCCTGGCCAGCTTGATGAGCGAGTCGGTCGCGCCGCTCATGGCGGAGACGACGGCGACGACCTTGTTGCCCTGCTGTTGCGTCGCCAGCACGCGGCGCGCGACGTTCTTGATCCGCTCGGGATTGCCGACTGATGTCCCGCCGTATTTTTGGACAATGACCGCCATGGTGTTTCTTCCACCCTAAATCCGAATATCGAAATCCGAAATCCGAAACAAATTCGAATGAACGGAATTCATCCGGAAATCCACCTTCCCGTCTTTGTCATTCTGAGCGAAGCGAAACCGCTGCGGGCCATCTGTCGTTCGATGGCAAATCTCTGGTGTTGCCCCGGTTTCCCAAACGACCGAGACCCTTCGCTAAGCTCAGGGTGACAGCCCAAGTAGCTTTCAGGATGGGTTCCAAAACCTAAAATCGTTACTGGACGTCCTTTCATCTTTGCCCTTTTTGCAGCTTCGTGTTTGCCTCGGATTTCGTATTTCGGGTTTACGCTCCAATTACCTTGAGCGCTGCCTCAGTGTTCGCCAGGTGCTCACTACTCAAAACTCTCCACGCGGATAACGATGGTCTTGTCTTTCACGATGGGCAGTCGGTCGATCTCAGCCACCGCGTCGCGCACGGCGCGGTCTTTCGCTGTGTGCAGCATGAAGATGAGCGGAATCCCGCCCGCGGCGGGACTCGGCGGCTGGCCCCGACACTCGTGTCGGGGCTGGCCGGGCTTTGGGTCCGGCGCTTCACGCTGCAGCACGGATGCAATGCTGATGTCGGTATCGCCCAGCACCTTCGATACCTTGGCGATGACGCCCGAGCGATCCTCGACGGTGAGCCGCAGATAGTAGCGCGATTCGACATCATCAATGGTTCGCAAGCGCGCGTGCAGTCTGTGCGAGACAAACGCCGGCACGCGCTGAATGCTTCCGAACTTCAGATTGAGCGCCGCATCGGCCAGATCAGCAATCACCGCGCTCGATGTCGCATCCGCGCCGGCGCCGCGACCGTAGAACATCGTATCACCAACGACATCGCCACGCACGACCACGCCATTGAACACGCCGCTGACACTGGCGAGGACGTGATTGCGCGGGATCAGCGTTGGATGCACGCGGACTTCGACGGGGGCGGAGTCGGAAGTGTCTGCACTCTTGATGATCATCAGCATCTTGACCACGTAGTCAAGCTCGCGGGCAATCTCAATATCTTGCCGGGTGACGTGGCGGATTCCTTCGACGTAGGTATTTTCAAAACCCGTCCAGAAACCGTGCGCCAGCGACGCGAGGATGGTCGCCTTGTGGGCCGAATCGCCGCCGTCGACGTCCAGCGACGGATCAGCTTCGGCGTAGCCCAGTTTTTGCGCCTCGGCCAGCACTTCGTCAAAATCTTTTCCTTCGGCGGTCATGCGCGAGAGGATGTAATTGCAGGTGCCGTTGACGATGCCGTAGATGAGCGGGAAACGGTTGGCGACGAAACCTTCGCGCAAGGCCTTGATGATCGGGATGCCGCCGCAGACGCTGGCTTCGTAGAAGACGTTGGTGGAATTCTTCGCTGCGGCGGCAAAGATTTCCTCGCCATGATGAGCGAGGAGTGCCTTGTTGGCAGTCACGACGACCTTGCCGCGAGCGAGTGCATCGAGAATGATAGTTTTCGCGAAGCCGGTTCCGCCCACGAGTTCGATGACGACGTGCACGTCGGGGTCGCGGAGCACGGTTTGTGCGTCGGGAGTCAAAGTGTTCGCAGGGATCGGCAGGTTTTTCAGCTTGGATTCATCCTTGTCGCAAACCCATTTGAGATTGATGCGCATGCCAAGCCGGTCGGCAATGAGGTCCGCGTTGCGAGTGAGATTCTTCACCACCCCGCCGCCTACGATGCCGGCGCCGATCAAACCGATGTTTAGTTGTGACGCTTTCTCCATGAAGAAATGCCTTGCAATCAGGGCAGCCAGTGTACCGGCAGCTTCGAGCTTTGTCTAGCCCTTCGCTTGCGTTGTCTGAATTCGCAGCCGGGGTGGTCGGTGGGCATCGTCAGACGCAGGAATCCGCACGGGACACACCTCTCAAACACGCGTCCCGCGCGCGGAACGCCTGGCGTGCGTCACGCGACCCGATTAAGCCTGTGGCTGCGCGCGAGGTTCATGAGGCTCGCTGCCGCTCCGATCAGCGCGAGGCCCACGACTCTGACGAGGCTCCGTGGGGCGAGCTTCGTTGATGGTCAACGCGCGGCCGTCGAGTTCCTTGCCGTTCAGGCCGTCGATGACGGCCTGGGCTTCTGCGTCGGTGGCCATTTCGGCGAACCCAAACCCGCGCGAGCGATTCGTGTAGCGGTCGGTCTTGATTTCAACGGCCGTACATTTGCCGCCGAGCGATTGAAGATGGGCGGTGAGAGCTTCCTGAGTTGTCTGGAAGGATAAATTCCCGATGTAGAGGCGCTTTGCCATAGCGGGTAGATCCTTTCGTTAATGCAGTTTTGCTGAAGAAATACTACGCACGGCCAGCGGCAGAGCGCAAGCGCATTTTACTTTACTCAAGGCCACGCACGAACTTCCCGATCCGCTCGACCGCTTTCTCCAAATCTGTCATCGCGGTACAAAAGCTGGCGCGCACGTATCCTTCACCGCCCGGGCCGAAAGCATCGCCCGGCACGACTGCGACGCGCTGCTGCTCCAGCAACTGCACTGCGAATTCGCGCGACGTGAGTCCCGTGCCCTGGATGGATGGGAACGCGTAAAACGATCCCTCGGGCAGATGACACGGCAGGCCGATTTCGTTGAGCGATTTCACGATGAAGTTGCGGCGGAGCCGGTACTGCTCGCGCATCGTGACAACGTCTTCGGCGCCGTGCAGGAGCGCTTCGAGGGCGGCCTCCTGACTGATGATGGACGCGCACAGCATCGAGTATTGGTGCACGCGCAACATCGCTTCCGTCAGCGCCGGCGGCGCGCAGGCGTAGCCGATGCGAAAACCGGTCATCGCAAACGCCTTCGAAAACCCGTGCAGAAAAACGGTGCGCTCCTTCATTTCCGGCAACGCCGCGATGGAGCAGTGCTCTTCTGAGTAGGTTAACTCGCTGTAAATCTCGTCGGTGAGCACCAGCAAGTCGTTCTCGATGCAGACGCGCGCGATCTTCTCCAATTCGTCGCGGCTCAGCGTCGCGCCCGTCGGATTCGTCGGGAAATTGAGCATGATGGCTTTGCAGCGCGGCGTGACAGCCGCGGCAATGTCCTCCGCGCGCAGGGAGAATCGCGCATCGGCACTCGTTCGGATTGGTTTCGCGATCCCGTGAACCAGCCGAACACTGGGATGATAGGACACGTAACACGGTTCGTGATAGAGAACCTCGTCGCCCGGATTGATTACGGCGCGCAGCGCGATGTCCAGCGCCTCGCTCACGCCAACGGTGACCAGGATTTCCCTGTTCGGATCGTAGCTGACGTGAAAGTGATTGCGAACATACTCCGCGATGGCGCGCCGCAGCTTCATCAACCCGAAGTTCGACGTGTACCCTGTCTTGCCTTGTTCCAGTGCGTAGATGGCCGCCTCACGAATATGCCACGGTGTGACGAACCCCGGCTCGCCAATACCCAGCGAGATCACGTTATCCATCGACTGCACGATGTCGAAGAAGTCCCGAATCCCCGAACGCGGAATCCCGCGCACGTGATCGGCTACAAAGTCGCGTTTCGTGGTTGGCGGCTGTTTCGACATGCGGCGCATGCTACCAGCGAATCCGGCAAAAAGCCAAGAAAAGCTCGAAAAACTTCTTGCGCTTCGGAAAGGGTGTGTCAATCATCCGGGCAGATGCGTAGTGACGTTCACAGCAGGAAAATCAGGATGGTTCCTGATGGACGGGCTGATTTGGTCAAGGGTGAGAAGTGCGACGGGTGCAGGGAACCGGGAGCAACGGAGTTCCTGCCGTCGGTGATCGCAGAGCGCGTTGCGGCCAAATCCAAACAAAATTCAGACGAACGCCGGAAGGGAGCCTGAGCGATGCCTCTCAAAACAGTGCGATACGGCTGGGTGCCCGACCTGCCTGATCAACGCGATCATCTTTACGCCGCGCCGGTGGAAACACTGGCTGCGCTTCCGCCGCGCGCGGACCTGCGTCCGCAATGTCCGCCCGTGTACGACCAGGGTCAGTTGGGCAGTTGCACGGCGAACGCGATTGCTGCGGCCATCGAGTTTGATCGTCTGAAGCAAACACTGTCCGATTTCATGCCGTCACGGTTGTTCATCTACTACAACGAGCGCGCGATGGAGCACACGGTGAATTCCGACAGCGGCGCGCAGATCCGCGACGGCATCAAGAGCGTTGGAAAACAGGGCGATTGTCCCGAACCAGAGTGGCCGTACGTCATTGCGAAATTCAGGACGGAGCCGCCGGCACGATGTTACCGCGACGCGGTCACGCACGCGGCGGTGTTGTATCAGCGGCTCACGCCCATCGCCAATCAACTCAAGGGCTGTCTGGCGTCCGGTTATCCATTCGTATTTGGGTTCACGGTGTACGAAAGCTTCGAGAGTGCGCAAGTCGCCAAGACCGGCCACGTCGGGATGCCCAAGTCCAACGAGCAAGTCGTAGGCGGCCACGCCGTCGTGGCGGTCGGCTACGACGAGGCGAAACAGTGGTTCCTCATCCGCAACTCGTGGGGCGCGCGCTGGGGCCTGAAAGGTTATTTCACCATGCCCTACGCGTACCTGACCGATCGCAATCTCGCGGATGATTTCTGGACGATTCGCGTGGTGGAATGAAACCGGTGGACAGCACCGGGGAGAAACTGCGATGAGCCTTCGTGATCTGAGGCCGTGTCGTTTGCGGACGCCGCGAGCGCTGGCCGTGTGCCTGATCGCCGGTGTGTTAACTGTCGGTTGTCGGACGATTCGTCCCGAAAACGTCGAGGCGTTCTCGACAGGCGTGTCTGGCGCTCGTGCCCAAACGCTGCTGGCATTTCAGGGAGTCACGGACCTGACCAGCCCGGCGATCATTGACTATGCTGCCTCCCGGCCGACGTTGAGCGACGCCAACTTCTTTGTGGTTCTGGACCCGAGTCCGTCGCAGCATGGGAGCAGGTTTTCTCGACGCTGGAGAAGTACAGCCAACATCTGGCGCTGCTGACCTCGCGCGATCTGACCAAGGAATTCAAGGATTCCGCAGTCGAGTTGGCTCAGCAAGTTCAAGACACCGGCAAACAACTCCAGAACGCACATTTGATCGAGCAGGCACCGGAGGTATCGGCATCGATCGCCACGGGGCTGACGAAGATCGGGGATTTGTTGCTGAAAGCCAAGGCCCAGTCGGAAGCTCGAGTCATCGTCCAGCAAGCTGATCCCACGATTGGGAAGGTCTTTGCGGAAATGGCCGAAGTCGTCGGTGCCAATCGGACCACTGGCATCCGTGGGACAGTCTTTGAGCATTGGGAGCAAATTAAAGGCAGGACCAAGGTCGACTTCGTGAAGGCCGTCGCCGAACACGATGAGGCGCGACGGCGCAACCTCGCGATGCAGTACGCCCACGAGATGAACCAGCAACAGGCTCAAGATCTGGTGTTGGCCTCATTGCGCAGGTCATTTCTGGCGCTGGCGGACGCGCATCATGCGCTGGCAAATGGAGACGAGGTTGGCGTCGGCGCCGCCATCGCGATTGTTAGTGACGAGGTGCGCGACACGCGCAGCCTCTACGACAAGTTCAAGGCTGCCACGAAGGACGACAAGAAATAATTCAAACCCACACGCTCGGAGGGCGCTATGAATGACGATCTGAAAGCGTTACACAGCCTGTTGCTGGCTCAACATCGAGCTCTGTCAGACAAACTGGGCCGGGAGACGGATCCCGACAAAGCGGAGGCGATTCTAACCGAGATGCAAGAGATCCTTCACCGGATCGATCTCGTGCAAGGTCTCTTGTTCCGCCGAAGCACCAAGGGGTTGACCAATGCGCTGGCCGATGTCCAATCGGCGGACACAGAGCTGACCAAGGCAATCCGACACATCAAGGACGTGGCGAGTTTTGTGAAAGCGGTGGCCGATTTTCTGAAATACGTGGACGAAGCCATCGACATCGCGAAGACGCTGGCGCCGCTTGCCCCCTGAATCGGTTGATGTAATGGAAGCTGAAGCCGTCCGTGCGGATTCTCGGCGCAGGCGTTGCGTAGGCTCTTGACCTCCGTGCCTTTCAACTCGATGCCCGGTTCATACGTCTCGTTTATGAAGTAATCGCGGCTGGACTTGTGGTTGTGAATCGCCGACGGCATTGCATTCACCAGCATAGCCGAAATCTGTCCACAGAGCGGTTATATCGAACCGGTACGAAAAACAAGCTTTGATAGAGGCGGAACTAAGTGATTGATCTATCGTCTTACTTCGGAGAAGTTCTCACCGTGAGCGACGCGAAACAATCACCGGTAATCTCTGGTCCCGTGGACGGGCTGGCGCCGGTGGGTAATTCTGCTGCGCCTCCAGCCGAATTGGAGTTGTTCGTCGCGAGCGTAGTGGCGCTGTTTTTGGAAGTCGCCTTTATTCGCTGGGTGCCAGCCTACGAGCGGGTGCTGGGGTACTTTACGAACTTCGTGCTCATCGCGGTGTTTCTTGGCCTGGGGCTGGGAGCGATGCTGGCACGGCGGCGGCGGGAGTTGATCCGGTACCAACCGATGCTCGTGCTGGGATTGGTCGTGGTGGCGGTCCTGTTTCAACGCTACGTGAAAACCTTCGGCGCGCGCGGCGACGTTTTCTACACGGATTGGTCGCGGCAGGCTAAGGTGTCGTTGCTGTTGGTGGAATGCCTGGCTTTTTTCTTCCTGCTGATCGCGGTCGTGTTCGTGCCGCTGGGACAGAAGATCGGTAAGGGCTTGGCCGCAGTTTCGTCGCCGCTGAAAGCGTACACTCTCAACATTCTTGGCAGCCTGGCGGGGGTGGTGGCGTTCACACTCATGTCGGTTCTCGAACTCACCCCGTGGTGGTGGTTTCTGGCGGCAGTGGCGGGGTTGTTGTGGTTGGCGCGGCGCGAGCGGCGCATGTGGCAGGCCAACGCGTTGGTCAGTGCGCTGACAGTGGCGATCGTGTGGTGGGCAGGCACGGATTACATCTGGTCGCCCTATAACAAATTGACGGTGCGTCCCATCGAGGCGCCATCTGGTGACGAGGGGCAGCCGGTCAAGCCGCGGGACATTCCCGCGCTCGCGCGAACGCAGGGATTCAGTTTAGCGGTCAATGACGACTGGTTCCAAGTTGCCAGGAACTTGTCCCCGTCCAGTGTGCAGACGCATCCAGAAAACACGAATGACCTGGCCCATTACGATTTGCCTTACAACATTGGGCGCCACTACGACGACGTGCTGGTGGTGGGCGCGGGGACGGGGAACGATGTGGCAGCCGCACTGCGCCACGGGGCACGCCATGTGGACGCGGTGGAGATCGATCCGGCCATTGCGCAACTCGGCAGAATCGCGCATCCCGAGGCGCCGTACCGTGATCCCCGAGTCCGGGTTATTGTGGACGATGCGCGCTCGTATTTCAACAAGACCGACCGCAAGTACGATCTCATTGTCTTTGGCCTTCTGGACTCGCACCGCTTGTTCTCCGGCATGTCTTCGGTTCGGCTCGATTCGTTTGTGTACACGGTGGAGAGCTTCCGCGAGGCCGGCAGCCTGCTGAACAGCAACGGCTTGTTGTGCGTCCAGCACGGGCTGGGAATTGATTACATGCCCCCTCGGCTCTACCTGATGCTCGCCGTAGCCTCTGGGATACGGCCCCTCATGATCGGCACTGAAGCCATGCCAACTTTTCTGGCTGGACCGGGCCTTCTGGAATACAAAGATCGGCCCCCGCCAGTAGAGGTGCCGATGGTGGCGCTCGCGACTGACGACTGGCCCTTCTTTTACATGGAAGGCCCGCAAATGCCGCCGGAGTATCGCACGGCATTGGAGGCAATGTTGCTTCTTGCGCTGCTCTCGCTGCTGGTCTGCTCCGAGGGCCAAATGCGGGGCCTCGACCGCCACTCCTTCCACTTCTTTTTTCTGGGAGCCGCGTTTCTGCTGATCGAGACGGTAAGCGTCACACGGTTCGCACTCCTGTTCGGGTCAACCTGGATCGTCAACTCGATCGTGTTCGCGGCCATTTTGCTGGTGGTGCTGCTGGCCAATCTCTGCACAATCCGGGTCGCGCGGATTCACACTGCGGCTCTGTACCTGCTGCTGGCCGGTGCCATTTTCGTGAATTTCGAATTCCCTCTGCACTGCCTTCTGTCCGGGCCCTTGGGTCTGCGACTGCTCGCCGCAGTGGTGTTGATGGGGGCGCCGATTTTCTTCGCCGCCCTGATCTTTGCCCGTTCCTTCAAGGAAACGACGACGCCCGAGCTGGCGTTTGCTTCAAATCTTCTGGGCGCCGTGGTGGGGGGACTGACCGAATACAGTTCCCTAGTAATCGGCTTTCGGTACCAACTGGCGATCGCCTTGGGAATGTACGCGCTCTCTTACTTGGCGCTGATCGGGCAGTCTAGAAGGCGGGTTCCCGCCACCGTGTGACGCGGGCAACGGTCAAATTTGGAGTCACCTCCCCGGGAATTCAGTTAGCTGCGGCGCTACTTGCGAGGGTCGAAGATGCCCTCGGTCAATCTTTCCCGACCTTGTCCT
>Ga0116124_1002709_pt1 | contig 10670 bp, 12 predicted proteins | sample June2015DPH_13_1_2_FD_89728 | JGI IMG/M metagenome (GOLD analysis project Ga0116124, IMG submission 89728) | Peatland microbial communities from SPRUCE experiment site at the Marcell Experimental Forest, Minnesota, USA - June2015DPH_13_150 | ecosystem: Environmental > Terrestrial > Soil >... | reverse complement strand
GCTCCTTCCGTGCCTCCCGAACCTGGTTCTCTCTCCTTGCTCATACACACCTCCTCGTGATCTCTGATTCATTTTCATCACAATTCGGTGTCCAAGAAATTCCTAGGGCGCGGGATCTTCTCTTCTCTGTGACCTCTGTGCTCTCTGTGTCAGTCTTCTCTTTCTTTTCCGACTTCCCGCACCCCACCCAATCTCGTTGTAGAATGTCTCCAGCATCCACCATCCCAAGGAGCCAGGTTGCTGATCGCTGACATCTGATCGCTGATATCCTTTTTAAGTTCCAAGTCTTAAGTTTTAAGTATTAAGTAAAAAGTCCGGACCTCGGTGATCCAGCAGCGGCGAATATCAGGTTTTGTTCTACTTAGAACTTAAAACTTAAAACTGAACACCCCATGCTCGACCGCCTTCAAAAGATAATCGCCCACGCCGGCATTGCCTCTCGCCGCCACGCCGAGCAGCTCATCCTCTCCGGCCAGGTTCGCGTCAACGGCAGCGTCGTCACAGAACTCGGCAGCAAGGCCGATCCCTCCAAAGACAAGATCGAAGCCGCCGGCCGCCTCATTCAAGCGGAGGAAGACCACGTCTATCTCCTCCTCCACAAACCTCCCGAGGTCGTTTCCACCCTCGCCGACCCCGAAGGCCGCCGAACCCTCCGCAATTTCCTGCGCGGTTTTCCCAAGCGCGTCTATCCCGTCGGTTCCCTCGACTACGCCGACTCCGGCCTCGTCTTTCTCACCAACGATGGCGACCTCACCGCCGCCATACTCAAATCCTGGTCCAATCTTCCGCAGGTCTATCACGTAAAAATCAAGGGCCGCCTCACCCTCGAAGAACTCGATCGTCTCGGTAAGGAAACGGGCACGCGCCTTCGCACCGTCCGCCAACCCGACTCCACCCGCGGCCGCGCCGCCAATTTTTGGTACGAAGTCCACACCGCCGGCGCCAAACTTGATATTCTCCGGCGCACCCTCTTCAAGGAACTGCACCCCGTCGAAAAAGTGAAACGTATCGCCCTCGGCCATCTCTCCTTAGAAGGCATCCCCCAAGGCCGCTACCACCTCCTAGAAAAACGCCAAGCCGACACTCTCCGTACTCCCCAACCCGCGCCCAAATCCCTTCGCCCTTTTACGTGCCCCACAAAACCCCATCGCCATCCCACCTCACCCCCGAAACGCAAATCCCCTCGCTAGCTCTTCCGCGGTGCTCTTCTCTTACCTCTGTGCTCTCTGTGTTCTGCTCTCTGTGACCTCTGTGTTACCGTCCCTCTTCGCCTTTCTCTTTCTTCTCTTTGCCTTCTGATCTCCGATATCTGATCTCTGATATCTGGTATCTGATATCCTTCCTCCATCCGCACAATCTCAACACCGCCACTCCCATGCCCACCCGTCTCCAAAAAATCCTCGCCGCCGCCGGCATCGCCTCCCGCCGCAAAGCCGAAGAGATCATCGCCGCCGGTCGCGTCACCCTCAACGGTCAAGTCGTCACCGAGCAGGGAACTAAAGCCGATCCGCAAACCGACACCATCTGCGTCGACGGTAAGCCCCTCCACCGCCCGCAACGTTTCGTCTATTTTCTATTGAACAAACCGAAAGGCTACGTCACCACCGTCAGCGATCCCGAAGGCCGCCCCACCGTCCTGCAACTCCTCGGCGATCTTCGCGAACGTGTCTATCCCGTTGGCCGCCTCGATTACGCCAGCGAAGGCCTCCTGCTACTCACCAACGATGGCGCCCTCGCCCAAGAACTGACCAAAGCCGGCTCCCACATCCCCAAAACCTATCTAGTCAAAATCAGCGGCAAGCCCGACGAAAAATCCATCCAGCGCCTCCGCAACGGCGTAACCATCCCGCTCGACGACGGCCGCCGCGTCAAAACCTCTCCCGCCAAAATCCGTCTCGTCGAAGACGCCCCCAACCCCTGGTACGAAGTCGTCCTCATCGAAGGCCGCAACCGCCAAATCCGCCGCATGTTCCAGCAGGTCGGCTTCCTAGTCGAAAAAATCAAGCGCACTCAGCTTGGCCCCCTAATCTGTGACGTCCCCCCCGGCAAATTCCGCCCCCTAACCGAAAGGGAAGTCCACCGCCTAAAAAATCTCGCCGCTCCTCCCGAATCCTGATCCTCAACGGTTAGCATGCGCCTCCTGTGGCACAGTCACTCCTGAGTGTGCTCTTGGGTTCCTCCTGTCCCACCACTCCACCATGTACTTGAGAGTGCCCCATCCTTCGCGTTTTTTGCGACCTCTGCGCCATCCCGATGCTTTTTCGGGATGAACGGTGGGTTCTTCCGCCCTAACGCCACAGAATCTCTTCTCCTAACTCTACTCTGCAAACGCTGTGTTCTCCGCGAACTCCGCGTAATCTTTTCTCTTCGAATTCGCCATTCCTTCCCACGTATAATCAATCGACTCCTCTTCCGCAGGGAATCTTTCGTGCGCCTTGACGCCAGCACCGGCCAGCCCCCCAGCCGCCGTGTACTCACGGCCACCATCGCCTTTCTCATTGCCGTCTGGTCCGTCAACTACATCACCGCCAAAATCGCTCTTCGTTACATCGAACCGCTCACCTTCGCCTCTTTCCGTCTCGTCCTCGCCGGCATCTTCATGGTCCTCATCTATCTCTTCTGTCTTCGCCTGCCCGCCTTTGCCGAAGCCGCCCGCGCCCGCCGCGTCGGCTGGTCCCGCCGCGACCTCTGGATCTTTCTCTATCTCGGTTTCTTCGGCGTCACCATGAACCAGTTCGGCTTCACAGTCGGCTTGCGCTACACCTCGGTGATCCATTCCGCCATCATCAGCTCACTCTCGCCCGTTTACACCCTCGTCCTCGCCGTGCTCTTCCGTCTGGAAAACGCCACGCTCCGCAAGGTTCTTGGCATGGGCATTGCCGTCGCCGGTGTCGCGCTCATGGCCACAGGAGCGGGCATCAACCGTCATTCGCCCAGCCTTCTCGGCGACGCGATCACGCTCTCTGGCTCCCTCGGCTTCGCCGCCTACGTCGTCCTCGGCAAACGCGTTGCCAGCCTCTACGACTCCCTCACCATGACCACTTTCAACTGCATCTTCGGCGCGCTCATCGTGCTCCCCATCGCCATCCAGCGCGCCATCCTCCTCGGCTCCTTCGCTCATTGGCGCGCCTTCCCGTGGCCGGTCTGGGCCTGCATGCTATATATGGCCCTGTTCAGTTCCGCCATCGCCTACGTCCTCTACTTCTGGGTGCTGCGTTACCTCGAAGCTTCGCAACTCGCTTCCTTCACCTATCTCTTACCCGTCGTGGCCACAGCTCTCGGCATCCTCTTCCTCGGCGAACGCGGCTCCTGGCTCGAACTCCTCGGCGGCCTCTTCGCCCTCGTCGCCGTCTACTACATCGAAGCCGCCCGCGGCCGCTAACCGAGTCCTTCTTCTCCACGCCCAAAACCAATAATGTCATCCCGAGCGGAGCGGCCCGACTTTTTCTTCCGCGCCGCAGTTTGGCGCGTCGGGCCGCGCAGTGGAGGGATCTCGCCGCCGCTTTTACAGCGACAGCCCCCGCGGACTCACCATCATCTCTTCCCCCGCCACCCCTCGATACGTCGTCACCGCTCTCGAGGCCTTGCTCTTCGCGCCCAACGGCCACCTGAAAAACCGCCACTTGCCATAGGTCGCAGGGCAATGTGCACACGAACATCACAGTGTGACATCATCACCACGCGGTTTTCCCCCAGGAAACCCTCGTTGCTTGTCCAATTCTTAACACTTCGCTATAACAGATTCATTCTAATGCACTTAGGAAAGACTAAAGCCCCCTTATCCAAGCTCCGTCCCGCCCCTCTTCCATAGTTACTAGTACGGTGAATGTATAAAATGAGACAGACACCGCTTCTCCCCTTTCTTAGCATTTTCGCTTGCGGGTCTGCGCTCCCGGACTCTCCTCTCACCCTTCCTTGCCCGGTCCGCGGATCCCCAATGAGGTTTTGATGGCACACGCGACAGAGAGCGGAGACCTGCCCTATCTGGCCACGGTGCGCCCCGAGACCACGTCTCTCCACAGACGCCGCCCCCTCCGTGTTCTCTTCGTTCACCGCAATCCGGATGTGATTGATTCCTGCCTGCGAGAGCTCAAGAAGGGGCAATTCATTGTCTCTCCCGATTCTGTATTGAACTGGGCACAGGGCGCGGAACACCTCCGGTCCCAACCCTATGACGTCATCGTCGCCGAGTATCTCGGTCGCAGCTTTCGAGCGTCCGGCGCCTTGCAGCTCTTTCGGCAGGTTGCCCGGGAGGTCCCCCTGATCTTTCTGGTTGCTGGCATGGCCGGCGAATCGTTCGCCGCGTTGGCTGCTCAAGGAGCTTTTGAGTACCTGCAACGCGAACATATTGCCCAACTGCCCATGGCCGTTCGCCGCGTGCTAAACGAAAAGAAACTGCGCTGCGATCTCGCGGAGGCGGAAAAGGCTTTGCGCCACTCGCAATCTCTGTACCGCGCGCTGGTGGAAAATCCGGCCTACGGAATCTGCCGCTGCGATGCGGCGGGAAAGCTCCTCGACGTCAACCAGGCTTTTTTGACCATGCTTGGCTACGATTCCAGCGAGGAGCTTCTCGCGGCGAATCGTCAGTCGGAACTCTCCCTGGATCTCGGCCTGCGCATGTCGATAGCCGGAGTTTCCCCCGACCCGGCGCGCGGCGAGCCCATCGAAGTCGAGTGGAAGAGGAAAAACGGCACCATCCTCAAAGCCAGGCTCAGCGGCCGCGATGCCTTCGACGAGCATGGAAATTTCAACGGCTGCGAAATCATCGCTGTCGACATCACCGAACAGCGCCGGATTGAGGCCCAGCTCCGCCTCCAGGCCTCCACCGATTCCCTGACCGGCTTGGCCAATCATGGTCGTCTTCTCGATGTTTTGCACGCGGAGGTCTCCCGCTCCAAGCGTACCGGGCGGGAATTCTCCATCGTTCTCCTCGACCTCGATGGCTTGAAAAACATCAACGACCAATTCGGTCATCTGGCGGGAAACCGAGCGCTCTGCAGGCTCGCGCAGATACTCAAGGACTGCTGCCGCTCCATTGACACGGCCGCCCGCTACGGCGGAGACGAATTTGCCGTGGTCCTGCCGGAAACAAGCGCGGCGGCCGCCGCCTTGGTAGCGCGCCGCATTTTCGAGCTTCTTGAAGCGGAAGCCGAGCAGCCGCTGGTTTCAGTGAGCGTGGGGATGGCCAGTTATCCGGCTGACGCCGATGGCATCGGAACCCTTCTCCAGACCGCGGACAAAGCTCTGTATGCCATGAAAGCCCAAAACCCCCGAACCCTCCGAGCCGCGGCAGCCTCTTCGTCCTCTTCAACAGAGGCGCACCCCGAGTTTCAACTGAATCGCAATGCCCAGCACGCCATCCGGAGAAGGGATGTGGCCCAGGAATGAGTTCTAACCTCGCGCGTCGCCCACTCTGGCCTTGTGAAGCGCCGCGCTTGGGCCCCTCTTCTCCGTTGTAGCCGCAGGGCGAGTCCCCAAGCCCTGCGGCTTTTTTCTCGGCATTCACGGTCAACGCCGCCCAACGACGTGCTTGAGGGTGCCCCATCCTTCGCGTTTTTTGCGAAGGGTGGGTTCTTACGATCGAGCGCCTCGCAGCTTCTACTCTTCACTCTTGGGTTTGCCTTGTCTTGCTTTGTCATCTCGACCGAAGTGGCCCGATCTTTTCTTCCGCGCCGCAGTTTGGCGCGTCGGACCGCGTAGCGAAGGGATCTTGCCGCTGCTTTCCCGTCAGCTTCCCCTGTTAGCGTCGCCCAACAATGTGCTTGAGGGTGCCCCATCCTTCGCGTTTTTTGCGAAGGGTGGGCTCTTACCATCGAACGCCACGCAGCTTCTTCTCTTAGCTTTTGGGTTTGCTTTTTCTGACAACTGCGAACTGAAAACTTTCAACTGTGGACTACTCTAGTGCCGTTCCAACTATTTGGGCCAAATGACGGTCCAAGCATCTGACGCGAAAACGAAGAAAGCATTCTCCAAGGGATTTGGTGGAACAAGTTGGAACGGTACTAGTCGTGCAGCACCACGCTCAACAGGGAAGTGTTCACCTGCAGTCCCCCGTTGTACTTGATGAATCCCAGCTTCTTGAATTTGTTCATGAAAAAATTGACCCGCGAACGCGTCGCCCCAATCATCCCCGCCAGTGTTTCCTGCGAAACTTTCGGCACCATCCCGTGCGGCTGGTCCTCCTTGCCGTAACGCGCCAGCAACAGCAGTGTCCGCGCCAGCCGCTTTTCGCTCGAGTTGAAAAGCTGATCCACCAGGTCCTCCTCGACGCGGATGTTCCTGGTCAGCATATGCGCGATGAACAGGTCGGAAAGCGCATGTTCCGTACTCAGCACGCGCATCATCTCGTCCTTTTCGATGAAGAGTATGGATGTGGGCACGATCGCCGTCGCCGACCCCATGCGCACTGGCTGCCCGGCCAGGCATCCCTCGCCAAAAAAATCACCCGGCCCCAACATGGCCACTACCGCCTCCTTGCCGTCCTCATTGACTACCGAGAGCTTTACCCCGCCTTTTTGAATGTACTTCACGCCGTTGGAGGGATCTCCTTGCGAATAGACTTTCTCGGATCGCCGGTATTTCACGATTTGCCGTGCCGCGCCGGCCGTTTCAAGGAAAACACGCAAATCGAATGGGAACTTCTTGGGAGGAGTGGCCTTGGTCTTCTTGGTTCTTGCTCTGGGCATCCTTGATCTACAAGCTGGTCGAACAAGTCTTGCTACTCAAGTATATCCAAAAAATACTCCACTCCCCAGTTTCTCGCAAGGGCCTGCTTAGGGAATGAATGCCCAGCCAATAACCATCCCCTTTACGTACTCTGGCATTCACCGGCGACGTAACCCGCGCCCGCCAACTATCCGCAAACTTGTGCACAAGTGAACAGACATGCGCCTTGACAAAGTCTAGGATTGGCTTGCAGTAAAAGGACTGTTTTGTTGGGCAGTCCATCCCCGGAACTTGTTTCCCACGGATTTCACGAGCGCCAAGGATATCGAACGACGGCTTAACCAGACACTCTGGCTGAAGAGACGGTCCAAGCTTTTGTTGAGCCAAAGCGTTTCATTGCGTTCTCCGAACGAGAAAGTGTATGGAACAATTCGGGGGCCAGAGTGGAAGTGTCTCGCAACACGGACAGAAAGGAAGAAAGAGTATGCCTCTCATGCAAATTCTATTAGTCCTGATCGTGGTGGGCGTCCTCCTGTGGTTGGTGAATCGTTTCATTCCCATGCAACGCAGTATTAAGTCGATCCTGAACGGGGTCGTGATCATTGCCGTGGTGTTGTGGCTCCTCAACGTTTTTGGATTATTTCACTCCCTATCCCGGATCCACGTCGGTAGGTAAGCGTGTGGCGATGAACGACACAGACCAGAGCTGCGATCCCTTGAGCGAGATTAACGATCGGCAAGATGGACCGCGTCAGATATGTACAATGACGCGCGCACGAATAGGCGGTAATGGAGGTAAGAGGATGAGACCAATTGGAGTCATCAGTACAACAGCACTGTTCCTGCTTCTGGGACTTGCTGTTCCGGCCCAGGCACGCCAGGAGAAACAACAAGAAAACGCTAAGCCCCAGAAACAGGAGCAGCAGGCTAAGCCGGAAAAGCAGCAACTGGCCAAGCCCCAACAGCAGCAGCAACAGAAATCGCAGCAGCAAGCTCAGCAGCAACAGCGTCAGCAGCAGAGCAACACTGCGAAACAACAGCAGCAACAAGCCAAGGGGCAACAAGCACAGCAGCAGAAACAGCAGCAGCAGCAAGCCAACACCGAGAAACAGCAGCAACAGAAGTCGCAGCAGCAAGCTCAGCAGCAACAGCGTCAGCAGCAGAGCAACACTGCGAAACAACAGCAGCAACAAGCCAAGGGGCAACAAGCACAGCAACAGAAACAGCAGCAACAACAAGCCAAGTCCGAGAAACAGCAGCAACAGAAATCGCAGCAGCAAGCCAAGGGGCAGCAGGAACAGCAACAGAAACAGCAGCAGCAAGCCAAGGGTCGGCAAGATCAGCAACGGCAGCAACAGACCAGGTCCAACAATCAGCAGCAACAGCGCAACGACCAACAGTCCCATGTGCAGCAAGCCAGAAGGCAATCCTCGCAGGAGCAGCACCGCCAGGAAAGCGAACAGCGGGGCGCCTGGCAGCAGCATCGCGCCGGCAATTGGCAGTCTGAGCACCGCGACTGGCAGCAACGCGGCGGCTACAACGGCTACCGCATTCCAGACGACCGGTACCGCGGTTACTTTGGTTCGGATCACTCCTTCCGCATCTACAGCTACCCCGTGATGCTGGTTGGCGGCTATCCCCGCTTCCAGTACGGCGGCTATTGGTTTGGTTTTGTTGATCCGTGGCCGGAATATTGGGCAGACAACTGGTACGACAACGATGACGTCTATATCGTCTACATTGACGGCGGCTATTACCTGTACAACCGCAGGTATCCCCGTGATCGCATCGCCATCGAGGTCTACCTGAACTAACCGTTCATCCAGGGCATTGATGGAATACAACTTCGACCCAGCGTGGACAGCTTTCAACTCTCAGGAAAGCCGCTGGGGCGAAGAGCCTAAAACATTCCGAACAGGATTCACTTAAGTAAGGAGCAAACCATGCTTGGAACGATCTTAATCGTCTTTTTGGTCTTGGCACTCTTCGGAGCATTGCCGCGTTGGTCTCACAGTCGCGACTGGGGCTATTTCCCGACGGGAGGGGTAGGTCTCGTGCTCCTCATTGTTGTCATTCTCGTCCTTCTCGGACGCCTTTAGACTTTGCCCCGGCGGGTCAGAGCCGTTGTTCGCTCCCGTTCCGCCGGCGAAGTCCCGTTAGTCCGGCTGATCCCGCCCCACGCAGTTCCAAGCCATCGGTTGCGCGTCGCGGTCGGCCTTCATCTTTTCCCAGGCAGGCCGCGCCCGTCAGGTCGGAGGTAGGCAATGGATCAGTCGAAACGGCGTATAGTCAAGTTTCTCGAAAAAGAAATCAAGACCTACATGGCCTTGTCTCTTTTCTTGTCCAAGAAGGGCATTAAGGAACATCTGCGCGTGGGAGAGAATAAAGTCCTGATCAGTCCCACGTTTTACAAAGAGCGAATTAAGGAAGCAAGAAAACTTGTCTTTGAGCTCAGAAAACCGGATTAAATCGCGGCCCCCTCAAAGCGCCGTTTCCCGTGGCAGGGCCCGCTGGGCTATTCGCGCGGTGGCTATTTTTCTCGCTGTGCTCCTGTGCACCAGTGGCTCGTTCGCCTACTCCGTGCTCACCCACGAGGAAATCGTGGACTTGGTATGGACCACGGATCTTCGCCCGCTCCTTCTCCAGCGATTTCCATCTCTCACGGAGGACCAGCTCAAGGAGGCGCACGCTTACGCCTATGGCGGCGCCGTCATCCAGGATCTCGGCTACTATCCCTTCGGTAGCGTGGAATTCAGCAATTTGGTGCACTACGTTCGCAGCGGCGACTTCGTTCGCGAACTCTTCTTGCAAAGTCAGGATGCTAACGAATACGCCTTTGCCCTCGGTGCGCTCGCACACTACGCCTCGGACATCTCCGGCCATCCGGCCGTGAACCAGGCCGTTTCCCTCCAGTATCCCAAGCTGCGCGCGAAGTACGGCAATTCCGTCAGGTACGCGGAGGACCACACCGCGCACCTCAAGACGGAGTTCGGGTTCGACATGGTGCAAGTGGCGAAGAACCGTTATGCCTCGCAGCAGTATCACGATTTCATCGGCTTCCAAGTCTCCAAGCCTCTGCTTGAGCGCACTTTCCCTATCGTTTACGGGCTGCCATTGAAAGACGTCCTGACGCATGAGGATCTCGCCATCGGTTCCTATCGCTTTGCCGTCAGCCGCATGATCCCGCAAATGACCCAGATCGCGCTGCGCACCCACGGGAAAGACATGATGAAAGAGACGCCCGATTTCGCAAAAAAGAAGTTCCTCTACCGCCTCTCGCGTTCCGAGTATGAAAAGGAGTGGGGCAAGGACTACACCAAGCCCGATTTTGGCACCCGTTTCTGGTCCATGCTTTTGCGTTACATGCCCAAGATCGGCCCCTTCAAGGCGCTGGCCTTCAACAATCCCACTGCTCAGACGGAAGACATGTACTTCAAAAGCATCAACATCACGGTCGACCAATACCGCATTTATCTCCAGCAGGTTCGCGCCGGCTCGCTCGCACTCGTCAACTCGGATTTTGACACAGGCAAGGAAACCAAGGCCGCCGAGTACTCCTTGACCGACGAAACCTATGCCAAGTTATTAGGCCAACTGGCGCAGCGTAAATTTGACGTAACCTCGCCAGAACTCCGCGACAATATCCTCAACTTCTATTCGGACCTCTCTCTCCCTCTCGAAACCAAAAAGGACCCTGCTCGCTGGCAATCCCTCCTGTCCGCTCTTGACCAGTTGAAGTTGCTCATCCCAGCTCCCCCTCTCGCTGCCACCCCCGCAGACTGACCCTGACTGTGCCTCTTCGGTTCATCCATATCATTGCCACCCATGGAGCTGAGTTTGCCCCAAGTGGCGGTCGTGCAACTAAATCCCAATGTGTGCTCAAGTGAACAGACCCGCCGTTACAACTCACCTATGATGGATTATCCGGGAAATATCGAAGGCCATCTCCTGGTGCGTCACAAGCGCTCTAAACCCCGGCCCCTTGTGAGATTGGAACGGCAATG
>Ga0116124_1002697_pt1 | contig 10701 bp, 9 predicted proteins | sample June2015DPH_13_1_2_FD_89728 | JGI IMG/M metagenome (GOLD analysis project Ga0116124, IMG submission 89728) | Peatland microbial communities from SPRUCE experiment site at the Marcell Experimental Forest, Minnesota, USA - June2015DPH_13_150 | ecosystem: Environmental > Terrestrial > Soil >... | reverse complement strand
CAACGTAGTTTCTGTCAGCCTTGTGTTCCGAAATGATGTTAACCTCAAAAGACATGCACTCCAAAATGTGCTGCTTAAACCGCTCTTCCAGAACATCCGAGGCGTCAACATAAACAATGTCCGGCCTGAGCGCTTCTATAACCCTGGCCATCGTCTGTGCCTCCAGATAATTAAGCTTGTGAAGTTTCCGACCGCTGTTAACAACGACATCGATTTCTCTCGGCGAAAGCTTCATCACGTTAAAGTTCTCAGCAATCCTTCTGATTTCAACAGCAAGAATCTCTCGCCTACGAGGAGACAGCAGCTTCGAATCCTTGACTCCCAACTCCTTGAGCTTAGGCAAATCCTCTTCCTTTACCAGAACTCCAGCGATAACCAACGGCCCGATCACGGCGCCGCGTCCCGCGTCGTCCACACCAGCAACCAGCATCGAAATCCATCTCGTCTCTCAGAAGCCTATCTCAACTTTAGAGTAATAATGCTTTATTCTCGCGCAGTTCCTGAAAGGAAATCAAGAGCTTGTCTAAACGCCAACTCATGCAAGCTTCCCCTGTTTTCAAGAGTGACCAGATGCACTTCAGCATCGTCCCTCCCCTTTATTTCAGCTATTAGGCTATCCGCTGCCTTCCAATGAACAACGCCTATTATGAGCTTCGGACTCTCAGCAGCCTTTCTGACAGCCTCCTTGAACTTCGGAGAGCAAAGCTCCATCGGCCCGATTTCATCAATAATAATTACGTCAGATCTAGTAACAGCATTCGTTATCGCTTCCACGCCGATGCCGGCAAGATCTCCAAGATTCACTTGGTACCTGCCAACTTGTCGACCCTGTTTCTGACCCACATGGGCAAGCCAACCCTTTCTGCCCGTGTTCAGGTCAAGGATTTCGAAGCCCACTCGACCGCCCCCTACTCGGACCTCGCGGCTCACCATACCGCCAACTTTGTAGCCCTTGGCCTTCAAAGACTCAACGATTCTCAGCAGAACCGACGTCTTTCCCACGCCCGGGGTGCCAGTTAATAACAATATTCTCTTCGTCAACAGTCCCGCCCTGCAACCAGAAGTCTAATATTGGCCTAAAAGGGTTTTTCGTAATCTTGACTAGGAAATAGACAAATCATGGCCAGCGAGGATTTGAAGCCTGATTTTCCAACAGTAACAGTCAAAGAAGGCAGGGTTGAGGCACTCGTCCCGAGGCTTGAAGCATTTGTAAGGCTGCCCTCCGATTACGCGCCCTCAAAAGCTCCCGTGTTCTACAACCCAGTTATGGAATTGAACCGTGATCTAGCTGTTCTAGCCCTGCAAGCCTACCAAAGGATAGTCAACCGCGAAATCATTGTTTGCGAACCTCTGACCGGCTGCGGGCTTAGAGGGATTCGTTTCGCAGCGGAGGTAGAAGGTGTCAAGAAGGCCGTGATGAATGATATAAGCGAGAGAGCCTTCCGGCTCGCCAGCTTGAACGTGCGATTAAACGGATTAGCTGAAAAGTCAACTGTGAAGCATGAAGAAGCCAATCTTCTTCTGAGCCGCCACAGCGCACCGCACAGGCGATTTGATGCAATAGACATAGATCCGTTTGGCTCTCCAGCGCGCTTCCTCGACTCTGCCGTCCGAGCATTACGCAACGGAGGCCTCCTAGCCCTGACTGCAACAGACATGGCACCTCTGTGCGGAGTACATCCGAGGGCATGCATCAGAAAGTACGGAGGAAAACCGCTGAGAACGGAGTACTGCCATGAATTGGCCGTAAGACTCTTAGCCGGCTGCCTGACCACAACGGCAGCAAAACACGACATCGGTATAAACCTGGTTTTCAGCCACCGAGCAGAACACTACGTCAGAGCATATGCGACCATACAATATGGCGCCAAGAACGCTGATGAAAGCATCACAAACATGGGGTACATACTGCACTGCTTCAAATGTTTCCACAGAGAAAAAGTGGACAAAATGTTTATGGTTCATCGCTCAGATATATGCAGTGAATGCGGGTCAAAACTCAACATCGCTGGGCCTCTGTGGCTTGGCAGACTATTTGATTCGCGCTTTTGTGAACTCATGGAAAACGAAGTCCATCAGCGAAGACTTAGGCTTGCGCATAAAATACAAAGAATGCTCGCCGTCATCAGAACCGAAGTTGAAGCGCCGATTACTTATTACGTAGTCGACAGACTGTGCGACTCCTTGAACCTTCCAGTTCCACCCGTCAAGAAAGTGGTTGAAGCCTTGACACGAGAAGGCTTTCAAGCTTCTCTAACACATTTCAGTTCACGAGGAATTAGGTCAAATGCCCCGGCTTCCAAAATAGGGGAAATCTTGCCTAGTTTGGCGAAAGAGAGCATTAAGCAGAATCGGCCTTGATTTCTACTCGACGTATCGATTTGCGACATATTTGCATGCTTGAAATTTTGTTAATATTGTGATTTACGAATAGGTCTATCAGTGTCTGGAAATGAACAGAAAAAGAAGACTCGCAAGCAGAGATTTTCTTGCCTTAGCAGACACATTCTGGAATGGAACTGTTAAAGTCAGATATCAGAATCCAGACGCTTGGATAATCGCCTAATGCACACGAAGTGCATTTAGCATTCAGAGAAGCAGCGATTTTTTGGTCTCGGATTGACTTACTCTCAATTCTATGTACGTTATTGCCTTGTCTGTTGTGTCACTTAAGTCAGAACAAACAAGCTTGGACTACATTGGTCAAAACGTAGCCTTTTCATCTAAGAGAACAGCCAAAATGAACAGAAGAATATGGATCCTAGGAGAGGAATTGCCATCCTAATCGATAATTCATATTTCATCTTCATAAGCCAATTAAATGCCGCAGGTCTCATTTGACTTAAAATGGAGGAAGGTTGTTGAGGCAGAACATTTCGGCCAAACAGAGAAAAGCACTTGCAACTGAGATGGGCAAAGTCTTCAAGGCGGACATTAGTACGCTTTCAAGGGAAATGCAGGAAATTCTCGTAGATGATTTGGTCACCGCCTTCTTGAGCAGGTTGGACGTCTTGACCCGTGTGAAGAATAGCGAACCTAAACATGATCTAGCGATACAATGTTCAAATGACACTTTTGAACTTATCCATAGCCGTCCGAGTCAAGGCTAGGTCTTTAGAAACAACGATCGTTCTCCTTTGCCGGACGACACTGCAGCAAACATGTTATTGTCAAGTGCATGCCTCTGAAGGATCAGGCGTTTCGACTGATATTCGTAGCCACACTCGCACCTGAACCCCGAAAACTCGTTCGAACGCGAGTCTATGATAGGCTTCACTCTTGACAGTGGCGTGTTGCATCTTGCTTGTTGCTTATGTATTTTCCAAAGAATAACAAGCTCATCCAATGTCAAAGGTTGCGATCTTTTGGCGTGCGTCAAAAACCAGAAGCTGTACGCACCGAAAACGAACCAAAAAATCCACATCAACACATCTAACATTTTGTCTATTACACCACCATGGCACGTCGAGACTAACGAAACCGCCATATTTAACACATATGAAGCAAGGAAATAGATGCTTAATAACCAAACTGTATCACCTCGGGTGGGTTACATTTCAGCGGATCCAGAGCGCACTTCGCAAGTGTGTACGCACCTGCCCTACCTCGGGTTCGGGTCAAATATGATCCAAGTGCGCTCTGGCAGGCTGAGCAGAGTGATTTCAGTTAGAAACATGCCTACCGAAATCCACATCATTTCATCCTTTTGTGGTAATGCCATTTAATGACCTTTTGTTCACCAGACATTTCGTTCAAGGTTGCGCGTGTGACTCTTGATTCTTATCTTCAGAAAACCCAAAATTCTGTGAAAAAAGACATTGCTCACAGCATGAAATCCGTGTTCAAATCTCCTGTAGCACATTGAACGTGAAGCGGTGAGGAAGCCAAAGTGAACGAGAAACCTTAGGAAACCAGTATTCTACGTTGAAAACGCAGTACATAAGTAAGAATAGCAGTTGTGGCGACATCTCCCGCGCAATTCCCTTTTTTTCTATTCGTTCAAGTTTTGGAGAGTGCATTTGATTGAATGAAGAGGACTCCATGATCAAACCGTTAGCATGTTTGAACAAGAAACCTAGGCCTTTTTCTGCAAAAAGAGGTACTTGTGACCATGCGACTAACACAAAAACAGTGGAAGCTCGGATAGAAATCAAATCAAGATGTGTTAGGCTGGCGTGTGAAATTCTATCAGAAGACATTCTTGAAAATAGAAGTAAGGCGAGAAAATGGTGAATGTCAAATTGAAGAAAGAGCGGCAAACCTGCGAAGATATTCCACGTAGAAATGCCGTGTTTCTGTATAAAAGCTGAAGGTCGAATGGAATTAATAATTTTTTTGATATGTGTTCGTGCGCCGAACGACCATTAGAGAATTATAAATAACTATCAGTACAACTTTTAAGGGTAAAGAACACATACCTTGCTCCGGTGAAAAAATGGCGAAAACAAAGCATGTAAAACTTGAAATCATCTTAAGCACCGACACTGAATCTTTGAGGAAATTGGAGGCTGCCTTTGAAGGGGACCTGTATCAGTATTGCGGAGAAGACTTTGTAATGCGAAAGACAAACCTGACAACAGAACAGCTATACAAGAAAATTCCGATAGACTCGAAGCTCTTCAAGACCCTGGAGGTTCAAGCTAAGGAGAAAGGCTTTGCGAACATGGATGACTACGTTACCGACCTACTGAACCAACAGTTTAAGACCCTGAAGGGAGACTGAGAGCATGAAAACTGAGAGTGTAGAAAATCCACAGCAACCAGAGGACCCGGCGATCGAGGTTGAACTCACACCTGAACAACATGAAACGCTGAAGGCATGGCTAAAAAACAAAGACTTCATTGAAGTGGTCACCGGACCAGGAGACACACGAGCTACGATAATCAACAGTAGAAAGCTGTTTCGTCAAAATCATGCCGACTTGGCTTCTGCTCTGGGAGGCGAACTCATAGACTTCAGGGTCCAACTGATAAGTCCTTTCATCGACTTCATCGAGACATACCTGACCTTTTTCAACGAACCAGGCAGCCTAGAAGCTTTCATCACACGTGCAGTCTATGAGAAGGTGTGGGCCTTGCATGGCGACCTGACCCAATTCGTTAAGGCTAAGGGACATCAACTGGAACTTAAGGGTTGGTTAGAGAAGTTTCCTGAAAGGATCCACGGACCCTATCCAGAGAACGAAGAGAACGATTGCTGACCAACAAAACAAGGCTTGAGGCTTGAACATGAAAAGGATCCCTACTGGCGAAAAAGAACTGGTTGACGATGAGCTACTTTGGCTCAGTGAAAGACTATTGAAACATGGTCTAACAGTTTCAGAGTGTCGTACCTATCTATGTGAGCGCGCGCGTTCGCTGTAGAGTAGAAACGCTAACATTCCTTCTTTTTTCTGTGTTCCCAGGTCCATAGGGCTCTTGATACCGTCTCCGTTTACAACGGAGATCCTATCGTTGATTTTTGCCGTTCTAGGCATGGAAAATCTAGACAATTCATTTATTCATTTACATTACATCAAAATCAACGACAAAGAGACAGACCACACTAGAGTAAATATTTTTGAAAGGTAAATCCATGTTAGATTAAGGTTAGATAAGTAACCTTAAATTCACGTTATAATGGATGGACTCTAACGGAGAGATAGAGTTTCATAGGGTTCAAGAAAACGCATAGTTCTCTGGCTATTTACCAGTGAATAGGTACATACATGATAAACGAATACTCTCACACCGTCACCTATTCGACTGGCTATGTAGTTTGAACATCAAAAAACGAAAACCTTGAAAGGTCATGTTTTTACTTACATCAAGCAATTACTATTTGCGGCATAGACGTTTTTCTCTCACGGTGTACAAACTACATGAATGTTGCATGGATTGAAATAGTAAAAGCTCTCAGGTCTTTGTCACTGTTTGGTCTAGGTAAACTTAGCGATAAGAAGGATGCGCCCTATTCATCTTTTCAGTCAATCCACGCCATCCGCGCTTCGCATAACGCTCGGCTGTCTTGAAGTCTTCCCATGAAAAATAGGCTAACAGATCAATAATTTCGAAGCCATAATCGTCAACAAGCTGGCTGGCCTTTTGACTACGGAACCAGTGATCCCATAAATGCAGTTCATCGCTAACCTTGACTGGTTCTTTACTGTCCGGCACGTTGACCATGAACGGAGTCATTAGCCCTAATCGTTGTTTGAGGCTTACAGAAGCACGTTTATTTACTTTCCGAATGTTCAGGTATGCCCATTGAAGACTGTAAGGTAACTGTTTATTTACGTCAAATAGGCTAGGTTCAACTTCGCTGTGAGTTTTCTTGAACTTTCTACTATGATGGTTTGGTGAAGGAAACAGGTAAGCGTCAGCCTGTTCTACATGGTTTAAATGTTCAATGAGGATGGGCGTTAACGGTTCATTTACCTTAATGGTAAAAATCTTTCTAGTCTTGTATAGCTTCTGGGTGTGCCAGCGTTTCATGCCTTCCAGGTCGACGTAAGAATCCAGTTTCTTGTACCGTTTGAGCAACCGCATTTTGTTTACTTTCACTATGCCTTCTTCTGGCATAACCTCAAAATTGCCTCTTTTCAACTGTAGAACTTCGCTGACTCTTCCTCCGGTTTGGAACATGAAGGCAAAAAAGGTTTTCTGGATTGGAACAGTCATAAGACTAAACAGGTCCATCAGCGCAGACCAGCCAACAAATTCCTCAATGTTTTCGGTTACTGAGAGTCGAAAATAGTCGTGTGTGGACCAATATCCAATTCTTCTAGGCTCAAGAACTGTTAGAGTTTCCGTCATCATATCACTTTGCAACAACTTCTAAAGCCATAGGCTCGAAGTGCTTACACTTGTGCCAATGAAGAATAGAACTATAACTGCACTTTTTGTTCTCGCATCTATGGTTCTTTTTTGTTCCCAACCTGCATTTGGAACATAGACTCATCTTTTTCACTCACCTTCAGAAATACAAGGCTTCAAAACATTGCGCGTGGTAGTGTTTTGTTTTGCCCGGACGGCTTTTAGTGACTATCGTATCTCCAAGGGTGAGAGGTTTTTGGCACCGCGTTGCTGAACAGACGAGATGAGAAAATCTGAAGATGTTTCTAGGCGTGAGTGTGATAGGGTTTCGACAGTGACTCATCGTTTTTCAAGCTCCTTAACAACCTTCTCCAGCTCGCGCACAGGTGCGCTGTCTTTCCAAGAAACAAATTCTGAGAGGCCCACGAAAAACATCGATAGAGCAAGAGGAAAAACAAGCTTGGATTCAATTCTTAAATTTACAATTATCAATTCAGAAAAAACTCCAATGACAAAGGCGCGCGCTAGTGTGAAGATTCTCATTTTTTCAACTCAACAGTTTTCTCCAAGACTCTTTCTCCGACGGCTTCCTGCGGATGCCACTCCCTATCAAAACCAGAACAATGATGACTGTTATCACGATTATGCCGAGAGTTACAAAGTTCGTGCCTTCAGGAACAGCAGGCTGCGGAGTCAAATCTATGGGAATAGTTTGTGTAGACGCAGATATGGCGACTGAACCTGAATATAATAGTTGTCCGTTTGAACTGATTGTTACGGGATATGTGCCTTGGGCAAGCGTAAAATTGGCTAGGCCTGAAACGTCGGTTGTGGCTACTTGGCCGTTAATGACTATTTGCACGCCAACAACCGGAGCCGAGTTTTTAGTCACAACAACCGTAACAGAATATGCGATGGCTGGAGTAGTTGTGATTGGATTAAATCCAGAACCTTGAGAAGACCACGTGACTGTTTGAGCGGTGTTAGTATAGGAAGTCATGTTAATGTCTGAGTCAATGAAGTAGCCGATAGAATAGGTTTTTGAACCTGAACTTTGAAGACTGTCCGTTATGCTGCTTATGGCTTGAGATATGTTCATGTAGACTGGGGCGTAATTCACGTAAATAGTCATGTTAAAGTTAGTCACGGGGCTGCTGTCGTAGAGCCTTGTCACGGCCCAAGTTATCACTATGTCCTGGCTGACTTGAGGCGAAGTTGAGGTAAAGTATAGAGCAACGTTCACTTCATCCCAAATCACCTGCGGGTTAGCTGGAACCTGACTGAAAACAGTATTTGAAAAGCTGGAGCCTGAAGCAGCATACGTGACTAACTCTATGTTTGGATCGGTTACTGTAAAATTGCACCATCCGTTCGTGATTGAATGAACCGTGCTGTTTATGACCAAGTTTCCAGAAGTGACGTCTGAACCGTTCCCGCCAAATATTACGCGGTAGGCCAATGTTACGGATTGGCTTATTCCTGTATGGGTAGAGTTTTGGTAGATAGAAGAGACTTCAATTACTACAGTTGAACCCCATGAGATTGTTAGGGTGTTGCCTGTGAAGGCCGTTAGGTGATAGAGAGTGTCGTTTGTAGCTTGGACGGTGAAGTTGTAGGTTGTTCCGGAAGCTTCGGCATCCGTCCATGTTAGCGATGTACTGTATTTTGTGTTGTTTCTTTGAATGGTTACTCCGAGAGTTGTAACGTTCGTTCCGTCAAAAGCATAGGTTGCCGTTGCATTCATGTGAACTGTGTTTCCACCTGTAGGAGCTGTCGTGTCTGTGTTGAGAGTTATGGTTAGGCTGTCTGAGGCTATATACAGAGTTTGATTCACTATACTCGTTCCAAGAGAATCTGTAGCGTAGACCGTGTATGTCCAATTAGCAACAGAGCTTTGGGCGGTTGCGGAAAAATTGAAGTTTCCAGTTGTCGAATTGTATGTTGTGGTTTGACCTTTGACAGTTCCAGCCGAAGAAACATATATCGTAGCTAGTCCTGAAGCTGGAGGGATGGTTGTTCCGTTATAGAGGATTGTTCCGTTCACGTAGAAAGTGGAGCCTTGACTGATTCTTGAAGATGTCGTGTTTGAAAAGGTAATTGCCAACTGTGCTAATTCCCAGTTCCATGTACAGTTTGAAGGCGTTGTTATTGAAAAATTGCCTGTGGTTGCAGAACCAAAAGTTCCTCCTGAAGAAAGGCTACCTGTGCCTGTCCAGCCAGTTGTCAAATATCCATTTGATGGAGTAGTAACTGTTGAATTTGCAGTTGCGCCACTGTTGTACCAGCCTTGTCCGGTTGCGCTGTCGTGAGAAGATGAAACGGTGAAGTAGTATTGGGTTGTCCAATCGTTAGTTGTAACAGTCTTAGGAGCGTTCATCGTTATTCCGTTACTCTGATAGTAGTTAGAACCTGAAGCGTCTCCTCCCCAACTAGTGAACACATACTGAACACCACTACCGCCAGAAACTGTTCCAGATGAAAGGGATACGTAAGCGGTAGACCCACTGTAATACCATCCAGCTCCACTTGGAGTAGGAGGTGGAATGAAAGAAAATGTTAAGTAATACTGTGTCTGCCAGTTCCAAGTTATCGAGGAAGCTTGAGTTATCGTGAAAGACGTTGACGTTCCGCTTCCAGAAGAAGGAACACTCCCTGTTCCTGTCCAGCCCGTGCACACATATTGAATTCCTGTTCCGCCTGACACGGGCGAAGTAACAGAAGCCGTAACTGAAGCTCCAGAAATATAGCTATGAGAACCAACTGACGGAGATGGTGTGTCGTAAGTTGAAGTAACGGTTAATGTGTATACTGGGTTGCCCCATACTTGAAAAAGCATATCATATGTTGGGCTACCAGGAGCAGCCCAACTGGAACCACTGTTATCCGAATAGCAATACTGTCCCCCCGAATAAGGATTCAGAAATGAAAAATACACTTCTACATAGTTAGTGGCATCATTAACCGTGTCGGATACGACTATGGAATACTGAGTGTTAGGTTGTAAAGAATACTCGGTTAGACTGATTGGATAGTATCCGGGACTGCCTATAGTCGCTTCGTTAATGGTTCCGCTTGTTAGAATTGTTGATGTTGGTAAGTTGCCAGAAGCAGTATTGATTGTCACAGTTAAACTTCGCGTCGGAGAACCACTTTTTGCTAAGTACAGATACACAGATGTTACTGTATGGCCTGTGGCTCCTACAGTGAAGGTTTGAGCGTGCCAATGGGAATCAAAGACCATCCCATAACCTTCTGCTGATCCAGTGCTGTTTTCATATTCTGTACTGGCTTTTACACGTGGAATAAAGAGTAGCATCAGCATTACAAAGCTGACTAGTAGAATTGCTAGAATGGTTGACGTGAATACTTTTTTATTTTTTGATTTGTTCAACGTTCAATCGCTCCTAATGACTCGAAGTCTTTCATTAGCGCGAGGCCATTCTCACACTGTAGAAGCAGGATGCAGGTACTATTCAGTTCAGAAATGTAAAACGCGCAAAGTCTACCGCAAACTATAGTGTCCTCAACCTTAATCTGAATCTGCTTTCCAATGAAGGATTGAATCAAATCTGGGTTCATGGCTGTTCCTTCTTTCTGAGATGCTGGAGTTCTCCACGCGCCAACAGTCCGAGCGCGAAGCAAAGAAAGCCTATCACGAGAACGTAGACATCTTCAATCATTGGCTAGGGCCTCTTTTTCTAGTCTGGAGGAACTGCAAGGAGATGTATGCCCCGAAGAAGAAACAAGCCAAAAATGCCAACAGTTGGAAGTTAGCCGCTAAGAATGAAACCAAATCTTTCACGCTCTGTGGAAGAACATTCATACTTCCAGCGATTATGTAGCAAAGCGCAAAAATACCTGCCATTAACGCGAACTTCGATATCAGGCTCGACCAGATTTTATTTG
>Ga0116124_1002662_pt1 | contig 10801 bp, 9 predicted proteins | sample June2015DPH_13_1_2_FD_89728 | JGI IMG/M metagenome (GOLD analysis project Ga0116124, IMG submission 89728) | Peatland microbial communities from SPRUCE experiment site at the Marcell Experimental Forest, Minnesota, USA - June2015DPH_13_150 | ecosystem: Environmental > Terrestrial > Soil >... | reverse complement strand
GGGAGCGATCTGTCCGCCAACCCCCCGGGCACGGTCCTCTCGACCGACGTGAATTGGGGTATTTACAGTTTCTACGCGACCGATTCCTGGCACATCCTGCCCACACTGACCGTCAACTACGGCTTGAACTGGGGCATCGACGTGCCCGCCCAGGAAGCCACGGGTAAGCAGATCATCGCTGTGCTGGCGTCGAGCGGCCAGGTTCTGGATCCAGTCGCTTACCTGCAACAGCGGCAACAGGCGGCGCTCAATGGCCAAGTCTATAATCCCCTGATCGGGATGGACCCCATCAATTCCGTCCATCGCCAGTATCCTTACAACATCGTCTATAAGGACTTTGCCCCCCGCATCGCCGTCGCATGGAACCCGAAAATCAACGGTGGTTTATGGGGATGGCTCTTCGGCAACGGCAAGACCGTTTTGCGCGGCGGTTATGCGCGTCTGTACGATCGTTTGAATGGCGTGCAGAAAGTGATTAATCCGCTGCAAGCCCTGGGCTTCGGTCAGACGCTGACGTGCCTGGGTCCCTCCACTACGGGCCAGTGCCTGGGATCGTCCGGCGTCAATCCGGCTACTGCGTTTCGCGTCGGCATCGACGGCGCCTCCATCCCCATCCCGGCGTTGTCGGCAACCGCTTCGGTTCCGATGATTCCGGGTAACAGCACCGTACCTAGCGCCAATCAACCCTTTTCGACGGAAACCTATAACATCAGTCCCAGCTATCAGCCCTCGCCGAATAACTCCTGGAACTTCACGATTCAGCGTGAACTGCCCGGCAATTCGGTGCTGGAGATTGGCTACATACGCCGCAGTGCGTCTCAACTTTACGCGCCGGCGGATTTGAACCAGGTGCCGTTCTTTATGACGGCCGGCGGGCAGACGTTGGCGCAAGCTTTCGACGCGGTCGCGGCGCAACTTCGCGCGGGCAGCGCGGTAACCGCGCAGCCGTTTTTCGAATCGGCCCTAGCGGGCAGCTCGCTGTGCAAAGCCCCGAACACGAGTTGCACGGCGGGCGTGGTTGCCTCTTACAGCTCGAGCTTCCTGGCGCAGCAGGTCCGCACGCTCTGGAATGCCATCCAGCCTTCGTTCGCCGTGGGTCCAGGAACCGCCGCGGCCACCCAAATGACTACGTTCTTCGTCTACACCAACCGAGGCTGGTCCAATTACAACGCGGGCTTCATCACGTATCGCACCCGCAACTGGAAGGGGCTGGCGCTGGATGCCAATTTCACCTATGCGCATTCGCTCGACGCCTCCGGTTTAAACCAGGACCAGGACACCGCGGGAACGAACGCCTTCAACCTGCAGTATGATTACGGCACTTCGGTTTTCGACCGGAAGTACGTATTCAACCTGCTCGGCTCCTACCAACTGCCGTTTGGTCATAGCGGGAACAAGGTGCTCGACGGAATCGCAGGCGGCTGGTCCATATCGCCGATCTTCAGCGCGTATAGCGGGCTGCCGATCAAAGTCACGGACGGCTCGAGCCAGGAGTTCGGGCAAGGGACCAGCAGCAGCGCGGGCGCCATCCCGCTAGTGAAGGTCACTCCGGGTAATAGCGTGCATTCCGGCGTCGCCGGCAATAGCACTACCCAGGTCGGCGTGTCCGGCAATCCGGCCACCGGCGGCACCGGGCTGAATCTCTTCGGGGATCCCAACGCTATTTACAGCTCCTTCCGTCCGATCCAGGTCAGCGTGGATACCACCAGCATGGCCGGCATATTGCGCGGCATGGCGCACTGGAACCTGGACCTGAGTGTCGCGCGTAAGTTCAAGCTCACGGAACGCCTCTCGACCAGGTTCTCCGCCCAGTTCTTCAACATCTTCAACCACGTGATGTTTTTCGATCCGGCGTTGAGCCTGCAAGCTCCGACTACTTTTGGCGTGATCGGCAGCCAGTTGAACTCGCCGCGCGCAATCAGCCTGGGTCTGCATCTCGATTTCTGACGGCGCGAGCGGAAGATCGCTTGGCCCGCGGGTTGCTCGCCCGTCCGAGGCAGAGCCTCGCTAGAATAGTGCAGGGTAGCTTATGAAGAACAGACTTTGTCTGAAGAGGCTCGTTCTCGTCATCGCGGCTGCGTCCGCGGCTGTCGCTTTCCAGGCGGACAAAGATTCGGAAGTGGCGCGCTGGAAGCAGGAGGCCGCCAGAGTCACCATCATCCGGGACGATTGGGGCATCGCGCACGTCTACGGAAAAACCGACGCCGACGCGGTCTTCGGCATGGAGTACACGCAGGCCGAGGACGACTTCAATCGCGTCGAAACGAACTACGCCATCTCGCTGGGGCGCCTGGCGGAGGCCGAGGGGGAGTCGAGAATCTACCAGGACCTGCGGATGAAGCTCTTCATCGACCCCGCGGAGCTGAAGAAGGACTACGCGGCCAGCCCGGCGTGGCTGCGGAAGCTCATGGACGCGTTTGCCGACGGCCTGAATTACTACCTCTACAAGCACCCCGAAGTGAAGCCGCGGGTCATCCGGCGATTCGAGCCGTGGATGGCGCTCTCCTTGACCGAGGGAAGCGTTCCCCTCGGCGGCGACATCGACAGGGTCAACCTCAACCAGCTTGCGGCGTTCTACGGCAAAGCTCCGGCGATCCAGTAGCCTGCGGCGGAGGCGGACGCGCCGGAGCCCGGCGGATCGAACGGCGCTGCCGTCGCACCCTCGAACACGGCTGCCCATCACGCGCTGCTGCTGATCAATCCGCACACGTCGTTCTACTTCCGGTCGGAGCTGCAGATGGCCAGCGACGAGGGCCTGGATGCTTACGGCGCGGTGACCTGGGGCCAGTTTTTCATCTACCAGGGGTTCAACGACCGCGCCGGCTGGATGCACACCTCGAGCGGCGTCAATGCAGTGAGCGAGTACCTGGAAACGGTGGCGCAGAAGGGCGGCCGCTTCTTCTACAAATACGGGAGCGAGGAGCGCCCGGTGGCGGCGGCGGAGATCGCCGTGCCGTACCAGACCGCCGGCGGGATGGCGGAGAAGAAATTCATGGTCTACCGCACGCATCACGGGCCCATCGTGCGGGAGCTGAACGGCAAGTGGGTGGCCATCCGGTTGATGCACGAGCCGGTGAAGGCGCTGACGCAATCCTACACACGCACCAAGGCGAGGGACTACAAGGCGTACCGGCAGACCATGGAACTGAAGGCCAACTCGTCGAACAATACGATCTTCGCGGATGCCGATGGGGACATCGCCTACTTTCACGGCAACTTCATTCCCCGGCGCGATACCAGCTTCGACTGGACCAAGCCGGTGGATGGCAGCAATCCGGCGACGGAGTGGCAGGGGCTGCTTTCGGTGGACGAGACGCCGCACCTGCTCAACCCCAAGAGCGGCTGGCTCTACAACACCAACAACTGGCCGTGGTCGGCGGCGGGGCCGAGCAGCCCGAAGAAGGAAGACTATCCGCCTTACGTCGAGACCGGCGGCGAATCGGCGCGCGGGCTGCACGCCATCCGGGTCCTCGAGAACAAGAAGGATTTCACGCTCGACTCGCTGATCGCGGCGGCGTTCGATAGCTACCTCACGTGGTTTGAGAAGCCCATCCCGGCGCTGATTGACGCGTGGAACGGGATGCCCGCCTCCAATCCGCTGAAGGCCAAAACGGTCGAGCAGATCGCCCTGCTGCGCAAATGGGACCTGCGCTGGGCAGTGAATTCGATACCCACGTCGCTGGCGGTGTTCTGGGGCGAGGAGGTGCGGCGGGTCAACGGTGGCGGGAGGAGAGGGGGCGCGGCCACGGGCGACAACATCGCCCAAGTGCCGGCTCAAGAGCTGCTGCAAGCGCTCGCGGCTGCCTCCGACAGGCTGACGGCCGATTTCGGAACCTGGAAGACGCCGTGGGGCGACATCAATCGGTTCCAGCGCCTGAACGACGATATCGCGCCGCGGTTCGACGATGCGGGGCCGAGCATTCCGGTGGGCTTCACATCCGCGCAGTGGGGCTCGCTGGCGTCATTCGCAGCGCGGGCCTACCCAGGGACGAAGAAGTGGTATGGCGCCAGCGGGAACAGCTTCGTGGCGGTGGTGGAGTTCGGCCAAACCGTGCGGGCCAAGGCGGTGACCGCCGGCGGAGAAAGCGGCCATCCGGCATCCCCGCACTTCAATGATGAAGCCACGCGGTACTCTACCGGCGACTTGCGGGAGGTTTACTTCTACCGCTCGCAACTCAAGGGGCACACCGAGCGGGAGTACCATCCCGGAGACTGAGGCTGCTGGCGCCGCCCCTGGCACCTCAAGTACCGTTCAAGTACCGGCATTACTGTTACTCCCGCCAAAGCGCAAGCATAATGGACTCGTTCCGGAGAAAAACGAGACGAGATTATGGCTTGCAGCATCGCTTGGGACGGAGAAAGCAAAGCACCTGAAGGCATAGCTGGGGACCGGCGCTTCGACCGGCGCTATCCCATCCTGCTGGACTTGCGGTGGAAACTGATCCACCGGAAACGGGTTCTGGATGCGGGGGAGGGCAGCACCCTCGATCTCTCAGGCGGCGGCGTCCGCTTTAAGTCTGGCCGGACATTGCCCGTGGGATTGAACATAGAGTTGGCCATTTCCTGGCCGGTGCTTCTGCGCGATATAGCCCCCATGCAACTCGTGGTGCAGGGCCGGATTGTGCGATCGGAGGGCGGCCAAATCGCCATCCGGATGATTCAGCATGAGTTCCGGACCGTGGGAATGCCCGCCAACCATTGCGATGCGCCGTCCAATGGCGCCCGTCCCCACACGCCTTTCCTGGCGACTGTCAATCGGGCAGCAAGTCTCGCAAAGATCCAGTAGGAAAAGGGGACAGACGCACTGCTGTCCCATCATAAATCGAACAGGGTCAATTGATTGGAGGTCACCTCTGGAGGAAGTTCATAGTCTGTGCCTTCAAATGCCTGTAAAATGGGCATTTTCTCAAACAGGGTCACGCTCAAAATCTGTAGGATTTTGTAGAGGCTCGCTTCCAGGCCGAGCCGCTTCTTGAGAATCGCCACCAGCAGGTAGACGATCAGCGCGATCCAGAGTTGCGTCTTCACAGCGTTGGGTGAAGTGCCGTAAAACTTCTTCACCCGCAGATGTTGCTTGATCCACTTGAAGAACAACTCCACGCTCCACCGGCTCTTGTACAACTGGGCGACGGTCAGGGCGGGTAGCGCGAAATTGTTCGTGAGAATACTCAGACGCACATCGTGCTCGGCATCAAAGTAACGGACCTGCCGGGCGGGGACCGGATAGCGACGAGAGGAATCCTGACCGGTAAGGACGATGGTTTGATCGCAGCGCAACCCCGTGCTCTTATCCACGGGGCGGGAGTAGCGCCGCCGGTACTGCATGTTCACACGGGCGCGCACCACGAAGAACGCGGCCGCCAGGACGAAACGGTAGAGTCGCAGGAAATGGATGTACCCTCGATCCATGACATAGAACGACCCCGCTTCCAGTACGAGGTCATCCCACGCGCGGACGTCGCTGACGCGCCCCGGCGTAATGAGCACAAAGCTGGGGATACTGCCGCGTACGTCCAGCAAGGTGTGCATCTTCACAGCCGCTTTGCTGCGTTCATGGGGGGCCCATGGGAATAGCGCCAAGCACAGGTCGATCGTGGTGGAGTCGAGAGCATACACCGTCTCCTCCAGTTCCACGCCCATCTCTTCGTGGGCGTAAAGCTCGCGCGCCTCACGGATGAGCACTTGCGCCACATCGGCATAGATGCGCCAGTCGCGTTGCTCGTTGGCATGAGCCAGGGTGTTGCGTGCAACCTCGCTGCGGAATCCCATGTGGTAGAGCCGCGGTTGCATGCTGCGCAGGCAAGCCTCGATATCGCGAAGGCTCTCGCGGTAAGTGAGCTGAGCGAAGGCCAGCGCGAGGAATTGGCCGAGGCAGGAGAAGCTCTGCACTTTGTAATCGCCTCGATAGCGCTCTACGCAACGATGGAACTCGAAGAGCGGAAAGAAGTCCATGACTTGAGAGAAGATGGTTCGTCCGGTATGCACGACATCCCATTTTCCCCTGCGCAGGTCGAAATCAATTCAAATCGTTTTTGCTACGATCGGGGCTAAGCCTTGAGGGATGTGGTGGCTACAAGCCCTATCGCAAAAACGTTGGGACAGCAGTGGGTCAGACGCATTTTTGCGCCTTCCGAAAATGCGTCTGACCCCTTTTCCCTTACCGCGTCCGCTTGACGACGCCAGCTTCAATCGGGGCGGCCGCTGGGCCGGGCGCGCCCACAGGATCCGCGATGCCCGCGGGTCCCGGGGTCTCCGGGGTAGCCGGCTTGCGAGGCGGCCGCCGGTCCAGGCGGTTGGTGATGAACTCCTCGCGCGCCTTGTGCCGGCGCGACGTCCCTGGGTTGCCTCCCAGCGCAGCCCACTCCTCCGCGGTGATTTCCTGAATCGCCAGCAGATATTTCTGGTAGTAGTTTCGCAGCCGCTCCTGCACCGGATTGAGGGCCGAATGGTACAGCAGAAACAGCACCTCGTCCGGCGCCGCCGGGGAGACCAGGTGGTACACCTGCGAGGCCTTCTTGATGCGCGCCGAGCGAAGCGCCCTCTCCAGCTTCTTGGCGCGAGCTTCCAGCTTCTGCCACTGATCCACCTGCGCTTTGGGCATCTCGGTGGCGGCGATCAGAGCCTGCTTCTCCTTGGGGGTAAGCCTCTCGGTGAGCGCCCACAGGAAAGGTCCGAAACGCGCCGTGCGCGAACGGGCGTCGTCGGGCAGCAGACGGCTGATCCTCTCAAACCTGGTGATGCCGGGCAGGTTCATCTTGGGACCGGCCAGCACGGGCGAGAACAGCGTCAGCAGGCCGGCCTCGCCGAGCGCCCGCAGAATGTCGGCCGGATTGTCTTCGGCGCCGATGCGTCTGAGCTCCTCGGCCAAGGCCCGCGGTGGAATCATCTTCTCCACCCCGGCGTCGCGCGCGTTGGCCACCTGCATCTGGGTGCGCTCCTCCACCGTGAAGCCCAGGCGTACGCGGAACCGAACCAGGCGAAGCAGCCGGGACGGATCGTCGTAAAAGCCGTACGCGTTAGACGCGCGAAGCTCGTGACGCTCGATATCCGCCAGCCCGTTCATAGGGTCGAGCAGAAGCCCGCGCGAAGCCTTGTTTAGCGACAGCGCGATGGCGTTGCAGGTGAAGTCGCGGCCCCTGAGATCCTCTTGGATAGTGGCTGGTGTCACCTGCGGCTTGCCTCCCGCGCGCGCGGATTTCTCCTGCCGCGACATGGCAACCTGCGCCGTGACACCGGTGGGGAACACCAGTTCCGCGCTCTTGCGGTTGTCATCCTCCAGCACCGTCCTGGCGCCGGCGTTCTCGCAGAGGGCTTTCGCCACCTTCAGCGCGTTGCCTTCCACGGCGAAGTCCAGGTCGCGGATGCGGAATCCGGCCAGCATGTCGCGCATCGCGCCACCCGTCAGGAACACGTTGACGTTGGCCTGTCCAGCAGCCGTTTGCACCTCTTCTACCACCCGGTTCTGATCCGAACTCAGGTGGCTTTCCAGCATGTAGATGTAATCGCTCATCGCATCGGGTCTCCGTTCAGGCTCGGGGGTGGTGTTTCTCTACAGTGTCCCGAAGCCTCGACCGCATGACATGCGTATAAATCTGCGTGGTCGAGATGTCGGCGTGCCCCAGCATGACCTGCACACTACGGAGGTCGGCCCCGCCCTCGAGCAGGTGCGTGGCGAAGCTGTGACGAAGCACGTGGGGCGTAAGCCCATCAAATATCCCTGCTTTCCGGCCATATCCGGCCAGAAGCTTCCAAAACGCTTGGCGGGTGAGGCAGCCGCCGCGCGCGGTTATGAAAAGGTATCGGCTGGCCCGGCCCTTGAGGAAAGCGCCGCGGCCGTTGGCGAGATAATCTTCGACGGCGCGGACAGCTTCCTTCCCAACTGGCACCAGACGCTGCTTATTACCCTTGCCGGTGGTCCGCAGAACCCCAAGGTCCAGGTTCAGGTCACCGACACCCAGCCGGCACAACTCCGAGACCCTCAAGCCGGTGGCATAAAGCAATTCCAGCATGGCGCGGTCCCGTAGACCCCTGGGGCGGGAACTGTCGGGAGCCGCAATAATTCTATTGATCTCCTCTAAATTCAGGAACTTAGGAATCGTCTGCCATTGCTTCGGCGCGCGCAAGTGCTCCGTCGGGTCAGACTCGACGAGCCCTTCCCTCAGGAGAAAACCGTAGAAGTTTCGGAGAGTGGTAAGATGTCTGGCGATGGACCGGCTGCTCAAACCAGATTGGTATAAATGATCCAGATAATGGCGGAGCGTTTCCGTGCCGGGCAGCGCCGCGCCCTCTCCGAGAAAGGTACTAAACCTTGAAAGATCAGTGGCATAGGCTTCCAATGAGTTGGCCGAGAGGCCGCTTTCCAGACGGCAGAAGTTCAGAAATGCGGTCATCTGGTTGCGGAACCGGGCGGAATTTGCGTTCAGCACTCCAGACATCGTGCCAATGATACAATAAGCGCCGAAATGTTTGATACATAGTTGTAGCAAAAGAGGCAAGATTTGGCCAGTTCCACCACCAAAAAAGTAGTCATCCGAAGATTCCAGAAGGAACCGCTGGCCGGGTACGTCAATTCGGGTTCCTACCTGCAGCCGGCTGGAGTGGATCTGCTCTCGGCACAGGGCAACGTCTCGACCGTCCCCTATGAGGAGATCAAGACCATTTCTTTTGTGCGCGATTTTGAGGGCGCCGGGGAGACCGGGCGGCGGGTTTTCAATACCCGCCCGAAGATGGAGGGGCTCTGGGTGAGCCTCCAGTTCCGGGACGGCGAGGTGATGGAGGGAATCATGCCCAACAACCTGCTGCAACTGGAGCCATACGGGTTTACGGTGATTCCCCCGGATCCGTACAGCAACCATCAACGGGTTTTCATTCCGCGGGCCGCGGTCGAGTCCGTCGAGGTGCTGGGAGTGGTGGGGAGTCCGCTGAAGAAACGGAAGGCTAAAGCCGTTCCCAAGGAGCAGATCGGGTTGTTCGACGAGTAGGCACGCGGGGTTCCCGCCGATTTCGTGGGGCCCCCGCGGATTTGTGGTCAAAAAGCGCACTTGCCGTATCGCGGACGGCGGCAAAACGAGATACAGTATACTAGTATTTAATACAAACGAGTCTCAGTTGGAGGTTTTATGAAGTTCCGCAACCTGATCCTGGCGACCGCCGGGCTCCTGTTCTTTGGTTTCACTTCGCTGGCCCAGATCACGGCCATCGAAGGAGATGTGAAGGGTGATGACGGGAAGCCGCTGGTGGGCGCCGTGGTGAAGATCGATCGCTACGACATTACCGCACACTACAAGACCAAGACCGACAAGAAAGGACACTACTTCTACAACGGTTTGCCGCTGGGCAATTATAACGTCACGATAGAAGTGGACGGCAAAGACGTCGATCACACCACGGGCGTGAGGTCGAGGTTGGGCGATCCCACCAACGTTTCTTTCAACTTGCAGGCCTCCAAGCAATCCCGCGACGCGGCTCAGGCCGCCATGCAGAAGGCCGCCGAAGGCGGCCAGTTGCCCAAGGACATGGAGCGCGGCATGACCGCCGCCGAGAAGGCCGCGTGGGAGAAAACCCTCAAAGAGCGGGAAGGGCAGTTGAAGCAGCACAAGGAGTTGAACGACGCGTTCAACGCCGGCATGACGGCCATGGCGGACAAGCAGTACGACCAGGCGGTTCAGGCCTTGACCAAAGCCAGCGAGATCGGTCCCCAGGAGCTGGCCGTTTGGGCCAACCTGGCGGACGCTTACATGAAGCTGGCAGGCACCAAGACCGGGCCGGAGTTCGACGACGCCGCACAGAAGGGCCTGGATGCTTACTCCAAGGCCATCGCGCTGAAGCCTGAAGATGCTGCCACCCACAACAACTACGCCTTGGCGCTGGTGCAGGCCAAGAAGATCCCCGAGGCCCAGGCCGAGCTCACCAAGGCCGCGCAACTCGACCCGACCAATGCCGGCAAGTATTACTACAATCTCGGCGCCGTGCTCACCAATGCCAACCAGGCCGATGCCGCAGCCGATGCCTTCCAGAAGGCCATCGCCGCCGATCCGAAGTACGCCGAGGCCTATTATCAATATGGCGTCTACCTGGTGGGCAAGGCGTCATTTGGAGCCGATGGCAAGGTGACGCCGGTTCCCGGGACCGTGGAGCAATTCCAGAAGTACCTCGAGCTTGCTCCCACCGGCCAGTTTGCGCAACCGGCCAAGGACATGCTGGCCACCCTCAGCGCCACCGTGGATGTTTCTTACAAGAACCCCAACGCCAAAGAGGCTCCCAAGAAGAAGAAGTAGTAAGCTAGAGTCCGGGGCGGAAGCATCGCGTCCCGCCCCGATTCCATGATCCGCCTCTTCTTTCGATTCATTGTCCTCCCCGTTTTGCTTTTCTACCTGGTGAGAGCAATCCTCAGGAGCATCATCGAGGGTTTCCGCTCGACTCTCGGGCCGCAGAACGCGGTCAGGCAACCGCCCGCGGTGCGCTCCGGAGGAGAACTCAAGAAGGACCCGGTGTGCGGCACGTATGTCTCGACCACCGCCAGCATCGCGCGGACAGTCAACGGAGAGGTCCTCCATTTCTGCTCCAAAGAATGCAGCGAGAAGTACCGTGTGGTGTGAGGCGACTGACACACGCGTCCCAAGGCGCGCGGCCCAGAGGGCACCCCGGCGCCGCGTGGACGCCGGTGTCTGTCGCCGAGTTTTGTGGTCGCGGTGTTAGCGCGAGCAGCACGGGCTGGTACTGATGATTTCCGGAAAGCCGGGTCTCTTGCCGGTATCGGCGGCGAAGTAGCGCTGTTCGGAGAGAGTGCGGTAGATGGCTC
>Ga0116124_1002651_pt1 | contig 10824 bp, 10 predicted proteins | sample June2015DPH_13_1_2_FD_89728 | JGI IMG/M metagenome (GOLD analysis project Ga0116124, IMG submission 89728) | Peatland microbial communities from SPRUCE experiment site at the Marcell Experimental Forest, Minnesota, USA - June2015DPH_13_150 | ecosystem: Environmental > Terrestrial > Soil >... | reverse complement strand
CTCGTGTCACCGGGAGCTGGTACGCCAATTCCACATCCCCCGTCAGGATGAGGACCAACTGGTCACCGGGGCCGAGGCGGTAGTCCGGGTCCACCGGGCCCGACGCGAGAGGATTGAACTGCGTCGTCGTGCGCCGGAAGACGTCGAGGCCGAACACCCGCGGGCGATGGACCCGCTCCGCCAACCGGAACGTGGCCAGCGAGTCCATGCGCAGGAACCCGAGCGTATCCCGCTTGGTCGGGATCGAATCCACGCCGATTGAGAAACCGAGGGAGTCGAGAAGCAGGGAATCGTCGCGCGTGAGGAAGATCGAGTCGCGGCGCGCGCCCAGCGTGTCCGTGACGGCCCCGAACGTGCCGATGCCCAGGACGGAGACCGCGCGGAGCATCTCCTGCGTCGGGTTGGGGGCCGCCTGGCCCGCTGGAGCCGCCCCCAAGTACTGGTCAATCAGATTCTCCGGGTAGCCGGCTGCGCGCAGCCGCGCCCGAATCTGGTCCGGCGTCAAGCCGCTGCTCTGGATCGCCTGGCGGATCTGGTCGCCCATGCCGGGCTGTTGGGTGTACTGCTGGAGCTGCTGGTCGGAGACGTTGGCGGGTCTTGTAGGTACCTGCTGCGCGGCGACGCTGGGTGTCAGGGGCCAGGTGTCGGGTGTCAGGGACCCGCCCGCCGCCCCAAGGCCCAGCGAGCCCAACTCGATGGCCACGAGGGTCAGGAAGGACCGCCTGAGAACCTTCCAGGCGCCCTGGTGAGCCGGGCTCGACCCGTTACGCCGACGCGTCACGCTCCACGTCCGGTTCATCGCGGTACGTTCGCCCTTCTCGATGTCCTGCCCCGGATGCTGCAAAGTACTCTGCACGGCAAAGCAAACATGGGGCTGCCCGACGGTTCAGTCAAGAGACAGCGGCCAAGTATCGAAGGGGCAGGAGGTTTGCGCAACAGCCGTCACCGGCAGGCGCGTGAATTCGCGCCACGCCGGCATGTTAGGACGACGCCGGCGAGGAGGTCTCGTTGAGCTTCCCCTCGCGGCGCGCCTTGATGGGGTCGCCTTTCCACCAAGCCGAGGTTCAGCGTGCCGGGGTGGTGGAACTGGTAGACACAGCTCCCTCTCAAGGTGCTGGGCGAAAGCCCGTGCGAGTTCAAGTCTCGTCCCCGGCACGATCCCGGCACGGAATCAGGTGGAACGCATTGCGTTCGCCCGGGTGAACGCTTACACTAACTCGCACCTTGAGAGGGAGCTGAGTCGGTTTCAGCCGCCCTGGGGCCGCCGAGAGACTGGCGGCCCCGACTTTTCGAGAGTTGAGTGCTCGCGGGCCGTGAGGACGGAAAGGTCGCCGTCGCCACCCGCCCAGCGGCGGGTTCAGGAGATCCAGAAGTCATCGCCTGGCGCGGTTCGCGAGCGGCGGGGGGATCCGAAAGGGTCCCCCGCTTTGCATTGGTTTCACGTGATCTGGCCCCCGGCGGCAGCGCGAGGCTCCTGAAGACTCGCGCCAGACCGGCACACCGGGTTACCATATTCGCCCCATGCCCAAGCCACCCGAGTTCGCTCGCACCCGGAGTCCGCTGCCGAAGGACCGCCGCATCAAAGTCGCCCTCGTGGGCTGCGGCCGGATATCGAAGAGCCACCTCGACGCACTCGAAGCGCACACGACCGACCTCGAGCTGGTGGCTGTTTGCGACACCGACCCCAAGGCTCTGGCCGCTGCACAGGAGAAGACCGGCGCCGTGGGGTTTCCTTCCCTCGATGCCCTCCTCGCCGAGTCGGACGCGGAGCTGATCGTCCTCGCCACGCCGAGCGGCCTGCATTCCGCCCAGGCCATCCAGGCGGCGCAAGCGGGCCGGCACGTGATGAGCGAGAAGCCCATGGCCACCCGCTGGGACGACGGGAAGCGGATGGTCGAGGTGTGCGACAAGGCCGGCGTTCAGCTCTTCGTCGTGAAGCAGAACCGGCTGAACCCCACCGTGCGCCTGGTCAAGCGCGCCATCGCCAAGAACCGGTTCGGGCGGATCTACACGGTAACGTGCAACGTCTTCTGGACGCGGCCGCAGGAGTACTACGATTCGGCGAGGTGGCGTGGCACGTGGGAGTTCGACGGTGGCGCCTTCATGAACCAGGCGAGCCACTACGTCGACCTCCTCGACTGGCTGATCGGGCCGGTCGAGTCGGTGTACGCCTACACCGCCACCCTCGCCCGCCGCATCGAGGTGGAGGACACGGGCGTCGCCGCCATCCGCTGGCGGAACGGCGCCCTGGGCTCGATCAACGTCACGATGTGCACCTACCCCAAGAACCTCGAGGGCTCGGTCACGATCCTCGGCGAGAAGGGCACGGTGCGTCTGGGCGGAGTCGCGGTGAACAAGATCGAGCACTGGGATTTCAAGGAGCCTGACGCCGAGGACGACGCGAAGTGGCAGGATGCGAGCTACCAGCCCAGCTCGATCTACGGTCAGGGCCACGCGCTCTACTACGACAATGTGATCAAGGCATTGCGGGGCGAGGCGCCGGCGGAGACGGACGGTCGGGAAGGGCTGCGCTCGCTGGAGCTGTTGATAGCGATTTACCAGTCGGCCCGCGACGGCCGCCAGGTAGGCCTGCCGCTGGAGTACTGAGAGCGCCGCCGAGTGCCCCCGCCCGCCCGGGCGGCGTTCGTTTGATCGGCAGTGGGTTCATTCCGGTATCGCTCTCCCGGACTCGCTGTCTATCTTCGGCCCATTGCTCACCTGCGCCGTACCCCGGTAGATTTGGTCATACTTCTGACCAGTTTCTCGGGGGCGGCATGAGGGCGGTGCCACTGGCGATGGCGAAGGCGAAGCTGAGCAGCTTGCTCGACGCGGTCGCGACTAGCGAAGAGAGCGTGACCATCACGCGGCACGGAAGACCGGTGGCGGTGCTCGTCAGTCCCGACGAGTTCGACGGCTGGCAGGAAACGCTCGCGATCCGATCGGACCCCGCGCTGATGCGTGAGATCCGTCGCGGTCTCGCGGCGCTGCGGCGCAGCCGCAGGCTCTACACGCTGGATGAGCTGTTCGAGCCGCCGAAGGAGCGGTGACGGCCCGCCGCCGGGTGCGGGTTCCCGCGGAAGTGGTGGCGCTGCTTCGAGGCCTGCACCCGGAGTTGAAGCGACGAATCCGGGCCGGCTGTGACCGGCTCGTGCAGGATCCCGGGGTGGGCAAGGCGCTCCGGGGCGAATTGGCCGGACTGCGGAGCCTGAGAGTCGGGCGAATCAGAGTCGTGTATCGCGAGTCTCCCGCCGCCATCGACATCGTGGCGGTCGGCCCCAGGGATCGAATCTACGAGGAGACCCTGAGACTGGTGCGGCGCTAGAAGAGCCCGACGCTGACAGCCCCGCCCCGGAGCCGCACACCGGGCAGCGGGAAGTGCACTTGGTCGAGCACGGCGGCGACCTTGGGCCACCAGCTCGCGCGGACCGGCAGGCCGCGCAGCTCCAAGTCCAGCGCGGCGTACCATTCGTGCTGGGCCGGGAACTGCGTCACCCACGCTGGCGTCGAATGGCCGACTGCGACGCCGAGCCAGCGCGGCCACCACGCCGGCCCGACTCCACCCCGCGCCGGATTGATGCTCAGGTAGTACCGCTGGCCCGAGTAGTCGCTCAGCAGGTTCGGCTCGCCGGCTGCGTTTCGATGGCGGAACTCGACCGACGGCCAGTACCACCCCTTGAGGCTCACCGCCCGCGTCGCCGGCCACCGCGTGTGCACCACCGGCAGCAGCGCGCCCACCGCATTCGCCAGGTTCTTCGCGGTCTCGAAGCCCGTCGAGTGGAAGCCGTCCACGATCTTCTTGGGGAGCCCGACGGCGAACGCGGTCGCCGCCCCGAGCCAGGCCGCAGTCATCGGCGGCGCGCAGGCCCGCTCCCACGCCAGCGCTGCCGCCTGCGATGCCTCGTAGGAGGCCATGACGTGGAGCAGGTAGTCCTGTCCGGCCGCCGGGCTCCCGCCGTCGTTTACCCAGCTGAGACGGAAGCTCCCCACGGGTCCCTGCCACCAGTCGGAGGGGTGGAAGGCGGCCGCGAGGGCTTCGCCGGCCACGTACGTGCCGGCAATGACGGCGGCCCGGCCCCCGCGGATGGTGGAACATTCCTGAGCGGAGAGGGAGCCCGCGGCCAGCGCGACCGCAGCCACCGCAAGAGCGCCGCCCGCTCTCACTGCACGGCCCCGAAGCCAACCAGCTGCAAGTCGCCGCGTCCAAGGCGGCCGCGAACCGGCGGCGAGAGCAACGCCGCCAGCTCATCGGCCCGTTCCGCAGCGTAGCTGTCCAGTAGTCTGAGCGACGGGTCCGCACGGCCCGGGTGCACCATCAACTCTGTGAGTCCCTCCGGCAGGTCGTCGAGCAGCGCGAGAAGGTCCGACTGGAACCGCGCCCCGCCGCGCAGAGCCAGGCCGCGGAACGACGCAGTGCCCATCGGCCCGGCGGGCACGCCAAGCAATATCCACGCAACGGCCAGCGCGGCGCGCTTCACAACGCCGGAGAAGCGGGCGGGATGCGCGAAGAGCGGCTCGACAGGCCGCCTCACCCACGAGAGCCCTGTGGACGTCGCGGCGGCAGTCAGCGCGCCGCGCACGACCGCCAGTGCGTGCACGTGGTGGTGGCTGTCGGCGTGACTCACCTTGAGGCCCGCGCCGGTCAAGCGCGCCAACTGGGCATCGGCCTCGCGACGCACGTCGCCCGAGCGGACCCTGCCGGCGAGCGCCCGCCGCATCAATTTCGCGAAGGTCAGGAACCGGCCCGCCCCGTCCACCAGGCTCGGCACCGCTTCGGCCGGCGAGACCGGCACGCCCATGGTGAGGTTGAAGTGGAGTCCTACGTCCAAACGGGAGCCCAACGCGCAGGCCCTGCGCACCGCGTCGTCGAACCCGGGAGTGTTCACCATCATCGAGGCCGAAGTCACAACGCCGACCCCGACGGCGTCCTCGATCCCCGCGTTGACGCTCGACGCGAGCCCGAGGTCGTCGGCGTTGATGATGAGCTGCTTAGGCGTACCGCCCCCGGAAGCCGTTCGACCTGATCCGCGCCAGGTCGCGCACCATTCGCCACCCGTCGGCGACGAACCTCACGGTCGTCGGCTCGCTGTCGTAGTGGAACGTGACGGGAATCTGCGTCATGCGTAGTCCGTGCAGGTGCGCGACGTACAGGAGTTCCACGTCGAAGGCGAACCCGGCGATCGTCAGCTTTGGCACGATCCGTTCGGCGGCCGCGCCCGTGAGCCCCTTGAGGCCGGCCTGGCTGTCCAGGATGCGGGGAAGGACGGTGTGACGCACCAGCGCGTTGAAGATCCGACTCAGGAGGTGGCGCGTATACAGGTATCGAAAGAACACCGGACTCATCACGTAGCGCGACTCGGTGAGCACCCGGCACGCCACGACGACGTCACTCCCCGCCTCGAGCGCCGCCAGCACCTTGCCGATCTCCTCGACCGGATACGAGAGGTCCGCATCAAGGAAGATCCGGAATGCGCCTCGGGCGGCAAGGAGGCCACGACGGACGGCGCTCCCCTTGCCGCTGTTGACCTCGTTGCGCACGAGCACGAAGCCGTCCGCCGCGCCCCACCCGTCGAGGATCCGGGCGGCAGGGGCGTCACTCCCGTCGTCCACCAGCACGACTTCGGTGGGGAACGGTCGCGTGCGGCGGAACTCGGCGACGGCCCGAAGGTGATCGGGCAGGCGGTCCTCGCCGTTCCGGACGGGAATGATGACGGAGAGTTGGATCGGTGCGGCCACGAGTGCTCCCACCAGGGCACGGCGGCTCTGCCCGCGCATAGCGGAGTATGGGTTCCGGCGAGCGGTCGAGCAAGGATTGTCGTAGCCCGGGGCTCGGCGTAGGTTCGAGGCCGACTGTGTTCGCGTCACGGCGGTGGACGTGGTGGGCGCTCGCGCTCGCCCTCGGCTGCGCGGCGCAGCTCGCCACGGCGCTCTGGCGGCTGCACGGCGCCGCGGACCCGTATACGGCTGACGACGACGAGCAGTTCTACGTGGCCATGATCCGCCACGCGGCTTCCGGCCCCGTCCCCGTACCCAACTTCGGCGACCCGCAATGGCCGCGCGCTCGCAGCCCGTACGGCTGGGTGATGCCGGCTGCGGTCGCGCTGCCCCTGCGCGCCGGCCTCCCCGCGGGCTGGACGATCGACGCGCTGCGGGTCGTCGGCAGCGGCGCGAGCGCCTACCTCCTCATCCGAATCGGCGCGCTCGTCGCGACGCCCGAGGTGGGGGCGGCCATGGCCGCCATCCTGCTCCTCGATCCCGGCGCGGTGGACGGCAAGCCTCTGCTCGCCCTGATGGGCCGCGCCGCGCCGGCCTGGGACGTGGCCGGCCAGCTTCCGCTCTCGCGGCTGTACAACCCGGGCCTCGTGCTGCCGCTGTTCCTCTGGGCCGTCTTCGCACTCCTGGCGATGGCGGCGCGCCATCGGCCGCCAGGCCCCCGCATCACGACGGTGGCCGCCTTCGCCGCCCTCGGCGCCTGCGCCTTCTTCTACTGGTGGACCGCGGCGGCCGGCGGCGCCACCGCCTACGCGCTCGCGTTCAGGCGCCGGCGCGGGCAGACTGCGTGGGCGCTGGTCGCCCTCGGGGCGATGCTGGCGCTGGTGGCGCTCAACCTGGCGATCGGGCAGACGGGCGTGACAAGCCTGCAGCTCGGACTGCGGCTCGGATTCTGGCGCACCCACACGCCGTATTTCGTCACCCACGCCGCGTTCTGGGTCGGAGCCGCCGCCGGGGCGTGGCTGCTCCTCGGTCGCTGGCGCGTTCCCGCGGCGGCAGCGGCGCTGGGCGCGCTCACGCTCGGCACGTGGGCCGTGGTGCTCGGGCACACCGTGCTGAGCGGCTGGGACGTGGAGAGCAACCATTTCAGGCCCGTCCAGGGCGCCATGACCGTCATGACCGGGCTCACGCTGCTCTACTACGCCTGGAGGCGGTGGGGGAAGAGCGTGCCGGTGCGTGTGGCTGGAATCGGCCTGACCCTGGTGGTCGGATTCGCAGGCCCATTCTGGGCCGTGCGCGGCCTGACGGCTGCGGAGTTGAACGGCGCTCCCAGCGCGCCGGCGCAGGCGCGTGCGTGGTTGAGGAGAGGCGCTGTGCCGGACGATGCCGTCGTCCTGGTGCCCAGGGCGTTGCGAACGCCGGCGGCAGCGGTGCACGCCGGCGTGGTCTACGCGAACCCGTACCTGTTCGGGTGGGCGGTGCCGGACTCCGTGATCTGGGATCGCCAGGTGTGTGCGGCCGTCCTCACCGGCGAACCTCCGGCACGCGTGTTCGGCGACGCGATGCACGTGTATCCGTATTTCTGGCCGGTGTGGTGGCTGGGTCGGCCGCCCGGCATTCCCGTCGACGGCCTCGACTCCTACATGCCGATCATTCCACGCCTGGCGGTGCGGCTGCGCGTCGCCGTGGCGCGCGCCGCCGCCGACGGCGGACAGCTCCGTGTCGCGTGCCGGGACGCGCCCGACTACGTCCTCGCCATCGGTCCCGTCAGCGTCCGACGCGCGTTGGCGGCTGGCGCGGCGCTCGGCGCGCGCGTGGGATGGATGGCGAGCGACAGCTCCGCGGTCTGGCTACGGCTTTTCCGCCACGCAGAGTAGGGACACGCCGATCGGGAGATCGGCGCGCGCCAGCAGGGGAGCCTCGGCCTCGAAGATCAGCTTGAGCAGCGCGTTGACCGGGCGCGACGGCAGCTTGGCCTCCTCCGCGCCGGGAAGGCGCAGAATGCGGGAGAGCAGCCGAACGGCGGCGATGGGTCCCAGCAGCAGAGAATTGAAGTAGGTGACGCGTCGGATGCGGAAGCGCGGCTCGATGGCGGCGACCAGCGAGCCGCGGGTGTATCTGCGGCGGTCGTGAGTGAACTCGTCCGCCTGCCCCCGGAGCCAGGGCAGCGCCGGGACTGTTGCGAGCAGGATGCCGCCGGGCAGGAGCAGCCGTGCGGCGAGCGCGAGCGCGGGCCGCTCGTCGTTGAGGTGCTCGAGCACGTCGGCCAGCAGCACGACCCTGCCGGGAGGCTGCTCGGCCGGCAGCGCCTCTTCCCCGAGCGCCAGGTCCGCTTTGTGGACGTTGGCGCGCCCCAGCGAGTGGGCAAGCACCACCGCAGCGTCCGCGCTATCGTAGCCGACCGCCGGGCCGAACCGTTCCAGCAACCCCAGGTTGGCGCCCACGCCACAGCCCAGGTCGTACAGCGTTCCGCGGGGCGCCACGCCTGCCGCGAACAGGTCGTTCAGGACGCGACCGAGGATCGCCCGGCGGCCGCACCACCACCAATGGCGGCGCTCATCCGCCGCCATCATGCGGTAGGCGGACTCGTCCACGGCGTCGCCTCGGCATCCGCCGCCAGACGGTGGCGGTGGAGCATGGCGACCTTGATCAGCGCCCCGAACAGGAACCACCAGATGGTGCCGTGGGGCGCAGTGGAGAGCGGCGAGCCGATCAGGACCAGGATCCCTGTGCCGAGCACGAGAGGCCCCACTCCCAGCGCGAGGTCATCGAATTCGGTGCGACGCAGCATCCGCGTCGCGCGGTGCGCGTACGGAAGCAGGCCCACCACCAGCAGCGCGAGCAGCGCGACGCCGACGAACCCCATTTCGACCGCCGCGCGGCCGACGTCGCCGTCGCTGAAGACGAAGTACCCCGACGGCATCCCCATCGCGATGGTGAACGGCACGCCGACACCCGAGCGCCCGAGCCCGAGGCCGAAGGGGTTATCGGCGAGCGCGCGAGCCGCGATGGTGATGGGCGCGTAGACGTAGGTCCAGAGGTGGCCCTCGCTGAGGTAGATCGTCGCGTAACGCTCGAGAATCTTCCCGGAGGTCACCAGCATGGCGGCGTGCAGCGCCGCGAGCAGCGCGGGCAGCAGCAGCATCTGGCGCAGCTTGAGGCCGCGATATGCGGCTGACAGCCCGAGGCCGAGGAGGAGAGTGACCAACCCCGCGCGCGTGCCGGAAACGGTCAGGCCCACGAAGCAGATCGCGATCAGCAGCAGGCCCATCCAGCGCTGGATGCGCGGCTGGTGGGTGCTCAGGACCCTGCCGGCCGCGAGCATGATCGCGAAGACCATGAAGCCCGCGAACGGCGCCGGAAAGGTGAAGGTGGAGAAGGCGCGGAACTGGCGCGGGCCCCCTCCCGCCGCCGCGTAGAAGGTGGTCTCGCCATGCCGCACGGCGGCCAGCCCGGAGACGCCGAGAGCGGCCTCCGGGCCGGCGCGGTACTGGAGGATCCCATAGACCGCCGTGATCAGGCCGAGGATGAGGATGAGTCCGACATACGCCCGCACCTGGCCACCGCTGCGGATCGCGGTGAGGGCGAGGAGGCAGCAGATCGGGAAGGCCGCCCAGGCGCGGAGGCCGGCGGCCTCAATCACCAGCGGCGTCCCCGGCACCATCAGGTAGAGCATCGGCACCGCCACGAGCGCGAAGACGCGGAGCGCGAAGTCGCCGGGCGCCGGGATCTTCGCCTTCCGGATGGCGAGCCCCGCGAACCAGTAGAGGATGGCGGCGATCATCAGCCCGTCCGCCGCGGCGTACGGCACGATGCCCGGGACGCGGTCCTTGAGCCATCCCTGGAAGGTGGCGGCGGCAATGCTGCCCATCATCGCCAGATGAATGGGCGTGTCGGCGCGGAAGATGTCGGTCCACCGGTTGCGGAGCCCAGGGGGTGCTTCCCAGGAGCCGGCCGGGGTCACGCCGCCGTCCTTCGGTGCGCGATCTCACGGCACAGGCCGGCCAGGGCGCGCACCTGTCGCGTGGGGTCGCACAGCGTCCGCGCCCGCGCGGGGCCGCCCGCTCCCAGCGCCGTGCGCCGCGCCGGGTCGCCGAGCAATGCGGTGAGCGATCGGGCGAGCGCTGCGGGGTCGCCTGCCGGCACCAGCACACCGCACGAATCGTCCACGATCTCCTCGGCCGCTCCATGCCGCGTCGCCACGACAGGCAAGCCGGCGTACAGCGCCTCGACCACCCCCAGGCCGAATCCCTCCGGCTCCGTACTCGGCTGGCAGAAGACGTCTGCGGCCGCAAGCAGGTCGGGCAGATCGGAGCGGAGCCCGAGGAAGTGCACGCGATCCGCGAGCCCAAGGCCTCGCGCTGCCGTCTGCAGCGAGCGCTCGTAGCCCTCCTCACGGGGCCGTTGGGCGCCGCCCGCCACCCAGCACTCCCACCCCCGCACGTTCGCCAGAGTGGTCAGCGCCTCGAGCAGCACGCGGTGGCCCTTGCCCTCCTCCATCCTGCTGGCCTGCAGAAAGACCACCTCGTTCTCCCGCGCTCCAAGCGCACGTCGCCGCTCCGCGCGCTCCTGGGCCGATGCCGCGGCGGGGGCGGCGACGGGGGGAGCAATGACGGTGTACGCAAGACCGGGGAAGAGTCGGGGGAGCGCTGAGGCCACGAACCGGCTGGCGCAGACCGCATGCTGGGGTCGGGTTCCCCGCGCCCAGCGCTCGAGCCAGCTGGGTCCGGCGGCCACACCGTGCAGCCAGAAGATCGAAGGGACGCGCGCCGCCTGGATCACGGGGCCAAAGATGGCCTGCGACCACGCGGAGTGGCAGGTCGCAACCCCGATCTCCGACGTCGACAGGTGATCGCGCAAGTGACGCCGGCCTCGGACCACCGTCCACGGGCGGCTGATCCGGACGTCCCCGATCAGGTCCACCCGCGCGCCGGCCTCGCGCACTTCCGCGGCGAGGCGCCCATCGAAACAGAGCGCGAACCGGTGCTCGACATCCGGGGCCGCCTCCGCATGCCGGGCCAGGTTCACCAGGATCGTCTCGACGCCGCCGTAGACGTTGCCGGCGTGGACGTGCAGCACGCGGACCGTCATCGGCGCTGCGCCAGCGCGCGCTCG
>Ga0116124_1002648_pt1 | contig 10834 bp, 9 predicted proteins | sample June2015DPH_13_1_2_FD_89728 | JGI IMG/M metagenome (GOLD analysis project Ga0116124, IMG submission 89728) | Peatland microbial communities from SPRUCE experiment site at the Marcell Experimental Forest, Minnesota, USA - June2015DPH_13_150 | ecosystem: Environmental > Terrestrial > Soil >... | reverse complement strand
GTAGATCGTGCCACCTGACACGAAGATGGAATTGGCATTCGCTCCGCCGAGGCCGAGGAGGTCCTGCCTTGTTGTATCTGTCCAGTAGCAGGCGGTGGAGGTCCCCGCAACGCTGTAAAACCCTGCTGTGTAGACCGTGCCGCCCGACACGAATATGGACAATGCTTGGGCCTGAGTCGCGCCGCCGGGGACGGGGAGGTCGGTCTTCACGCCGTTCGTCCAGTAGCAGGCCACGGCCGTCGCGCCGTTGAAGTAGTACCCCGCGGCATAGACCGTGCTGCCGGAAACGAAGACGGAGTTGGCAACCGCGGAGTGCGAAGTGTTGCCGTCGCCGGGCAAGTCGGTCCTCACGTTGTTTGTCCAGTAGCAGGCGACGCTGGCCGTGCCGCTGGTATAAAATCCGGCGGTGTAGACGCCGGAAGAGGAACTCGTGGAGGTCGGACATCCTGCAAGCGCAACAAGCGCGGCAAGAAGGATTATTCCCGGTCCCAGGATCGTGGAAAAGCATTTCTTCATACCATTGCTCCTGTCATACTGGAATTATACCTCTGTTTGTCGTAACACGCACGGCCTGACCAACCGGGTGCTCGCCAAAAGAGGAATGGGAATGACCTTTTTTTGTCCGGACGTGAAGACTGGATAAATTCGAAATAATGGGATACCATCTTGTATTAATGTTCGGCACAATTATTGAAATTGACTGAAGGAGGCCGACTCATGATGCAGAGACATATCCTCTTCATAGTACTCGTTCCACTGGCGCTCATATTCATCGCCTGCTCGCTGCCGAATATGAGCCAGGCTCCCACACCTGGCGCCTCCACAAGCACTGCAGCCAAGACCTTGACGGTGGGGACCGACACGACCCGGAACCAGGGTGTCCTCGTCACTGAGGACAGCGCTCAGCTCGACATCAAGAGCATGACGGATGACGGCACGGTCGTCAATTGCGTGGACGCTTTGGGCATTGCGCCGGTCACGGATGGGGCGAATGCGAGAACGGTGTCCGGAAGCGGACATGCAATCATCATCGGGACCCGGAATGATGGAATGCCGGGTGCGTGGGTCTACTCTTCGAAAAAGATAGAGTCGGTCATCGACGAAGACAGCGGAAAGCTGACGTCCGTTCTCCCGGAATGCGCAGAGAAAAATGACACCTTCAGAGGCCGGTTCGGGTGGGTCTACCACGTCATGGGCGTAAGCGAAGACGCGAAGGTCATCATCGGGTACGCAGAGAACAGGAAAGGATTTTCTTTCGGAAAGCTCCAGATCGACAAGGGAACAACCATCGGAGTCTATTGGCGGGTTTCCCCCCACCCCTCCAGACCGTTTTTCATGGTGTCCCGGGCCCACATCATCGGCACTTTCGATCTGTCGAAGGTTAAAGTCTCCAATAAGAGGATCCAGCGCTTCATCGATTGGGCCTTGCAGCATGCCCTCGACCAGCTCAAGCTCTTCCTTCTGGACTACCTGAGCTCTTACCTCACAATGGTGGAAAAGAACGGGGTCCATTTCGATAGTGCCAATAATGTCTATCTTGTCAGCGGCACGGACCAGGATGACAATCCCGCGGTCGCCACAATCGACCAGAGCGGCGGCATCACGATTGCCGCTTCCAACGCTAGCGCACCTCCCAACATTTACGCGGCCGGATTTTACAGCACCCGCACGGTCAGTGGCACTACCAGTATCGCCGCTTACTGGCTGAACGGCGTGAAGACCGACCTCCCCGGCGACGGCAACGCTTCGGACTCCGCGGTTGCCAACTCCGTCTTCGTCTCCGGCAGCACGGTCTATGCCGCGGGGTACTACTTCAACGGCACGACAAATGTGGCCTGCTACTGGACGGGAACCACCAAGACCGACCTCCCCGGGGACGGCACTGGTGTCAACCAGGCCAGCGCATCTTCCATTTTTGTGTCGGGCGGCACGGTCTACACGGCAGGCTTCTATAACAATGGCACGACCTCCATCGCCTGCTACTGGACGGGAACCAGCAAGCAGGATCTCCCCGGCACCGGCGGCGCGAATGCCAATTCCATCTATTTCTCGGGAGGGACCATCTACACGGCAGGGCAGTACAACACCGCGTACAACACCGCTACAACATCCACGGCCTGCTACTGGACGGGAACCAGCAAGCAGGATCTCCCGGGCACCAACGGCGCGAATGCCTCTTCCCTGTTCGTTTCGGGCGGGACGATCTACACTGCGGGACAATACAACGCTGCCACGGCGTCAATCGCCTCGTACTGGACAGGTACAGTAAAGACGGACCTCCCCGGTGCGGGCGCCAATGCATCTTCAATCTACGTGTCGGGGGGAACGGTCTACACGGCGGGGTACTACGCCAGCAGCGGCACGACCGTTGCCTGCTACTGGACAGGAACAACAAAGACGGACCTCCCCGGCGCGGGCGCGCAGGCCAATTCCGTCTTCGTGCAATAGAAAGAGAAGCCGGGAGCGAGGGGGATCAGCGAATGTTATCTGATCCCCCTGTCCCCCCCGCCTGCAGGCTGAAGCTGCATTCACGCGCGATCCCGCTCTTCGCTCTCAACTTTCTCCCCAATCGAACCATCGGATAAAAAGAAAGACAGCCCCAGCCCGAGAATCACGAACCCGCCCGCAATGATGAAAGACCAGGTGGACGCCCCGGCCGGGCTCATACGGTCCTGGAGCGCCGCGAAAATCTGCGGACCCACGACCCCCGCGGCGGCCCAGGCCGTCAGGATGGCGCCGTAGACCGCAGGCATCAGCCGCGAGCCGAACACATCACCGATAAAAGAAGGCATGGCGCCAAACCCGCCCCCGTAGCAGAGCAGGACCCAGCACACCATGACGGCGAAAACCCACGGGTTTTTCGTGATCACGAGGAGAACGAAAACGAGCACCTCGGAGGCCAGCATCACGCGGAAGGTCCGGGACCTGCCGAGCCGGTCCGATGCCGCGCCCCAGAGGAATCGGCCGGCGCCGTTGAACAGCGAGCTGACGGCCACCAGGGTCGCGCCGAAGCCTGCGAGAGTCGCGGCGGCCAGCTCAGGGCTGAAGCGTTTCCACAAATCCTGAAACAGGGGGGATTGGAAGCTGATGATTGAAATGCCTGCCGTGATGTTGCAGAAGAAGACGATCCACAGGGATAGGAAGCGGCCGGACAGTATGGCCTTTCCTAAAGGGATCTCTTCTCTCTCGACGCATGCCGCCTTCAAAGTGGGCTCTGCACACCCTTTCGGCAGCCAGCCTGCGGGCGGATTTTTCATGAAACCGGCAGATCCGACGCCGAGGACCAGAAACACGCCGCCCAGCAGGAGGAAAACGGATACGAGGTTCCTGCCGGTCAGATCGAGGAGGAGGGGGGCGAGGACCTTGCTCATGAACAGGGCCCCGAGACCGAAGCCCATGACGACCATGCCCGTGGCCAGGCCTTTCCTGTCCGGGAACCATCTGGCGATCGTGGCAACCGGTGTCACGTACCCGAGCCCGAGGCCTATCCCGCCCATCACTCCGTAGCCGATGTACAGGAAGGCCAGGGACTTCATGCTGAAGGCGAACGCTGAGACGCCGCAGCCGGCGGCGAACAGCGACGCGCCGATCATCGCCAGAGTCCGGGGGTTCCTCTTCGAGAGCTGCGCGCCTCCCCACGCGGCCGTCACGCCAAGGAAGAATATGGCGAATGAGAATATCCAGGCAACCTGGGAGTTGGTCCACCCGAAGACGTCCCTGAACTCTCTCACGAGCAGGCCCTGGAAGAAGCTCCACGCGTACACCGTTCCCAGGCAGAGCATGAGGACAGTTCCCATCACGGCGATCACCCAGCGGTTCGCGACTGCGTCGTCCTGCATTTCATTTCACCAGGAACGGCGAGATGCCCAGCCAGGCGCTAAAACCGATTATCGCCACGCCGCAGACCGAAAGGATTCCGACCGTCAAGCCGCGCGGTATGCTCCGACGGCCCAGGTGCAGCAGGATGGAAACCGCGGAGTACCAGCCGAGGTCTCCGAGCTCGTGACCAAGAAAGAAGGCAACCAGTGCCGGCCAGCGCGCCAGCGTGATGTCGAAGCGCAGGAGGAACGCCGCGCCCACAGTGACCCACCAGATCCACCAGTACGGATTGCTCATGGACACAAGGGCCCCGGCGACAACCGGATCCATGCGGCCCACCAGGCTCACTCTGCTCGCGGTTTCCCCGGGTGACCTGGGGCCGCCGGCAGTGAGATCGATTCCCTTGCCGCGCACGGTCTCACGGATCAGCCCGATGCCCATATAAAGCAAGAGCGCCGCTCCTCCTACCCCGATTATCTTCGCCGCCACCGGGGCCCGGAGAAACCCCACGACGCCGAGCACCAAGCCGCAGAGCAGCACGCTTTCCAGCGCGGCATGGCCGGCAATGACCCGCGCGCCGGTGAGCCATCCCCCTTGCTCGGTTCGCAGGGTGCGCACGATCGTATACGTGAGGAGCGGGCCCGGCATCAAAGCCCCGCTGAGCGAGAGAAGGAAAGAGAGGGAGAAGATCACCCAGAGCGCGCCGATCGACATCAGAGGAATCTATCACGGAGGCACGCGCGTCACAATCAAGGCGGTCCGCGGCAAAGCGCTCAGGGTCGTGCCTGCGCGGCGCGCAGCGCAGGCTGGAGGCTCGCAAGGGCGCGCGCATCGAAGGTGAAGTCTGAAAGGGAATGGCCGTCGACGGGAAGAGCCCGTACCACTGTCCTGATGACCGCAGCAGGTACATCCACCTCCCGACGCAGGGAGGCTTCGCTCGCCTGCTTCCAGCTTTCAATCCTCTTGTACGATTCCTCGATTCTCACTCTCAGCTCATTGCCAAGCGGTGTGTTGCTGCACCCCACGGCCAGGAGGCCCTGGAATGTGCGGTACGTCAGAGCCGCGGAACCTTCCACGATGATGAAATCGTGGCCCGCGAGGATCGCGCGCAGCGCCCATGAGGCGGTTCGATCGATCCCCGCGGCGTCTGGGTCCCCGGGACCGGCGGCCAGCATGCTCGTGTCGGTGTAGTTTCTCAACATGAGGAGCCCGTCCGACATGAGGAGCCCTCCGAATCCCGTTCGCGAGCGCAAGAGCAGGTTCCAGGCTGAAGAGAATGTGACTATCCGCGTGTCCACCAGTGAATCGTACAGGTGGGTCGTCATCATGATCCCCGACTCGTCCGCGAGCTTCTGGAACACGGCGAACCGGGTCTCCGCTTCATCAGGCGGCAGCCGGGTGTCAGGGGACTGTTTGTGCAGGTTGGCGCGCGCCGGGAGGTAGGGAAAATGTTTGAGGACCGGCTCGAGCCCGAAGTCCTTCAGCGCGGCGATCACGAGGCGCGCGCGGTCCAGGGTCCGCGGGTCGCGCGTGCTCGTGTCCACCGTGGGGCCAAGGGCGACATTGATGCCAAGCGCGGCAAAAACAAACGCATTCAAGCGGGCGAGAGTTTCCAGCTCGGAATCGGGGAGGCGTTTGAACCTGCCCAGGAACCCGCCGACATAACCGTCGCCGAACGTGCCCACCGCGCCTGCGCCCTTGATTTTCACAATGTCGCAGCAGACAAGGAGGGGCAGCCTTGTCAGCCCCTTCAGTGCCCGGTTGGTGCGCCGAATCCGCTCATAGTTCGTGGAGCCGTAATGCGGAATGACGCCGCCGATCTGGAGCCGCTCGACCATGGGGGCGAACTCCGGCTCCAGGGCAAGGGGCCCTCCATAGCCGAACCCGTCGACATTCACGATGAAGAGCTGGCCCAGCCGCGACTCGAGGCCCCTCGCCTGCTGGACCGGGATGCCGAGCTTCCCGGCGGACGCGAGGCTGTCGACAAAAGTCGAGTCAGCGGCGCACGAGCCGACGACAAGGGATGCAAAAATGACGATGACAGAAAGGAGTCTCACTGCGGCGTGCTCGATTCCCCCAGACTATAGAGGAATGTGCATATTATGGTATACTGTGGCTGTCTATGCATAGAAAGCCATGGTACGCAACATGATTGCTGCCATCACCGGAGCTACGGGCCATGTCGGGGTCACCCTGTCCCGGTTGCTGCTTTCCCGGGGTCATCGCGTACGCGCGATTGTCCGAAAGGACGCGAGAGGGCTCGAAGGCCTGGATGTTGAAAAGATCGAGGGAGACGTGCGGAGCCCCGAATCCCTTGCGCGCGCCTTCCGCGGCACCGACGTGGTTTTCCATGCCGCTGCGCATATCTCGATCACCCGCTTCGACATGAGGGAAGTGGCGGAGACGAACGTGGTCGGGACACGTCACGTCATTGCCGCGTGCCGGGAGACGGGGGTGCGCCGTCTGGTGCACTTCAGCTCCATCGAGGCCCTGGACCCCCTGCCCCTGGACGCGCCGCTGGACGAGGAGCGCCCCTTTGTGGACGCGCGCGCGGCCTCCCCGTACGCGGTCTCCAAGGCGCAGGCCGAGGGGGAGGTGAGGCGCGCGACGGCCGCGGGCCTGGATGCGGTCATACTCAATCCCACTGCCATCATCGGGCCATGGGATTTCAAGCCTTCTCTCCTGGGGAGCGCACTCATGTCCATTGCGAATGGACGTCTGCCCATGCTCGTCGACGGCGGGTTCGACTGGGTGGACGTGCGCGACGTGGCCGAGGCTGCCCTGGCTGCCGCGGAGCGCGCACCCGCGGGGAGCCGCTACATCGTGGGAGGAAGGTGGGCCTCGATGGCAGAGCTGGCGCAGCGCGTCTGCAGCGTCACGGGAGCCCGGCCTCCCGGACTGACGTGTCCTTTCTGGATTGCGCGCGTGTGGGCGCCCGTCTCCGCCACGTATTCCCGGATCGCGGGCAAGACGCCGTTGTTCACCGGTTACTCCCTCAGCGTCCTGCGGGGGAACCGAACGGTGAGCCACGAACGGGCAGCGCGTGACCTGGGCTATCGTCCGCGGGCATTGGAAGAGACCATCGGGGACGCGTGCGCGTGGTTCGAGGTGAACGGATACCTGCACGTGGGACGGGGACGACCGGTTAGAAATCGCGCGGCTTCAAGGGGAGGGTGAGAGTGAATGTGGTGCCCTCCTCCGGCGTCGAAGTAAAGGAAATACTCCCTCCAAGGTATTCCTCCGCCAGCAGCCTCATGCCCCATGTGCCCAGGCCCCTGTCTTTTCCCTTTGTGGAGAAATAGCGGCGGAATATCTGCTTCTGGACGATGTGCTCGATGTACGTGGGGTTGTGCACCTTGAACCAGGCACGGTCGTCCGTGCCCTTGCCGAACCCGACGGTCACGGTGGAACGCGCGGGGGAAGCCTCCAGAGCGTTCTTCAGCATGTTGCCCAGGATCCGTTTCACCAGCGAATCATCACTCACGAAAGAAAAGGACTCGGAAAATGGCGCGATTCGAATAGAGCGCTCCGTCGCGACCTCCAGCCCCCCCACCTGCTCTATGAGTTGTGTGGCGAGGCTCGTCGACTCCATCAGATTTCTTTGACACTGCAGGGTGCCGTTTTCGGCCGAGACGACGACCTTCTGGCCATTGATCTCCTCCACCAGGGTATCGGAAATGATCGAAAGGCGGGCTATGAGCCCCAGGTTCCCCTCATCCTCAATCCCGCGCCGCAGCAGGTCGAGGTAGACTTTGAAGCTGGATGCCGTGTTCAGGATGTCGTGGAAGAAGATTCTCTCCAGCGCCTGGCGTTGCTTCAGGTGGCTGATATCGCTGAAGCTGATGAGGACGTAGGGCTTGCCTCCGATCTCGAATGGCGATGTGAGAGCCTGCAAGTCATATGCCGGCCTTCGGTCCGTCGCGCTCGCGGATATATGACACTCACGGACCGCGGCCCGTCGCGTCCGCTGGGTCTCGCGGATGGCCTGCGCGGCCCCGCAGAACTGGCAGGCTTCGGAGTCCCCGCACGCGCCTTTCGCGTTTGCGCATCCAAGGAGCTCGCCTGGTCGGTCGCCGCACAGATCTTCGAGGCTCTGCGCGCCCACGAATTCCCGGAATGCAAGGTTGGCAAAGATCACCTGGCGCTGCTCGTTCAAGACCGCTATCGGCATGGCCACTGCATCGAGGCTGACAGGCCCTTGCTCGATGGTGCGCGCCTCTCTGAGCTGGGTGAGTGCCTCGGCCCTGCTGAGCCTGTGCGATGGGGCGGAGGAAGGATCTTTTTCCATGCGCATGGCATATTACACCAGCAGGAAGGCTCCGGGAAGCACTTTTCCCCCGGCGGTTGCGGGAGTATACTCCCCGCCGGGAGGGACCCCGTGACAAAGCCCGACCTGCTCACACAGATCCTCGGATTCCTCTCCACGATTGCGCGTTTCATCGGCTCGGTGATCGTGCAGCTCGTCCAGTACATTCTCCCATCGGTGAAGGACCTCACCACGCTTGCGGAACCTATCGGCTATCTGGCCCTTCTTACCCTCTTCGTCATACTGACCTCGGCGGCGCGCAGAGTTGCCCTCATTATCCTGCTGGCAGGCTGGGCGCTGATTTTCATCCGCATATTGTTGATGGCGTTCCGCATCGGATGAGCGCGCGCGTCGCGCCGATCCGGACAGGGCTCAGACGAGAGTCAATGTCATGAGCAGGAAAATGCACGGCAGGTACAGCACGGACGCTTTCAGCAGGAACCGTCCGTCGCGTTTTTCCCGGCGCACAGCTGTCCGCACGGCGACGATCAGGAACAGCGCTCCCAGCGGCACCGCGGCCAGGAAATAAAGCGGGCTGAGCAGTCTCATGGGAACAGGAAGGAGACTCGCGGCGAGAAGAAGCACCGTGGGCGCGATGATGGCAACCGCCGTCCTCGTGCCGCGAGGATCTTCCCCGGGCAGAACGCGGATGCCCGCGCGCGCGTAGTCTTCCCGGTACATGAGGTTGATGGCAAGAAAATGGGGAAACTGCCAGAGGAAGAGCAGCGCGAACAGGACCCACGCCGTCGGCTCCAGGGACCCGCGCGCAGCCGCCCATCCCAGGAGAGTCGGGGTGCCTCCGCTCAAGGCGCCCAGGGTGGTGTGATACGCGGTCCTGGTTTTCAGCGGAGTGTAGATAAGGACATAGCTGACCAGCGTAAAGAGGGCGACCGCCGCGCTGATCAGGTTGACGGCAAGGGCAAAGAGCAGCACCGAAGATACGGTTCCGGCCAGCCCGAAAGTCAGCGCCTGAGGGGGGCGCAGCCGCCCGCTTGGCAGGGGCCTTCCTTTTGTGCGCTGCATGCGCGCGTCCCGCTCACGCTCGAAGTACTGGTTGAGGCTCAACACGCCGGCTGCCAGGAGAGCCACTGCGACAATGAGGATGGCAAACCGGCCGCTGTCAAAGCTCCTCCCGGAGCCCAGGTAATACGAACAGGCGGCAACGGCGAGCAGCAGAAGGCCGATGCGGGGCTTTGTAAGCTCGGCGAATGCTCTGAGCCGGGCCCAAAGGCCGACGGAAGGCGCGGAGCTGCTTTCCACAATCATATGAGTGCAAAGTATATGAACCAGCGCGTCTTCGGCAAGCGAGAGACCCGCGCGGGCAGGCTGGACAAAGGGAGGGGCGGCGGTGAAGGATAGCGGAGAATGAACAACGATGTGACCGCAGCGCGCTCGCTGTACGAAGAACATTGCAGACAGGAGCTCGCCCTCGCACTGGAGCGGACCCCTATGTACGAGGGCTGGAGAGACCGCGACCCCGGGCCTGTCCGCGGCATCGATGAGCGATACAGCGCCCTTCCGCTGCTCACCAAGGATGATATCAGGGCCCAATTTCCCTATGGCCTCGTTCCCCGCGGCCTCGACCTGGACGCGGCGCGCGCGCGAGGGGAAGTGAGCTATGTGCGCACCAGCGGCACGGCGGACGAAGCGGTGGAGAGCATCTGGAATCAGGGCTGGTGGGATGCATCCGAGCGCGCCTCGTGGAGCCTGAACCCGGTGAGCGCGCGCGTTGCCACGGGCACCCACAAGGAGGCCATCCTTGCAAGCGCCCTCTCCGTCGGACCGAGGTCGGAGAACCGGCTTCTTGAACGGTCCGCGCGGACGCTGGGAAGGTTCCTTTTTCTCAATGAGCTCGGCAGCACCGGACAGTGGCCGGACGGGCATGAAAAGCGGATCCTGTCCGAGATTGCAGACTATCAGCCGGCCGTGCTGGAGGCCAATCCCTCTCTCCTTGCCCGCGTGGCGCGCTGGGCGGCAAGGGATGGGGTCGAAGCCTGGCAGCCGCCCCTCATTACCCTTACCTACGAGTTTCCCTCCGCGCTGCACCTGAAGGCCATCCGGCGCGTATTCGGATCCCCGGTCGCGAGCTCCTACGGCTCGACCGAGGCCGGCTACGTGTTCATGGAATGCGAGCACGGAAGACTTCATCAGAACACCGCGGCATGCCGCGTCGACATGGTGCCTCTGCCGGGTGACCGGCTGGACGGGCACGTCCGCCCCGGCGGGATCGGCCGTATTGCCGCAACAACCTTCGGCAATGTCTGGTGTCCGCTCGTGCGGTTCGAAATCGGGGATATCGGCCGCATCGCGGCAGAACCTTGTCCATGCGGCCGGCGCTTTGGCATCACGCTGAGCGGCGTGGAGGGGAGGCTGAAGAGCCTCTGCATTGCGGCGGACGGAAGCCCTGTCACGCACGGGCGGATCGACCGTGCTCTTGCTGAAGTCGACGGCCTGGAGCAGTACAGGCTCGACCAGGTTTCGCCGGGCCTCGTGCGCTGCGCGGTGATCGGAGAGCAGGGCAGTGGCGCGCGGGCGGCGCGCGGGACGGAAGAAGCACTGGCCGGCGTGTTCGGTCCCGGCGTGGGCATCAAAGTGGAGGTTGTCAGCCTGCTGCTCCCCGAGATATCGGGAAAGTTCCTTCTCGCGCAGCGCTCGTTTTCTCTCGAGGAGACCGCGCGTGTCCGTTGAGCGGGCCCCCCTTTACCTGAT
>Ga0116124_1002643_pt1 | contig 10842 bp, 7 predicted proteins | sample June2015DPH_13_1_2_FD_89728 | JGI IMG/M metagenome (GOLD analysis project Ga0116124, IMG submission 89728) | Peatland microbial communities from SPRUCE experiment site at the Marcell Experimental Forest, Minnesota, USA - June2015DPH_13_150 | ecosystem: Environmental > Terrestrial > Soil >... | reverse complement strand
TTCCAAAACACTCTGAAAAGTGGCAAGATGCATACGAGGCGTACAACTTGCGACCACAACCCGGTTCAGAGTTTCCTTTTTCACGGCGTCAAGAATCATTTCCTGAGCCGGTTTTGAGCATAAATATTTGTGATACTTGGCTACGGCAACACCTTCCCAATTCTTGACAGCATCAATAACCGCTTTGACATCCACAACCTCGCCTATGTTGCCGCCGCATTCACAGACGAAAACGCCGATTTTAGGCGATTTCTTCTCCACGGATGAAATCTCCTTTTCCATGATATGTTTCAAACCATTCACGGGAAAACGCTTTAATAACCTTACGCTCCCCATTCATCAAAAAGCGATGGACAACATGAACGCTCAAGAGCTCACCCAGAAACACAAGTTACTCGAATGCATTCAGTGTGGAACATGCACAGGCAGTTGCCCAGTTGCACGCAAAGCCAACTTGAACGTTAGAAAGTACATGCGCGAAGTTGCCACAATGGGAAAACTCACTCAGCACTCGCAGAACGAGCTGTGGAGTTGCACGACTTGCAGCGCATGCGGCGTTCGTTGTCCAAAGGATTTGAATCCATACGAGTTTTTGATTGACGTTCGCGGCATGGCGGTTGAGGAAGGACAAATCGCACCGACCATCCGCGATGCGTTGGAAAGCATATTCAAGAACGGCAATCCATGGGGAAGAATCCGGAACAAGAGGTCAGAATGGGCTCAAGGCCTGAACCTCAAACACATGTCGCAGGGCGCGGACATGCTTTACTTTGTAGGATGCACCTCAGCTTACGATCCGCGAGTCCAAAGCGTCGCCAAGAGCCTAGCGACTGTCCTTGCAAAAGCCGGATTGAACTTCGGCGTCCTAGGCGATGAAGAAAACTGCTGCGGAAGCGAAGTCTACGGCATGGGAGAAAAAGGCCTCTTCGACTTCTTAGTTGAGGAGAACACGAAAACCTTCAACAAGTACAACGTAAAACAAGCGGTGACAAGCTGCCCCCACGGTTATCACGCCTTCAAGAACAGGTACAATCAGACAAGCTTCGAGATTCTGCACCACACACAACTTCTTGCCAAACTGATTGACGAGAAAAAACTCACTTTCACAAAGGAAGTGAACAAGAAGGTCATCTATCACGACCCATGCTTCCTAGGCAAGCAAAACGGCATCTACGAAGAACCGAGAAAGGTCATCCAAAGCGTGCCATGCGTCAAACTGCTGGAATTTGACCGTTCCAGAGCCCGAAGCGTCTGCTGCGAAGGAGGCGGCGGAAGAATGTGGGTTGATATTCCAGGTCCGCGCCTAGCAGAAACCCGCGTGAAAGACGCCGTTGAAGCTGGAGCAGAAATCCTCGCCACAGCTTGCCCGTACTGTCTATTGACTTTTGAAGACGCTGTTAAGACAGCAGGGGCCGAAGGCAAAATCCAAATCATGGACATAGCCGAACTACTTGCTCTAGCCTTGTAGAATCCGAACGCTTTCAAGTAAACTCGCAAAGCGGCGCACGGTAATTGCGTTGCACTTGAAGCCCAAAAGAAGTGTCAGACCCAAAGCAGGGAAAATGGTGAGAGAAGCGCGCGTTATCTATGTTCCAAAATTGCACACGATAAGAGATTGTTTTAAGACGTGGTCCTAGGTGGCAGGCAAGAGAGAGGTTCTTCCTAAAAAAAGGAAATGTCCAGAAATGTGAGAATAATTGATAAAGGTCATTCTCAATAAGAACTGATGCTGAGGATGCCCATTATGGAAGAACTAGAGTTGATTGTTGTAGGCGCTGGTGCTGCTGGCCTAGCCGCTGGAATCTACGGAATGAGGGGTGGCCTAAAGACGGTTGTTTTGGAAGAAAAACTAGCCGGGGGCACAACGGCAGACGCGCCTATCGTTGAAAATTACCTAGGCTTTCAGAACATCAACGGAATTGAACTTTCACAAAAGATGGTAGCTCACGCCAAAAGCGCTGGAGTGACACTCAACGAATTTGAAAACGTTGTCAGCATGGACCTTAAGGATGAAAAGAAACATGTGCAAACTCAGAAAGCAGTCTACGAAGCTAAGGCAGTCATAATTGCTTCGGGAAGCCATTACCGTCAACTTGGAGTCCCAGGTGAGAAGGAGTTCCGCGGAAGAGGAGTCAGCTACTGCGGACTGTGTGATGGACCTTTTTTCAAGGGCAAAAGCGTACTCGTTGTAGGCGGCGGAAATTCAGCTTTAATAACAACTCTTTATCTTGCAGGTATCGCAGCTGAAGCAAAGATAGCCCACAGAAGAGAAGCCTTCCGAGCTGAAGACGCTCTTGTTCAAGCTCTAAAGGGGACAAAAAATGTGGAGGTTCTGCTGAACATGGAAATAAAAGAGATACGTGGCGACAAAGTTGTCCAAAAAGTCGTGCTTCTCGACAAGGGCACTGGAGAAGCAAAAGAACTGGAAGTCAACGGGGTTTTCGTTCAGGTTGGCGAGGATCCTAACAGTCAAATAGCTAAGGAAGCAGGTGTCGCGGTAGACGAGGATGGTTACATGATCGTTGACGCGCTGCAACGAACGAATCTTGAGGGAGTCTATGCGGCAGGCGATGTTACAAATCATCCGGTCAAGCAAATAGGAACAGCTGTGGGACAAGGCATAACGGCGGCAGTGGAGGCCTACTGTTTCATTAGAAGACCTTATTATCACAAAGGATGAGGTTGTCCAACACAGTAGTTCTCTGGGAAAGGAATGTTTCGGGATCTTGCTCCTAAACTTTTATATCTGCATGTATGCGTTTAGAATTCTTCTTCGTACATGAACTGTCAGAGGTTCTTTGGCCTATGCATCGAATCGTTTCAAAGAGGGAGTTGGCCCCAAAAATCAAGTTGCTAGAGATTGAAGCCCCTGAGATAGCTGAAAAAGCCAAGGCGGGGCAATTTGTCATTTTGAGGATTGATGAGAAGGGCGAACGGTTTCCTTTAACAATCGTAGACTGGGACAAGAAGAAAGGCACGATAACTCTGATCTTTCTTGAAGTTGGGGTTTCCACAGAAAAGCTTGGTGCGCTCAAGGTTGAGGATGAGATAGTTGATGTTCTTGGCCCCTTGGGAAATCCGAGCCATGTGAAGCAATACGGTTCCGTGTGCGTCATAGGCGGAGGAGTTGGTACTGCCTCTGCGTTTCCGATTGCCAGAGCCTTCAAAGAGGCAGGCAGCAAGGTTGTGTCTATAGTTGGGGCTAAGACTGCTGGGTTGATAATTCTTGAAGACGAATTGAAGAAGGTTTCTGACGAGCTTTTCATTTCCACTGATGATGGATCGAGGGCTCAGAAGGGTTTTGTCAGTGACGTTTTGAAAATGCTGATTGAGAAAGGCTATGTTTTTGACGTCGTGTACGCGATTGGCCCGACCGTGATGATGCGGGCCGTCGCAGAAACAACAAGACCGTACGGCATCAAGACCATTGTGAGTTTGAACCCAATCATGGTTGATGGCATGGGCATGTGTGGTGCGTGCAGAGTCAGCGTCGGCGACAAAACAAGATTTGCATGCGTAGACGGCCCAGAGTTTGACGCACACCTGGTGAATTTTGGTGAGCTGATGAAGAGGCAAATGGTGTACATGTCAGAGGAAAAAGCGGCCCTGCAACGTCTGCAAGAGAGGAGATGTGCCCATGAGTGAGCCTAAAGCAAAACCCAAGCTTCAGAAGGAAGCCGTTCCGATTCCCAAGCAATCGCCAGAAACTCGCAGGCGAAACTTTAACGAGGTTGCGCTTGGCTACACTGAGGAGCAAGCCATGACGGAAGCCAGCCGCTGCCTGCAATGTCCAAAACCTCAGTGCATACAAGGTTGCCCAGTTGAGATAGACATTCCCGCTTTCATCAAGCTAATGAGAGAAGAAGATTACGGCGGGGCAATAAAGAAGATCAAAGAAAAGAATTGCCTCCCCGCTATTTGTGGGCGAGTGTGTCCACAGGAGGAACAGTGTCAAAAGGTCTGCTTGCTCGGCAAGGCAGGCGACGCTGTCAGCATCGGCAGGTTGGAGAGGTTCTTGGCAGACTGGGAAAGACAGACAGGAATCACCTGCTCTGAGAAAGTTCTATCGACTGGCAAAAGAGTCGCAGTCATAGGCGCCGGTCCTGCCGGTCTCACGGCGGCCGCTGATCTCGTGAAACTTGGACATGATGTTGTCATTTATGAGGCACTGCACCGACCGGGCGGAGTACTCATGTACGGGATACCTGAGTTTCGCTTGCCCAAGAGCATCGTTGAGGCAGAGGCCGACTATGTCATAAAACTTGGCGTAGAGATTCGTGCAAGCTGCATTATTGGGAGAACGTTCACTATTCCCGAGCTTCTCAAAAGAGGGTTCGATGCGGTTTTCATCGGAACCGGTGCAGGACTGCCTCAGTTTCTGGGGATCCCTGGAGAAAACTTGGGCGGCATCTACTCTGCAAACGAGTTCCTGATTCGAGTCAACTTGATGAAGGCCTACACTTTTCCAGAGTACGACACACCCATAAGAATCGGCAAGAAAGTTGCCGTGATAGGCGGTGGCAACGTTACCATGGATTCTGCTCGCTCAGCACTGCGGCTGGGCGCAGAAGAAGTGTGCATCGTATACCGGCGTTCAAGAGAAGAAATGCCAGCAAGGAAAGAAGAGATTGAAAACGCTGAGGAAGAGGGGATAACCTGCAAGTTCTTAGCCAACCCAACAAAGTTCATAGGCGACGAGAAAGGCTGGGTTAAAGCCATGGAGTGCATTTGTATGGAGTTGGGGCCTCCAGACGAGTCCGGGAGGAGAAGACCGATTCCTGTTAGGGGTTCAGAGTTTGTAATGGACGTTGACACAGTTATAGTTGCTATTGGAAGGACACCTAACCCGATAATACAGAGTACCACAGAAGGATTAGCCGTCACAAAATGGGGGACCATAGTAGCGGATGAGAATGGCAAAACAAACGTTGAAGGCGTCTACGCAGGCGGCGACATAGTGACAGGCGAAGCTACAGTCATAAGCGCGATGGGCGCAGGCAAGAAAGCGGCAAAGGCAATACATGAATACCTAACGAAGAAGAACAATTAGCCTGCAAAAGTATGCTAGATTTGTACAACGTGTCATAACCTTGCTGCATTATTTGTCACAGCGTGGGCTGTGACTCTATAAGCGTAATCCATTAACAGTATCGTTAATAAGTTTAATGATTCACTATCCCATTTAACGACACACTTTTAAATCGATGCGTGCCGGATCAAGTCGTAGCGCATCCTTGACATAACCAGAAGTGACTGATAGGAATACGCCTAAAACTAACCAAAGAACGCCAACCCATTCATATCCTGCATAGATTATCTGAAGCGAACTGTTAATGCCCCTGACATTCCATTGATTAGCCAAACCAACTGCTGTGGCATAGCTAGAATACGCTGTTAAGGAATAGTAGATACCCCAAGCGGCAAAGAATATACCTGCAACAAGTAGAGGCAGCCTTAGACTTCCTGTTCGAGTTCTTCTTTGTACTGCGAAATCAATTATGCACAGGACTAGACCTGCAGCGATTGGCAAAATGCCAAATTCAAGAACAATCCATATCCACTGCATGTAAGAATTAGGATTTGCTTCAAGTATACCTACTGTACGCCACTCCTCACCAACTGTGCCAACTGCGCCCAGCAAAGAACAGAAGAAGGCAATTGCTAGAACAAGAAAGCTTGTACAAAAAAGGACAATGCCTTTTGCAGACTCGATTTTGAACGTCAAATTCAAGGCACCACATGTTTCACTGATATTATGGCGGCAAGGGTTCTTCTTATTTTCGTTTTCTGAAGAACATTACATTCTCGTGATTGCAGACGTATTCAAACGCAGCTTCAATTAGCTTCTTTGGTTCTTCTATTGTAGTAGCTGTAGCTGAGCATTGTGTATAGAGCAAAGTGAACCTTAGAATACACAACCTCGACAATGGACCATCTTGGTGCGCGTTCACCGAGCGTGAAATCGTTTTAAAACCCTGAGCGCGTTCAAGGTAACCCACTTGCTCGGCTTGCCCTCTTGCTCGATGTTCACCTGAAAACGTCCGTTGAAACTGCGCTCTAGCCTCCACCTGCCCGTTTCGTCCTGTTTTGAAACGACCAGATCCACCGCCTCCTGCATGCGTCTGTCATGGTAGCCCAGCGTCGTCAAGATGCCCAATATCTCCAAGGCGTCAGTGTTCCACATTAGGGGAAAACCAAACCGTAGCCACTCAGGCTTAGACACACGCGTCAAATCGTGACTTCTCTTGTGAATATGATGCTTAAGCATGTATTCAGCTCCTTTCTCAACAGTGCACTTCACATCCTCGGATCTTTCATCTTCAGGGATTTCAGCCAACGCTTTCAAGGCTTTGACCACACCCATATGGCAGCTGTGTCTACCCCAGCAATCCACGTGCTTATCGTAAGGCCACCCTTTTGCCGCATCTTTCACTCCATCATCGAACCTCTGATACTTGACGATCCACTGAATCCCCTTCTGAACGCGAGCATCCTTCAGATAGCCAAGTCTGATCAGGCTCCAAACCATGTTACCAGTCAGACACGGCAACACTTTGCCATGCGCTCCTCCACCGCTTGAGACGCTCATGTAGGAAAAACCGCCACTTTCTCGATCCTGGCAATTCACAAGCATGAATTCACAAGCCTTTCTCACGCGCTCTTCTTCTGGATTTGCCCCAAGCTCCGCCAGAATCATGAGCTGCCAAACAGTCCCCTTGTACTTGCCTTTTACGTAAAAATTCTCAGGGACTCCCCAGTAGCCACCGCTCTTCTGTTTGACCAAGATCCTGGGCACCGCACCAGTCTGCATGATTGCTTTCCTCGACTTTTTCACGTCGGGATCGTTCTCACCCTTCTCCAAAATGTCAGTCAACGTGAAGCAGCGGACGGAGGGATTGTCCTCACCCAGCAACCACTCTGTTAGATCTGCTTTCAAGAGAGATTTCCAACCGCCCAAATCCTTCACCAAGTCTTGGTCTCACTGCAGCAGTTCTACAGAATCGACTTCATGAATGCTAATTGTGGAGGGCGTCTATTTCTTGTGCCGCTGGATCCTCTCGTGTTTTTGCGTTTGCTTGCGCCACTCTCGCTTCCTCTGCGTTTTAATCATCATTCGCCCATACTGGCGGGGAGCTGGCCCACTGTCTTCACGGTAGCGACCGATATTTCTGTAGAAAGTCGGGCAGTCTATTTGATTCTGTTGAAGAGCCACAATGTTCTCGTTGAGCTGTTTCTTACCCTCAGGGTCAGCCGTCTTGTCAAAAGCCTCAGAATAAGCAAGATAGGCGGCGTGAAACAGAAAGTTGGAGGGGTCATCAATCAAAAGTTTTTCAGGCGAAACCGGTTTGCCACTCTCAGATCCTTCACTCATGATTTCCCAAGCTTCAACGATTCATATAAACAAACCTTCGCCTTTTATAGCTAACGCACACATCGAATAACTTTCTGCACCATTCCCCAGACTGACGATGAAGACAACGCCTATACCGTTCCAAGGCGAATGAACTAATGAAAGGACTCAAGTGCACGCCAGAAGGGACAGCGTCTTTTTTGCTTTGGTGAAGTTGAATTTGCGCTTCTTTGCGAACAGAAGAACTAGCGACGTTGCAGCAATGAATATGAGTGGCAAGATTATTGTTGTCGGAATTTCGGGGATCTCTGTGCTACTGAACAAGTAGCCAACATAAACCGGATCGTTTTGAATTTGCAATCCGTCCCAGACTGGAAAACAAATCCTGTATATCAGTGAAGACGCGCTGTAATCTATCGCGACATCCGACCATGAACCCCCGAATAGGCCATGGAATTTTAGTTCATCTGTGAAAAAGCTCGTCTGCCACACTACTGGCCCGTAAATTTCTGTTGGAATGCTGGAAAGCGCGGCGACCTCAGCTTTAGTCGCGTGAGTTTCATTGTTTTCGCCTCGGATAAGGGTATAGTTGCCGCCAAAAACAAAATCATACGCTTTCGTGTTGCCCACCGCAACCCGCGCAACTTCCGCATTTACGGCTGAATCGTTCGCGGTTGTCGAGTTGTACGGTTGGCCGTCTACGTAGGTTGAGTATGGCTCCGACGCGTACGTTGAAGTTGGGTAGAGCAGAGCCAAACTCAAACCGTCCAGTGAAAGCTGTGAAGAATCTAATACACTTATGCTAGCGACTTTTCCGATGTCAAAGCTCGTTTTCAGGTTTGAGACGTTGCCGTTTAGGCTGAAATCGTAGCTTACGGTCAGGTGGTCTAATATCAATTTGGCCACGATGCCGATGGGACCTGTTTCGTTCTCGAGATATGCATAGACGTTTACGTAGGTGAAACCCCACTGGTAGTGCGGAACGTCGCTTTCCATCGTCTTTTGAATAGGGATTATGTTATAGCTGTCGCTCATGTTTATGAACATCCAATATAGGATTTCGCTGTCTCCAGAAGTGAAGTTGGCCTGCGGAATGCCATCGCCGTTTTGGTCTCTGTAGACCTCCATCTTGTCCAATGCGCTTACCACAAAAACCTCCGTACCATCAAACAATTGGAAGTGCTGACCTACAAGGTTGGCGACGGGCGTAGGGTAGGGATAGTCGGAGTTAGTGTATAGCACATAGTTGATGACCTGAGTGCTGGAAACGTTAATCCAATCATACCAAATGAGGCAGGGCGAATCTGGGATAGCAATGGTACCATTTGCATATTCCGCATCATTAACAGGCAAAATTGACGACGCGGTCGCAAGGTCAAACATGGGAAACCGTGGAAACGCGGTAAAACACAAGGCAACGAACAACACCCCAAGCGTGACCAACGTGAAGAGCTTCTTTATCTTGTTCACCAACCAAACATAAACCTGTCACAGTCACTCTATAGAGCGCACTTGTAGGATTTTATCCTAAGCCCTAGTACATCATGTTCCAGAAGCTAGTACGGTCTCAAAGGCTATACACAGAGAGAGCGCGCCAGTGATTCCCTTCATCAACGCCACCTGAATCAAGTATACGCTGCTCAAACGAGCAGTGCTCCTTCCCTACCACCTGTTTCTCTCAGAAATCACGTTCCAGACAAATTCCAACCCGACTGAGATATTCTACCATTACCTATCGGTTATTTGGTTGGATGGATAAAACTTTACCCTTTCTCTCTCTCACTCTCTCTCTAAAAAAACAAAAGAATAAAAACACACACAAAAACAAAAAAACAATACATCACAATCTTTGCAAAGCGCGCGCTGTTGCATGGGTGGTCTGTTCATTTTGTACAATTGGAGCTGATGGTTGAATCAGGTGTTATTCCACAAGCAATAAGAACGTAGTATCTAATTGTGTTCTATCGATAGGGTAATGTGGAGAAGTCTTGTCGTCTCTAGCGGCGCGCGCGCTAAAAATGGGTTCCGAGGATTCCTTTTCTGGACAAATAGAAAAACGTGAGAAAAATGTCAGAGTTAGAAGAAGCTGAGAGATTTCTACGGAAAGTCGAATCTGACACAAAAACGATAAGATACTGCTATGGAAGAGCCGAACTTTTCAATGAAGCATTGAAAATCTACCGCAAAATCGGTGATGGCAAGAGAAAAACGGAGATGATTTGGGAAATTCTACTTTTCCAGCTTCGATTTTTGACAATTCTCGAGGAGAGAAAGAGCCTGAACAGAAGATTCGCTCCCATGGTGGAATATGCCAATGGCACTGTTTACCCAGATATCAGAACTTTCACTGATCCGCAGATTGATTATTACAAAGCCAGAGCTAGAATAACATCAAATCTCATCCACAAAGCTCGCTACAACGACATTGTTTGGGAACTCAAGAAAGATCATGCATATGGCAGGGAGGCCATTTACGCATACTTGCAATGCGTTGGTGTTTATTATGATAACGATTGGCAAAACGAGATTGCAGATTCCTTGTTGCGGGCTGTGGAATTGGCCCTTACATTGAATGATCAGACGGCAATAGACGCAGTCAAGAAAGATCTATTTCATTGGATAGAGATTCTAGCCAAAACGGGCAAATTCAGATGGTGCCTCGAACTCATAGATGCTGCGCTCGAGATGAAAAGATACCTGCAGAATAATGAGTTGGAAATATGCGTCGACATAGCCAAGTCTGCAGCCGGATTCTATGCAAATGTCAAAGATGGTTACAACTTACAGCAATCATTTCTCAAGAAACTGGTTGTACTAATGAATACATTAAAGAAACCAAAAGAAGCTTTGAGCTTTATGGAGCAAATCGCCGAATCGTTTGTCGAGGAAGGAAATTGGAAATTGAATAACTATCCTTCTGGAGATCTGGTAGCGGCATTTTTCTATGAGATGGCCGCCAAGATGTATCGAGATCTCGGTCGAAAAGAAAAAAGCAATGAACTTATGAAGAAAGTGAAAACGCACACTGAAAAAGCAGAGGTTGGCTTCATGGAAATAAAGGCTTCAGTGGAAATTCCCAATCAACCATTGAGAGATTATATTGCAAGCCTAGAGTCTTTGAGTTTGCCTGATGCTTTGAAAAAGATAGCTCTGGAAGATTCTTTCGTTCCGAATCTAAGCAGAATTCGATCTGAACTAGAAAGACAAAAAGGGAAATCCTTGGCGCTCGTGATTCCCAGAGTCTCTATCAGAGACGGAAATCCAGTCTTGCGCTCCCAGACTGAATCTGACATCTTGCAAGACAATCTAGTTGAAAGAGTAGTTTTGGAATACAAGATATATGGGTCTCTCATTGGAGAAATCCTCAATGAGCTTGTCCAGAAAAAGAGTCTCAATCATGGTAGCCTACTTTCCTTTCTAGTGTCGTCGCCCGTTTTTGAGAGGAGCTCTCAAAAATTGCTTGAGGTTGGACTCGAACGCTACTTCTTTGG
>Ga0116124_1002636_pt1 | contig 10869 bp, 9 predicted proteins | sample June2015DPH_13_1_2_FD_89728 | JGI IMG/M metagenome (GOLD analysis project Ga0116124, IMG submission 89728) | Peatland microbial communities from SPRUCE experiment site at the Marcell Experimental Forest, Minnesota, USA - June2015DPH_13_150 | ecosystem: Environmental > Terrestrial > Soil >... | reverse complement strand
GGGCGCAATCACCAACGCAATCTTGCTCGTGGACTCGGGCGTGGAAATCGAGGGCCTGAAGATTTGGGGGTCGCCAACCACGGCGTTATACGGAGGCGCTTTCGGCAAGTCGAGACCGGAAGACCGCAAGAGGCTTTGGGCGCAGATTCCAGATGGTTTGGACATCCTGATTACACACACCCCGCCGTTCGCAATTCTCGACCACGGCGGCAGTGCCGAGCGCCGGGAAGGCTGCCCCCAACTTCTGGAGGCGGTCTTCCGAGCATTTCCACGGCTCCACGTTTTCGGGCACATCCATGCGGGAGCCGGGACGCTGCGGACGACCGACACGCTGTTTGTGAACGCTTCCCTCATGGGCGAGGATGGCAGCCTGAGGAGAAAGCCGCTCGTGGTTGACTTCCAAGCCCGCTAGACATTGCCGTCTCTTTCCCCGCCTGCATGGAATCCCTGCGAGAGGATTCCGCCGCTGACCTGCCTCCAGCGCATGAAAGGACGCTGCTGATGACCAAGGATGAACTCATCGAGAGGGCCTTGAGGGAGGCGGGCGTCTTTCCGCCTTCTGTGCTGGACGGCAATTACGGCGACAGGCAGGAATTGACCAGGGCGGAACTCATCGTGAGGAGTCTCGAAGAAATGGGCATGCTTCCGCTGTCGGAGCACGACCCCCGTTTTGCCGAGAAGATTGGGTTCATCCCTATCGTCATCGCCGAGCTTCAGCGCAGGCTACCTGACGGCGAAATCACAACATGCGGGGCCTTCAGGGACCTTGGCGTAGGCTGCTGCGACATATGCCACACCGACCCGGTGGGCGGGATGAAGCTTCTTGACCTCCCCGATGGCAGCATGGCTTGGGTATTCTGTGCGGTGGAGGCGGCAAGCTCTCCCGTGCGGGCAGGACGAATCTACTTCTTAAATACGAGGACGTCTCCGTCGGGCGTCCCGTACTTCATAATCAGTTCCCACCCTTGACTGCCTTGCTGATTCAGGATGGTCTGCAACTGCGCCTGGGTAGCTGCACCTGTGTGTGTTGGTACTACTGCGTACTGAATTGTGCTGGCTGCATGGGCGGGTTTAAGCAAGAAGATACCTACTGTCAGACCCACAACAAACGCCACGGTAATAACAGTAACTCTAGCTAACGTCATAAAGTTCATAAAGCCTCCTTCGTGTGCGGATTTAAGCTCTATCGTTGCGGCGAGCTAGAGTATACGCCCCTTTGTCTCCCGTGCCGTACCCGGTGTTCCATGAGCGAAGGCGGAACTCTCCCGAAGGGAGGATGCCCACAGGCAAGTATCGCAATGGCGACCGCCGGGAAGACTAGTGGTGCGAAGCAGCCACGATGCGCAGGGAGGGTGAAGAAAGGCTCGCACGGCGCACAGTTCACCCGCCATGGCTAGCGGCAGGAGCAGGAGCAGCAGGGCTGCTGCCAATTCCCAATGCCTCCTCCATGGCCCTCCGCACCCCGCCGCCGTCCAGCGTGCCACGGAGGCTGAGCGCCTTCGCCACGGCCTTGACTTGCAGTTTAAGGGTCGGGTCAAGCATGAAGCGGGACTTCAGCTTCCGGTCCTCCTCCTGCCAGACTTGCATCGCCGCCTTGCGGTCTTCCCATGAGATTGTCCCGCTGCCACGCTTGCTGGCCTCAAGCAGGGCGACAGTGCCAAAGTCTCCCCACGCCCCATTCCCCCTGCGGCCGAGCTGGCAATATTTGCCGACTCCCCATAGGCGCTGCGCCAGGTTTCCCGCCACGAGCGACGACAGGAGGGGTTTGCCGCCCAAGCAGGTAACCCTGCCTCGCTCAAAGACGGAGGGCCAGGTCGCTATCTCGGCCATGGACACGCCATGCCCGTCCCTTGTGTCCATAACGGCGTGCGCCGCCTCGTGGAGGCAGGTGTCCCAATGCCTGCGTGCGACATCCTCCTCGGGCTTCAGCCTTTTACTTTTGCCTGCCCTTGTGCCGGTCCCTGCTTGCGACCGGCGGCCGGGAGGGCACGCCGCCGCCGGGTCGGTGGCGGTCTCCAGAATCTCGTCGTAGGTCATGCGCCCCCGCACCGCAAGCATCCGCCCGACCCTGACGATGGTGCCCCAGTTCTCCCGGACGAGGCCCTTGGAGCGGAGGAAGGCTGGCATGACTTTCTTCCTGCCCTTCCAGCCAGCGTCGCCGAAGCAGATGGACGTGGGCTGCCAGGCTGCCTTGCAGAAGCCGCACCGGCAGGAGCGGGCGAGGACGGAGGCGAGGGACCCCCTCGGGCGGAGCAGGGCGTCGAAGGCCGCCCCCGCCATGGCGCAGACCATGCCCTCCTCGGCCGGCGGGTCGGACCTGCCGTCCACGACGAGCCTGCCCCTGCCCGCAGCGTCGCCGGAGCCAATCTCGGCACCGGCGAAGGGGACTCCGAGCAGTATGCCTGCGACGGCGTGCGCTGCCGCATGGCAGGCGGCCGCAAGCACCGGGTCGGCGTTTACGTGCTTCAGTTCCTTTCCCCCCCCGGCCGTCATGCCGTTTCCCTCCGGCCAGGATTGTCCAGCCATCGCCCCGACCCTCCCTTTGCGTAATACACCGGACTTTCGTGTTCTCTGCGGGATTCTCTGGTGCCTGCACGGGGAGGAACGCCGGAGGACAGGGTCAGGGTTCGCCCGCATTCCAGGGGCGTGGAATGGCTGGGCAGGAACTGGGCTGAGGCCGCTTACACGGGACAGCCAGCAGAAGGAGGGTTGGCCGAGGACTGCCCGGACGAAGGATGGCTGAAACGGCTGTGAACCGGCATCCGGGGGGTGGTTTATAAAGTTGGCTTCGCGGTGGGAGCTAAATGCCGTATTTTGAGCGGCGGTTGCGGCATGGCGGGGTGGTCAAATGGCTACAGGCAATGAACCATGACCTAAGCCGTTTGAGCGCTCCCGCCAGAAGCATCCTGCAACTTCTCAAATACTCTAGGCTGGAATCGCGCCGCAGCGCCGCAGCAACAGTCGGGTCAAAATGCAGCCGTCGTGATTCTGTCCAAGATAGTATCGCGCTCGCGTTCGCCGCCGAAATAAAGAGCCAAAAAACCTAGAAGTGCTGGCCAACGTCCCGATTTGGTTCAGATTTCTATTTCTTTGGCCCAAGGACAAGTCAGAGATCCGCGACTCCCCATCCGCGCCGGAGCGTCCCTCTATTCACCTCGGTCCTCACTACCGTCTGTAGGCATTTTCCAACATACGCTGAAACATCACTATTTCTGGTCAGCAAATAAAGGCTGGGCACTCAACGGAAAAGTCCTGCGCGTGCCCCTTTTCGGGCCCATCGGGAGCGCCTTGCTGCCCGCACCAAGGCCCAGCATCATCTGCCCCTCCTATTTAGGAGTCCCAAAAACCGACAAATCTTAACCTCCCCCACGACCTCTTTGGGCCTGGTCCAGAGCCTGTCCTTTGCCAAAACGTGCTAATTGTGCATTCGCTGCAAAAGACCTGCTGCCCAAAGACCGTAGTCTCAGCCCGTCGCTCGGTGCCTTGGTCTCGGGCCTGTGACATCATCCACCAGGTCGAACCTTTGAGCGGACAAGCGCCCGCCTTCCGCGAGGAGCAAGCAAGCTCCATTAGGGTTAGCTTTCTTCTCTATGCCTTCCAGCGTTTCTGGTCGCCTCCGGTTGTCCCGAGCCATGAGGCGAGCGGGCCCGGCAGATACCCAAGCGAGAAGCGAATCTTGATCCAACGGAAACTCGCACCCCGCGGACATTGCTGGGGAAAGGAACTGCCCTGAGTTGAGGTTTTGGACCTTGCGGTTATAACAGAACAGTGGCGGGAGGGCGGCAACTGTGTTATTGATTTTGCAGTCGGCCAGAGCTTTGGCGAACCACAAGGCGAAATGGATCGAGTGTCAGACGCATGGTGACAGCGTAGCATCCCGGAGTGGACTGTGACATGCGGCAGATCTGGACAGGACAGATTCTGTAACCTCTTGCGTTTTCAGTCGCATCCAATATTTGGACACTAAGTGGGGGGCTACGTTTGCAGCCCGGCGGGCAGAGGAGTTCGGAAGAGCGGGGCGTTGCGCCGCCTTTCCACGGCCCGCGAATTACGGCTTCAGCCAGTGGTCCATCCAATCGAAAGCTTCCTCCTGCATCTTCAGGCTGAAGATGTGCGGTTGGTCGTAGAATCGTCCTCGGAACATCGAGGCGGCGCCGGCCTTGGCGTAAATCGCGGTGAGTTTGTCAACGGCTTCCTTCATTCCTTGCAATGGATAGAGCTCATCCTTACTGCATTGCAGGACCATCAGGGGTTTGGGAACCATGCATCCGAGGAGATCCGGCAAATCGAGAAAGTGTGTGAGGCCGGGAAGGAAATGGATGTAGCTGTGAGTCTCAACGTGCTTCTTGATCATGGGCCGCAGTGTTGACATCCAGCCCACCGAGATGGCGCACTTAATGCGTTCATCCAAACCCGCCAGGTAGTCCGTGCGGTCACCGCCCATCGAGATGCCGAGACAACCGATTTTTGCGGGATCGACCTCGGGGCGACTCAGGAGATAATCCACCGTCCGGATGTCATCCCAATGCGCGATGCCCTGCCAGGTAGTCCCAGCCCAGTATAGGCTGCGGGCCAAAATCCCTTCCCCGACACTCGAGCGACCGTTCAGATAGGTGACATCATCCGGCGAGTACCTTGAGCGATCCCAACCGTACTTCTTGAGGTCATCATCGAAAATGGTTCGGCGTTCACCAAAGTAAAAGCAGTCGATGGAAACGACCACATAGCCGCGGCGGCAAAGCGCCAATGAGGTCGACCGGCCCTCATAATTCTGCTGGCGGTAGGTGGTGATGGAGGGAGGATCCCCTTCCGGAATCGGCATGACTTTCTCTTTTCCGTAAACGAACATGCCGCCGTGTGAATGGAGATCCACAATTCCCGGCCTTGGTCCCTTCCTGCCCTTGGGGATGAGCACGTAAGCTGGAACGCGAAACCAGGGAGCCGTCGAAAACAGAATCTTTTCCTGGATGTAATCGGTGTATTCCCAGCGGCCCACCACCTCAGGTGCAGGTGCGACCGCTGGCGGCTGGTAGTGAAACAGTTCCAGAACTTTTTCTCTTGCCGCTTGGCGATAGGCCTCGACACTGTTATCGCTCCCCTCGAGAAACGACAGAGGGTAATGGCATTGGTCTGCCAGCGTCTTGATCTGGGGGTAAAGACTTCCGCTGTCCGCCTCACTCGGTGGCCGTTCAGGAGCAGTGGCCTGCCCCTCTCCCCCTTCTGCACGGCCCGTGACCCCGGCGCCGAGCAGCATCCCTCCCAAACCCAGGCACGCGAGAAACGATCGGCGGCCCTGGGTGGACGCCTCAACTGGATTATCCGAATGCTGCAGATCGAGGGGCTCCATATTTTTCTCCGGGATCAAAGTGTTTCGGACAGGTTCCGCCAGAGCAGCGCGCCCCTTGCCGGGCGCTATTTTGCCTCAAGCTTCGTGCCGCGCGCACGCAAGAACTCGTCCACCTCGTGAATGAACATGTTCGGCTGATCGACGAACGTCATGTGGCCACTCTTGGGCAGCACCACCAGTTTCGAGCCGGCAATCTCTTCGTGCATAGTGCGCGCCAGCGATGGGTCGCGTTCGTCATGATCCCCCACGGTAATGAGGGTGGGAACGTGAATGGCGGGGAGCCGGTCCGTATATTCCACCAACGCCCCATTCGGCGCTCGGCTACAGGTCGCCGGTACCGGCGGCCTGTAGCCCGCTGGTTGAGCCAAAACCAGTTTCACAGCCCCGAGCTGTAATGTAAACTCTCTCACTTGCGGTTTAGAAACGCAGTTTCAGGGCAAATTGCCCGATACGCGGGTCCCTAGCGCTATAGATCTGTCCGAAACCTCCTCCCGTGAGGGCGTAGTTGGGGTCCTGGAAGTTGGCGTGGTTGAAGACGTTGAAAAACTCCGCCCGGAATTGAAGACTTAAGCGCTCAGTAATGGGTATGTTCTTGAACACGCCCATATCCCAATTAAAGAGCCCCGGCCCCCACAGGGGGTTTTTCCCTATGTTCCCAAATGTCCCAACGGGCGGAAGGCCGAAGGCATTAGGGTTAAGCCAATTCACGCAAGGGGCAGAGTTCTGGCAAGCGCCGAAGAGATAGTGGTTGCTGCTCAAGTCCACGACTCGGTCAGCTCCAAGGGCAGTTTGAGACTGATCCGCCCCGGCCAGAACCCCAACCGGGTCACCCGTGGATGCGCTCACAATACCGCTCCATTCCCAGTTGCCGAGCAGGCCCCGGGTGAATCGGCTCTGCTTGGGAAGGCCCGGAAGGTTCCACACGTAGGAAACGACAAAGACATGAGTATGATCAAACTCAGAGGTACCATAGTCGTTTTGATGAAATCCCGGCATATTCCACGGCATGGGACTAACATAACTCCCGTTGGGTACGCCGGTCATGCCGGCTCCGAAGGGCAGATCATCCATGCTCTTAGAATAGGTGTAGTTGGCCAGAATCGTCAGGTCATGAGTAAGGCGTTTTTCGAGGGTGAGCTGCAACGCATTATAGTTCGAGTTTCCCACTTGGCCGTCCATATAGATGTCCGTATACCCCGGGAACAGCCGGCGGTCATCCGGGCCGAGATCGCTGCCGGGGATATACTGGGAGGGGTTCAAGTCGATCGTCTCGACGAGATTACTGGCGTGAGTTCCTACATAGGCAACGCGCGCGAGCCAACCCGGCCTCAACTGACGCTCGAGCGTAAGGTTCCAATTGTACGTTACCGGCACTTTGTAGCGGCCCGAAGGGTCATAGGTCTCTACCCCGACGGGCGGCGGAAAGACGCTGTCAGAGGGTGGCGCCGTAGGCGCCGGAAAGGGATTGCTTACGCCCAGAAGCGGATTACTGAAGGGTCCTTGTGGGTTCGTCAACGATAAGCTCATGCTGTATGGATCACCGGCGCCCATACCGAGATTCGAATTGCTGTTGGTACGGGTGTCGTAAAATGCTCCCGCCCCTCCTCGGAGGCTCATCTTTCCGTCGCCGAGGAGGTCATAGGCGAATCCGACCCGGGGCGCAAACTGGTCCAAAGATTTGTTCACCCCATTGCCATGATACTGAGAGTCCCCGGGGAAAAATAGCCCGGGTGGCGCGTTTACAAATCGCTGTGATCGAACTCCCGCGTAGAAAGCATTCGGCAAGAAGACATCCCCGCGGTCGTCGTTTTTCCAGGGAAACCACGGCTCCCAGCGGAGACCTGCGATCAGCGTCAGACGCCTGCTTGCATGGTATGTGTCCTGTGCATAGATGCCGTAAAACGTGTCCCGGTCATTGAGGAACATGGGGTTGCTCTGAGAGAAGCTGCGGACCTTACCCAGCAGAAAGTCGGCAAGCGCGTTATTCGTGGCGTACCCCGAGAACGAAAAGTCACCACCCTGCAGTCCTACATTGATCTGGTCCATGCGGCCTCGAGCCACGTTCCCGCCGAAGGCAATGTTGTGCCGACCCCGGACCCATTTCAAGTCATCGATCCATGAGAAGTCGTTGCGTACAAATTGGGCAAAGGGAAAGTTGCCGATATAGAAATAGCTGCCCACGTCGATGCCATGGATCCCTACGTTATACGGGGGTTGGTAAATCTTGACGCCCAAATCTCCGAAATTGGGAACCCCGGGGGCAGGACCGCGTTGCGAATGCTCGCGAACAAAAGCAAAGCTGAAGTCGTTCAGCAGGTTGGGGCGGAAAGTGTGAGTTTCATGCAAGAGATAGTTCTGCGCCAGGATTGTTGAGCCGCCCGTATCCGTCAGCAAATCGTTATTCGCAAAGGCGGGGCTGTTTTGGAATCGATCCGTGTAGTATCGGAAGGCAATCTGATCACCGGCGCCCAGTGAATGGTCGACACGAGTCACAAACTCTCTGAAACTCTGAGAAAGCGGCGTCGGGTAGATGGCTAGCCCATTGCCGCTGGTCTGGGGAAGATACTTCGTAGAGATCGCTACGGCAACGGGATCGAATGTTGATGGATCGATTTGATTTCCGGCAAATGCTTCTCCCGTTGCCGGGTTGATGAGTTGCACTGCTTGACCCACGGGGTTGTTCGGGTTGCTTGCATCCAGAAGCGCCGAGAAATCTCCCTGGAGATTGGCGGCCGTAGGCACGAAAGCCACACCCGCGTTAAAGGTATTTCTAATTTCCGTGCCCTGATAACCGAAGAAGAAGAAAGTCCGCTCCTTGCCATTATAGAGTCGGGGTATGACGACCGGCCCTCCCACGGTCCCGCCGAATTGATTACGCTTCAACTCGTCGCGGTCTGACTCGAAAAAGTTGCGAGCATTGAACGCCGCGTTGCGGTCAAATTCGAACACATCCCCGTGGAGAGCATTTGTACCTGACTTGGTCACAACGTTAACCACGCCCCCGGCGTTTTGGCCGTATTGTGCGCTGTAATTGGCCGTCTGCGCACTGAACTCCTGCATTGCGTCGGGAAAGGGGAAGGGCATGTTAACATTGGTATAGTTATCGATGTTATTGGCCCCGTCCAGAAGGTAGGCCACCTGGTTCGAACGTGACCCGTTTGTTGAAATGGTCACGGCTCCCGGGAAGGTCTTGGTGGAGCCCTGGTCGGGATCGTTTCCAACACCGGTATCGATTACAACACCGGCGGTCAGCGTCGTCAGAGCGGCGGCGTTGCGGCCATTGAGAGGCAGCTCAACCGTGCGCCTTTCATCAACAACCTCGGAGAGCGTGGAAGTGGAGGTGTCCACTTGGGGAGGGGTTCCGGTAACCGTAACCATTTCGGTTGCCTTCCCCAATTCCAGTTGCACATTTACCGTCAGGCTCTGATCCGCAAGCAGCGTGAAACTCGCCTGAGTTAATTTGGGGAAGCTTGGCGCCTCCACGGTCAAAGTGTAATTGGTCGGGCGCAGTGAGGTAATGACATAGTAGCCGTTCGGATCAGTGCTTACCGAGCGAGTGAATCCGGTTCCAACTTCTGTTGCCGTCACCTTCGCCCCCGGTACTACAGCCCCAGAAGGGTCAGTGACAGTCCCTACAATATTGCTCGACACTTGCGCTTCGCCGAGCGCTGAAAAGATCAAGATTGAAGCAGCCGCCAATAGTACTAAGTAGTACTTCATAAGTAGTGCCCCCTTAATGTGCCGCTAATCTGGCTCAGGTGGACCCCCAGTCAAGACCACGTGTCGAGAGGGGTTATCCGGTATTTCCGTTTTAGCTCCCAACCGCCCTACTCCAGGTACCTGGAGTGGGGCATTCCTCTCCCTTGGATCTGCATGGCAACACTCCTCCAGCAGCGTCACCTATCATTGTGAACAAACACATCATGCACCAACATCAAGCGCCAAACTTCTTCAGCAATGCCTCCACGTTGTGCGAAAGGATCTTGTTCTTTTGCTCCTCGGTCAAAAATGAATTGTGGATGCGGGCGAGTACGGTGCTGGGGTCGTTAACGGTAAAATCCGACCCAAACAGGATGCGGTCCGGTCCGATGCTTTTCACGGCGTATTCGAGCACGCCCAAGCGGTTGTGGCCGCGGCCGGACGTATCCAGGTAACAATTCTTGTTCTGCCCGACAAGATCGATGCGCTTGAAGATATGCTCCTCTTCGTGGCTGTCGCCGAAGTGCGCGAACACTAGGGTCGCTTGCGGAAATTTGCGAATGATGTACTCCTCTTCTTCCAGTTCCGTGTGGACTTGCAGGATCATGTTCATCTTCACGACCTGCTGCACCAACTGCTCGAATTCTTTGCTTGTGTATTGATAGGGATTCACGGTGTAGTTGCAAAGCTCGCCGACCCAGACAAAGCCCAACTTCTTCCGGCAGTCTTCGACCTCGCGGAGCGCCTCGTCAATAAATGTTGGGTTCACCACGCAGGCGCCAAGGAATCGTTCTTTGTACGCTTCCACGTAGCGCGCCACTTCACGATTTCCGGCGACGAAATCCGCTGGGGTCTTAGCATCCTGTGCACGCATGGAATTGATAATGCCGCGCTGGACTCCCGTGCGGTCTAGGTAGGCCACAAACTCGTCAAAGGTTTTGGTGATCGGATACCACTGCCCCGTGTCGCCATCGTCGCCCGGGCAATGCAGGTGCGCGTCAAACACGCGCGGGGCCGGAGCCTTTGGTTGGCTGGCTTTGCCAGCCACGGCTGCCGTGTGCGAGGAATCGCCGAGCGTGTGTAGGGAGTTCCCTTCAGTAGCTTGCGCGCTGCGCGGGCTCGCGGAAGCGGACGCCAAGCCTCCCAGGAAAACAAAGCTCTTCTTCAAGAATTCGCGGCGAGCGGAATGAAGAGAGCGAACGCGGGCACTGGGGTAGCTCACTGTCGATCCTCCTGTGGCTTAAGTAGCGAATACCAGCCTAATCTTGCTTTTAGGTTGGCTGCAAGCAGACCGGCCCACGGCCAACTCAGATGGCCTGTGCCCCTTCCAAGCTTCGACTTCGATGCAAAGGGCTGGCCATCTCCAAGTCAGACCCCCCCCAAAGCGGGTGGCTTGATGAGTGGGGCCACCTCAAAGGCGGTCACCCTTTAGTTTAGTCGTCGCGCTGAGGCGCGCCTTGGTCATAGATTCAAACGTGTTCACCTATTCTATCCGCTTCCTCCTGTTCGCGGATGTATTGGCGGACTTGCTCTAACTCGAACCCGACGGTGGATACGGCATAACCACGGGCCAAGAAATGCTCGCCGGTGAAATTTCGCTCTTCCCCGCACAGTCGAGCTACGGCGATGGCACTCTAAACCCGCTCACCGAGGCCACCGGGTGCTTCGGGGGAATCGCTATACACATATGCACATGGTCCGGCATTGACCTGCCCCCGTTTTCTGTACCAATCATAAAGCGAGTTCCAGGGCAGTTTCTTGCTTTTGTTGTTCTCTCCGGGGCGGCTGGGGGGGGAGAGCCGCCCCGGCGCCTGTGAATTCCT
>Ga0116124_1002615_pt1 | contig 10964 bp, 33 predicted proteins | sample June2015DPH_13_1_2_FD_89728 | JGI IMG/M metagenome (GOLD analysis project Ga0116124, IMG submission 89728) | Peatland microbial communities from SPRUCE experiment site at the Marcell Experimental Forest, Minnesota, USA - June2015DPH_13_150 | ecosystem: Environmental > Terrestrial > Soil >... | reverse complement strand
GAGGGTTTATCATCCAGAATTTCAATGGATAATTTGCATTTAGATTTATCTTTTGGGAGCACAGGGATACCATTGTGAATATCCCCTTTCCAATCCCCTGCTTGAAACCCAATTGTTATAATTCTACCATCTGGCAAGTGGAAATAATAATACTCGCCCGTTGGATCGTCCGGTCCATAATAATCAAGTTCTCCCTCAACTTCCAGTTTCATACATACGTATAGGACTTGTAAGTATTTAAAAGTTGCTAAAAAAGATATAGTATTTTATTTTAAAGCCCGTCTATATACGGGCAGGAGTGGTGAAAAACATCCTCTATATTAAGAGGGGAAGCAGTTTCAATTCTCATCTTAACAGATTGCCCATTGAAACGCCTTACTCCAAAGAGGGAAGCATAAACCGTTGAACCAATGGGTTCGTCTCACCGTTCGCGGGTTTTGAACGGATCATCGCCGGAATTAAATATATTAACCTATATACTCCCAATCGCTATCATATTCGTGGTTTAATCTATATTTCCCTTCTTTAAACATCCCCGTGCTTAAAGCGATTTGTAGCACGTTTTCTGTTTCTCTGTGGAGTTTCTTTAAGACACTTTCCAATCCATCCATGTCTTCAGAGTCCTCATCGGGTGTTACATAATATTCTTTATCGAGCAAATCAACTTTGAAGATTCCCCGTTTCACTTCCTTCCCGAATATTTCTATCATATCTCCAATAACACCAGAATTACCGTATGGCCGTTTCGGATCAATTTCAGGAGCGCCAAATTCGCAATTCTGCCAACCAACACTCATGTGTTTGAGAAGGACGAGATGTTCTTTTTTGACTTCAAATATGTGTTCCATTTTTACTCCGTAATGTATATATGCGGTTTTCCAATATTGTGTTTTACTCCACTACCATTGCAACACGGACACACAACATTTAACCCGGTCTTGGCATTCCGTTGGACGCCGGAACCACCGCAACACTTGCATGTGATATCCTTCGGAATTGGATCACCAATATGTCCAATTTTTACCTTATCAAAATCCATCTTCAACCCCTCAAATGACTCGGTCTCCCATTCACAAAATCATGCTTTGACGCTTCATCCCGTGTCACTTCCACAGTAACGCGGTCATTATCACGATAATACTTGTTGCTGTAGTAATAGTAGCGCGTGTTGCTCCACGAGTGGGAGATGATACTAACATAGTCGGTTTTGTAGACGATGTTCCCATAGGGATTGTAGGTTGATACGACGTGGAATTGTACGCGATCCCCAACATTAAGATTATCATAATCCGAATACATAACATCGAAAATGCGATTATCTTCGCGGATATTCACTTGAGGAAACCCGCCCCCGGTTGTCATAGAATCTACCGTAAGAACATTCGTAAGATACGAAGTGTCTGTTGGTGTAGGTACTGGCGTTGGCGCTACAGTAGGAGTAACAACAATTGGGGGGGTAATCGTGTTTGCATGTCCATAGTTATATCCCGCATAAGCAATTACTGCAGCGAGAAGCAATATCACAATCACAAGGATTGGTTTTTCGAGTTCTTTTGTATCGAGAATCATTTTTGTTCACCACGCTCTTACGCGTATAATCTAATATGCTTCATTACTATTTATACCTTTCTAGCTAGCAACGTACATCCCATCATGTCCATGATCCAACGGAATATACGCCTCTTCAATTCTCGGGTCTTCAACTATGTATCCAATTCCCGTTTGTTCAACAATCTGCGCGGTATATACACACTTTCTAACTTGTGTATCCCACTCGTAATAATCGTGAAAATACAGCGCATCACCATTAGTAGTAAACACTTGTAGATTATCTCTGCTGACCGATTCTACTTGATAGGTGATTGTTGACGGTAAGGAATAGGTTTCAACAACCGCCGGCAGCGTGGGTATTGGTGTTGGCATTTCTACTACTGTATTTACTACAGGGAGATTCAACTGATCCATCACGATACCGAGACCACAAGCAAGTATAAAACTCGCTATTAGGGTTACAGCAATAATATATGATGCTTTGCCAAGTTTTTCAATCATTTTCACCACTCGCGTTCTAAAAGAGTAATTGGTGGTGAAAGCATTTATAACTTATCCTCAAAATAACCACAAAACGAGCACCATGCTTTCAAGACCAACCCATTATTCCCGGGAAAGTAAGTATGTTCCATATTCCAGTGGCAATAAGGACAATACTCTATTTCAGGTTCCAACATCGTTATCTCGTCTCACCATTTTGATAAGTTCTCTATCCAATTCGTCTACTTCTGAATGACTGATCCCATCCATAGCATATAATGAATCAATCTCGCTCATCATACATGAAATGAATTTAGCACATTGTGAATCACATGTATATCTTGGTTGAAGTGGACAATGTTTGTCTTTATATAAATTAGAAAGTCTCATCTTTTTCCTCCCTTTAAACTCTTCTTCTTATCCGGTTCTTTTTTATCAATCTTCACCGGCTCTACCTTCTTCGCGGCAACCTTTTTCAAAACTGTAGTTGACATTATCTGTGCAGATCCAATGGGCGCGCCACATGAAGTGCATCTATATTGCCCGGAGCGCGTTTCGTTGGCACAACGGTTTCCCGTACCATACAACTCGTCTTGTGTGGGTTGTTTACACGTGCATTTTATGATTTTAGAGGTCATCTATTAAACACCCCGCGCTTTAAATTTTTCTTGAATTTCGTCCCACTCTTCATTAAATTTACTTACAATATCTTCAGACCAATTATCCTCATTACCATATTCCATTTCATAATCAGCAATTAATTCAACTTCATAAAGGTCTTTCTGTTGAGCAAGTGTTTTACCTTCGAGATTTTTCAAGTTCATCCTTCATCCACCTTCTTATAATCATTCGCATATACCAATCTCGGTCTCTCACTTCCAAATTGAACAAGGATCTTCTGGTGATGATTCTTTATTCTCGTCACTAATTTAACAACATTACCTACCGGGTGCATTACAGCGGGATTGCCGGAGCAGTATTGGATTTTGTCACCAACTTCGAAGGTTTGCTCCTCACTCATTCTTATTCCCCCAAGAAATTATCCCATAAAACCCCCACGCGATTGAAACGAAACATAATATAAAATCGATATTAAGTCCCAATATTACATAAGTTTGATCTGCAGTTATATTATTCGCCGCTGCGATATATCCCATAGCATACGTTACAAAATCCAGAATTATAAATGACATCCAACCATAAATAAACCACACCCAACCTTCCTCGTGTGTGGGGGGTTCTTTCAATACTTTAATAACTTGTTCATGCGGATATAAACTTTCACTCATCTCTCTTCCTCCTAGTAAGTAACAGATAATTCAACAAATCATCCTGTGCTGCTTCAGTAAGTATCATACGCTGCCATTGTTCTTTTTTCAGTTCAATCATAATTTCGCCGTTATTATATTCTTTTATGTTGAGATATTCAGTCATGGTTGACACACTCCATCTATGAAACTGGATTGAGCTGCTCTCACATTTGGCATCCCATATCCACGAAAGAATACTCTATTAATTTGGTTTGGAACGATTTTTAAACAATCACTAGAATACGTTACTTCATAACCCGTGTTATTAATCACTGCAATACATCTACCGGAATCCGTTGAAATTACTTGTGATGGTGTCACCGGAATACACGAAGTAGTGCAACCGGATATAATTACCATGATAACGCAGATCAATAAACCTATAATTAAGAAATTAATTCTCATTTTCAAACCGTCCTCCCCAATCTACCCAATGCCTTATTCACTCTACTCGAAGACAACCCAGTATCTTTTTGAATACCCGCCTTGGTAACGCGCCACGCGTTTTTATTCTTCTCAAACCAACCTTCTACAAGCATTGCATCAGAATCAATATTTAAAAATTGTTTCCCCATCTTACTTTCACAGAGCAATTCGCCTTTTGGTGTTACCATTACGCGACCAAAATCCGTAACTCCAAATGATTGTGTTATAAGCAAAAACGATTTTTCTAACTCTTCGTCGCGGAAATATAGATTGACATGTTTAAGGTTCCTGTCAAAACAGAACCATTTATATTTTCCTCCGTTTTCAGAAATAACAAGTTCCAGTGGACATTCACTCGATTTGATATATTTCGTATCTTGTTCTGATGGTATAGACCCGCTAGGATGTGTGTGCATACCGGCAATAGGTTTTGCTCCTATCATCTTTCCAAATTCTGCTACATAATATTTTGCATTACCCATGTTGTAGGCACCCGTGGGCGATTGTGAAAAATTTGGAATCGGGAGAAATGATTTAAACTCGGTTTCTATCCCAAAAAACACGCCTCCGTGTTCTGTGGATTTATTAGAATTCTGCAGCCACAAATTGACAATATCGCGGAGTTTTTCGGGTATGAAGATGCTCATCCAAACACCCCGGGGTTATCGGTTGTTACCTGATGCCATTCAAACGCCAACGTCATAATTTTGTGGTGCTTGAGATTTAATTGGTGTTCATTATTAATTATTTCAAAAATTTCGTGTTTCAAAGCCAGCGATTTTTTGGACTCCGACAAATTTATATTAATATTAATGGTACAGGGGGCATGTGTTACTTCTGCTTCATCCCCCATTATAATTTGATTTATTTGGTAGACAAGTCCACCTATTTTTATACTAGCGGGAATCATAAAAGCACCAATCCTCCAACCACATTATCAATTTTATCATCTTCGTCGGGGCCAATTGCGATGCAAGTAAGGGTGTTTGGTTCGAGTTGGGTAAGACCGAGATCATGAACAACATTAACTTGAACGTTATTAATCATAGCAGCTTCTTGTATCTTCAAAAGAGTTATTTCATTGGGAACTTTTAGAATAATCTTCTTCTGAACACCATCGCGCATCCAATCTTCTATTTTATTGGATTCCCCATTACGATATGCCAATACACACGCATGACCTACTTGCCCTGCTATTTTACCACAGGACATACCAAAATCTTTACGAACAACAACAGCGAGTTTCATTTAAAAACATTATAGTATAGGTTCTATAACTATTTAAAAGTTTGTGTGGTCATAACATTCCCGTTCTCTCATCATATAGTGTTTTATTCATATATTCGTCTTTATCCCATATCCGCGCAGATCGTATTTCCAATTTACAGTGCGCACATATAGTACCAACATAACTTGGTTCTTTGTATTCTCTCCCAATCAATTTACAATATATAAAATATAACACATCTTGAATCCCATTGTTATAATAACCCCTGTATTTATATCTCGGAACAAATTCGCTACAATTTGCTCCTATACAGGATTCTTTTACGTGGGGACATATTTTGTTCATTTCATCAACTCTGATTTCTCCTTTTTCATCCAATTAATAAAATAAATTTGATCTTCTTCGGTCATTACAGACAAGTGGCAATCGTGTGTAATAACAATACAATCTGGTGTTTTAACACATTTGTCAATACGAATCATTTTTATTCCTCATAAATATCAGCGCCCTTGGGGATATCTGACATTTCAAATAAATTAGATATCGTGTCTTGAGCATCAATTTGCAGGTTCCTCAATAGTCTATCTTCGTCACGATTTTTATTCATATAATTATAATAATAATCATCACCTTTTATATTTTCTTCAAACGTGTCACGCCATGCTTGAAGAAGTTTTATTACATCTACAACTTGATCATTATACTTTATCATTTCTATCTCATCCTACTCCACTCTTTGGGAGTATAAACTTTTTTCATCCACACGGGGCAGGTTGATTTTGCCGCGTGCTGTTTATAATTCGTGGACATCGGGTTGTTACAGAGTCCATTAGTCAGTCGCGCGCCGCAGTTGTTGCAGCCGTTTTGTTCATTGGTTTCTGTTGTCATTTTAATTCTCCATTATTATTTGGGACTTTTTCCTTAAAAAATGGACAGATTTTCATAATACATGCTTCGCCCTTCATAATTTTCCCCATTTATTTCATTACAGTAGCATCAACTTTTTGTGCAACTTCCATATTGTGGATTTTTGTCGAAGGCATCTCTTTTAATTTGTTAATAATATTACCATCTCTTTCAGCTTCAGCAACCCAAGTATCAATACGAGACATTTCGAATTCATCTAGCAACGCGAGAATTGTTTTTTCAACATCCGCGAGATGCATTATTGGTTCCCCATCTGGAGAAAGTTGCACCCACCCGAGTTTTATAATTTTCCCCATGATAGATTTTAATTTATCTTTTGCTTTATCGTTCATTTTTCTAGCCTCCTATAATGTTCACATCCAAATATCATTTTCATAAATCTCCCCCACTTACTTGTGCGGCCATGCATATGGAAACACCCGAGAGGGTCTAGAGATTTTTGCCGATTGGCACAGTTGTTATCGCAGGGGGAGATCATATTAATAACATCCTCCATCTTCTTTTAGAAACCTATTTTTACAATCCCCCAGCGTGTGGAAAATTGTCTGATAATTCATCCTAGGTTCTCCTTCTCTACCCAATGGCGGAGTATACATGTTTTCCGCGCATTTTAATATAATTTTAATTTCATTATCATAAATTATATGTGCGGTCATTTCAATCCACATCCATTCAATTCCAATAACACAATTACTTTATCCGCCCATGCGCGGTCGGAATCCTTTTCTGTTTCAGTAAGTTGGTTATAAGGAACCCATAATTTCTGCCATCGTCTCAATCTTCCACCAGATAAATTTTTGTTGTGAGCAATGGTTTTAGACCAATCTACCCATTGATCATGTTCCAGTTCTGCTAGTTGTTCACGAAGGGGAATCATTTCATTCCACCACATCCCATCCGGAAGGGATTCTCACTAACTTCTCCATTCCTCCAACATTCACAATCCCCATGATATCAGATGCTTTAATCTCCATTCCGTCCATCGCAGGAACACGTTTATTATTAGAGTCAATTACATATCCTTCATTATCAATACTCTTGTCGAAGCAATAAAGGATTTCATTTATTGCGTCTTTATCAAATGTCATTATTGGGTCGATCATCTTCTTACCTCCACAACCAATACGCGGTTGCTGATAATATGCATACTACGTTTGAGAATATAATATTTTGCATTGCGTAGAAACTAATAAGCCACGCGATACCTCCAACAATAGCACATTTCAACAATATCGTGTCGTCAGCAATAGGACGACAGATATCATTAAAGTTTCCAACGTATCCAGAAACAACTTTATAATGACCACCTTTGGGGCACGTGTATTTAACCACGCTGGGGATACGCGCGCATTCGGTGCAAGTGCCGCAGTTTGTGTGAAGTTGGGTCATTTAAACCACCTTACATTCAGGATCGGTATTCAACATCACACTAACGGGGTTGATGGGGTTTTCCAAATCTTCGGTCAACAAAGACAAGCGGCAATATTGACATTGCCCACTGGTTTTGCAAAACTCCGCCACACCAATTACGTCGCATTCATGAAATTCCATTTTTCACAACTCCTTTGTTACACCACTATATGACTCCAAACTATTTAATACTTTCCTAGAACGCGTAAAGAGAAAAGTATAAATACTTTTGAGGCGTATGGTTGTTTAACAAAGGAGTGTTGGAAAGAAATGACAACGAGAAAACAAGTCTTGACCCAAATCAAAAAGATGGGATGCACCGTGGATGAAGAGAATCAAAATGATGATTTCCTTGTAATTGATGCTCCCAAAGGGAAAGTGTTTGCCTGCACGGGGACGCATTGTCTTGTAGAACCACTTGTGGACGAATTTAATCCCAATTTAAAAAGATCGGATGCTTATAAGGAGATCATAGGGGATTTAACATTCTCGAACATTCAATCTGTAAACGGGCTTATGGATTGTGAAGATCCAGAATGTGATATCTGTCACCCGGCGGGGAATAATATGACCGACAAAATCATTAAATCCGGTTACGGCCTTCTTCATAAGAAAACCAACAAAATCGTAGGGTTTAAAATTAGATCTAACGATGGAGGAGATTTTTGTAACATCGAAAGATGCGAGTTGTCTTTAGATGAAGACAACATCTGGATTGTCAAAGACAAAATCACGGCATCTTATGCACGAGTAAACAGCACTCCGTGGTATAATGCTGATTACGAATCCCCTGCGATGGATATTGGAGAACCAGAAGAGTTTGAAGTTGTCAAAATCGAAATAACGGCAACTCCTGAAATTCCAGACCATATTCCCACATTTGAGGAATACATGAATCTGAAGTATAACACGCCGGGAATGAAATACTATGACCCAAAGCATTATGAATTCCACATTGAACAGTATAGGATGGGCGCAAGTTGTGCTCCGGTTTCGTTGTATGAGATTGAGGAATTGATGAAAGAGATTTCTAACACGCGTCCTAGAAAACTATAAATACTATCGAGTTTCATATAGTAGTGTAGCAAAAATTACAGGAGTGAGAAGAAAAATGTCAGACTGCGACAAATGCGGAATCGGAAATGTGATCGTTGACAGACTACACAGGTATCATGCACCAATCTGCAAGCAATATGATAAGAAGGACAAGGATATTCCTCAACCAAAACCCTTCTGCTCATCATATCTCAAAATGCAGGGTGTTGAGATTATTGGGAAGGAGAAGATGGAGCCATTAGAATTTTGTAAATGCCATAATATAGGAGCGCGATGCAAATTCGGACAGTCTTATTACACGGATGGAACACCATCCCATTTTTGTAAAAGAGAACCATGCTTAATTGAAAACAAGGAAATCTACAACAAATTTGGAGTGAAGTAACATGGTAAAATCCAACAACCAAAACGTAAACATTCCTTGCTTTGGTGACATTCGCGGATGTCTAGTAAACCACTGTGATGTTGCTTATTATTGCAGGGAAACGACTGAAAATAAAGAGGTGTGGAAAGAACATTGCGCTGAAGATAAAATGGACGATGAAATGAGAGGAATCTAATATGGACTACGGAGATCTTATTAACAACGAATTCCGCGATGACGAGCCAGAACTTAACAATCAGATCGTCTTTGTGGAAGATGTAATGGAATCGTCAAGTGAACTTACTGACCTTCTGGGAAGGTACGAGGGGTATTAGAAATGCCCGAAAACACACCAATCCTCTGGATGCGAAAGAAACCCTTCCTTAACAGGAAACCGGATCTTTATCACGTCCAACGCGATAACAATCCAGATCAAATGACCCATTATTTCTATACTCTCTGCCACAAAGAAATCAAAGGAATGTATAGAGAGTGGGATATCACAAAAAACCCCGAAGAAAAAAAGTGTTGCTCGGAATGTCTGGCACTTGTAAAAAGCGGACCCCCCCCGTGGTGGTAATTAAAATGACGAAAGTTTCAAAATGCCCACAAAGAAGCAAAGAAAATCATGCATTGCGTGGCGAAAAGGAACCAGATGTGTGGGTGCAACGTTGTAATATTCAAGAACACAAATACCCAGATGGGATAACTGGCACCAACGATGTTTTTTGTCATCTCCACGGAAACTGCGCGCTTGGGAAATGCGAATTCTATAATGAATGGTCTGTAAAAAAAATCCGCGAGGCATTCAAAAAATTGGATGAAGCAGAAGCACACGGAGACGCCGTTTTAGGCGTATTGAGGATGTAAGATGGTGGCAGAAATGACAGATATTATTGAAATCATAACTTATAGTGTAATGATCGTTGTAGTCATTTTTATTGCAGCGACACTTGGTGCTTTATTTGGAGCATTTGCCGGTTGGGTTCTCGGATTCACCGCACTTGGCAATTGGATTCTTAAATTTCTCGCTGCTATACATATATACACCAATATGGTCGATTTTGGAACATTCTGTGGTTTTGTTGGTGGTTTCTTTTCGTCCTCGTTTAAAGGGAAGGATTAACAATGACCGACGAAATCTGCCCCCAATGTGTTCTTGGCCCGGGAACATTATGTGAAAATGGAGTGCCTTATAAACTATACTCCGATTCTGACTATGGAAACGGGAATGGAGATCACTTTAAATGCCGTGCTTGGAAAATCACTACATATATTGATAGTGATGAACTACCGCAAGTGTGTCAACATTGCGATAGAACTCCAGAAGAAATTGAAAATAATTGTTGCGAAAATTGCGAGCAACCTGATAAGCCATATGGATATTGTAAATATATTGGGGTGGATTAATCATGGAACAACAATCACCCGACGCTGAAGAATGGATATGCTGCACCAAAGCAAAGATGTGCGCCGGGCAAGACCCGTGTTATTTTAATGATGAGCGAGAAAGATGTCCGTATTGTAAATTTAAAATTAAAGTAAAGAGGGTTGGGGTGTTCTAATGGCCGGAATTACCAAAGACATAGAAATTGAAAAAAAAATTAAACATCTTGCCGATCATGTATTTTATAAGTTATGCAGGAAATACAAATCCGGATCACTTCAAGCGGGATTTGAAATGTTTAGAAATGAAATGATAATTGAACTCAAACACGAAAAACTTGGTTTTTCAAAGGTGAAATAATCCCACGGCTTGCGGGACAAATACGAAGAGGTAATATAAAATGACACAAAAACTCGAACTAATAGTCAAAAAACACGACAAAGAATACCATTGCTATATCAAAGGCAACTCCGAACTTTCGGCTGATGGTAATACGCGCGCGAGTGCGCTAGGGAATCTTCTTCTCTCAAACCAAGATATGTTTGGAGTGGAGAAGATTACTACGATTGACGAGAGTAAATCGAATGTTGATAAAAAGAAAGGTGGGTATAAACTTCCGAACACTGGTTTGGGTTCTTCGTTGCCGGGAGGAAAATGGTAAAGATGAAAAAACCAGAATCAACCGACGCACTGCGCTGCTTAAAAAGCCGCATAAGAGAACCAAGCGTTTTGACGACAAGGTTTATCGATTGTATCACGAAGAAATCATGACCAAATCGGGAGCAGACGAAGTTGCCGATCATATGAGGAATCGTGGTTATCTGG
>Ga0116124_1002608_pt1 | contig 10984 bp, 10 predicted proteins | sample June2015DPH_13_1_2_FD_89728 | JGI IMG/M metagenome (GOLD analysis project Ga0116124, IMG submission 89728) | Peatland microbial communities from SPRUCE experiment site at the Marcell Experimental Forest, Minnesota, USA - June2015DPH_13_150 | ecosystem: Environmental > Terrestrial > Soil >... | reverse complement strand
GATTACCAGTTTCTTTGCGCCCTCTCCGTCCCTGGCTATCATCTTGGCCAGGGTCTGGCAGAGTTGCGTAAGTCCCTCAAGGAACCACGCCCAGCTTGTATTGCCGGGGCGCACGCCGACGGCAGAGGCGCCGCTTGCCAATGCCACCACGGTATCATTCGTGGATGTATCTCCATCCACGGTGATGCGATTGAAAGAGACTTGCACGGCCGCCCGCAGCAAGTTCTGGAGTGTACGCGGGCCAATGAGCGCATCCGTGGTCAGAAAGGAAAGCAGGGTGGCCATGCGCGGATGGATCATCCCGGCGCCCTTGGCGATTCCCGCCAGGTACACGGGTTTTCCGCCTACCTCCGAGCGGACGACGCACGACTTGGGGAACGTGTCGGTGGTCATGATGGCGCGCGCGACCGCCGAGGCGTTTTCAATGGAAAGGCTCTCGACGAGGGAGGGAAGTTGGTTCGTGACCAGGCCGAGCTCGAGTGGTACCCCGATGACGCCCGTGGAGGCCAGCAGGACCTGCGCGGGTTGGAGACTCAACAGCTTGGCCGCCGCGCGCGCGCTCTCCCTCGCCGTTTGCATGCCCTTGCGCCCCGTGCAGGCGTTGGCATTGCCGGAGTTCACCAGCACCGCGCGGCAGCGCCCGTGGCTATCCGCAAGGTTCTGCCGTGAGAGGAGAACCGGGGCCGCCAGCACCAGGTTGGTGGTAAAAAGGCCGGCTGCCGTGGTGGCGGGCGCGTCGCAGAGGATCAACGCCAAGTCAAGCTCGCCTCGCGTCTTCTTGATTCCCGCCGCTATAGCCGCCCCACGAAAGCCTCGCGCGGAAGCGAGGCTGCCTTCCACAATTTCCCACTTTTGCATGCTTGCTCTCCGTAGACAGCAGCCGGTACCTGGTCAGAAAGCAATGACAAGCCTGTCACTTGACCGTTACAGCCGGCGAGAGCTCTACAACTCCGGGTGTAGAGGGGGGAGGCGGCTCAGCCCCGGCCACTTTTATCGTGCGCAGCGTCTCGTCGCACGCCTCCATGTAGAGAACCTCATCTTCCGCTCCGGGGGAGCAATTGGCCTCGACGATCCGTTCCCGGGAGATGATTCTCGCAGTCAAGAGCATGGAGCGGCCCCTGAACTGACGAACCAGCATCGCGTCACGATTGTTAATCTTCGTATGCTCGAGATGATAGAGCGGAAGGTCTTCGACCGCGCCCTTTGACTCCCATTTCGCCAGAACCTCAGGAGAAAACTCCCATGTCTGGTCGGGGTTGGGCTGCGAAGTGATGGTGAGCGAAGGGCCAATGCTCCAAAACTTGGAGCGACTGATCTTCACCCCGCCCGGGAAAGTCTCGGTGTTCCCGTAGAGTCCTTCCGCGATTTGAATATCAATTCCGAGCGAATCGTTGTGGTAGGGGCGCTGCTTCAGGGTTTCCTCGCGGACCCGCTGCTGGTGGCCTGGATACCACTTCACCAGCAGATATTCGCCCCCTGCCAGACCGCCGCCGATGATCAGGATTGAAACGGCGAGGATCAATTGACTTGGTATTTGCTTCTTCATGGCAGCCATCTTAACCCGTGTCTCAGAAGGGCGCAACGTTGCCGAAAGGGCCATTTCCGGTACGGTTCCAGCTAAAGTTCCAATTCCATAAAAATCGCGCCCTGCATTGGATTGTGATAATAGGGCTCAATACGCTTGAAGCCCAGTGATTCATAGAGCGTTCTGGCCTCGCCCATCTCGGCAAGCGTATCCAATCGCATCTTTTTGTAGCCGATCTTCCGCGCTTCGCCGATGATGGCCACGGCCAGCAGTCTCCCCGCGCCTCTTCCTCGAAACCCCGGCCGCAAATAAAGCCGCTTCATTTCGCAGGTCTCATCATCGAGTCTCCTCAGAGCTACGCAGCCGACGGCTTCGTCTGCGTCGAGCGCCATCCACAATCTCCCCCCGGGCGGCGCGTAATCTCCTGGAAGCTCTGCCAACTCCCTCTCAAAACTCTGAAAGCATAGGCTGACTCCGAGGGAAGCTTCGTACTCGCGCAGCAATCGCCTTACCTCCTCGATCTCCTCTGGCGTTTCAGCCTGGTCCAGCTTCATCATGCCACATCGTTTCCTTTGTCAGGCTACCGGGCCTGAATGAGCGGATGTGTCTTTTCGATGACTTCGCCAATAGCTTGCGCGGGGATTGGCAGAGCCCGGAGGGCCTCGACGAGCTTAGGAGAGTCTTGGGCAGCCACGGAAAACAGTAATCCTCCCGAGGTCTGGGGGTCGAACAGCAGGTTCCTGACCTCTTCCGGAACGCTGCTCGCGAACTCGACGCAACTTCCGATGAAGTCCATATTCCTTTTTAGGCCGCCGGGCAGAAAGCCACCCCGCGAATACTCCACCGCCCCCGGCAGGAATTCAACCTTAGTGGAGTCAATCACCAGGCTCACCTTGCTTCCCACGGCCATCTCCCGGGCGTGGCCCAGCAAGCCGAAGCCAGTGATATCGGTGGCCGAATGTACGTCGAATTGCAGGGCAACTGCGCTTGCGGCGCGATTCAGCGCGCACATGGATTCGCTTGCCGCATTCACCGCCGCCATGCTGGCCTGTCCTTTCTTCAGCGCCGTGCTGATGATTCCGGTGCCCAGGCGCTTGGTCAAGACCAGTTGGTCGCCCGGCCGCGCCGCACAATTAGTGAGAATGCGTTGCGGGTTGACGAGGCCGGTCACCGCATAACCGAACTTGATCTCCTCGTCGCCGATTGAATGGCCGCCGATCACCGCGCAGCCAGCCTCTTGCATTTTGGCGTGACCGCCTTGCAGGATTCTCTCCAGTATCTCGATGCCCTCTTCTCTGTTGGGGAATCCCACGATGGAGAGCGCAGAGATGGGTCGGCCACCCATGGCGTAAACGTCGCTCAGCGCATTGGCCGCTGCGATTTGGCCGAAGGTGTAGGGATCATCCACAACGGGCGTAAAGAAATCCACGGTCTGAACCAGCGCCAGGTCCGGGGCGAGTTGGTACACTCCAGCGTCGTCATTGGTGTCGAAGCCCACCAGGACACTTGGATCGGATTGTTTCGGCAGCTTGGCCAGCACGCGGTCCAAAATACTTGGACTCAACTTGGCCGCTCAACCCGCCGCTTTGACCATCGTGGTCAGGCGAACTGGAGGCATAAGCAAAACCCCTGTGAACGCGGCGGGCTAAGCTGTAGAAATCCTCCAAAGTAGCCCCCGCCGTGTCCAAGAATGGAACTACTACCGCAGTATAGCAGAGACGCGCGGTCACGGCTCTGGAGTGCGGCAGCTTGCTGCCGCCTTTTCCCACTTGGCGCTCGGCGGGACCAGTTTGCTGGCCGCGTACCGGTGCGCGGCGCCTGGGCAGGCTAGGCCGCGAGCAAGCTCGGCGGATCAAAGCGGCAGCAAGCTGCCGCACTCCAGAGCGCCTGGCACACAGATACGCCACGCAGCCGAGGAGCAATCTTCGCGGCTCGACAAGAAGATGAAGGCTGCTAGTACATGTTTTCGACGGTCAGTGCCACAGTCTGTGGCCTTGGCGGGTCTGGGGACTAGCTGAAGCACAGGACCACGCTGTTCTCCGCTCGCCGAACGAAGCGCGACGCGAGACAAGGCGCTTCTTCTAGCATGTTCCGGCCAACGGACGATGTTTTAGAATCACGGCTTTAATTGAACTGGAGATAACCATTCGCCCGGAGGCAGTGTGCAGGATGATGTATTCCCACCATCATCGAGTGCTCTGAGATGAACCGTCGCTCCAAAGACGTGGTGCAGGAGCGTACTTGGTACTCCGAATTTCAGCCATCCTTCCGGTGAGGCGCCCGCATCAATAGGACTCTTTTCAAATGCCTGGCCCACGCTCTCTTTCTTCATGTCATCTTTCCCGGTCCCTAAACGCCTAAACTCAGGATTGCCGAACAGCTTTTGTTCGAAACCAATCCTCCAGTGCTCGTCGCCATGAAAGAGGTCGAGTTTCCACATGGTCACCGTGACCGCCGGCAGCGTTCTATTCACGACGCGAACTCGAAGATAAATTCCAAGGTCACCTTGACTTTCCACGAAGACCGACTCATCACCGGCAATCGCATCCAAAATTCTGACGGTCAATTTTTGTGGAAGGTCTTGGGCAGCTGGAGCCTTTGTGCTGACTTTCGTCCCTTGCTGTCTAAGCCTTCGGACCGTCAGATAGGCGCCCAGTCCTAGCAGATACACCCCGAACAAGAGTGCAGAAACGTAAAACCCTTTTGCGAGAGGGATGCTCTTAAGTTTCGCCCAAGCCGGCCCGATGAGCGCCGACCCAGCTGCGGATATCACGAAACCGATGAGGCTACCGCCTGCGTTCTCGGCGAGTCGTCGCCAAAAGCCAGGCGCGGGAGATGGCCGCTCTTCCATGCAACGATTCTATCACGTTTGGGCGACTTAACTAGCCTGTTACCGCGGACTGTATTCGTTGCCTTTAAATCGCTGGCTACCGCAGAGCGCGGCTCCGCGGTTTGCAGACAACAGGGAAACCGACCGAGGGCCTGTCCATCCCGCATGCGGGACGGAGGAATCATCGAGATAGTAGAACCTGAAAGCCCACCAGGGCCACTGATCGGGCGAATTCACTCGTCCGCGTTTCACGGGATGGTTGTGCATGTCTTTTGTAGGGCCGATTCCGCAGGCGCGGGGTCGGCCTCTTGAATATGGCCTTTTTGCCTCTTGGTTGCTGTGATAACATGCTCCCGCCGTGCTGAGCGCCTACCGCCGGATTTTCACGCCTGACTTCATCGTAACCCTCCGGGGGTTAATTGGCATTCACCAGTCTATTTACCCCCAAACGCCGCCTCAGGGAATCTACTTCGAGGCGCTTGTTGGGGAGGCGTTTCGCAGGATCAAGAGGCCAGTGACCATTATCGAACCCGGGGGAAGGAACCAACCCCGGCACGATTTGCTGGTCGAAAGAACCAGGATTTCTCTCAAAACTGAGACTGGCGATAACACAAAACCCGAGCAGATCACGATAACCAAACTGTGTACGACCGAGCGCGAGCCATGGCAGGCAGGGGTCCTCCTGAGACGCGTAATGGACCACCTTTCGAGGTACGATGTTGTGCTCATGTTTCGGGCGGTGTGGGAACCGCACGTCATCCACTACCAACTTGTCCAAATCCCGGTTGAGAAACTCAGACTGATCGGCACAGTTAGCCTAGAGCCAACCGGCCACCGAAGAGGCAGACAGAGCCTCGGCTCCGATGTCACGGAACAGGGAGAAAAGATTTTCAGGGTTCACTTCGACGCCTCAGATGGGAAGTGCTCAGTGAGAGGTCTTGGCATTCGGCACTGCGTCCTGCTGGAAGGGTGGGATGTGCGGCGGTAGCCTTCACTCACACTTTCTGGACTTCCGAAAAACCAGCCAGTAACAATGCTGCCTGCGGCTGTGGTGAGCCACTTTCCACTTAGGGTCGATGATGGGGCCCTTACGAACTTTGACGATGCAGTCGCACGGTTGGAATCCCGCATCTCTTGCCGCTCGAATCAGTTCGACGTGAGCCCACTGGTAGCGATGGTGGTGGACATAGTCAGTAATCTTGCAGAACAGAACCCCCTCGTCCTTCAGTATGCGGTAGGCTTCCTTAACAAAGGGCGGGTAAGTGTGAGTGAAGGTGTAACCTTGTTCCTTCGGAGATTTCTCTCCGAGGCCGAAACGTTCGTGGAAGTCTTTTTGGTTATCTCGCCCTTGGTTCGGGATGTGCGGGGGGTCGTAGACCACCACATCGAAGAAATCGTCTCTAAAAGGCGAGGCTGTATTGTCGGCCACAACGGAGGGTTTGTGCTTGGCTTCAATATCAATTCCGATGACCCGGCGGTTGCTTCCCCGCCAGAATCGACCGCCGTTGACGGTAGCATCCAGGATTCTTCGCGGATGTTTGCGAGGATAGAGCGCCAACATCCTTTCGAGCAATTCAGCATCGTCCCCGTCCCACACCGAGGGGATGGGATCGTACTCTCTTGCTCTCGGACGATCAGAGATCAATGACGTGGCCATGACGTCGGCAATTCCAGAATATTCTAACTCCATCTGCCCCGCCATCGCTAATAGTATCGGCTGGTCAGGGTTCGAACAAGAGGCTCTCCGAAGCTCAAATACATCGCTTCCGATCTACGATCTGGCTGGCGCCGGCGCCCAGAAGCCGCCGCCATTTACTTTCCCGCCGAGGTTCAGTAGCATTTGGGCCACGCGGCCACGCACGCCGCACAAGGAGGAATAATCGTGTTCATACTCCCTGGTAGAAGATTGCAGACCGCTGCCTTTATGCTTTTCGTCCTCGGGGGCGTCCCTGCGGCGCGAGGCTCCTTCACGCTCGAGCAGGTGATGAGCTCGCCCTTCCCAACCGAGCTCGTGGCTTCGCCTTCGGGGGGTAGGGTGGCTTGGGTGTTTGATGCGCGCGGCCTTCGCAACATCGGGGTGGCCGAGCCCGGTGGCGGTGGAGGCTATGTGTCACGGCAGCTCACCCGGTACACCCAAGACGACGGCCAGGAGATCGGAGAGCTCACCTGGACTCCTGACGGCCGGGCGATACTCTACGTTCGCGGGGGCGACTTCGAGACCGGCGGCCCCTACCCCAACCCGGCCAGCGCCCCCGAGGGTGTCGAACAGGACGTCTGGATTGTCTCATTCGAGGGCGGGGCGCCGCGCAAGCTCGCCGAGGGCCATTCTCCGGCGGTTTCTCCCAGGGGTGACAGTGTTGCCTACATTTTCAAAGACCAGGTGTGGCTGGTCAAGCTGGCCGAAGGCGCCAAGCCCGAACAATTGATCCACGACAAGGGCAAAGGCAGTTCGCTCCGTTGGTCGCCCGACGGTTCGCGCCTCGCTTTCGTGAGCCGCCGTGGCGAACACAGCTTCGTGGGGGTGTACGACGTGGGGGGCAAGAGCCTGCTGTATCTCGATCCGAGCGTTGACCAGGATTCCGAGCCTGTTTGGTCGCCGGACAGCAAGCAGGTCGCCTTCCTGCGTCTTCCTGCGCGCGACGACCTTACCTTCGGGCCGAAACGCGCCGGGCCGCCGTGGTCGATCCGCGCGGCCGACGCTGCCACCGGCCAGGGTCACGAAGTTTGGGGCGCCGATACGGGCCGCGGCAGCGTCTTTCGCGGGATTGCGGCCGAGTATCAGATCTTCTGGGGTGCCGGTGACAACTTGGTCTTTCCTTGGGAGCGCGACGGTTGGACTCATCTTTATTCTGTTCCCGTTGCGGGCGGCGCGGCAAAGCTCCTCACGCCCGGCGATTTCGAAGTGGAGTTCGTTTCCCTCAGTCCCGATCGCCGCCAGTTGATTTTCGCCTCGAACCAGGATGACGTCGACCGCCGCCACCTGTGGCGCGAGCCGGTCACGGGCGACCACGTCACTCCACTGACCAGGGGTGAAGGAATCGAGTGGTCACCGGTGATGATGAGCGACGGCGCCACCGTGGCCCTGCTCCATTCCGACGCCCAGCGCCCAGCTCGGCCGGCAATTCTGGCTAACTCGGGCGGAATTCGCGACCTTGCTCCCGAAACGCTTCCCGCCGACTTTCCCGCCGCTGATCTCGTCACCCCGCAGCAAGTGATCTTTCCTGCTGCTGACGGGCTGCGCATCCACGCGCAGCTTTTTCTGCCTAAGGAGGAGGCCTCGGGGCAGCGGCACCCGGCCGTAGTATTCTTTCACGGCGGTTCGCGGCGCCAGATGCTGCTTGGCTGGCATTATATGGGCTACTATCACAACGCCTATGCCTTCAACCAGTATCTCGCCAGCCGCGGTTACGTGGTGCTATCGGTCAACTACCGCAGCGGCATCGGCTATGGGCTGGACTTTCGCGAGGCGCTCGACTACGGGGCCAGCGGAGCGAGCGAGTTTAACGATGTCGAGGGCGCCGGCCTCTACCTGCGCACGCGCCCCGAGGTGGATCAGAATCACATCGGCCTGTGGGGCGGTTCTTACGGCGGATATTTGACAGCGCTGGGATTGGCTCGAGCCTCCGAGCTATTCGCCTGCGGCGTAGATCTCCACGGCGTGCATGACTGGAACCTCGAACACCAGAACTGGATTCCTTCCTACGATCCCGCCGCACGACCTGAGGCGGCGCGACTGGCGTGGGAGTCCTCGCCGCTGGCCTCCGTCAAGACGTGGCGCTCGCCTGTGTTGCTGGTCCAGGGGGATGATGACCGCAACGTTCCCTTCACGGAGATGGTCCGCCTTGTGGAGGCGTTGCGGAAACAGGGTGTGGAATTCCAACAACTCGTCTTTCCGGACGAGATTCACGATTTCTTGCGGCAGCGCACTTGGCTGGCGGCCTATCATACGGCTTCTGATTTCTTTGACCAGCACCTCCAAAACAGAGCCGTGCCCGCGCTCGGGAGCCCGCGCTAGAAAACTTGACTTTGCATCACAAAGTACTTGACATGAGTTAGAACGTCCTGTATAAACTCTTGCATGGCATGTCCGGGTCCAGTTCGCGCACGACGTTCCAGGCCAGTGCCCATGTCAACGCACGCCATTGACGATCTGCGTTTCATCCGCGAGACCATGGAAAGCGCGGCTTCGTTCACCGCCGTCCCGGGATGGGGCGGAGTGACGATAGGGATCACGGCTTTGGCGGCTGCAGCGGTTGCGGCGCTCCGCCCGCAAGTGGAATGGTGGGTTGGGGTGTGGGGGTTGGAAGCCCTGTGCGCTTTTGCGGTGGGCGCATCAGCTATTTTTTGGAAGGCGCGGAAGGTGCAGACGCCCCTGCTTTCAAGGCCTGGCCGGAAGGCTGTACTGGGCCTGTCTCCCCCCATGCTGGCGGCGGCAGTGCTCAGCATTGTGATTTACCACGCAGGCGTATTTAACCTGCTGCCCGGCCTTTGGCTCCTGCTTTACGGGGCCGGTGTGGTGACGGCAGGGGCGTTTTCCGTAAAGGTCGTCCCGATCATGGGTCTGTGCTTCATGTTCGCGGGAATTCTTGCCCTGTTCTGCCCCGCGGGCTGGGCAAACTTGATCATGGCTGCGGGTTTCGGCGGGCTTCACATCGTATTCGGGACGATTATTGCAAGGAGGTACGGTGGCTAGACAGATTTCAAGCGCTGCGGCTCGTGTGGCAGGCGCGAGGCGAAAGGCGCCAGGTGTTCAGCGATTGCGTCGTGAGGCGCCGTGGGGCGCGCCGTCCGAACTGGACCGCCTGATCCACGAACGCATTCGGCTCGGCATCGTGAGCGCCCTGGCGGTGAACGAATCGCTCAGCTTCAACGAGCTCAAGAAACTGCTGAAGACAACCGATGGCAACTTGAGCGTGCACGCGCGCAAGCTGGAGGAAGCGGAGTACATCATCTGCGCGAAATATTTCGAAGGCCGGCTGCCGAAAACTGTGTACCGGCTCACGATAACAGGCCAGCGGGCGCTCGAGCGCTACCTGAATCACATGGAAGCGCTGATCCAATCCATGCGCCCGCGGTAATCGGCGGACCAAATTTTTTTGTTCGGATGCTTTGCACGGTAAAGTCCTTTGGAAGGCAGGTGAGGTTGATGGCACCGTTGCCCGATGGTCCTGAGCACTTGGCCCGCACCTCTTCACTTGACTCGCCGCGTGGAGTCGCCAATATGGGCGGCGACACTGGCCACTCAATTCATGCGGCCATCATTATGGACGGAAGCGGGCGCTGGGCAGCCGCTCGAGGCCTGTCGCGCAGCGCGGGACACTACGAGGGTGTGGAAGCGGTGCGCCGCACGGTGCAGGCTGCTCCCGCCCTGGGGATCGGGACCCTGACGCTGCACGCCTTTTCCTCGGACAACTGGCAACGTCCTTCGGGTGAAGTCCGGGAACTTATGGACATTTTTGAAGAGTTCCTGCGGTCATCGGTCGCAGAGTGGGTGGACGCGGGAATAAGGGCCAGCGTTACCGGGCGGCGCGATCGACTTAAGCCCGCGCTGCTCGCCGCTATTGAAGCTGCCGAAGCCGCAACGCAGGAGGGCCGGCAGTTGTACCTGCGCCTGGCGATTGATTATTCGGCTCGCGACGCCATTTTCTGGGCCGCGCGATCCCTGGGCAACTCCGAAGCAGCCACGCCGGCCCAGTTTACGCGCTTGCTCGCCGGGGTCAATCACGACGGGACGCCGGTCCCCGATCTTGACCTTCTGATTCGCACCGGCGGTGAGCATCGCTTGAGCGACTTCATGTTGTGGGAGTGCGCTTACGCGGAACTCGTCTTCACGGACCGGATGTGGCCGGACTTTGAAGCCGCCGACCTTGAGGCCGCAGTCCGCGAGTTCCGTTCCCGTCATCGCCGTTTCGGGCGCGTTCCGGAGACTGTCCCTGCCGGAGCGTGACCTAGCAGTGATTGCCGATTGATGATTGCCGATTGTCGATTGAAAAAGCGGTGTGGCGAATTGCTCCGCTGTCAATCGACAATCGGCAATCGGCAATTCCAGACAGGTCACCATGGATCGAGATCAGACCAAAGCTTCACCACGGAGGAGCGGCAGATGATGTTGAGCAAGGGGCAGTTGGAACTAAGTGTACTTGGAACGGCGCTGGTTATGGGTATACTCGCCGATGCGCTGCTGCGGGCTGTGCCCTGGGGTCTCAATCTTCTGATCTGGATGGTGGCGCTTCTCGCAGCCATCACATTTCACGCCCGCTGGAGGGCAGAAACTCTTTCCGGAGGCGGTCAGTGGTTGCTCGTCGTGGTGGCGCTTTTCGCCCTTGGGCTCGTTTGGCACGATTCCCCCGCTTTGAAAATACTGAGCCTTTTGGCGGCCCTCACGGCGCTTTCCCTGGTCATCTTGCGGGCACAAGGGGGCCGGGTTCGTTTTGCCGGCCTTGTCGAGCACGCCCTCGGAGCGGCTGTTGCCGGGCTCAACGCTGCCTTTGGATTGCTGCCAGTCCTATTCGGGGAGGCCGAGTGGAAGAAGCTACTCGGTGGTCGGTGGTCGCACCGCGCGATGGCGGTGGTGCGCGGAGTTCTTTTTGCTCTCCCCTGCCTACTCATATTTGGCGGGCTGTTCATGG
>Ga0116124_1002593_pt1 | contig 11046 bp, 11 predicted proteins | sample June2015DPH_13_1_2_FD_89728 | JGI IMG/M metagenome (GOLD analysis project Ga0116124, IMG submission 89728) | Peatland microbial communities from SPRUCE experiment site at the Marcell Experimental Forest, Minnesota, USA - June2015DPH_13_150 | ecosystem: Environmental > Terrestrial > Soil >... | reverse complement strand
TCCTTCCGCCGGAGCAGCACCATGCTCACCGTCGACCCAGCCGCGCCGCCCAGGGTAATCAGGTTGTTCGCGGTCATGTTCACGAACCCAACCAGAAGCAGGCGGCCGGTTGGCAGCAGAAGGCCGAACGCGCGGTTGATCAGAGCATAGGCAACGCAGGCCAGGAAAAGCGAGACGAAAGTGAAAAGCAGAGCCGGGGTGAGCATATGCCAGTTTGCCTGGCGCAGGGCCGGCTGAGCCTTGTTCCATTCCAGGACCACCGCCGTGGCCAGCGCCGCAAGCATCAGCGCAAAGACGATGTAGGCAACCGGCAGTCCACTGTTGCGGCGCGCTTCCGGAGCCGCCGGCTGACTGTCACGGCCCAACGCCTGCTGATTGCGGTCCGCCCCTCTACGGATTGAGCGCTCCCGGTTTTCTGTTTATCGGAGAGGGATACATCAGTGTCATACTCTTGCCTATTATCATCACTCTGGTGATTATGGGTCTCTGCTTCTACCTGTTCAATAGGACGAAGTTTGGACGTTATACGGTTTCGATTGGAAGCAACCAGAGCGCTGCAGAGATGGTAGGTATCAACATCGACCAAGTGAAAATCCTGGTGGGGTTGCCTTCGACAGCCTCGCCTTGAGGAGAAGAAGCGGCTTTGCGAAGTAACAGCGGAGAGGCGATTCCCCCGAAATCCTCGGGTTGATCAACTCCCTCCAGGTTCCCTTATTACACGCCTCTTCGCCGAGCTTGTTCTAGTTCGCCGGCCTATCCATGCCGTCAGGCGCCCGGACAGCACACTGGCTCACCTCACTGGGTAGGCCAGATTTCCTTCGCAGAAGGCGCTCGGACACGCGAACGTCGGGGTCACCGAGCACTATCTGCGCTCCCTGGGCAAGGAGACGGGGCGCCGCTGACCAAAGCGGAGCCTTTGGCTATGCCCAACGTTGAGGTAGACGAGTACGAGGTCGAGGGGAACCCCGACACGCTCATGGACGACCGGCCCGGTTGCGGTACCGATGGGCTGGTCGGATGAAGCAAAGGTTCAAATAATCTGTCCTTTGTTCTCCCCAATATGGGAGGTGGAAAAGGGTATTAGGGTGGCGCGGAGGTTGCGCTCCTACAACTCGCCGGGTGGGTCCGAAAGGACCGGGTGAAGGACGCAACTGAGAAGGAGACAAGCCCCCGATAGAGGAGTCAGCAACTCGTTCACGTAGGAAGGCCAAGGAGGGCAGAACGGCCTAAATCGGATTCGTTACCCAATGGGGCGGAATGTGCAATTCTCACCCGCCAGAAGTGTGCAATTTTCTTCTCGACGTTGACAATTCCGCGGACTATCCCTTGCGAAGGCCCGATTCTATCATATCCGGGACCCGCGCCCCAACATCGTCTTCTCCGTACCACGGGGCGAACGCCCATGGTACACTCCAAAAAAATGGGAGGGTCTGTGGGCAAAAAGTATCTTGTCGGACCGTTCCTCTGCTCGTTCGCCGTCTGGACCGTGGGAAACGGAACCCTCGCCCTTGTCCCGCTGTATGCGATCGAGCGCGGCGCCTCCGCGGCCGGCAGCGGCCTGTTCCTGGCCTTTGCGTTTGGCTGCCTTGCGCTGGGTACGTTTGCACCCGGGCTGCTGCCGAGGCGCTTCGCTCATCGGAGGATGCTTCTCGTCGCAACCGGCATCCTGTGGGTATTCGTGTTCCTGCCGACCAGCCGGACCACGACGCTGCTCGCTTTCGCGGCAGGCTGCGGAGCCAGCTATTTTCTGGGAGGAATCGTCTTTACTCAGGCAACGGTCCTCACCGGGTTGGCGGCCCCCACGCAGGAGCGCGGCACCGCGTTCGGGATCCTCGGGATGACCAACGGACTTGGCGGGTTTGTCGGCGGAGTGGGTGTGGGATGGCTGGCCGACCGTTTCGGATTTGTCGGTCTCTGGGAGGGGGCCGCCGCCGCCGCCATTCTGATCATCGTCGGCGGTCTCGTGTCCGTGGAGTCGCGGGCGGAGCAGCCAATGTCGGGCGGCGATCCGCCCCCTCCGGATGCGGGGAAGAGCGTGCCGCGCCCCGAGCTCCCGCGGTCCATGGGGGCCGGCAGCATCGGGCTCATTCTTCTGCTGGGAGTGAGCCTCCTCCTGTCTTTTACCAATTCCACGGCGAATCTCGGCAGGTCCCTGGTGATGGACCATCACGGCTTCTCCAAGTTCACGATCAGCCTGACGCAGTCCGTGACGGGCATGGTGGGTCTCTGTCTCTCCTTCGCCCTCGGGTGGCTCTCGGACAAAGTCGGCCGACGGTGGGTACTTGTCGGCTCCTGCGCGCTGACGGGCGCCGCCTTCCTCGTCCTGGGCTTCTCCCGGCCGCTTTGGCAATTCTACGCATTCGCCGTCCTTATGGCGTTCCTCTCCGTGCCGACCGCCATCGGACCGGCCTACCTGATGGATGTGGTTCCGCGCGAAAGCGCGGCTCGAGGGGTATCGTTTTTCCAGGGCGTGTTCTGGGCCGGGAATATCGCCGGCCTGGTCGCCCTAGGGCTAGCGTTCGACCGCCTGGGTACCGTGGCGCCGGTCCTCTACTCCGCGCTGTTCCCGGCCGCGGGGATCGTGCTCCTCCTGCTGATCCGGACGCGCTCGAAGCCGGCTGCCATTCCCTCAGCGTCACGGTAAGCTCGGACGGCTCCTCCTGGCGCTGTATCGATCCGGGAAATGATGATCTATGGTCGCTTTGGCGATGCCGCAGGCTTCCGCGATCTCCCGTAACGAGCTGGCGGCGTAACCGCGGTCGAATAATAGGGAGAAACATACCTGTATATCGCATTGCGGGAAAGTGACATTCGCCGGCGGGTTTACTTGTAGTGAAAACGGATCGAGCATAGGACATGTAGGGATACATGTCCAAATAAACTACATACTCATATCTGCAGCTCGCTTGGAAAGCTCGGGAACTATGCCATATTCTCAATAAATTGCTATTTAGCGAGTTGGCACGCCCTTTGCTCTACCTTGAGATGATCGGTATCAACAAACGGAGGCGCATAAATGGATGAGATGGTAAAAGCCGCAGTCTTGGTTGAGCCTGGCAAGATAGAAATTCAAAAGTTTCCCAGGCCTTCCCTCGAGGAAGGCTGCCTATTGGTAAAGCCGATAATTGCGGGAATATGCGAATCGGACAAGCATTTCTACAAAGGGCAATCGATCCAATATGCCGGTACGCCCAGGGAAACCTATGGACCCTATCCGGCCATTCCGGGGCATGAGAACGTAGGCATCGTCGTAGAGGCGAGGCATTCCGCGGATGGAAAGATTAAGGACTTCTACGGAAAGGAATTACGAGAGGGAGACCGCATAATAATCAGCCCTGACATGGTCTGCGGGAAATGCTACTGGTGCAAGCATTCCTACGGATTCAGCTGGTGCGACTATCTCAAGAGCTATGGCCATATCGACGCCTCCCGGCCTCCCCATCTCTTCGGCGGCTGGAGCGAGCTCATGTACGTCCTGCCCGGAAGCCACCTTTTCAAGGTTCCCGAGGACGTCTCCGATGAGATCGCGGTGCTCGCCGAGCCGATGGCCGTCACTTTTTCCTTGGATATCGCGAAGGGGCACAGTTCCCTGCCGAACGAGGGCTTTACTACGGGGGATACGGTCGTCGTATTCGGGGTAAGCCCCGTCGGGCTCTGCCATCTGATGAAATCCAGGCTGCTCGGCGCTGGAACGATCGTCGCTCTCGATAAATCCGATTATCGCCTGAATTTTGCCAAGGACTTCGGCGCCAACCATGCGATCAACGTCGCGAAAACGACCCAAAAGGAACGTAACCAATTCATCAAGGACCTGACCGATGGGCGGGGGGCCGATGTCGTCGTGGAATGCGCCGGTTCTCCCGAAGTGGTGGTAGAGGGAATAGAGATGCTCCGACAGGGAGGGACCTTCGTCGAGGTCGGCCATTTCGTCGATGCGGGAGATGTCACGATCAATCCGCATCGGCATCTCTGCGCGAAGAGCATCCGCCTGATCGGGCAGGTCAACCTCGCCTATACCGGGATGATGCCGAGCGTGAATCTCATGAGGGCGAACCGCGATAAATACGACTTTGACAAGATAGTGTCGCATCGCTTCCCCTTGAAGGATGCGAAAGAAGCTCTGTTCCAGTTTATGAAGCCGGAATCCATGAAGGTAGTCATTTATCCGGAATGATTCGCGGAAACCGAAATGAAGATCCGGACGCGGCTGTACGTGATGATGGGGGTTGCCGTCGTCGGGTTCGTCGCGATGCTCCTGGCGACCATGCTTACCGCGGCGTTGCTCTGGGCATAACTGCCGGAGCGGGAGAGCCAGGCACTGCCGGGATCGCCGGGTTCGATCTTGAGGCAGGGCGACAGGAGAAGGCCCTTGATCCTGAGGTTGAATGCATAGGTCCCTTCCAGTTTTTCCGGGCTGAATGGAGAAAATGATAGGTTGTTAATCTAAATAATTATAGAAACCAATTGACGATATTGGCAACCAGCTTTGCGTAATGCTCTCCCACTTCCACCGTACTGCCGCCAGCCGCCTTGGTCCGTATTCGCTTATCACCCCAGTCCACCAATCCCCCCACCCAGTGCGGTGCAAAATCCGAGGCAAACGCCGCGGTTTTTCCCTTGCCGTATTGGCCAAGAATGAGAAGCGGGATCTTTTCTTTTCCAAAATTGGCTTTGTCCTTGGTCATTTTCAGGGGCCGGAGGCTCATGACAACCTGGGAATTCTGCTTGGGCAGAACCCGATTGTATCCGCATATCACCGGAGGCATTTTCCAGGGCAGATTTCGAGTAATGGCATGGGTCCCCCGGGGTTCCGGAACAAGCCCGTGGCAATAATTGGCGCGGTCATCGTCCCTGCGGCAAAATACGGGAAGGGCTTCCTCAATGGGGGTTGCATTGTATTCCCCTTCAAGACCGTGAAAAGATTGCCATCCGCCTACCATGAGAAGCCCCATTCCTGCATGGATCTGCGCTTTTATGTCCGTCATCATCTTGCTCGGAATATGGCTGGCAGGAAAGTCGCTCAAAATCAAAAGTTTCCTGCCGGTCCGTAAAAGATCCGGAGTAAACGATTTTGTAGAAGGGACATGATCGAACGGAATTTTGCAATGAGTCATGACTCCGCCTAAATAAGCGGCTGCCCCGGTCAGCAAACCATCTCCCGCATAAAGAACAGGTTTCATGGTTTCCTTCCAGCCCCCTGTGAAACGAGCGGTAGTGTCGAAACCACAATCATGGTTCCAACAAAAGCCCAATAACTCCACATTCTGGCTCCCGCAGGGCTACGTTTCTAACTCAAGAACAGACTATTCCCATTGATTCAGGCTGTCAATTGCGCTTTGATACGCAGGATAGCTGAACCAGTACCTCGCCTTCGAGCGGCTGTGGCATTGGAAATTGGGCGCTTCTTGCGCTATTCAGGCGGTCCTTGGCCCTTTCGCGCAATGCAGGCAATGATACTTCGGATATCGGCGGGGTTCTGGATTACAGCGATCACGACCATCTTCAATACGGTCCCACGTGAGCTTCTCAAGCTCCACCCGGTGCACGAATGATGTATTGTGACAGGGACTGCCGGGCTACGTCGTCGTAGATCCGTGTGCCCGATCGTGCCTAAGAAAAACCCGCAGGCACTTCGGGATTGTCCATACGAATTGCCGATGCGGCAATAGCAGGAGATGGAAACCTATCATTCTGGATGCACGGAACGGACATGTCCATGTCCATGTACATGTCCAATTTTCGGACACGTTTGTTGGTTTTTTCCAGTCACTTTAGGATTCAAAATCTCCAAAATTATCTGCTTTTCCCATCCGGTAGTGATGGCATGCTTCTTGCTTGATATTGGCTATGTGTTCCGCAACCAGCACGCGTAAGGGCATGGTGCCTTCGGGCGTATGCGGCTTGAACGGAGCATAAAATCAAAGCAAGGGGGTATCGGGAATGATGAAGAAGACAGGGATGCATTGTATTTACAAACGAAAAGGAGGAACATTGTGAAAAAGATTGTGAGCGTGTTAATCGTATTGAGTGTATTTGCTGCTATAGGAATAGCAGCAGCCGCCGAAGAAAGAAAACTGGAAATCATTCACTGGTGGGTTGGTCCTGGTGAACGGGAAGCCGCTGACGAATGGTTCAAGGCGCTGAAAGCGAAATATCCGGATATTGAAGTGATCGAGAACCCTGTCGCCGGCGGCGGCGGTGTGAGCCAAAGGGTGATTTTGGCGAACAGATTGGCTGCTGGTATACCGCCTGACACGTTCCAGGCGCTGGGCGGCGCTCAAATTGGCGCCTATGTTGATGCCAACCAGATCCTGCCGTTGGATGATCTCTGGAAGGAACTGAATTATAGCAAAGCGATTCCCCGTCCGTTGGAAAACACATTCGTCTTCAATGGGCACCATTTCGGGGTCCCGCTCAACATGCACATCCAGAATATCCTGTACTACAACAAGAAGCTGTTCAATGAACTCGGACTCAAGGAGCCCAAAACATTTGATCAACTGATGACGGTAGCGGCGGCCATTAAAAAAGCGAAGCCCGATATGTACCCCCTAGGCCTGGGCACGAAGGAAAAATGGGAAGCGGCCTTTGTGTTGGATGCTATTATCCTGGGCGAAGGCGGGCCTCAATACTACGTGAAGTTGTTCAAAGGGCAGATTGATGTCACGAAGGACAAGATCTACAGGACTTCGCTTGAAAAACTGGCTCAACTAAAGGCATATACCTATCCGTACCACTCCAATCTGACCTGGGACCAGTCCGTGAGTCTGGTGGTCTCCGGCGATGCCGCCATGGTGACGATGGGAACGTGGGCGATCGGCGCCTTCCTGAGCAACAAATGGACCCCGGGCGAGGATTTTGGAGCGCTTACCTTCCCGCAAGGTAAAGATCGGTACCTGCTGTTCCACGCCGATAGCTTCGTTCTACCCAAGGGCTGTCCCCACCCGAGTTCAGCAACCGACTTCCTACGGGTGACGGCTTCGTCCGATTTGCAGATCCCGTGCGATGTCGTCCAGGGCGGCCTGGTCGCCCGGATTGATATTGATCCGAAAGTATTCCCAGACCCCATCCGGCAGGAAATGCAGACTTATATCAGGAACAACCCGTCGAAACTTATCCTGGATCAACACGGGAGTATTGCTCCTCAAAGCTTCTCGTCTGAGTACTGGAATGCCATCGCTGGCTTCATGGCGGCTGATAAGCCCAATATCGACAAGACGCTCGCGCAGGTCCAAACCCTGTTCACAACCTACGAGGTCAAGAAAGATGCCGCATGGTATGTCTGGCCGTAAAACCGGAGTAAGATGTTAAGGGCGTTCGAAGGGGGGAGGGACGCATCGTCATGCGTCTCTCCCTGATCTTGACGGATAGTCCAGGATGGTTTCACATTTCTCTGTCAAAGCGTTGAAAACGCATTAAACTCAGAAAGGCATCGTCGTGAGCACAGTAAATCGGCTTGAAACCGTTCAAGTAAGACGCAAGAAGAATGTCAGATCGAGATATACGTTCGCTGAATTTCTCATCTTTGCGTTTCCCCTCCTGTTTTTTGCAGCCCTTCTCTATGGGATGCTCGGGTGGACAATCATTGTTTCCTTCACAAACTGGCAAGGCATGGCCCCGAATTTTGACTTTGTCGGCTTCAAGTGGTATAAGTTGATGTTCACCCTTGATCGTTTCCAGGTAGATGTGGCCAACAACCTCAAATGGCTCTCGATCGGGGTTATTCCGACGATCGTTCTGGCGCTTATTATCGCCTATCTCCTCGAGCTCGGGTCATTCCGGAGACTTGAATCGTATATCAGGACGCTGATTCTCTACCCGGTGGCCATGTCCTTCATCGTCTCCGGAACAATCTGGTCCTGGATACTGGATCCTGACAAGGGCGTATTCAATACGATCTTGCGGGGAGTCGGTCTGGCGTTTCTGCAAGGCCGGTTTACCACCAATCCGTCCACAGCCACCTATTGGCTCATTCTCATATTTGTGTGGCAGTATCTCGGTTTCTCAGTGATCATCCTCCAGTCCTCCTTGAGAACTGCCGAGCTCCATGAGATGACTGAATCCAGCCTGCTTGATGGAGCTTCCAGACTGAGGATCCTGCTGCAGATCATTATCCCGAATATCAGGGGCGGAATCTTGATTTTGTTATCGCTGTTGCTGATCTCAACGTTGAAGGTCTTTGATATTGTGTATGTCGTGACCTTTGGGGGCCCCGGCTCGGCCACCGATGTGCTGGCGTTCTATATGTTGATTGCCACGTTCGAGCAACACCTGGTTTCGCTTGGAGCTGGTATCGGCATGGTAATATTTATCATAGCTTGCAGCATCGTTATCCCCTATACAATCTATGCCTTCAGGAAGTGGTTCGATTGAAACCTAAAAACCGTGCGCTCACGATCATGGTCTTAGTGATGCTGATCTTTCTGACCATCGCTTATGTTCTGCCCGTGTATGTGGTGCTCGTGACCTCACTGAAAACACCAAACGAGATCAGCCAGCGCCGGTACCTGCTTCCCAGCAGTGACCTGCAATTCAAGAATTATGTGCAATCCTTCAAGCTCATCCTGCCAGCCTTGATCAATTCCACCATCATCACTTTGTCGGTCACAGCCCTGTGCACACTTATCGGCGGCCTTGGCGGCTATTACCTCAGCCGAACGAGGACCCGGTTTACGAAGATTCTCTTCATCCTGGTGGGTGTCGCGATGTATTTGCCGTACCAGGTGATCCTCCTCCCCCTGGTACAAATGATGGCGAAAACGGGCCTGGCACTGACGCATTTTGGACTCATTGGCAGCAACCTCATCCTGAACGTCCCCTTCGCGTCGGTCTTGATGGGTACCTTCTTCATGGGTATTCCTCGAGAGCTGGAGGAAGCTGCCGAAGTCGACGGGGCGTCCAGAATTCACGTCTTCTTCCGGGTGATTTCACCGGTTGCCTTACCCGCGTATGTCTCCGTCATTATCATTATCTTTACCCAGGTGTGGAATGAGTTCCTGTTGGCCTTGACTCTGGCGACGCCACACACCCAAACCATTCAGCTCAAGCTAACCGAGATTAAAGGAACCTTTGTCGCGCTTTATAACCTGCAAATGGCCGCCGCCCTCATTACCTTGATCGTCCCGATGGTTTTCTTTCTGGCCCTGAGCAAGTACTTCATCAAAGGGATCCTGGCCGGCGCGTTGAAAGGATAAGGATTTCATCTTTTGGGCATAGGCATGTCTCCCTGATGGTCGGGCGGGAAGTCACCGACCTGTTCCGCCGCGAGCATCCCGGCGACTTTGGAAGGACGGTTCTCGAAGTCAAGAAGCTGTACAAGCGCGGTTCCCAGCGCGGCCTATAACGTGTATGCAACAGAGAAAGCCCTCGGGCATGCGAATGTAGCAGCTACGGAAACCTATCTCCATTCCCTGGGCTGGAGGGGCAGGGAGAGCCGGACTCGTTTGTTTCACCATGTACGGCTCGCCGTGGTCTGTCCGAGAATGTGCCGCTTCCCCGCGTCGTTTTCGTCGGATGTCCACGTCTGCTATTGCACATTCCGGCTTCCAAGCCGAAAATGGAGCTCATGCACATCTTGACCATACTGATCCTCGCTCTCTCATCGAATCTGGACAACCTTGGCGTCGGGATGGCGTACGGCACCAGGAAGATCAAGCTTTCCCTTTCATCCAACCTGCTCATTGCAGTGATTACCAGCGGCTGTACTCTGATTTCGATGGCTCTTGGAAAAGACGTGGCCATCATTTCGAAGAACCAGCGCGCAGCCGGCGATGTAGGAGCAGCTATCATTATCGCTGTCGGCATCTACCTTTTCTTTCAGTCATTCCGCGCAAGAGGCGTTCACGCCGCGCCCTCTGAGCAGCTGACGATCCGTCCGACTGGAAAGCTTCAAAATGGTCTCTTGGGGTGGCTGAAGCAATTGATTCGTCTCACACGTGAGCCGTCTCTCGCTGATTGGAACTACTCGCGCTCCATTGAGGCAGCAGAGGCGGCTACGCTTGGCATCGCCCTGTCCCTGAACAATGTGCCAAATGGTTTTGCGGCTGGGTTGATCGGTCTCAGCCCGGCGCTGACGACTACTGCCGTTTTTGTTTTCAGCGTTCTCACCCTCTGGTTCGGCATCTGGATTGGTGTGCGTTTCATGTCGCGCCTTTTCCGAGACTGGGCCGGCCCGGCCTCGGGCATCATGCTTATTTTGCTGGGTGTGTACGAATTGTTAAGTTGACCCGCTGAAGGCAGGGCCCCCGGTGAGAGGAACCAATAGTCGGGGTTGCGGCGAGAGGGGTCTTGCACATGGTATGATAGCCACGGAGGGAAAAGGTGAGAACGCGAACAGTCGTTGTTGCAGCTCCCGCGGTCCTTGTCGCTCTGGCTCTGGCTGGGTGTCTTTCGACGAACCCCCAGACGCCTGCATCCAGGAGCACCGCCTCGGATCAGACGACTGATTTTTACAACCTGCTCCAGACAGGAACGCCCGAACAGGTACAGAAAGAGGTAGATGCCGGGGCGGACGTCAACGCTCAGGAAGATACACTTGGTTTTACCCCTCTGATGTGGGCAGCCGGGCTCAACCCCAACCCGGAGGTGATTACCGTTCTCCTGCAGGCGGGAGCCCACATTAACGCCCGCGCCGCAGGCGGCATGACCCCGCTGATGTGGGCAGCCGCAAGAAACAAGAACCCGGAGGTGATCGCTGCACTCCTGGATGCGGGTGCGGATACGAAGGCGAAAGACAGCCAGGGTAGAACAGCATTTGATTATGCTCAGCAGAACGCAAGTCTGAAAGACACCGACGCCTATGGAAAACTGGAAGAAGCCTCGAAGTGAGCGAGAAGGGTCAGGCATGGGAGGATGAGGCAGGGAAAACGCAAATCTATATAAGACACGGGCCGGGCAGATGTCAGTACGTGTACACCACTCCCATGCGTAGTCCGGTGAAAAGTGCCATTGGATCCGGAAATAAAAAGCCACTTTCCCACTCAGCCAATCTGCTCTCTCACACAATGCCGTAGTGGCTCTTTTCAGTCAATTGTTTTTTCACCTCCT
>Ga0116124_1002576_pt1 | contig 11085 bp, 12 predicted proteins | sample June2015DPH_13_1_2_FD_89728 | JGI IMG/M metagenome (GOLD analysis project Ga0116124, IMG submission 89728) | Peatland microbial communities from SPRUCE experiment site at the Marcell Experimental Forest, Minnesota, USA - June2015DPH_13_150 | ecosystem: Environmental > Terrestrial > Soil >... | reverse complement strand
GCGTTGTACCAGAGGAAGCCGATCGCGGCCCCGATCAGCGCAGCACCGATGATCGCGAGGTCGAGGCTTGTCAGGTTACGGTGGGCAGGCGGTCCGGAGCGCACGTACGACACCACCTCCATCGCCGTGAACGTGAACAGCGCGATGATCCCTGTTCCAGCCGCGAGCCCGTCGATACCGTCGGCGAGATTCGTCGCGTTCGACGCGCCCGCGATGATCACGAACAGGAACGGGTACCACGCGTATGAGAGCGGAACCGAGACGTCGGCGATCGGGACGTAGACGTTCGTGCTCAGGTGCAGGTGGTGCGACACGATCGCGACGACGACCGTCACACCCGCAAGCAGCAGCAGCTTCCAGCGCCCGCTCAGGCCGAGCGAGCGGCGGTGCGTGAGCTTCGTGAAGTCGTCGAGAAATCCTATCGCGCCACACGCGAGCGTCCCGAATAGGACCGTGAGCGACTGCAGGCGGTAGTGGCTGACCGGCAGGAACGCGATCGTGGCCGCGAACAGGATCATCAACCCGCCCATCGTCGGCGTCCCCTGCTTGGCGAAGTGGTGCTGCGGTCCCTCCTCCCTGATCTGCTGGCCGAACTCGTTGCGGCGCAGGAAATCGATGAACTTCGGGCCGACGAGGATCGACACGATCAGCCCGACGAGCGCGGCGATGAGGACTCGCGTCACGGCGCCGCCACCCCTGCGAGCGATTCGGCGACGAGCTCGAGGCCGACGGCCCGCGACGCCTTCACGAGCACCGTGTCACCGGGCTCGACGACGGAGCGCACGACCTCGATCGCGTGGGCGGCGTCCGGTGCCCACTCGTCCGGGCCGTAGCGCCGCCCGAGCTCGCCGACACCGACGATCACGTCGACGCCCAGCTCCTGCGCGACCGCGCCGAGCTCCTCGTGGAAGCGCGGGCCCTCGATGCCGAGCTCGGCCATCTCGCCGAGCACCGCGACCGTCCGCCGCGATCCGGCGCGCTCGACGAGATGCTCGAGTGCCGCCCGCATCGAGGCGGGATTCGCGTTGTACGCGTCGTTGATCAGCAGCCCGCCGCCGGGGAGCGGCGTCTCCTCGCAGCGCCAGCGCGAGAACGCGATCTCGGCCGAGCCCTCCGCCGCGCGCTCGAGCGGTAGCCCGAGCGCAACGTACGTGAGCAACGCGCCCACGAGGTTCGCGGCCTGCACGCGCACGGTGAACGGCACCGGCAGCTCGATCCGCCGCCCGTCCGCAAACGCAATCGCGACGCTCTCCCCCGGCTCGAACGACGCGAGCTCGGCGTCGCCGCCCGGCCCGAAGCGGAGGATCTCGATGTCGTCGCGCTCCAGCAGCGGCTCGAGCTCCGCTACGCCCGCAGGTACCACCGCCGTGCCGCCGTCCGGCAGCGCAGCTACCGCCTCCGCCTTCACCCGCGCGACGTTCGCCACCGTGCCGACGAGCTCGAGGTGGACGGGGCCGATGCTCGTGATCACCGCGACCTCCGGCCGCGCGATCGCGCACAGCTCGGCAATCTGGCCGAAGCCGCGCATGCCCATCTCGGTGATCACGACCTCGGTGTCCGGCTCGATCCGCGTCAGCGTCAGCGGCAGGCCGACCTCGTTGTTGTGACCGCCCTCGGCGGCGACCGTGCGCACGACCGGGCGGCAGAGCGCGGCGAGGATGTCCTTCGTCGAGGTCTTGCCGCTGGAGCCGGTGATCGCGACGACGCGCGCGTCGCTGCGGTCGCGCACCGCGCGTCCGAGCGCCGCCATGGCCGCGAAACCGTCGCCGGGAACGAGCGTCGCCGCGGCCCCGTGCGCACGCGCGTCGTTGAGGTATGCGACGCCGCCGCCGAGCGCGACGAACAGGTCGCCCGGCCCGGCGCGGCGCGAGTCGATCTCGACGCCGGTCACCGTCTGCGCGTCGCCCTCGAGCCGGCCGAGCCCGAGCGTCCGCAGCTCCGCGAGCGCGAGCGGGATCAGGCGCGCGCCCCCAGCGTGCGCAGCGCCTGCCGCGCGGCCTCGCGATCGTCGAACGGAATCGTCCGGTCCGCGAACTGCTGGCCCTGCTCGGCGCCCTTGCCGGCGATGAGGACAACGTCGCCGTCCCGCGCGAGCTCGATCGCGCGCGCGATCGCGGCCGTACGGTCCGGCTCGACCTCCACGTCTCCGACGGCGCCCGCGACGATCTCGTCGATGATCGCCCGGGGGTCCTCGCTGCGCGGGTTGTCGGAGGTGACAATCGCCACGTCGGCGAGCTCGGACGCGAGCCGGCCCATCAACGGCCGCTTGCCGCGGTCGCGGTCGCCGCCGGCGCCGACGACGCAGATCACGCGTCCGCGCGCGAGCTCGCGCGCCGCGCACAGCACGTTCTCGAGCGCGTCCGGCTTGTGTGCGTAGTCGACGATCACCGTGAACGGCTGTCCCTCCTCCACCGATTCGAAGCGGCCGGGCACGCCGCGCACGGATTCGATCCCGCGCGCAGCCGCGGCGTCGTCGATCTCGAGCAGGCGGGCCGCTGCGAGCGCGCCGAGCGCGTTCTCTGCGTTGAAGCGGCCTCGCAGCTTCAGGTCGATGCGGTCGAGCTGCTCCGGCCCGATCGCGGCGCCGGGTGCGAAGCCGAACGTCAGCGCTTCCGGCAGCTCCTCCGCAAGCCGCCGACCGTACTCGTCGCCGACGTTGATCGCTGCGGGCGGACGGCCCTCGACGAACAGGCGCCGCTTCGCCTGGAAGTACGACTCCATGTCGCCGTGGAAGTCGAGGTGGTCCTGGCTGAGGTTCGTGAACACGAGCGCGGCGAAGCGCACGCGGTCGAGCCGGTGCAGCTGCGCCGCGTGCGACGACGCCTCCATCGCGCACGAACGGTCGCCCGCGTCGAGCATCTCGCGGAAGGTGCGCTGGAGGTCGATCGCCTCGGGGGTCGTGCGCACGACGCCGCGCCGCTCGCCGCCGACGCGCGCCTCGACGGTGCCGAGCAGCCCCGGCCGCCGGCCGGCGGCGGCAAGAATCGCGTAAAGCAGGAACGCGGTCGTCGTCTTGCCGCTCGTCCCGGTTACGCCGGCGACCTGCAGTTCCTCCGTCGGGCGCCCGAAGAACTCGTCCGCGACGACCGCCATCGACGCGCGCGAGTCGCCGACGACGACCTGCGGCACGCCGACGTCCAGCGGCCGCTCGACGACGAGTGCGACCGCGCCGCGCTCCACCGCCTCGGGCGCGAAGTCGTGCCCGTCGGCCCGCGCGCCTCGCACACAGAAGAAGAGCGCGCCCGGCGTGACGGCCCGCGCGTCGTAGCCGAGGTCGCGCACCTCGACCGGAGCGCGTCCAACCACCTCGACCGCCCCGAGCGCGGCGACGAGGCGCTCCAGATCCATCATCGCCAGGCGAGTCTACCGCGAGGGGCTGACGCCCTCGCGGGGTGGGTCTTGCGTCTCGCGGCACGGTCTGCGAGGGGCGACGGTCTACGGCGGGCGACCAGGTCGCGACGTCGTCGCGACCTGGTCGCAGTCGTTGCAGCCGCCCGCCTATTGGAGTGGCTTGTCAGGAGGAACCTCCAGGTACTGGAGGTCGAACGCGGCGATCTGCGCGAACGCCGGCGCGGCCACGACGCCGCCGAAGATGTTGAGCCTCGGCTCGTCGACCGTGACGAGGACGACGAGGCGCGGATTGCTCGCAGGCACCATGCCGACGAAGGTCGCCACGTACGCGCCCGGGATGTAGCCGTGCGGCCCCGGCTTCTGCGCGGTGCCGGTCTTGCCGGCGACGCTGTAGCCGGGGATCTCTGCGGCGGCGGCCGTGCCGACGTCGGAGACGACGCCTTTCAACATCGTCAGCAGCTCGCCGTCGACGCGGCGGGAGATGATGCGCCGGGTACGCAGCTTCGGCCGCTGCTCGCCCTGCACGTGGTCGACGAGGTGCGGTTGGATCCAGAGACCGCCGTTCGCGACCGCCGCGTACACCGACGCGAGCTGGATCGCCGTCACCGACACGCCCTGCCCGATCGGCACGTTGCCGATCGTCGAGCCCGACCAGTACGCCGGCAGCAAACCTGGGCTCTCGCCGGGGAAGTCAATGCCGGTCGGCTGCCCGAAGCCGAACTGGCGGATCCAGCTCTGCAGCCGCGCCTGGCCGAGCTTCGTCTCCGCGATCGTGATCGCGCCGACGTTCGACGAGCGCTGCAGGATCTGCGCGACGGTCATCGTCTCCGTGCCGCGCGGCTCCGCGTCGTGGATCACGCGGTCGGCGACACGGATCGAGGGCGGCAACGTGAACTTCGTCTGCGGCGTGACGAGCCCATCCGAGAGCGCGCCGGCAATCGTGACGATCTTGAACACCGACCCCGGCTCGTACACGTCGGTGACGGCATGGTTGCGCTGAAGGCCCTTCGCGAATGCTGTCGGGAAGGAGTTCGCGTCGTAGCCCGGCTCCATCGCCATCGCGAGCACGCCGCCCGTCTTCGGGTCGAGCACGATAGCCGTGGCGTCCTTCGCCTTCCACTTCGCAACCGTCGCCTTCAGCACCTGCTCCGCGTTCGCCTGGATCGTGTGGTCGAGCGAGAGGAAGACGTCGTGACCGTCGCGCACCGGCTTCTCGCTCTGCACGTCGATCACGCGACCGAGCGGGTCGCGCACGACCGTCTCCCTGCCCGGCGTGCCGGTGAGGTTGGAGTTGAGCTCGAGCTCGAGCCCGGCGAGCCCGGTGTTGTCAACGCCCGCATACCCGAGCACCGGCGCCGCGACAGGGCCCTGCGGGTAGACGCGCTTGTCCTCGGGCGTGAAGTAGAAGCCGGTGAGGCTCCGCTTCGCAAGCAGGGTGGCCTTGTCCGGCGGCGCCTTGCGCTCGACGTAGACGAAGCCGTGCGACTGGTCGGCGAGCAGCGGGTAGAGCTGGTTCGCGTGCAGTCCGAGGATCCGCGCAGCGATCTGCGCATCCGTCTTCGGATGCGCGATCTGGCGCGGGTCGGCGAACACCGTCGTCATCTGCTGGTCGATCGCGAGCGGCGCCCCCATCGCGTCGAAGATCGTGCCGCGCCCCGCCGCGAGCACGACCGGCGCCTTCGTCTGCGCCTGCGCGAGCTTCGACAGCGACGCCGCCCGCACGGTAGCGAGCCACGCCTCGCGCGCGAGCAGCCCCGCGAACGTCACCAGGACGACGAGCAGCAACAGCCGGATCCGCGAGTTGACGACCCGCGTCACGGCCTGATGGCGCGTCCGAGGTCGATGTAGCTCGTGTCCATCGCGGGCGCCGGCACGAGCCCGAGCCTGCGCGCGGTCGACTCGATCTTCAGCGCCGCCCCCGCGCTCGAGACCTGGGATGCGAGCGCCGCGTTCTGCGCCTGCAGCTGCTGTTCCTGCTTGTCGAGCCTGGTCACGCCGACGTTCGCGCGCAGGACGGCGACGTTGACGGCGACGACGCCGGCCAGGAGCAGCGCGAGCGCCGAGATCCAGAGGATGCCGCCGGTGAGCCGCCGGCCGGAGGCGCGCCGGCGCGGCGCCGGCGCGACTGCTGGCGCAGGCCTCCGCCGCGGCGGATGCGCGGGCGCCGGAGCGACCGCCGTGGAGGCGAACCAGTCGAGCGCCGCCATTACCCCGCCTTCACCGCCGCGCGCAGCCGCGCCGACGCTGCGCGTGGATTCGCCGCGATCTCCGCCTCGCCCGGCCGCACCGGCCGGCGCTGCACCGCACGCAGCTCCGGCTCGTGGCCGCAGACGCAGACGGGGAAGTCGGGCGGACACGTGCAGCCGCGCTCCTTCTCGCGCAGGAACTGCTTCACGATCCGGTCCTCGAGCGAGTGGAACGAGATCACCGCGAGCCTGCCGCCGGGACGCAGCATCTCGAGCGCCGCCGGCAGCGCCGCTTCGAGCGAGCCGAGCTCGTCGTTGACGGCGATGCGCAGCGCCTGAAAGACCCGCTTCGCCGGATGCCCCTCGCCGAACCGCACCGGCGCCGGGATCGCGCACTTGATCGTGTCCACCAGCTAGCCGGTCCGCTCGAACGGCTGCTCCTTGCGGCGACGCCCGATCGCCTTCGCGATCTGCCGCGCGTATCGCTCCTCGCCGTAGCGGCGGAAGATGGAGATGAGCTCGCTCTCCGGCCACTCGTTGACGACGTCGCGCGCGGAGAAGTCCTGCGAGGTGTCCATGCGCATGTCGAGCGGCGCGTCGACGGAGTACGAGAAGCCACGCTCCGGGCGGTCGAGCTGCATCGACGAGACGCCGAGGTCTAGCAGGATCGCGTCGGCGCGCACGTCGTTGGCCGCAAGCTGCGGCAGCACGACGCCGAAGTCGCCGCGCAGCAGCCGCGCCGACACGCGCTGGCGCTTCTCGAGCCGCTCGAAGTACGTGCGCGCGATCGGGTCGCGGTCGATCGCGATCAGCTTGCCGCTCCCCTGCAGGTCGGCCGCGAACAGCGCTGCGTGCCCGCCCGCGCCGAAGGTGGCGTCGACGACCGTCTCCCCCGGGCGCACCGCGAGGCTTTCGCGGACCTCGGCGGCCAGGACGGGGACGTGATCAGTCGCGCTGGGCTGCAAGACGTTCGGCAACATGCTCTGCACTCCCTTCGACCTCGGCGAGCTCGAGCCGCCAGGCTGCCCGGTCCCAGATCTCGAGGTGGTCGTGGACACCCGCAACGACGACGTCGCGGCCGAGCTTCGCGTGCGCGAGCAGCGCGGCGGGAAGCCCGACCCGGCCCTGCTTGTCGAGCTCGGTCTCCGTCGCGCCGGAGAAGAAGAAACGCTGCATCCGGCGGCCCTCCTTGCTCAGCGTGTTCAGCGTGACCAGCCGGCTGTCGACCATGTGCGCCCAGGCCTCGCGGGTGTACGCGAACAGGCAGCCGTCCATGCCGCGCGTCACGACGATCCCCTCGGCGAAAGCCTGCCGGAAGCGGGCAGGCAGCGTGAGGCGATTCTTGTCGTCGACCGTGTGTTCGTACTCGCCGAGCAGCATCTCGGGGCCGGACTCCCTTCCACCACTTTGCCCCACAGTAGACCACAATCTCCCACTTGTCCACCCCTGAGAGACCACTCGCTGCTACGTCCAGGTGAAGCGCAGACGTTCCGACGAGGCTCGCTCTCGGCGGGGGTCGGGTAGCCGGATGGACGTTCGTGGCCTTTGTAGTCAGCTATCCCGCGTGGCGCAGCGTGATGCGGCGCCGTCGCGGGATCTCGTAGCACGAGTCACCCTGATTGCCAGGGATCGAGAGGTCCGCAGACCGTCGCGAAACAGCAAGGTGCCCTGAGTCAAGTCCCAGGATGTGGTGTAACTCGTCGGCAAGATCGTCGGCTGCTTAGGCCGCGGTGAGCTCGCGGTTCTCCTCTCTGTCGTTGTCTTCGTTTTGGCGATCGAGGACCGCCTCGAGCGAGTGGTTGCTGAGGTAGCGGCGGCCGACGAGCCATTCGTCGTTTTGCTCGATGACGACCTTAAGGAACTTGAACGCGTGGTCATGACGAGGAAGACGTTCGGCAATATCACCGCGCTTCCCGAAGACGACAGCGACCATCGCTTCGGCCTTGGCAAGATCCTCGACCTCGTTCAGGAACGCCTTGCCGCTCGTGTCGGCGTCGATCTGACGAAACTCGGCCGCTAGACCCTCGTACCTCGCGTCGACAACGCGACGCAGCCGCTCATCTAGGCATGGGACACATGTCGCACAAGATCAGGCCAAGCAGCGCTTGATCTGTGAACGCTCTGCCTAAAAGGCTTTCAAGTCCGCGAGGACCAAGCAGCTGGCCCTGCAACTCGAACTCTGTTTGCCTAGGCTCCTCGCCGTCCCGCGCGTAGGAGGGTTGGTCGGAACGCGTGTGGCGGATTACGGGGTCTCGGCCCGAATCCTCGCTGCAGGGCCAGACCGGAACATCATACGTCTTTTAAAACGTGAAAGAAGCGGTTAGGGCTTCTTCTTCCCGATGTGCAGCCACTTGCCGATCTTTGCGATGAGGCTCATACAGTGAGTCTACGCCCTTCCGCCAGTCGTTTCGCAGATCCCTCCTAGCCGGGGCGCGCCGCCGCCTCCTGCCTGCCGGCAGGGGGCGCCGCCGGCGCGCCCGCGGCTACGGAGCGGAGGGTGCAGCGACGAGCGGCCCGACCAGGCGTTCAACCTGGGGTACGAGACGGCTCGGGATCTTCGGCATATCGCAGTAGCCGTGCCGGGCCGCCCAGACGCAGCGGCAGAACCGTGCGACGGTCATCGTCAGGCCCGAGAGCTGGGAAAGCCAAGGCGCAACGTAGAACACGCGCTCGCCGTGGTGCTTCCGCAGAAACTCGCCGCCCGTGGTGCTCTTCGAGAGATAGCGAGCGAGCTTGGCGAGGTAGCCGTGGAACCGCTCCGCCTGGTAGCGGGTCGTCGTCGTGCCCACCGGCTGACGCAAGCGGCTCGATCTGCGCGATACACTCGCCCGCATTGGCCAAAGCGGCGAGCGGCGCAGCGGCGCGTAGGCCCGAAGAGGGCTAGCCTTCGCAATGAAGGCAAGGCGCACAAAGGAGGGACCCGATGTCCGTACTGCGGTTCGACCCCTTCGGTGACTTCGATCGGCTGGCCGACCAGGTGGCGGCCGGGCTACGGACGCCCCGAAGCGTCCCGATGGATGCCTACCGGCGCGGGGAACAGTTCTTCATCCATCTCGATCTGCCCGGAGTCGATCCGGACGCGATCGAACTGACGGTGGAGCAGAATGTCCTAACGATCAGGGCTGAGCGGCGCTTCGAACCCGAGGAAGGTGACGAGCTACGCATCAGCGAACGGCCGCAGGGCACGTTCACGCGCCAGCTCCTGCTCGGCGAGAGCCTCGATACCGACAGCCTCGAAGCCGACTACGATCAGGGCGTGCTCACGTTGAGGATCCCGGTTGCCGAGGCAGCGAAGCCGCGCCGCGTGCAGATCACAAAGAGCGGCAGCGGCCAGCGAGCGATCGTCGAGGGCCGAGCAGCGCTTAAGTCCTGACGAGGCGAATCCCCTGATCGGGATTTTCGACCCCCACAGGGGTCAGCCCCTCGATGCCGCCTGGGGAGGGGTCGAGCCGTGGGAGACAGCCGTAGCGCGGCTCACGGGGCGGCCTCGACGACGACATAGGTTGTGCGCCGCGTCGGGGCAGCTGTGCCTTGCTGCGATGCGAGCTTGCGCTCGAGCTCGCTCAGGATCTCGGCGCGCGCCTGAGCGGGAAGCGCCGGCGCCGTCCGTCGCAGCCACCAGTCGAAGCGCCAGCCTCGCTGCTCGCGCCAGCTGCGTCCTCCTGGCTCCTCGACCTCCTCGCGGCGGAGGAGTCGAAAGCCTCGCCGCAGGATCAGGGACAGGTCACGGTCGAGCTCTTCGCTCGTGTAGGGGCGGCGCGGCGGCCCACTGAGCCCGTCGGGCAGGACAAGCTCCGGCCAGCGGGCGGCAAGCGAGCGTGCGATCACGCCCCAGGAGGGAGCCGTTCTGCTTCCCTCCGAGCGCAGGCGGACGTCGAAGCTGAACCTGCCGCGGGGTTTCAGCGCCCGAGCAAGCTCGTCCAAGACACGTGCCGGGTCGGTGAGGAAGTTCTGCCAGGCGCTCGTCGCAACGACATGGTCGACCGGCTGCGACAGCAGCGAGGAGAAGCTGTACGCGTCCCCCTCCAGGAAGCGGACGTTCCTGCCCGGGGCCGCACCTCGGGCAAGCGAGATCATCGCCGGGGAAGAGTCGATGCCGATCACCTCGCCCGCCGCTCCGACCCGCTCGGCGAGGTGGGCCGCGACCAGTCCCGGCCCGCAGCAGAGGTCGACGACACGGTCGCCCTCGCGAATCCCGGCCAGCTCGACGATCCGGCCGGCAACACGCTCGGCCCGGCCGCCCCGGCGACGAGCGAACTCAGCCGCGAACTCGGGATCGCCGAAATCGGAGAAAGCACACGAAGACACCCCCGCCAGCGTAGCCCGTCAAACATCGGTGTAGCCCAGGGGCCAGACATGACCGGCCGACCGACAGCGCGAGAGCCGACCAGCAGCACGTCGCACTTCCCGCAAACAGCGACACGCCGGGCGGTGGATTGTGAGCGCAGCGTGAGCTCGCCAGCATGACCCGTGAGGACGACGCTTCGCCGCTGGCAGGCGTCTCGAAACTACACGCCCTCGACGAACGCGAACAGCTCGTCCTTCGCGCCGTGGACAATCGGGTCGCCGTGGGCGAGCAGAAGGCGGTCGAAGTCGAGGTCGAGCAGGCGGCGATACGCGTCGCGCAAGCCCGCCTTCGTCCGCTTCGGGTCGTCCATGAGCTCGTCCGGGACAAACCGCAGCGGCCCGTCGTCAGGCCAGCGGACGACCCCGTCCGCGCAGGCGAGCGCGCGGTGCGCCGGCGCGTGAAGGGCGCACTCGTCCGCGCAGATCGCGTCCACCTCGTAGACAACGACGCCGCCCGGCAGCTCGTCGTCGAACTCGAACGGCTCGACCGGGCCGCGTCCCTCCAGCTCGTGGAGCCCGTTGCGGACGCAGTGCACCGTGCATCCGAAGGCGTCGCGCAGCTTCCACGCGTCGCGGTCGTGGTGGCGGTTCGTGAGCAGGAGGTGCTCGGGCCGGCCGTGCTCCTCGAACCACCCGAGGCCCTCCGGCGGGATCATCGGGTCGATCAGCACGCGCTCGGCGGCGAGGTAGTACGAGCTGACCTCGCTGCCGATGCTCTCCCGGAGGGCCTTCCAGTGCCAGAGACCGGGGGCGATCTCCTCCACGGCCGGAGCGTACCGCGACTCTCAGCGCATTCACAGTCCCGGCGCCGGCTGCCCAGCGTCTTTCGCTTGGGCAGGCGCGTTCCCCACGGTGAGCAATGTGAGCATCCCGCTCCGCCTGGGGACTGGCCAGGCGGGTGTGAGCGGGAACTCAGAGGGTGGTGAGCAGTGTGAGCAGCAGCTGCGAGCAGGTGTGAACATCGCTCACGTCCGCGATGATCACCGTCTTCTCCAGGCAGTCGTGTCCGTTCTGTCCTTTCTGTAGTTGACGCGCGCGCGCAATACCAGATCGAGCGCGTGCGTGACGACACGACGGCTCTCGCGAGCGTGTCGCCGTTTGCGGGAATCACGACACGCGACGACGAGGACCAACTCGCTGCTCGGCGCACCAGGAACGCACCGCCGGCAGCATCGACAAGCATGTTCTACACGCCGATGCT